>Ga0209056_10000622_pt1 | contig 39128 bp, 38 predicted proteins | sample GraSoiAngelo_114_FD_185876 | JGI IMG/M metagenome (GOLD analysis project Ga0209056, IMG submission 185876) | Grasslands soil microbial communities from the Angelo Coastal Reserve, California, USA - 14_0903_13_40cm (SPAdes) (version 2) | ecosystem: Environmental > Terrestrial > Soil > Grasslands... | reverse complement strand
CTGGATCGCGGCCTGGGGCACGACGAGCGCGTCGGGGCGCTCGGCGAGAAGGACCCGGAGCCGCACGTACTGTCCCGGCTGGAGCATCCGCGCCGGGTTCGGGAAGGCGGCGCGCAGGGCGAGGGTGCCGGTCCGGGGGTCCACGGCGCGGTCGACGAAGTCGAGCCGGCCGTCGTGCGGATAGGCGCTGTCGTCCGGCAGCGTCATGGTGATACCGGAGGAGCTCGGCCGCGCCTGCATCTCCGCCCGACGACGCCCCCACACGGACAGTGCCTCGCGCTCGCTCACGCTGAAGTTGACGTACATCGGATCGAGCGTGGACACCGTGGCGAGAAGCGTGGCGTCACCCTTTCCGACCAGGGCCCCCACCCGGACCTCGGCCCTGCCCATGCGTCCATCGAGCGGCGACATGATGGACGTATAGCCGAGCTGGAGCCGGGCGCTGTCGGCCGCAGCCTCGTCGGCGCGAACCGCGGCCCGCGCGTTCTCGATGGCCGCCCGGGAGGCGGCAAGCGCGGCCCGCGCGTTCTCGAGGGCGGCGCGGTCGGCCTGCACGGTGGCCTCCAGCGCGGTCATATTAGTGCGGACCTGGTCGTATTGCTCCTTGGCGACCAGCTCTTGCTGGAAGAGCTTGTGATAACGCCCGTCCTGCGCGCGGGCGTTCTCGACCTGCACGAGATCGCGCTCGACATTGGCTTGCGCCTGGCGCACATCGGCCTCGCGCTGGGTGACCGCGGCCTCCGCCTGGTGGAGCGCGGCAGTGTCGCGCGCGACATTGGCCTCGGCCTGGCGGAGGGCGGCCTCCAGGGGGCGCGGATCGATCGTGAAGAGCAGGTCGCCGGCCTTGACATCCGCGCCGTCGGGCGTCACCTGCCGCTCGATGAAGCCCTCGACCCGAGCGCGCACTTCGACGGTCTTCACCGCCTCCGTCTGCCCCACGTACTGGCCGTACACGGGGACCGAGCGCTGAGCCACAGCGACCACCGTGACGGACGGCGGCTTCGGGGCAGCCCCCACCTCGGGCGACCGATTGCACGCGGCCAGCCCCGATAGAAGCGCGATCAGCGCGGCACCGGCCACGCGACGCGCGTATGCCGCGCCAGATCCCGGGAGAAGTCGGCTCACTGTCTTGTGATGCGTCGGCCTCGGCCCGAGCTTCCGGTTTCTCAACGTCACGTGTCCCCTCTGTCGATCCGGAAGCAGGCATTCTGCCCGATACGCGCGGGGCCTACGGAACGACCGTCAAGGCAACCAGGATTGTGAGCTGGACGAGAAGGCTGAGACCCGGGGAAACGGGGCCGCCCCTTGTGGAGCGGCCCCTTGCCGTGAGGCCTCAGCGGATCAGCTGTGCCAGCGGAACTGTTGCGGCTTGCGGGCGGATTCTTGAGAAATCCGGACGTTGACGAGCGCCGGGCCGCGGAAGTCCATCGCCTCTTGCAAGGCGCCCTTCAGGTCCTTCGGCTCCTCGATGAAGAAGCCCTTGCCGCCGAACGCCTCCATCATCTTGTCGTAGCGAGCGCCATAGATCAGCGCGTTCGGCTTCAGGTTCTGGAGCGGCTTGTCCGGCATTTTCGCGTGCCCCGGGCCGATGCCGCCGTTGTTGAAGACGACGATCTTGACTGGCAGCTGATAGCGGCAGACCGTCTCCATCTCCATGCCGGAGAAGCCGATCGCCGAGTCGCCCGAGACCGAGATGATCGGCTTGTCGGGATGCACCACCGCGGCGGCGATGACGAAGCCCATGCCGATGCCCATCGTGCCGTAGCTGCCGGCATCGAGCCGGTGCCGCGGCTTCGCATTGAACAACTGGGTGCGGCCGATATCCATCGTGCTGGCACCCTCGCCGATGATGATTGCGTCTTCCGGCGCCCAGGCGGCGACGTCCTTCAGCGCGCGGTAATAGTTGGCCGGCGCCGTGTCGTCGACGAGCTGGGGCGCGATCTGCGCCGCATTCGCCGCCGCTTTTTCGGCGATCGCGGCGTGCCAGGGCGTGTCCTTGGGATAGACCCACTCGCGTTTGCCGAGCGCCTGGTTGAGCTGCCCGACGATCGCCTTGCCGTCGCCGACCAGCGCGACCTCGGTCGGCGCGTTCTGGCCGATCGTCTCCGCCGCGATGTCGAGCTGGATGATGCGCACGTTCTTGTCGAAGCGCGGCGGCAGGCCGAAATGCATGATCCAGTTGAGCCGGGCGCCCATCAGGAGGACGACGTCGGCATTCTGGAGCGCGTGGCTGCGCGCGGCGCCGACCGACAGCGGATGGTTGTCGGGCATCACACCCTTGCCCATCGGCGAGGCGAGGAACGGCAGCTTGGTGCGCTCGATGAAGGCGCGGACCTCGTCCTCGGCGCGCGAGTAGGCCATGCCCTTACCGACGATGACGAGCGGCCGCTCCGCCGACCTGAGCACGTTCAACGCGCGTTCGACATCCTCCGGCATGGCCTGGGTGCGTGGCGGGTCCGGGCAGCGCGCGGCCTCGTCCACTCTCGATTCGTCGATCTTTCCGGTGATGATGTCGTCCGGCATGTCGAGATAGCTCGCGCCGGGCCGGCCGTAGATCGAGTTCCTGACCGCCATCTCGACATAGAACGGGATGCGGTGGACGTGCTCGACCGCGTGCGCGAACTTGCAGAACGGCGTCGCGATCAGCACCTGGCGCTCTTCCTGGAACGCACCCATGCCGTTGCGCCAGGACTCCGAAGCCCCGCCGATGAGGATCATCGGCCAGCCATTCTGCTGCGCATTGGCGAGGCCGGCGAGGGCGTGGACGACGCCGGGGCCCGACACGACGAGGCAGACGCCGGGGCGCCCGGTCAGATAGCCGACGGCCTGGGCGGCATACGAGGCGGACTGCTCGTTGCGCATCCCGACATAGGTGATCCCTTCCTTCTGCGCGGCCGCGGCAATCGGGCCCACCGGAAACCCGACGATCCCGAACATGAATTTGACGCCCTGCCGCTTGAGGTTCCTCGCTACTAACGTTGCGCCGTCGACTTCGGCCATGAGTTCTCTCCTGTCAGAATGAGGTCGTCGTCTGCACGATATTGCTCGTCCGCGCGCATCCATTGCACGCGGACCGGCTTGCGCAAGAAGTGCGTCTTCCTCCCCCCTGGTCCGAGCTAAGATCGCGCCCCCCGGAGCCAGAGTCAAGCCCCGAGGAGGAGTGATGCCCCTCGGCAGCGCTCGGACCGGGGCCGCGGCGATCGCCCCATGATGGCCGGCCCGGGGACGACGTCATCATCCACCCGGGATCCACCTTGCAGGCGCGGGCGGCGAGGTACATCCTGCAGCGCCCGGCAGGGCCTGCACCCACGACCCGCTGGCTCGTAGGCTACAGTGAACGCAGGAAGTTGAGAACGTCCTGCTTCTGGTTTTCCCGGAGGTGGTTGAAGTTCCCGATCACGGCATTCGCCTCTGAGGCGTCACGGGTAAAGAAGCTCCCGCTCTTGTGCGCTCGAATCGCCTCCAGCAAGTCCGATGTTCGTCCATCATGCAGGAAGAAAAGCCGTTGCCCCAGCCCCCACAGCGGGGCGGTCCGGAACTCACTGGGACCCGCCTGTCCCTGGGTGACCCCATCGGCGAGCCGCGGGCCCATGTCGTGGACCAGGAGATCGGAGAAGAGATTCACGGCTTGATTGCGTAGTGCGGCGACCGCAGCATTCCCCGTCGTGAGCGTGGGCGTATGACAGAGCGCGCACCCGGTACTGTTGAACAGGTTTCGCCCTCTTGCAATGGACGCGGCCCCTCCCGGCGTATCGGGCGAAGGCGTCGGTGCCGCGAGGAAGCGCGCGAAGAAGGCGAACTTTTCGATCGCACTGATCGCCTCAAGGGGCGGCGTGCCATCAGTCTTGGTCACGTTGTTGGGAACCGTAACGAACTGGCAAGCCGGGGTTTCATCCCGCTCGGTCTGAAAGAGCTCGTTGGTGATACCCATCTCGACGTTGTACGCCTCGCCGGAGAACAGCAGGAGAGACTTGTTCTGGGCCTTCCAGCCAAAACGGGCGACCGTGCCGTCATTGCCGTTGTTGTTCGCCTGGCCGGAAATCGTATGGCCGGCGAGAACGATATTCGGCCGACCGTAAATCCTGAGCGTTCTCTTCATGGGTGCGTCATGGGCCTGGTTTGCCAGGATCGCCTTGTCCGGGATCTGTTCGATCAAGCCCGCGCCGAACACCGGGGTGGAGATCCGGAAGATCACGTTGCGGCGTGCGAGCTCCTGCTCGAAGTCCGGCTGCGCGAGCTTGCAGCCCGGCGCGTCCGCCCGACCGGCAATGGTGAACAGGTCGTGGACGCCGCCGTCCGGCGTTCCGTCGGGATTCCTCACGAACCTCGCCTCGCGTACGGGCCCGTTCAGCGTGATGAATGATGGAATGGTATTGGCCGCGCCGTTCTTCTTGGCAAATGCAATCTGCGGATTCACCGGCGGGCTGGTTCCACCGAGTGCCGGATGCAGATGGCATCCGCCGCAGCTGCCGAGGTTCATCGTCGGTCCGAGGCCCTCGGTGACCTCGTCCTCTTCGGCGAACTCGTCCTTGCCCGCGCTGAAAAATGCGAGCTCGGTGTTGGTCAGTCCCGCGATGGGCGCGCCTGCGCCCGCGGCTCCGCCGCGCACTCCAGGATCCCGGGCGGCGACCGAGGGGGTCTCAACGCTCGAAACGGAGCAACCGACGAAGAAACCGACGACCGCGAGCGTTGACAGCAGCTGCACATCGAGTTTTCTCATGGCCACTCCTTCTAGCGCCGACGGGCGCGCGGCACAATCATAATTGCCAGGGCCCGCATCCTGCAACATTGCTCGCGGGCCGTTGTCTCAGGGGGTACGGCCGGGGGTTACAACCTCAGCCATCGCGCAGTGCGGCGAAACCAGTCGAGGAACCGCGGAACGAGCGAGCGTTTGCGTTGACCGTCAACCGCGGGGGACGAAGGCACCTCGCCCAGGGCCGTTAGTGAACCGACAAAGTCCAAGACCTCTCGGTTCACCCATTCGGGGACTTCCAGCAACAGCATGTGGCCAGCACCTTCTTGGATTCTCAGCCGCGACCCCGAAATCAGCCCGCTGAGGTGTCGAGCCAGCGCCGGCGTGGTGAGCCGGTCTTGGCTTCCGACCAGGATCAGGGTGGGAACAGCGAGACGGGTCGCCGGTCCAGTCAGGTCCATCGCCCTCGCGGCGTGCACGTCCTTGAGAATTGTCTCCGGTCGGCAGGCGCGGAGCTCACGCATCCCGACGGCGACCGCGTCGCCGGGCGCGCCGGTCGCGAAGAGGAGCTTCTTCGCCATGGCAAAGAAGAGCAGCTTGCGAAGAGGGCCGGGCAGAAAAGCCAAGAATCGTTCGCCCCAGCCGTCAACCTCTGGGAGCTTCACACAGCTCGCCAGGAGAACGAGACCTCTCACGCGGCCCGATCGCTGGGATGCGAGCGCGAGCGCGATCGCGCCGCCCAGTGAGTGGCCGACCGCGATGACTGAACCAAGCCCCAGTGCGTCGATGAACTTCGCGACGACCCCGCCGTATTCCTCGACGCTCACGTGGGGCATCGGGTCGGACTCTCCGTGTCCGGGCAGGTCGACGGCCACAACCCGCAGAGCGCCCCCTAAGCCTTGAAGCTGGTTGATCCAATAGCGCGCACTCACCCCCGAACCATGGATGAGGAGAAGGGTTGGCTCGCCTCCCGGGTCTCCGACAGTCAGATAGGAGACTCGGCGCTTGGCCAGCTCGACGAAACTGCGAGTGACCTCTGCTCCCGCGCTGCCCGTGGCCCGCTTCGCCGATTCGGAGATGGTCGTCAGGCCTCGCCCTGCCGCGTCGCGACCAGCTGGAACCCGGTGAGCGCGTCGGCCGATCTCTTCATCGATCCTCGCTACCCGCGCGTCTTGCGAGCGCGACGCCCACGATGGTGATCCTCCCTTCCTGAGCTAAGCGGGCCAGCAGCGACGTCACCGCCTCGGTCGACATCCCAAGTTTGCGGCCTATCTCGACGGGTGTCATCGAGCTCTCATCGAGGAAGCAACTCACGATCGCGTCATCGATCTCCTGCCACCAATCTGTCATCGCAGTTGTATGACCTTATCTTGCCAGTTCGGCCGCGCCCGAAGGAAGGCGCGGCGCGGTCACGACGCACGAGCCACCCCACACTCCCGCGAGCGCTTGCTACGCAGGTCTCATGCCAAGCCCCGCGTAAGATTGACGCTGCAGAACCACGTCAGGCCGGGAGCGAACTTCCGTTCGAGCGGTTCAACGGCATGGCGGTTCTATGCGTGCAACTACGCCGGTTAAAGAGGCATGCGGCTACGCGTGCTCATTCGCGCGTCATCGGGAGCCCGTGTGACACCCTTTCTGGACCAGGCTCTCCGGCCGACCCACCGCCGCGAATCCACGGCCTCAGAAGCGGTACTGCAGCCTCGCCGCCGCGTAGTCGATGTCCTTGCCCGGGCCTGTTTCGCGGAGAAACCGTCCCGCAAGGAAGTGAGTGTAGGTCGCCGTGAGTGACAGGTGGCTGTCGATTCGCCACTCGGGTTGCACGGTCACCTGCTCGCCGACGTGCTGGGCGCGGCGGACCCGCCCCGAACGCAGCAGCGCGCCCGCTGGCGAATAGATGCCGCCCCGGTCGGGCGCTAGAAGGCTCCTCGTGAAAGTCTCCGTAGGGAGACGACATCTTCACGGAGCAAATACCCACGACATTTTCTATGTAGCAGTAGCCGGTGCGCCTCACCACCTTGACAGCGTTTGACGAACCGCCCTAACATCGCCCAGTCGGCCACTCCTCGTTCGGGAGGTGTGCGATGGGATGACTTACCGACCTCGTTGCGGCTGCACGCGCCGCCGTGATTCTCCGCTCGTCAGCCGCCGTCGGCTCAATTCACTGAGTCGATAGTCACCCATGGGGTGATCGACCGGACCAGCCGCTGTTTCGTACAAACTCTCTCGCTCGGATCGGCGCGCGCGCCGCCGATCGTCATCTCCGTCGCGCACTCTCGCGCCAGCGTGACTCGTATATCTTCGAAGCCTTACACGCTCACAAACGGAGAATCGAACATGTTGCAGGATGATCTCAGGGATGATACGTGGCTCAGTGACGCGCAGCTAGCGAGGTGCGCCAGAGCTGACGCAGCCGAACCGTTCTCACCGATCCCCACCCAGCTCGTGTCGAACGGGGAATACATGCCCATTCCCCAGACCGAGGACCAGCAGCGGGTCGAAGCCCGCGCGAAGCAGCTCGCCGACGGCGCCGCCAAGAAGCTCGGGATCAGCCGGCGCGCGTTTCTCGCGGGCGCGGGAGGCATGGCCGCCACCTTCCTGGCCATGAACGAGGTCTACGGGGCGTTCTTCGACGTCGATCAGGAGGAGATGTTCGACTCCTCGGCCTCCGAGGAAAAGCGTCCTCCGCGACATCTCTTCGTGTTCGATGACCAGCTCCACATGATCCGTCAGAGCGTAACGGGGACGAACCGAGCGCTCCGAGCCCTCGCCCAGGGATACCCCGGCGCGGCGGAGTTCCACGAGAATCCCTTCAATCCAGGCGGGCTGCTCGACGAGCTCGGAGGCGCCTGGACCAACTGGAACCCGGCCCTGATCGGCGACCCGATGGACCACGAGATCTTCCACTTCGTGAACTTCGTCAAGTCGCTCTTCTTCGACAGCCAGATGACCGTCGGCCTGCTGAGCAACATCACGGGATTCCTGCCCGTCTTCGTCGTGGGAATCCCTCCCAAAAGCGTCAAGGAGGCCCGCGACAACTTCGAGGTGTTGACGGCCGACCAGACCGTGGGGGTGAGGAACTTCGTCAATAAGCTGGCCGGTTCCCAGCGCCTCTACGCGCACGGCCTCCTCTACCCCGGCAGGCCCAATCTGTTCGAGATCCAGCGACAAATCGACCTGAACAAGCCGGACTCGTGGAAGGGCTACTGCGTGTCCCTCGCCGCCAAGCACCGCGGCGAGACTGACGCCCAGGAAATGCACGCGTGGAGGCTCGACGGTCAGGACGCATATGACACCTTCGAGCTCATCCGCAAGTACCAGATCATTCTCCAGCACGAGCGGCCGTCCTTCGGCAATATCTGCATTCACAAGGGGTTCGCGCCGACCGCGGATGACACGCCGGAGAACGGGAACCCCGAGGACATCCCGAAGGCCGCGCGCGATTGGCCGACCTTCAACTTCATCATCTACCACTCATGCATCGCACCGGTTCTGTTCTACAAGCCCGAACCGCTCAACAACCTCCTGAGCCAGCAGCCGGTCCTCCGGGACGGCGTCCCCGACATTCGCTGGACGACGCGTTTCGCGCAGCTCGCCCAGGATCTCCCGAACGTCTACGCCGAGGTCGGCTCGACGTTCGCCTCGACCGTCATCACGTTCCCCACCGTCTGGGCTCACATCATCGGCCAACTCCTGAAGTACATGGGGTCGCGGCGAGTCATGTTCGGCTCGGACTCCCTCTGGTACGGCTCGCCCCAGTGGCAGATCGAGGCCTTCTGGCGGTTCCAGATTCCCGAGCGTCTGCAAGAAAAATGGGACTATCCAGAGATCACCGAGCACGACAAGCGGAACATGCTCGGTCTCAACTCCGCGCGGCTGTACCACGTCGGCTCCACGAAGCCGCGGAAGTTCGGGCCGGTGCCTGCCGACTGGGAGTCCCGAATCCCCGCCGACCTGAAGCACCTCCTCGAGTTCCCCGGGTTCGCCTCCGACAACCTTTCCAAGATGAAGGCGCGGTACCTCGCCGAGGGCGCGACTCCAGATCACACGCGCTACGGCTGGGTCAGAACGAGAGTCTAGCCCGGCGCCTTTCCGGGACAGATGAAGGGCGCGGCCGCCGGTCGGGGCCGCGCCCTTCCGCGGAAGCCCGCGTCGAGCGACGATCCCGGGCGAGGGGCGCGCCGCGACCGCGTAATGAAGGTGCGGTGCGCGGCAGCGATCGGGATCCTGAGTTGAATCCCTGCGGCACATGGTGGAGGGAACGTTGCGCGATCAGAACAGCAGCACGAGAGAGGGCGGGGCGTTGGACTAGGCGCCGCGCCGCACGCGGTAATCCACGTTGTCCCTCACCCACTTCCAGAAACGATCCTGGTTGGCGAGGTCGGTATCCGGCCTCATCTGGGCGCGCCAGCCCTTCATGACGTCGTACTCCACGGCCCAGAAGCGCACGCGGTCTCGCTTCACCAGCTTCCGCCAGTTGTCGCCGACCTTCGGGCTCGAGTAGACCAGGCGGACGGTGACGTTCTTCGAGAGGTAATCGAGGGGACTGAGATTGATCTGCTGGTAGGAGGCCGGCGTGCCCGACTTGATCGTCCCGTCGCGCACGTCGGGGACGCCGTCGCTGACCACCATCACGGTGATCGGCGCCAGGACGAGATTCCGCTCCTTCACGGTGCGCGCGATCTGCTGGAAGAAGACGTTGAAATCAGTGAGCGTGTCGGTGGGCGGGAACCACTTCCGGAGGTCCGTCTCGATCTGCTTGACGTCCTTGTTGTTGAAGTCGTGGATCGGGTGGAAGGACTTCGGCTCGTTGTTGTCCTTGCCTCCGATGGCCGTCACGAAGAGATCGCGCGGTTTCGAGAGGCCGCCGAGCTCGTGCATGTGGCCGTAGAGATAGTGGGCGACAAAGGTGAGGGCGTCGTCATAGGCGGATCGGAAGGACCCGCTGGTGTCGACGCCGACGAAGAGCGTCGACCGCGGCGGCTTGGTGTCCTCCGGCTCCGCCGCCGAGACCACGACGGCGACACTGAGGACAGCAGCCGCGACCACGCGAGCGGCAAGCGAGATGCCCGGGCGCCTCACAGCGTCGCCTGCTTCCGCGGCGGCGCCTGCAGGTGCAAGGTTTGCAAGATGTGCCAGGTCTGCGTGATCTCCTTGGCCTCCTTGAAGGGTAGCGAGAAGACCTGGCGGGACGCGACCAGGACCATGCCGAAGTTGAGCGCGGCCGCCGCGATCTGCAAGACCGGTAGCACCAGGTAGTCGAGGAGCTCTTCACTCTTCGCGTGGAGCCATTCGACCTCCTGCTTGAGCTCCGCCACCGGCTGCCGCCACCAGGCCGGCGCCGCCTTGCCGTTGGCTGGGCGCCGATCGCCTTCGTCCACCATCGGCCGCCGCGAGATGAAGGCGAGCATCGGCGGTGTTCCGAACTGGCCGAACAGGAACCACGTCATGCCGCGGATACCGATCCATCCGAACGACGACAACAAGAGCGTGACCGTGAGGCCCAGCTTCATACCCGTCTGCTGGGCAATCCACGGCGTCAGCGCGTCGATAAGCTCCCGGTAAAGGAATACGACCTCGAAGAACATCACGAACAGCTCCACCACGAGCATCTGGACGATGTACTTCCACTCCCGCTTCTTCAGAGCGTCCATCAAGGTCTGAACGCACGCGAAGCTACCCATGACGAGCAGCAGCAGGAAGAAGTACAGGATGGGGCCCGCGAAGCGCGCCGTCGACTCGCCACCGACGAGGTCGGCGAGGAGCTCGGTCACGGTCGGCATGAGCGTGTAGCTGAAGATGGCGGCCTCGAGCACGCACCAGAAGATGAGCATCACGAACGCGACCCAAGGCACGCCGGGCCTGAAGTAGGTCTCCGTCATCCGGCCCGTCATCGTGAAGGGCATGAGCACGAGCTGGCGGATCACCTCGAGCACGAGCTTCGCCACGAAGGTGCTGAACGTCACCGCCCATCCCAGCGCCACCCCGACGAACCGGAACATCCCCACCCAGTACAGCCAGACGGCGCGCACGGCATCCCACCACGTCAGCATCAAGGTTGGGATGAACTGCACGCGCCCCGAGCGGAACGGCAACGTATAGATGGAGAGCTGTGTGCACCAGACCGCGGCGACGGCGAGCAACGCCGGGAAGACCAAGAAGAGGTACTTCGCGGCGACGAGCCACCAGGGACCAGGGGCGAAGAAGAAGTCCCACAGCGTCTGCTGCATGCGCGGAATCCACGCCAGCGGCGCGATGAGCAGGTCGGCCAACTGACGCCAGGGTTCTGGAATACGCTGAATCAGCTCGAACATTCGCCCCTCCTTGTGCCCGGTCATGGCGAACGAGCACCTACCGTATAGCAAGCCTCTGGCCGGACGCGTAAGACGCTGATTCGGCGACAATGATGACGTTCGCCAGTGGGCTATTTGGCATCCCGCGAGCGAACTTGACACTCCCGTGCAAGTGCCAATTGCCAAACTGTACCCAGAGGATCCGCTCGCCCCGCGCCCTACGCTGGTGGCGATGCCGACGGGTCCCACCGCCAGTAGCGCGCCGGGGCCCCGGCGTCGACCTTCAGATCTGCACCCGTGATCATCGCTGCGTCGTCAGAGGCCAGGAAGACGGCGGCTTTGGCGTAGTCCGTCGGGCTGGGGAGTCGGCCAAGCGGTACGCCGGGAACGCCCAGACCGAGGAAGCCTCGTCGCCGTGGACTCGGGTTGCTCGGCCGCCGGAACGGGACACCCCACTCCGCGGCACGCGCCATGCCCTCCGCGGTGTCGGTGGCCGTCGGGGTGAGACTGTTGACGCGGACGCCGAACTCCGCCAGTTCCATCGCCGCCGACCGCGTGAAGTTGAGAGACCGCTCTTGCCGGTGCAATACCCGATGTTCCACGGCTCGCCCTGGTGCCCGGCGGTGGAGATGATGTTGATGATGCTGCCGCGGCGTCCCTGGTCGATCATCGACTGGCCGACATGCTTTGTGCACAAGAAGGTCCCGGTCAGGATGATGGCGATCTGCCGGGTCCATTCGCCGAGCGGCATGTCGAGGACGCCCTTCGTGTTGAAGACCACCGCGCCGTTCACGAGAATGTCGATGCCGCCGAAGGCGTCTCGCGCGCGGGCGACCGCCGCCCGAACCTGCGCCTCGTCGGTCACGTCGCACACGACTCCGATCGCTTCGCCCCAGCGCTTCTTGACCGCGTCGGCGCATCGGTGGGCGTTGTCCTCTCTTGCACGTCGACGCAGACGATCCGGGCGCCGGCATCCGCCATGCCGAGCGCGATACCGCCGCAGATGTTCGGGCTCGTACCCGTGAGGAAGGCGACCTTGCTGTGGAGCTTCACCGCGCGGACCACCGACGCGACCATCGGGTAGCCCTGCCATCGTTGCGCCTCCCGTTTCTGGGATCCGTGCGCGGCGCCCCGTCCATGTACGCGGCCCAGCGCTCGTAGAAGCCGCGCTGGTTCTGCTCGGCGATTCGATCGGTGAGCACCCCCGGGCTGTCGTAGGTTCCATAGTCCTGCCCGAGGCCCATCTGGTAGTTGTAGGGGTAGCGCCGCGCAATGACCCCCTTGCTGGCGAGCGTGGCGTAGTTCCAGTTCTCCATGTCGTCCTGTTCGGTCATCCCGGCCGGCCCCGAATAGCGCAGGTAATAGTGCCGGAGCACGTCCTTCACTTCTGGCGGCGCGTCGGCATCGACCGGGAACCAGCGCCAGGCTTCGGTCCTCAGGGCCCCGCGCGGGTGCCAGACGGCGATGGAGCGCGGCTGGCGGGCGAGGTACGCCGTGTTGGGGAACACGTTGCCGACGAGGCCCAGGAGGCGAGCCTCCTTCCCGAGGCGCCGCTTGCGCTCGTCATAGCAATGACGGAAATACTCCTCGACGATTGGCGTGTTCTGGTAGCTCGGCGTATACGGGGCATCCTCCAACTGGAGAAAAGACACCGCGCTCCTGGGCATGGCCTTGTCCCTCATGCTTTCATCCACTGACATTCGGGCAAGTGACCGTGTGCGCCATCGTCCCGGCACGTGCAGGGGATCTCGTCTCGCTTTCGATAACCGATCGACGTGAGGAACGTATCGAAGCCCGAATAGAACGTGTCGCCCGCGTCGATCGCCTGAAAGCCGGCTTGAAAGGCCTGTCGCAACTCTTCACGACTGGGTCGCACGGCGCTCCTCGATCACGGCGTTTGCCGGATCTCCACGATGTCCTGCGCGAAGATCATCTCTTCGGTCCCGACCAGTGAGGCGTCGCGCGGCGCGGACAGGTATCGCCCGAACACCCAGACGCCATCCAGCGGGTTCGACACCACCTCCACCGTCGATCCATCCGACAGGCCGATTCTCGTGCCTGGCTGAAGGTGCCTGAGGTTGACGATGCTCATGACGCGGGCGTCCGCCAGGTCGCCAGCTCGTCCCAGCCCTCGGCGTCCATGAACTCCGCCCAGCGGCGGTAGAGATTTCGGAGGTTGTGCTCGCTCGACTTCGCCTCGGTGATATCCATCACCGACCCCGGCAACCGTAAGCCGTCCCATTCGTAGTTCTCGACTTCGAACCCCATCCCCTGCTCGTACGTGTACGGATAGCGCCGTGCGATCGTCCCCCGGCTGGCGGCATGGGCGTAGTTCCAGTTCTCCATGTCGTCCTGTTCGGTCAGCCCCGCCGGCCCCGAATACCGGATGTAGTACTGGCGCAGGAAGTCCTTCACTTCCGGCGGCGACTCGCTGTCGACGAGATACCATCGCCAGACTTCGGTCTGGTGCGGGCCCCGAGGATGCCAGACGGCGAAGGTGCGCGGCTGTCGCGGATGGAGCGCCGTGTTGGGAAAGACTTCCCCGGGGCTTCCGGTCACGCGTCCCCATTCACCCCGGCGGCGCCGCCGCTCCGCCTCGCACTGCTTGAAGAACTCGGACACCACGGGCGATTGCTGATAGGCCGGAGGCGTCGGCTGGTCTTTCGGTAACACGTACACGCCGGTCTGGTGCCCTCGCTCCGGGAAGCAGATTTGCAACCGGCGGGCGAGGAGCCGCTCGCGCATGTCTCGGCGTCCACTCCCGCTGGGCCCGATGCCCACCATGTCGACCGATCGGTGACTGATGTTGTGATAGCTATCGCCGCTGAAGTTCTCGGCGGGGAATTTCCAGTTACACGGGATGAGCCATTTCTGGACGCCACCCAGAACCTCGGTGCCGCCGTCGCGGCCGTCCCAGCCATCGAGCGTCAGGTCGAGATAGCGCCTGAACTCGCCGAGATATTCGAGGAACCCAGGGGCGTTCGGATCCCACGTGGCCCACACGCTTCCTTTGTAGGTGGCCAGTTGCGCCACCTCCACCAGGCCGAGTTGCGACCGGTCCAGCTTCCCGTGGTAGGCCTCTCTGAAATACGGAACGCCGACGAGCTTTCCGTCGGCGGCATAGCTCCAGCCGTGGTAGGGACACGTGAAGACCGGGGTGTTGCCCTCGTCGTAACGGCACACTTTCATCCCGCGATGCCGGCAGGAGTTCAGGAACACGTGCACGCGCTCTTCGCGGTCGCGGCACAGGATCACCGACTCCTCTCCCATGCACGACACGAAGTAGTCACCCGGCTTCGCGATCTGACTCTCGTGGCCGACGAACAGCCAGGCGCGAGTGAACACCCGTTCCAGCTCTTCCGCGTAGATCTCTTCGTTGACGAAGATCTCGCGGCTGATCAGTCCCGCCCCCAGATCCACGAGACCGCCCCGGTAACGACGTCCCGTCGCCATGGCCGCCTTCTCCTAGAAGAAAAACGTCAGATTCTTGACCTGGAGCACGTTCTGGTCCAGGACGATCTTTCGCCGCCTGATCTTCCAGTGCCCATCGACGCGGTGAAGCACATCCTCTCGCTTGCCGACGAGAATGTCCGTTTCCGTTTCGACCCGGTTGCGGTAGATCAGAAAGCGCGACTTGACGGTCACCTCCGACGGCGCCGAGGCCGATGGCTTCACGTCGAGGATTTGAATGTTGGACACGATGTGGCAGATCCGCGAGAGGGGCTCCTCGGCCCAGTGGACGCCGGTCAGGATCTGCTGCACCCGCCGCGTCAGCGTCTCTTTGCCCTCGTCGAACCAGTTGACGTCCTGGCCCTCGCGCGTGAACTCCCTCTCGAGCTCGCCGAACTTGACGTTCCGTCGCATCGGCATCCAGTAGCGCACGTCTTCGTCAAGGAGTGCGAGCCACTCCTCGTATCGCCGCTCGTCGAGAAGCTCTGCCTCCCAGTACAGGAAGCTCTCGATCTTCTGCTGTAGGAAAAGGTGTGCGACGTCATCGCCGTGATCAGTCATGGCTATCCCCGCCGGGGATCCTTCTCCTGGTAACCGCCTTCGTGTTTGAGTCCCGCAGCCCGCAGCTCCACGCCGGCCATCGCTTCGAGGACTCGCGCCGCGATGGGAAATCCCCGCTGGCCCCATCCCTGGGCCTGGGCGCGCTTCATCACGTCGTCGGCGATCGATCCCGTGTGCGCGGGCGCTCCCACCTCGCGCGCCAGCTCACAGGCCAGATGCAGGTCCTTCGCGACGATGTCCAGCGTCCCGCCGGCGGTGAACTCGCCGCTCAGGACCGACCGGGGAATGTTGTCGAAGGTTCGACTCGCCCCCGCGCTGACCGGGACGATCTGCGCCAGGATGCCGAGATCGATCCCCGCTTTCGCGGCGATGAGGAGACCTTCGAGCGAGGTGACGAAGTTCGTATAGCCGAGGTATTGCGTCACGAGCTTCGCGATGCACCCCGCGCCCGTCTCGCCGACGTAGAAGATGTTCCGCCCCATGGCCTCGAGCAACGGGTGGTATCTGGCGAAGGTCGTCGCTTGACCGCCCACCATGATGGTCATGCCCGGTGGGCGACCGCTGACCGGCGCATCCAGGAACTCCACGCCTCGCGCTCGACAGGCCTCCGCGATCCGGCGGACGACGCTCGGCGCGTTGGTCGTCATGTCGATGCAGGCGCCGCCCGCTTTGAGCCCGGCCAGGATACCGGTCGATGGGTCGACCATCGCCCTCTCCACCTCGGCCGGGCCTGGAAGCGACGTGAAGACCACCTCGCTGGCCTGCGCCGTCGCGTGCGGAGTGTCCGCCCAGCGTGCCCCCAGATCACACAGGTTGGATGTGGCCTCACGCCGGAGATCGTGGACGGTCAGTTGGTGGCCTGCTTCGATGAGGCAGCGAGCCATCGGATTGCCCATCGTGCCGGTGCCGACAAAACCCAGTTGCATCAGACAGCCTCCGCCGTCACGGCCGGAACGACGCGAAGCACTTGTTCGAGTTGAAGATGTGCGTCTCGACCCACGCCGTCTCGTCGGGCTTGCGGCCCAGCTCGGCCATGGCGCCCGCCAGACACATCCAGTTGAGGAGCTCTTGCTGGCCGCTTTCCTCCATCGCGGACAGCGGCGTCTCGCGCCAGGTCGCCCAGTCGCCTCTCTGGAGCGCGCCGTACAGGACGCGGTCGGCCGGGATATCAGGATAGAGGAAGTAGTTCTTGGCCGTCAGGAACGCGTGGGACCAGCTCGACGAGGCGACGAGCGCCACACGCCAGGGGCTCCGCGCCAGGGCGCGGGCGCACGCGGCGCCGAGGTCGAAGCAGCGCCAGGGCATCGGCGAGGGCGGATCGAGCTGATCACCGGTCGGCGCCTCGGCGAGGCTTGCGACGCCGGCCCGCTGCGAGATCACCTTCCTCCCGTAGCAGTTGATTTGGAAGGGCACCACAGCGTGGTCGAAGCCCTTCCGGTCGTAATCGAGGAACATCACCGTATTCAGAAACGCGTGTCCGAGCTCGTGGTGCAGCGGCCGGTACGCGTACGACACGTCGAACCCTTTGGCCAAGAGGCCCTCGGCCAGGGCCTTGGCGCCGGAGCGATGGCCCCGCACCCGGAAGGTCGTGTCCTTGGGCTCGTCCCAGACGTTCGCGCGCACGAACGAGGCGTGGGCCCACGGCTGCGGCGCAAACGACTCGCAGGCCAGCACGCAAAACGGTGGAATGATGTCTTCCTTGAAGTTTTCGTACTGATCATCGCCCCACAGCACGATGAAGTCCGGCCGAAAGTCGTCGACGAGTCTCCGCATCTTACGGAAGTGCGCCACCAGGAACTCTCGATGCTGCACGGCAGCGCTCCGCCCCTCGTCACTCCCGTACTCTCGCCGCATGGCCTCGGGCCATGCGGACGGCTGTCGGTATCGTTCGGGCAGCGCCGGATCTGCGAGCGCGCGCTTCAGGATGCCGGCCATGCCCTCGTCGCGGCCGCCGAGCGGCGGGAAATGCGTCATGCCGAGCCCGAGGATCTCTCCCATGGTTGCCTCCTTAAAGCTCCTTAGAGAAGGATGCTGACCTTGCCGTGCGGGCGCAGCGCTTCGAGATCGAGGATGGCCCGGCGGCGCTGGATCCGCAGTGCGCCATCACGTCGCACCAGCGTGTACTCGTACCGGCCGACATACGTGTCGACCTGCTCGACACGCATGCGATAAACGACGAAATTCGCGGTGACCCGTATGGTGTCCCCGTCCGCCCCCAGGATGCGCACGTTGCTGATCAGCCGGCGGGTCCGCGAAGGCGGGTTCTCGGCCCAGGCGGCCTTGCCCAGGAGCTGCTACGGTGCACCCGGAACAACCCGGCGTTTCGGTTGTCCCGCACCAGGTTCTCGAGGGTCTCTTGCTCCATGGGGTTCCCCTTCAGGCGCGATGGCCGAGTTTCGCCGAGATCTCGTCGCTCGCCTTCCGCACATGGCGCTTGAAATCCTCGAGGTCGTCGGTGAAGCGGGTGCGCGACCCCGCGATGCCCACGGCGGCGACACACTCACCGTGCGCGTCGAAGAGGGGGGCCGCCACCGCCGCGAGGTCGGGCTGACGCTCGCCACGGTTGATGGCGACGCCGGCGCGGCGGATCTCTTGAAGCTCGCGCCGGAGGTCAGCCGCCCCCACGATCGTCGTTGGAGTCAGGCGCCGCAGCCCCGCCTTGACGACCTGGGGAACGCGCTCGGGGTGCCAGGCGAGCATCACCTTGCCGCTGGCGGTCCCGTAGGCGGGAGCGCGAGCGCCGGGTTCGACGTAAAAGCGTAGCGCCTCCTGCCCATCCCTGATGTCCAGGTACAGCACGTCAGTGCCACGAAGCACGACGAGCCCCGATGTCTGCCCCGTCACAGTAGTCAGCCACTTGAGTACCGGCCGCGCCGCCTCGACCAGCCCCGTTCGGCCGACTACCCTGGCGCCGAGCTCCCAGATGCGAAGACCGAGGGTGTACCGCCGGGAGACGGAGTCGTGCCGGACGTAGCCGTGTTCTTCGAGGGTCTTGAGGACACGGAAGACGACGGTCTGGGATTCCTTGAGGCGTCGCGCCAACTCGGTGAGGGTGAGGCCACCGTCGACGGTCTCGAGCGCTTCGAGCGCTGCAAGGCCCTTGACGAGCGTCAGGAGCGTATACCTCGTGTTGCGACTCATCGCGGGACGCCCCTCCGCTGCTTTGCGGATATAGCAATACGATTTCGCAAAAGGTAAAGGAGGTGCATGGCGGTGTCAAGGGCGCACCGGGGGCCATTCACGCGTCGGTGATGCCCTGGGAGTGAACGCGCAGAACGCTGCGTCGGCTCTGGGTGGGGTGGTCGAGCGCGCGGTGCTCGTCGGGTCGGGCTGGCGAAGGAAGAAGACGATGACGTGGCAGTGCAGCAAATCTCGGACGCGGTCTCGATGATGCATAATGGCCGGCAGATGACGATCGCGACGCTGCCGAAACGCCTGGGTTTTTTCACGCGCCTTCTCGATCAGGCGGACCCCGCCGAGCGGTACCGGCTGGCGACCGCGCAGATCATCCACGCCGAACGGTTCGGCTTCGATTCGGCCTGGATCGCCCAGCACCATTTCCACGAAGACGAGGGCGGCCTTCCCGCGCCGTTCGTCTTCTTGGCCCAGGTCGCCGCCCAGACATCGCGGATCCGCCTCGGGACGGGGATCGTGACCCTGCCGCTGGAGCTGCCGATCCGGGTGGCCGAGGACTCCGCAGTGCTCGACCTGATGTGTGGCGGCCGCCTGGAAGTGGGCGTCGGAGGCGGGGGCAACCTTTCCTCATACGCGGCGTTCGGCCAGAACAGTGCCGAGCGCGCGACGCTGCTCGCCGGGCACCTTCAAGTGTTGCGCGACGCTTGGGCGGGGCGGCCGCTGCCCGGAGGAGGAGATCAGCTGTATCCGGCGCATCCGAGCCTGGTCGAGCGCGTCTGGCAGGCGACGTTCACGGTCGATGGAGCCAGGCGGGCTGGCGCAGCGGGGGACGGTCTCATGCTGTCGCGCACGCAGCCCCGGCCGGCCAACGCTCCCGACCTGTCGCTGGCCAAGATCCAGAATCCGATGATCGACGCTTACATGGAGGCGCTGCCCGAGGGCCGCGAGCCTCGCATCCTCGCTTCGCGCACCGTGTTCGTTGCCGATGACAGCAAGGAAGCCCTGCGTTTCGCCGACATCGGGCTAGGGCGGCATCGCGCGCGCCTGGCCAGGTTGGGCCGCGGGACCGGAGATGATTCGCTTCACGCGATGATCGCCGCCATGGATGTTCATCTCGGCACGTCAGACAATGTGATCGCCTCGCTCCAGACGGACAGCACGCTCGCCCGGGCGACGGACGTCGCGGTTCAGGTGCATTCGATCGATCCGCCGCATCCCTTCATCCTCAGATCGATCGAGCTGGTCGCCGAGGTGGTGGCGCCCGCGCTCGGCTGGGGACGGCATGCGGCGGGAGTCCGGCGTGTCGCGTGACCACTGAGCCAAATGGCCGTGCGCGCTGCAGGCCGTCGCGGGGCCGTCGTGCGAGCCGGAGGACGTCGCGGGGGCTGGGGCCCCGCCGTCCGAGGCGAGCTTACGAGTTGGACGAGCCGCAGGGCCGGCCGGGGGCTGGGGCCCCCGGGCCCGAGGTGAGCGATACGAAGAGGCCCGACGGCCGAGGCGCGCCTACAAATCGAGGACGATGAAGATATCAGGAACAGACGCCGACGTCATCGATGCGCTGGTCGGGATCACGCCGGGATCTTCCCTGGATGCGATCCGCGCGCGGAGACCGGAGGCGCGCGCTCACGCGCAGGCGACGTATCGGGCGTTGTTCGCGCCGGAGGCGCCAGGCAACGTCACCGCACAGGAGCGTTTCGCGGTGGGTGGATTCGTCGCTGGCCTGCATGGCGCCACGGCGATTGCCACCGGTTATGGCGCGCGCCTCGCCGAGAGCGGAGCCTCGGTGGCGCTGAAGGAAGCGGTTGACGTGGCCATCGCGGAGGCCAGGACCAACGGCCCCTATGGCCGCTACCCGGCGGGGCCGTTGAGCCGCGAAGATACTGCCGGCTTGAGCTATCGCGTGGGAGCATCGACCCGCCGGACGCTCGGTCCGCGCCTCACCGCGGCATTCGAGCACGTGCACATGCTCGTCTTTCACCCGCGCGACGCCGCGCCGGCGGCGCTGCAGGCGCTGCTGGACGCCGGCTGGTCCACGACCGACATCGTGACGCTCTCCCAGATCGTCGCCTTCCTGTCCTTCCAGATCCGGGTGGTCACTGGATTGCGCACCCTGGCCGGCCGTCCCTGACGCGCGAGGTCCCGACATGACCGATACCGTTCTGGTGACCCCGGAACACACGGTTCCGACCGCCTTCACCCGGGCCCAGCTCGACTGGCTCCCCTGGCTCGAGCCGCTCGCCGTCGATGCGATGACCGAGCGGCACATGGCGAGTCTCGTGGACGCCGCGCGCGTGAAATCGCCATACTTTCGCCTCCTCGCCCGCGACCCGGACGCGCTAGAGGCCAGGACGCGAACGGACAAGGACATTTTCTACAACCCCGATGCCGGCCTGCCGCGGGCTGAGCGCGAGCTGGCGGCCGCCGCGACGTCCCGCTTCAACGGGTGCGTCTACTGTGCCTCTGTGCATGCGCGCCACGCCGCGACCTACTCGAAGCGCGAGGCCGACGTTGAGCGCCTGCTCGACGCCGGCGTCTCCGCCGATCTCGGCGAACGCTGGAATGCTATCGTCGCCGCCTCGGTGGCGCTGACCGCGACGCCGAGCGCGTTCGGGCCGGAGCACGTCGACCGCCTGCGTCGCTCAGGGCTCGACGATCTGGCGATCGCCGACGTCATCCACGCCGCGGCCTTCTTCAACTGGGCCAATCGCCTGATGCTCTCGCTCGGTGAACCGGCGGCCACGGCCGGGCCGTAGGCCGCCGACCGTGCTCAGGACGGCAGGATGACGGCCTTGCCCGTCGTCTGCGTGTCGAAGAGCTTGTAGGCTTCCTCTGCTTGCTCGAGCCTCCAGCGGTGCGTGAAGAGCTTCTCCACGTCCACATTCCTGTCGGAGACGAACTCGGCGCACTCGGCCTGACCCTGCTTCGAGAACGTCCAGGACCCCACCAGGGCGACCTGCCGGCGCAAGAGATCCGGGCTCACGTCCAGCGTCACCTGGCCTCGCTCGCCCACGAAGCAGGCCGTGCCCCACGAGCGCACCGTGCGCACGGCCGCGGCGCGGGCTTCTCCCTGTGCTCTTGGTGCTGCGGCGACTCACAGAACTTTGAAATGGAATGGAGGTAGCCGATGCCGAAGCGGATCTCTATTGCGCTGGCCGTGCTGTGGGCAGTCGCGCTGGTAGGAGGACATCCGCGCACCGCTCCCGCCCAAGACAAGGCGCAGATCGTCGACGTCTTCAAAGAGCCCCTGGCGGTAGCCGATCCAAGAAGCGTCAGCGTCCGTCAATATGACGTTCCGCCCGGCTGGGCCACTCCGATGCATCAGCACACGGGGCACATGTTTCTGTACATCGTGGAAGGGTCTGGAGCGATGGAGACCGAAGGCGAAGTCCGAGCTGCGCGAGCAGGCCAGGTCATCCATCAGCTTCCCGGCAAACCGATGGTCATGAAGAATTCGAGCAATTCGGCGCGGCTGAAGTTCATCCTCTTCCAAGTCGGTCCTGAAGGGGCGCCGCTGACGATGCCGGTGAAGTAATCGAGGAGGCGAGGTCCTGTCGCGACCTCGCTCGTCAGAGATCCCCTTTCGCCGAAAGCGTCGCGTCTTCAGCGCTCGTCCTGGCCGCGGCCTCGGCGAGGAGCGTGTACTTGGCCAGCGTGCGCTCGGCGAGCGCGGTGGGCCAGCGGTGATCGTCCACGATTCTCAGGAACTCGTCGAGGACCCGGGCGAAGTGTCTCTCGTGGCCCCCGTCGAGCGGGGGCGGCACGGTCACCTCGTACGTTTCCGGGCCGGCGGGCACGACCTCGACGCCGGGGAGCTCCGCGTGCCACGCCGTGACCGTGTCGCGCAGCGCGCGCGCGACCCCGGCGGCATCGATGCGAGGCTCGAGGAACACTCCGCGGCGGTGACCCGTGCGGGCGCTCTGCTCCAGGCGGATGTCGGCGCGAGTCCCGTGAGCGACGCTGTGGGAGGCGTCTGGCCCGCCCGGCAACGGCCCGAGGTTCCAGCGCGTCGCGGCGCTCGCGGTGAGGCGACCGATCCGGTACACGAGCTCGGCGTTGCATCGATAGCTCAGCGCGCCATCGTCGACGAAGGGCTCGAGCTCCCGCGGAAACCCCGCCTCTCCGGTGATCCGCCGGAACGCCTCCGCGGGCACTCGCGTCGACCACGCGCGGGCCGAGAGGAGCGCCGGCGCCGCGGCGTCGCCGTCCACGAGCCACTGCGCCTGGTCCACGACGTGGGTGGGAATGTCGACCGGGCCGCTCCCCTGCACGCGCACGTCGAAGAACCACCAGGGACGTCTGAGGGGGGCGCCATCGACGAGCTTCTCCAGATGGTGCACGCTCTCCTGCTCGATGGCCGACCCATCGTCGCGGAAGGCGCCGAAGAGCGCGGGAGCACCGACGAGCCTCTTGACCAGTCCGGCCGCCAAGTCGTGACGCCCCGTCATGATCTCCGCGGCCAGCGGCCAGCCCTCGAGGCTCGCCCGCACGTGCTCGAGGTCGGCCGGCTCCACGAGCCACGGCTTGTCGGCGAGCACGTGGAAGCCTGATTCGTGCAGCCGTCGTATAGTGCGCGCCTTGCCCCCGTTCTTGCCCGCCAGGACCACCACGTCTCCGCGCCGCTCGTCGACGAGCCGCCCGAGCGGGTCATCGGACGTGGTCACGACGGGACGCCAGCGCGTGGGGTGCGGGGAGCGCCGGTTGAAGCGCTCAACCAGGGCGAGGAAGTCGCGCAGCTCGGCGCCCTCGCGCGCGTAGACGAACACCTCGTCGGCCGCGCGCGCCTGCGGCACGCGCAAGGTCAGGGCGGCGTGGAAGTGCCCCGGGTCGAGGAAGAGCAGCGTGTGCATGGGTGCTCAGCGATGGTACCGCACCTGTGTGCAGGCGTTCTTCTACCACACCCTGGTCAGGTTCCCGCGCCTGTCGGTTCAGCCAGTTTCGGAGGCCGAGTGGCGGATCGTCTGCCCGATGGGGGGACTCGGCTGAACCACCCCCGACCGGCTCAGTCGCTCGGCAGCCGCATGGCCGTCGCCTCGGGGGAGGCGCTTCGACGTTTAGAACGCGTGTTGTTTCAAGTCGGCATCCACCCGACTCACCGAGTCCCGGTGCTTGTCGCGAAAGTCGTCGAACGCTTCAGGATGAAGACAGGCCGCAAGGATCTCCAGCGACTCGACGATGCGTGGTCCCGGCCGATTGAAGTAGGCGTTTCCGTCGGCCACATACACACGGCCTTCTTCCACGGCGCGCCAGGATTCCCACGGCAACGAGGTCCGCAGCAGAGCAAGCTCCTCGATGATTCGGCCGAGCGGAAAGCCGCACGGTTTGATCAACACCACGTCGGGCGTCAGCGCCAGCAGCGCATCTCTCGTCACGGTCGGGGCGTGATCACCCGGCCGGGTCACCAGCGGGATACCTCCTGCCCGCTCGATCAGCTCGGGCATCCACATCCCACCGACCATCACCGGGTCGAGCCACTCGATCGAGACAACGCGAGGCCTCGCGGCGCGGGCGGCGCCACGTTCTGTGATGTCTGAGACCCGCGCCTGGAGGGTCCGCACAACGGCCGCGCCCTCCGCAGCTCGACCGAGCGCGTCGGCGACGCGACCGATATCGGCCCAGATGTCGTCGAGCCGGGTTGGGTGGAGGTTGACGATACGAATCTCTTTGTGAAAGAGCGCCGCCGTCGCGGCACAGACGTCGTTGAACGAGACCGCGCAGACGTCGCAGAGATCCTGGGTAACGATCACGTCGGGCCTTGCGGCTTCCAGTCGCGCGACCTCGATCTCGTAGACGGCCAGGGCGTCCTGGAGTACCGCGCGGACCTCTCGATCGATGTCACGGCTAGTTCTTACGGGTCGCAGCCTCGCGCGCGTCAGCGCGGGAAGATGACGCACGCTCTCCGGGAAGTCGCACTCATGCGAGATGCCGACGAGATCGGCCTCGGCGCCGACGCCGCAGACGATCTCAGTCGCCGATGGCAGCAAAGAGGCGACACGGTAACTCATCGCGCGAGATCTCGAGATGGACGCATCATGCCGTAGAAGAGCGTGCGCGACAAGTCTCTTCGCAGCCGGCTCGCGGTGAACCCGCCACGCTCGAAGTCCTGACCGGCGAAGGAGGGCTCCTTTCCCAAAAGGGGACTCCATGGGATAAAGCGGTATTCAAGGTCCTGGATGAGGCATGGCGCCCGATGACTGGGCAAGGTTCCGAGGGACAGCCCCCTCCCTGCAGAGGGGCGAGGCTACTGTGAACCGCGGTCCAGCCCGCGGCTGGAACAGGAGGGAATCAGAATGAGCGCACCCAAAGAGATCGGGCATATCGTCCTCAACGTCACCGACGTGGAACGGTCCACCAGGTTCTACCGGGATGTGGTGGGATTCCAGGTGTCTCGGTATCGCCCCGACGGGACGGGCGCCTTTTTGACCTGCGGCGCGGTGCATCACAACCTCGCCCTGTTCAAAGCGCCCGCGGGAGCCCGGCCGACAGAGAAGGGAGCGATCGGCCTGAATCACTTTGCGTTCAAGGTCGAAAGCTACCGGGCCCTGCAAGCGGCCCACAAACGGTTGGTGGAGGCTCGGGCCACCATCGACCACATCGTGGACCACGGCATGACCCGCAGCGTCTACTTCCTGGATCCGGACGGGATCGAGATGGAGCTCTTCTCCGATACCTATGCCACCGAGGAGGAGGGATTGGCCTACATGAAATCCACCCGCGGAGGGGCTGTCCCGATGGACATCACCGCCGCGGAGCCTCCACGCGCGGAGATCCCCAAGGCTGACTTTACCCGGGTCGGCTAGCGGGCCGCCTCTCCGCGCTTCGTCGGCAAGAAGGGAGACGCCCATGGACTTCGGGCTCTTCATCGAGTTCCCATACCGTGAGGGGATGACGGAACGTGAGGCCTTTGCCGAGTGCTTTGCGTTGGTGGATGCAGCCGAGGCCCTCGGCGTCAACTCGGTGTGGCTGGCGGAGTACCATTTTTCCCCGATCAGCGTCTTGTCCTCCCCCATCACGATCGCCAGCGCCATCGCCGCCCGGACCCAACGCATCCGCATTGGCCTGGCGGTCGTGCTCTTGCCCCTGGCCCACCCCATCCACATCGCCGAGGACATCGCCACCGTGGATCACATCAGTCAGGGCCGGGTCGAGTTGGGCGTGGGGCGGGGCACGTTTCCTGACACGCATGATGGCTTCAACTCCCCCTTCGCCGAGAGCCGAGAGCGGTTCGACGAGTACCTGGAGATCATCCTCAAGGCGTGGACCCAGGAACGCTTCTCCTTCACGGGCAAACACTATCGGTGCGACAACCTGTGTGTCCGGCCCAAACCGCTGCAGCGGCCACACCCACCGATCCGCGTCGGTATCACCTCGGAAGTCACCTTTCCCCTAATCGGACGCCTGGGGTTTCCGATCATCATCAACCCGTCCAGAGTCTTTGCTCTCTCTGAGCTTGCGCCGTACATCCAGCAGTACCGGGAGGCCTGGCACGAGGCGGGCCATGCAGGCGCTCCCCAAGTGGGGCTCCGGGTGCCGCTCTACGTGGCCAAGACGGCGGAGCGTGCCTACGCAGAGCCTAAGGCCAGCACCATGGCGGCCGTGCAAGGTTTGGGCAATCGAGTGGCGGGCAGCGCCTCCCGAGAGGGCACCACCGGTGACTGGAGCGCTCAGGCCGAACGCGTGCGACGCATGAGCTACGACGATTGGCTGCGGGACAAGGTGGTCTACGGGATCCCGGAGGCCGTGGTTGACCGGCTCCAACAGCTGCGAGAGGAGCTCGACCTGACGCAGATTCTGTATGAGGTCAACTACGGGCGCCAGATTCCCTATGCGCTGCAATTGGAAAACCTACGGCTGATCAACGAGCGCGTGATTCCGCAGTTCACATAGTCCCGCTCCTGGAGGAGGATGCCATGCCTTTCCCGAGACTCAGTGATGTCACCGTTGCACGGGAGACGCTGGTCACGATAGGCCGCGAGCAGCGGATTTCTGCCGACTCGCACATGACAGAGCCGCCGGACCTCTGGGAGAAGCGGCTGCCACCCGCGCTACGAGACCGCGCACCGCGCTTTCCGAATCGCGGCGATGCCGGCGGCAACGTGCGCGCTGGCGGCTGGGACCCCTGTGAGCGGCTGAAGGACCAGGCGTACGACAGCGTCAGCGCAGAGGTGCTCTATCCCACCCGAGGCACGGTCGCCTGGGTGACGGGTGACCCGGAGCTCGAGGAAGCGTGTTGCCGCGTCTACAACGACTGGCTGATCGAATTCTGCAGTGCGGCTCCTCAACGTCTCTGGGGCCTGGCCATGATCTCGTTGTGGAACATCGAGCACGCGGCCCAGGAACTCGAGCGGTGCCGCAAGGGAGGCCTGCGGGGAGCGACCATCGGGCTGGTACCGGCGGAAGACTTGCTCTACGGCTCGGACCACTACGAGCGATTCTGGGCCGCCTGCCAGGACCTGGCGATGTCGGTCAACCTGCACATCAATTCGGGCCCGGGTCGTATGAAGTTCTCCCCGCAGCAGCGCAGCGGGCTCATGCCCGATGGAGCGGCAGGCCACAAGTGGGATTGCATGAAGGCCGTGGGCAACATGGTTGCCGCGGGTGTTTTCGAGCGATACCCCGGCCTGAACCTGGTGGTCGCAGAGGCCGGCGTGGGGTGGATCCCGTTCTTCGCCCAGGAGTTCGACTACTATCAGATGAGCTTCGGTCCGTCGCCCATCGGTCTGGGGCGGCAGCGCGACATCCCCCGGCCGCCCAGCGAGTACATCTATCGGCAGGTCTACGGGGCGTTCATTCAGGACCCGGTCGGCTGCAAGCTGCTTCCCGAGTATGGCTCCGACACCTTTATGTGGTCCAACGACTACCCGCACAGCGCCTGCATCTGGCCGGGGGCAACCCGATTCATCGCGCAGGATCTGGGACACCTCGTGCCGGAGGCCCGGGCCAAGGTGCTCTGCGGGAATGCGGCCCGGTTGTACAACGATGGCCAGCTACCCCCGCCCGCCGACCCGCCGGGTGACGTGAAAGATCTGGAGGCGTGGAACAAGGTCCACTGGCACGAGTAGGCGTGCTGTCCCCTAGGAGAGGAGGGGCGTTGCCGTCTGGTGCGAGAGCAGGACTTCCCGGCGCTCTTGGGCCGAGGCCAGCACGGCGAGGCACACCTCTAGGTTCGCCTTCCCCCAGCGTCCGCCGTGGGCCGGGACTCGCGCCTTGACCACCGCGTCGTACAGCTCGCGAACCACCGCGTCTCGCCCCGTGTCGCCGGTCGAGAGCGGTACCTCGCGCCGCTCGTCCCCGCCGTAGACGTAGACGCCGTGCGCTGACTGTCGTATGTCGCCCTTCTCGCAGCTCACGAGGGTGAGCCCGAAGAAGGACGGATGCGGCGCCGGCCCTGCCGGGCGCGGGGCGCGATTCCCGCCGTACCGGACCGCACGCTTGAGGCCCAGCTCCGCGTCCCGACTGCCGACCTTCTGGAGCGTCTGCCGGGCGCGGCCGTAGGCCGTGGGGTCGACGCGCTGCCCTTGCTCTCCGATCCCGAACGCCAGCTCCGTGGTGTGAAAATGATCGGCGCCGCTGTACACGGCGCTCGCGGGCGTGCCGTCCTCGAACTCCATGTAGACCACGTGCGCGTCCTCGGTGGGGCGCTGCGCGTCTCCGCGCCCGGTCATCGCGCGGACGCTACGGAGCAGGCCACCGCCGATGAATCTCAGGATGTCGAACTGGTGCGACCCCTGCCGGAACGTCACGCCGCCGCCCAGGCGGGTGTCGAGCTCCTCGGCGTTGCGAGGGCGGTAGAGCCAATCCGTGAAGCACCAGTTGTGCAACATGCGGACCCGGCCGAGAGCACCGCTCTGAGCGATCTCCCGGATCTTGCGGATCGGCGGCTCGAAGCTGTGCGAGTGGCCCACCACGAGCTGCCGGCCGTGCGCCTCGGCCGCCCGGATCATCCGGTCGGCATCGTCGAGACTGAGAGCCATCGGCTTTTCGATGACGACGTGCTTGCCATGCTCGAGGGCGAGGAGAACGTGCTCGGTGTGGTACTGCGTCGGGGTCGCGATGTAGATCGCGTCGACGCGCGGGCTCGCGCACAGCGCCTCGACGCTCGAGTATGTCTCGGCCGGGAAGTCGCGCGCGAACGATGCGACTGCCCCGGCGTCGGCATCGGCCGCCGCCGTGAGCCTGGCGTGCGGATGCCTGAGGATGGCCGGCAGCATCATGCATCCCGCGGTCCCCAGGCCGGCGACGGCCCATCGCAGGACGGGCGCCGACTCTGGCACGCCCCCGATCTCCGAGAGCCGGCCTAGCCGGCGCTCTCCGGCGCCCTGGCCCAGGCGTTTTCCACAGTGTCGAGCAGCGCGCTCCAGGGCGCCTGGCCAGTGGCGAGACGACGGGCGCGCGCGGCCTCGATCAGGCTGTACTCCACGGGGATGTCGATGCACTTGTTGGTCGCGGCGTCGCGGAAGACGTTCATCGGGTCACCGCCGGCCTCGACGATCGCGAGCTGCTCGCGCAGCAGGCGGCGGAACAGGATCACTCCCTGATCCGAGTCGCCCAGCTTCTCCAGGTCGCGCTCGGCGACCGGCCCCTGGGTCACCCACGCCATCATGTCCTGGCCCAGCACGAAGTTCGTGATGTGCTCGCCGCGCTCGTCCGTGATCGGGATCTGGTAGACCGGAACGCGCTCCTGCGGCGGCTCCGCCCCCGGCGGCGCGGGCAGGACCTGATACATCAGATGATAGGTATGGGTGTCGTCCATCGGCACGCGGAACTGGAACGTCCAGCCGACGCGCAGGATGTTCGGGAACAGGATGGGGTGCCCGATCCGCCACGTCGGATCGTCCTCCGACCCGCCGAGCCGCACGCGCCGCTTGACGATCCCGTGGGCGAACACGTCGAACCCAATCTTCAGGTGGTGACCGATGACGCGCTCCACCATCCGCTCGCCGCCCGCGTCTTTCCCCGCGTTACGGCTCATGACGTACTCGTAGTAGCGGCCGTGGAGCCACTCGGTGTGGACCGGGTCCAGAGAATTCTCCATGCACTGCATCCAGTTGCAGGGGATCACCGTCACGCCGATGTCGCGCCAGACGTTGTCCATCACCAGGAGGTCCCACCGCGGTAGCAACGGAGGGGGCTCGGGACCGAGGTACGCGAACACGAGGCCGCCGAGCTCTTCCACCGGATAGGCTGGCGTCCGCACGCGGTCCTTGAAGGTGCTCCCGGGAAGCTCGGCCGGCATCTCGACGCAGCGCCCCTGGCCGTCGAACATCCAGCCGTGGTAGCAGCACCGGAGGCCGTCCTCCTCGGGGATGCCGTAACGCATCGACACCCGACGGTGGGGACAGCGCTCGCCGATCAGGCCAAGCCGGCCGCGCCGGTCGCGAAACAGCACCAGATCCTCTCCGAGGAGCTTGATCGCCTTGACCGGATTGGCGTCCAGATCAGCCGTGGCGGCGATGGGGAACCAGTACCGCCGCAGCAACGTGCCCATGGGAGTCCCAGGCCCAACCCGCGTCAATCGCTCGTTCTCTTCCCGGCTCAGCATCGGCGTCCTCCCTTCCGCGCCGGCTGACCGGCTCGGCGCCCATAGTCTACTTCACGGACGAGCGTGCGCGCGCCCAGCCTCGCGAGGACCTCGGCCGTCCTTTGACACCGTTCAGCGCGAACGGTCACCATCATGCGAGGGCACCTCACGAACGGGGGAGCCGGGACGTTTACCTACTGTGAGCCAGAAGCGCTTCCACGTGGCCCGGCCGGGAATCGGAACGATCTCAGCAGGAGAACGTCGCATGCGCAACGTGGTAAAAGCAACACAGGCTGATGCCGTCGGCATCAACACCCGTGTCGGGATGCTCGACTGGACCAGCGTCGCGACGCACCTCGATGACCATGGCTGGGCGATGGTCGAGAAGCTTCTGACCGCCGACGAGTGTGAAACGATCGCCGGTCTCTACGATGATGACGGCCGGTTCCGGAGCCATGTGGTCATGGCGCGGCACGGCTTCGGGCGGGGTGAATACAAGTACTTCACCTATCCGCTGCCGGACATCGTCGCCGATCTGCGCAGGGCGATCTATCCGAACCTGGCGCCGATCGCCAATCGCTGGAACGAGTCGATGGGGATCGATGTCCGCTACCCGGACGCGCATGCCGATTTCATCGCGCGCTGCCACAAGGCGGGGCAGACGCGGCCAACGCCGCTCCTGCTGCAATACGCCGCGGGCGACTACAACGCTCTCCACCAGGATCTCTACGGCGAGCATGTCTTTCCGCTGCAGATGACGATTCTGCTGTCGGAGCCGGAACAGGATTTCACCGGCGGCGAGTTCGTGCTGACCGAGCAGCGGCCACGCATGCAATCGCGGGCCGAGGTGGTGCCGTTGCGTCGGGGCGATGCCGTGGTGTTCGCGGTGCACCACCGCCCCGTGCGCGGTACGCGCGGAATCTATCGTGTCAATCTCCGGCACGGAGTGAGCCGGCTGCGATCCGGCCATCGCCATACCGTGGGCGTGATCTTTCACGACGCGAAATGATCCGCGATTTGTTCGAGGAGGACATGCGGGACGTGCGGCTCGCGCCGGGAGCGATGTTGCTGAGCGGGTTCGCGCGGCGCTTCGAAGCGCCGTGCGTCACCGCCCTGCGACGGGTCGTGGCGGTCGCGCCGTTCCGCCACATGGTCACGCCTGGGGGCCATCGGATGTCGATCGCGATGACCAACTGTGGGGCAGTCGGGTGGGTCACCGATCGGACCGGCTATCGCTACGACAGCCATGATCCGCAGACCGGGCGTCGCTGGCCGGCCATGCCCGACGTGTTCGCGGACCTCGCTGCCCAGGCGGCGGCGCGGGCGGGCTTCGACGGCTTCGCGCCCGACGCGTGTCTCATCAACCGGTACGAGCCCGGGGCGAGGTTGTCGCTGCATCAGGACAAGAACGAGCGTGATTTCTCGGCCCCGATCGTGTCCGTCTCCCTCGGACTGCCGGCGGTCTTCCTGCTCGGGGGATTGCGTCGAGCCGACACGCCGCGCCGCGTGCCCCTGGCTCATGGTGACGTGGTCGTCTGGGGCGGTCCCGCCCGACTTCGCTATCACGGCGTCCTGCCGCTCGAGGCGGGACATCACCTCCTGATGGGCGGCCACCGCATCAACTTGACGTTCCGACGAGCGGCCTGAGTCGGCCGACAGAGTGAGTGACTCGTGGATAGACGACAACTTCTGAAACGACTGGACAAGGCGTGGGTGGCGTTCAACGAGTCGTACGCCGGTCTGTCGGATGTGCGGCTGATGGAGCCGGGTGTCACCGGTGCCTGGTCGGTACGCGACATCCTCGCGCACGTGACCACGTGGGAAGAGGAGGCGCTGAAGCACCTGCCGCTGATCCAAAAGGGCGGCACGCCGCCGCGGTACTCCGTGCGATACGGGGGCATCGACGCCTTCAACGCCCGCATGACGGAGCAGAAACGGAGCCTGTCGCTGTCCGAGGTCCACGCGCAATTGGCGGCAACGCACCGTCAGCTCGTCGACTTCATTCAGAGCGCCCCCGAACATCAACTCGTCGGCGAAACCCGCTTCCGTCATCGACTACGGCTCGATACGTATCGTCATTACCCGCTCCACGCAGCGGCGATCCGGCGATGGCGACAGCGGATTTCAAACGAGGCCGCGTAGTGTGAGTCCACCGCCGTTCGAAGAGGTGGTCGCCGAGCACGGCCCGACCGTGCTGCGCGTGTGCCGCGCTGTTCTGGGCCCGGCTGACGCCGAGGACGCGTGGTCGGAGACGTTCCTGGCCGCGCTCGATGCGTACCCGCGCCTGCGCCCGGACAGCAACATCGAGGCGTGGCTCGTGACGATCGCGCACCGCAAAGCGCTCGATCATGTGCGCGCGAGATCGCGCCGCCCGATCCTGACCGACAAGCCGCCGGAGCCCCCCGCGGACGAGGGCAGTCCCGGGGGCTGGGAGTCCGGCCTGTGGGAGGCGCTCGAGGCCCTTCCCCTCAAGCAACGACAGACCATCGCCTATCACTACCTCGTGGGGATGCCCTACGTGCAAGTCGCCCAGATCGTCGGCGGCAGTCAGGACGCCGCCCGACGAGCGGCGGCAGACGGTATCGCCACGTTGCGAAAGACATTCGCGAAGGGAGAGTCCCGATGACGAACGAGCGGTCTCTGTTCGCCGCGTTGCCAACGATCGACGACGAAGTCAACCGCCGGCTGCATCGGCGCCTGGTGGACGCCGCGAACGCCGCGGGTCTTCTCGACGTCGCGTACCGCACCATCGACACCCCCGTGGGCGCCTTGCTGTTGGCGGCCACCCCGAAGGGCCTGGTACGGGTGGCGTACGCGAGCCAGGACCACGACCTCGTGCTGGAAGGCCTCGCCCGCGACGTGAGCCCTCGCATCCTGCGAGCGCCCGCGCGCCTGGACGGCGTCGCGCGGGAGATCGAGGAGTACTTCGCCGGGCGGCGCCGCACGTTCGACGTGCCGCTCGACCTGCAGCTCTCGCACGGCTTCCGCCGCACGATCCTCTCGCACCTGCCGGAGATCGGTTACGGGAAGACCGCCAGCTATGCCGCGATCGCGAAGGCGGCTGGCAACCCGAAGGCGATTCGCGCTGCGGGCAGCGCGTGCGCCAGCAACCCCCTGCCCGTCGTGGTGCCCTGCCACCGCGTCGTGCGGAGCGACGGCACGATCGGACAGTATGTCGGTGGCGTCGACGCCAAGCGAGCCCTGCTCACGCTGGAGGGGGCGGCATGACCGCCAGGACGTACACGCTGCTGGGCCCGCTCCGACAACCCTACCAGAGCGCAACTCCCGGCGCGCTCGGCGGCTACCGGCCGGGCCGCGTGTACGGCAGGCTCGACTGCCCGGCCGCGCTCCGGGCCATCGCACGCGGCGGATACGTCAGGAACCGCGTGTTCTTCGCCGACGAGCAGACCGCCGTCGCGGCCGGGTACCGGCCATGCGCCGTGTGCCTGCCCGACGAGCACGCGCAGTGGAAGGCAGGGGGGCCGCCCGGTCACGATCAGCGCCTGAGGTCGAGCGCCAAGCCCTCCGTGGAGAAGACGATCTCGCCCTCGTAGATCCGCCGGACGTCGCCGATGCCCTTTTCCATGACCGGATGACTGGCGAGATTGGGGCCGATGTGCGAGAGAATGAGCCGCCGCACACCGGCCGCCTGGGCCATGCGGGCGGCGCCCTTGGTGCCGCACTGGCCGCTGGCCTCGCCGTCGGCGTCCATGGCGTCCTGGTCGTTCCAGCACATGCACACGAGCGCGTCGGCGCCCCGCGCCAGGTCGATGACGCTCTGGCAGGGCTGGGTGTCGCCGGTGAAGGCGACGCTGCCGGTCGGCGTCTCCACCCGGTAGGCGAGCGAATCGAGGAAGGGCTGCACGTGCTCGGCCGGCGCCGCCCGCACCTCCCAATCGGAGCCGGTAAATACGACGCCCGGGCCCACGTCCTTGGCCTCCACGCTCGGTCCCGGGCGGGGCAGCACCGTTCCGCCGCGATTGCGGTACACGCGCTGGCTGAGCGGGTGCCCGACGCGGGCCTGCCAGTCGTGCGTGAAGGCGCCGCGCTCGCCGATGAGCCGCTCGGTGATTCGCTCGGTCAGCGTGGGGCCGAAGACCTGCAGCCGGTTCTCGCGGCCGATACTCTGATCCCAGCGGCAGAGCAGGAAGCAGGGGTAGTCGACGTCGTGGTCGAAGTGGTGGTGCGTGAAGAAGAGGTGGTCCACCTTCGTGGGCCACAGGCCGGCCTTGACGAGCTTGTGCGTGGCCGCCGGGCCGCAGTCGAACATGGCGAGCCGGCCGCCGCCGAGGTCGAGGACGTACGAGGTGCCAAAGCGATCGGCGGTCGGCGTCGGCGTGCCGGCGCCCAAGATATGCAGTCGAGCCATGAGCGTCTCCCGCGGCGATGCTCCGCGGGTAGCCGCGCGGTTGTCAAGGGCAAGGGTGGCTCCGGATCGGATCGCTCGGTGGCGCCCTACTTGTCGAGCCACACCTCCTGCATGCGGCCCCAACTGTAGATCGAATGGTGCGGCACGAGGTTCTTCACGTACGGCCACGCCGTGAAGTAGTCGAGTGGCCAGACGAGGCCCGGCCGCGCGGTCGTCTCCCCCAGTTTCCGCTGGATCTCCTGCACCAGCGCCACGCGCTTCTTCGGATCCAGCTCTTGGGATTGCTGGTCGATGAGCCGCGCGATCGGCTCGTCGCAGAAGCCGGTATAGTTTTGGGGCGACCCGCAGCCGAAGTGCTCGTAGAAGTTTGCGTCCGGGTCGTCCGGTTCCACCCCGTTTCGGTCGACGCCGACCTCGAACTCTCCGCGCGTTTGCAGGGGACCCCACTGCGGCGTATCCACCTGCCGCAGTGAGGCGTCGATCCCGACGCGCCGGAACTCCCCGATCACGAATGAGCTGATGTCCACGAAGGCGGGAAGCTGTCGGGTCAGTACCTCGACCTTCAAGGGCTTGTTCGGGCCGAATCCCGCGTCGGCGAGGAGCATCCGGGTCTGGGCTTTTTCGTGGCCGGGCTCGCCGTAGCCCGGGAGTGTGCGGAGATCGGGCTCAAGGATGCCCCACACCCCGTAGGGCCTCGGCATCATCGAGGAGCCGAGCACGGCCCCGCCTTGGTACACGGCCGCGATGAGGGCGCGCCGGTCGATGGCGCGGCTCAAGGCCTGGCGCACCTTGACGTTGTCGAAAGGCGGTTTCCGGGTGTTGATAGTGAGGTGATCGAGAATGCCCGCGTTCACCTGGGTGATCACGAGCTGCGGGGCCGCCTTCTTGAGTCGATCGGCGATCGGCTTTGGGGTTTCCCCAGGGAACGCCACGTCCACGCGCCCCGCCTGGAGCGCCGCCGCCGCCGTGCCGCGCTCCGCGATGATCGGATAGCGCAGCCCGTCGAGGTAGGGCCGGTCTTTCACGAAGTAGTCGGGGTTCTTCAGGTACTCGACGAACTCGCCCTTGCGCCAGTCCTTGACCTTGAACGGTCCCGTGCCCACGCAGCCGGCGCGGTAGCTGGCCGCCGGCACATGCGCGGCGTAGATCGGCGTGAATCCGGAGGCCAGCATCAGCAAGAGGGATGGTTGCGGGCGCTTCAGTCGGAACACGACGGTCTGGGGGTCGAGCGCGTCGATCGCCTCCACGTTGCCGTACCAGTCGCGCCGCGGGTTGAGACGCAGCTTGGTCGGCGCATCCGGCGTCTCCCGAAGCAGGTCGAATGTGTACCTGACGTCCTTGGAGCTGAACGGCTTGCCGTCGTGCCACCGCACGTCTCGCCGGAGGAAGAAGACCAGCTTGCGATAGTTCTCCTGCCACGCCCAGCGCTCGGCGAGCTCGCCCACGATGCTGTCCACGCTGTGTGTGGGCTCCAGCGGATCGAAAAGCACGAGGTTGCTGAAGCACGGCATGGCTGGCCACATGGTCGAGATCGTCGCGCTTTCGTGGATGGCGAAGCCCTGCGGCAGATCCTCGCGCAACCTGAGCGTGAGCCAGCCACCAGACTTGGGCGCCTGGCCCGGGGAGGCAACGCCGGTCAGGACTACGAGCCCAGCTAGGCCCATCGCGGGAAGGAATCGCGTGATCCTCATAACGCACCTCTCTGAGCCGAAGCCTCAACGCTCTCCCTGCGCCAGCATCGAAATCCTAGTGAGGCTGACATGGTGCATCACCTGTCAGCAGTGTCGAGGGATGCACCACGTGATTACGGATTGAATCCGTTCTGCCACGCAGAGTATGATGCGCTCGCCGAGCGTGATGACGCTCTTGAGGGACACTTTCACGGGAGGGTTAGAGCCATGGCGAAGAAAAAAGTCAGTCACTACGTGACGCGCCCGGGCAAGCATCTCGGAGACCCTCCCGTCACGATTCCTGTCGCTGAAGACCTGGTGTCGGTTCCGGGGATTCCAACTCGTGAGAGCGATGTGGCCTTCTTCGCCAGAGAGGATCCCCTGGAGAACATGGCCGTTGCAGAAAGCGCCTCCGCTGACTGGGCACGGCGACAGCGCAATGGTTACTCACCTGAATTGCGAGCGTTCTACGAAGAACACGAGCGGCACATGGAGCCCATCGTGGAGTGGGTGAAGACCAGCGGTGACCTGACGCCGACGGGCACACCCACCGGCGAAGATGTGACGGAGGCGATACGGCAGAAAGCTCGCGAGCTCGGTTATGGCGAGGTGGGCTTTACCCGTAACGACCGCCATTATGTGTATCAGAGCCGAAAGCCGGTGCTGAAGAACGATTTGCCTCACGCCATCTGCCTGGCGCTCGAGCAGGACTACGACAAGACCCAGTCGATCCCCAGCATGGCCGGAGAGGAAACCCACTTCGGCACCTATTTCAACCAGGGGCCGCTCACGATGGAGCTAGCGAACTTCATCCTGTCCCTGGGCTACAAGGTGCAGGTGTCAGGCCCCACCTGGCACTACGGCCCCATGATCCCCATGTTCGTGCAGGCCGGCCTGGGTCAACTCGGCGCCAACGGACAGCTGCTCTCGCCTCACTTCGGATCCAGGGCTCGGCTACAGATCATCTTCACCAACGCGAAGGTGACCCATGACCAGCCGGTCGACTATGGCATCCACAAATTCTGCCAGGTCTGCCAGGTCTGCGTGCAGCGCTGCCCCGGCCGTGCGCTGATGCCCGAGAAGGTCTGGTACAGAGGCGTCGAAAAGAACAAGTTGGTCTTCAAGCGCTGTCGCCCGGTCATGGCGCGCTACCTGGGCTGTGGGATCTGCATGAAGGTCTGCCCGGTTCAGAAGTTCGGTATGCAGCCGGTGATGGAGCACTACGTTGAAACCGGGGAGATCCTTGGAAAGGGGACCGACAACCTGGAGGGCTACACGCTTCATGACAAGGGTTACTTCGGGCCAGGCCAACTGCCGAGCTTCGACACGGACTTCTTCAAGATGCCGCGCGGCAGGTCCGAGGACTGGGTGCTCATGGAATTCAGGGACAAGCTGATGGAAACGCATGGCGACGAAAGTGCCGACCATGACCATATGTGGGAGGAACTCCGCAAGAAGATCGAGGCGTCCCTAGAGAAGCGGGCGTCTGCTGTAGATGCGGGGATGGATCGCGGCGTTTAGGGATTTGCGGAGCGGCTGAAACTTGGGCACCTGACAGCCGGCGAGGAGGAGCCATAGCGTCGAAGCGGTCAAGCCACGTGAAAACGCTCCGACTCCGGGCGCTTCGACCACAGTTCCTCGGCTCCCTTCATGGCGACTGTGCGCTCCGGGCTCGCCCGCCATTGATCGTAGATGTCGTTGTTGGTCCACACCACCAGTGTGGTGATTTTCGTTGGATCGCCGGTCGAGTACAAGGTCTGGCGGCTCACAAAGCCTGGTGCCTTACTCTGTGCTAGACCGTTGCCGTCGAGGAGCTTCTTGGCCTCGTCGACTCTATCTGCTTTGGCCCAATGATGGGTGAGCACTCCGATCATGAATTCCTGACCTCCTGTTCTGAGAACGTCGTTTTGCCGCCATCCTCCTCACGGAACTCTGGCATCCGGTTGTCGTGCAAATTCTAACGGCAAGACGGCTCTGTATCCAGCCGATCGCTTTGACCCTGTCCTTCGCCTGCTCCACCTACTCCGACTCCTCCCGTTCCCCTGCGGCGGCCACCGCCAGCTAACTCCTAGTCGTTGCTGGTCGCGGGGGTCGGATTTGAACCAGCGACCCGGTCAGATGACGTTTCCGAAGGTGAGGTATGTCCATTCGGCATTCTCGATCCTAAGAATCGGTTCCCACAACACGGAAGGCGTTTCTTCGTCGACCGGGGCCTCCTTTGCAATAATGGATCGCTGGAATGGATCGCTGGCAACTTCGCCAGGCTCAGCAACCAAGGAGACCACAGATGCGCAAGACGTTCGTGACGATCACCGCTCTCGCCCTTGTCCCGCTCGGCGCCGTTGGATGCGTCTCGAAGAGCGAGTACACGAAGACGGTTCAGGCTGCCGAGGCCCACTACAACGCCCTCGACGCAGAGAACACGCGTCTCAAGCGCGAGCTCGCAGGCGCGGGTAAGCGCAACGAGCAGCTGACGGTCGAATCGGGCGAGCTCGACAAGAGCATCACTGACCTGCGACAGCGCATCAGCGCGCACGAGGGCGACAATACCCGGCTCAAGCAGGAACTGGCCGACGCGCAGAAGGCGCGCGAGGAGAAGGTGCGCGAGGTCAGCTCGACCTACGAGCAGCTTGTCGCGAAGATGAAAGGTGAGATCGACAAGGGGCAGGTCACCATCTCGGAGCTGAAGGGCAAGCTCACCGTCAACATGGTCGAAGCCATCCTCTTCGATTCGGGCAAAGCGGAAGTGAAGCCCGAGGGGCTCGTCGTCCTCGGCAAGGTCATCGAGATCCTCAAGACGGTGACCGATAAATCGATCCGCATCGAGGGGCATACGGACAACCAGCCCATCGTGGGTACGCTCACGCAGCGCTATCCGACCAACTGGGAGCTTTCGGCCGGGCGCGCGATCAACGTTGCCCGCTATCTGGAAAAGCAGGGGATCGAGGCGGCCAACCTCTCCTCCGCCGCCTTTGGCGAGTTCAAGCCGGTGGCTGACAACGTGACGCCGGAAGGCCGCGCCAAGAACCGGCGCATCGAGATCGTCCTAGTGCCGAAAGAGTGAACGACGGGCTGGTCAGGCCAGCCCACACCGTTCTCAGCACCGCGGGCGCCAGCGATAGTCAGGACGGCAGGATGACCGCCTTGCCTGTCGTCTGCGTGTCGAAGAGCTTGTAGGCTTCCACGTCGGCAAGATGGCCGAGGCCGTCAAGCGGTATTTACCAACAAGGACTTCGTCGAAGGCTTTGCCGTGAAATTCCGTCCGTTGCTCGCTTCGCAGGAGGTCAAGCGGCTGACCGCGGCCCCGTGGGGACCGCATCCCTGAAAAGTAATTCCCGGGGGACATCCTAGACGCTGTCAAGCGCCTTCTTCATTTTCAGGATCGCGTCGATGTGGCCGCGCGGAGAGAGGCCTGAGCCCATCGTGTTCACCGAGAGGTGGG
>Ga0209056_10000621_pt1 | contig 39136 bp, 37 predicted proteins | sample GraSoiAngelo_114_FD_185876 | JGI IMG/M metagenome (GOLD analysis project Ga0209056, IMG submission 185876) | Grasslands soil microbial communities from the Angelo Coastal Reserve, California, USA - 14_0903_13_40cm (SPAdes) (version 2) | ecosystem: Environmental > Terrestrial > Soil > Grasslands... | reverse complement strand
CGAAGCTGGCCGGCCCGGTGGCGAGCGCCGTCCCGGAGCCGGCGCGCGCCGAGGTCCTGGCGCGCGGCGCGACGCGCGCTCCCCGCGACGTCGACCGGGGGCAGGCGACGCCTGCGCCGTCGCCGAGCCCGAGCGACGACCTCGTGTCGGGGGTCGCGGATTCGATCGCGGAGCCGCCGGTGGCGCAGGATCCCGAGCCCGAGCAGACCCCGGAGCCGAGCCCGACGCTCGAGCCGAGTCCGACGCCCGAGCCGAGTTCACCGTCCCCCGCGCCTCGCCCGCCTGCCCCGCGTCCGGTCGCACCGGTCATCACCGTGACGACCGCCTCCGCGGAGCTGCGGATGCTCGAGCTGATGAACGCGTCGCGGGCCAGGGCGGGACTCACCGAGCTCGCGATGGATAGCGGCGTCGCCCTCGCCGCTCGCGCCCACAGCGCCGCGGAAGCGCAGGTGCGTTACGTCTATCACGATGGGCCCGACGGCACGGCTCAGTCACGTGATGTGCCCGTGTGCGGAACAGGTTGGTACGGCGAGAACACCGGGAAGATCTGGAATGGCAACGTCGATGCGCTGCACATCGAGTTCATGGTCGAGCCATGGGAGCCCATCAATCACCGCACGAACATCATGGATGCGAGCTTCCGCCGCGTGGGCGTCGGCGCGGTGATGGGGACCGACGCGATGTACATGACGATGGTGTTCTGCAGGTAGTCGGATCGATCGGGGGGCCGGGGGCGAAGCGCCCCGATCGCTGCTAGCGTTCAAGCCGTTGGAGCACCGCCGCGTCACGCTCCCTAACGGCATGCGTGTCCTCGTCGCGGAGATGCCCGAGACACGATCGGTCTCGATGGCCATCTACGTGGGGGTCGGATCGCGCGTCGAGAGCAAGAGCGACGCGGGCACGAGCCATTTCCTCGAACATATGGTGTTCAAGGGGACGGGGAAGCGGCCGACGGCCGCGGACATCAGCCAGGAGATCGAGAGCCGTGGGGGAGTGGTGAACGCCTCCACCGATAAGGAGGTCACCGTCTTCTGGTCGCGCGTGCCAGCACGCCACTATTTGGTCGCGCTCGACGTGGTGGCGGACATGATCCGAGCACCGATGCTGCGCCCCACGGACGTCGAATCGGAGCGACGCGTGATCGTCGAGGAGCTCCGAATGTATCGCGATCAGCCGCAGGACCGTGTGCATACGCTGCTCGACGAGCTGCTCTATCCGAAACACCCGCTCGGCTGGGAGGTCGCGGGCCGCGAAGAGGTCGTCCTCGGGATGACCACCGACGCGCTTCGTGCCTTCATCGAACGCGGATACGCACCCTCGCGGACGGTCGTCGCGCTCGCCGGGCCGCTGCACGCGGATGAGGCGATCGCCGCGGTCGAAGGTGCGCTCGGAGCGCTCGCACCACGCGAGCCTCCGCGAATGGTCCCGGCGCCCCGCCCCGGAAAGGTGCGCGCCAAGCTGGTCGGAAAGCGTGCCGAGCAGACCAACCTCTGCGTCGGATGGCGCGCCGTCCACACAGACCATCCGGACAAGTTCATCGTCGACATGCTGAACGCGGTCCTGGGCGAGGGAATGTCGAGTCGCCTCTTCCTCGAGCTCCGGGAAAAGCGTGGCCTCGCGTACGACGTGCACAGCTATGACGCCAACTACGTCGATGCCGGGCATCTCGTGGTGTATGCGGGGTTCGCACCGCAGAACGGCGCCGAGGTGCTCGCTGCGATCTTGCGCGAGATCGCGCAGTTGCGCGACGAGCCGGTGCCGGATCGTGAGCTCGAGCGGGTCCGCGACTTCGCCAAAGGCCGGCTCGAGCTACGGCTCGAAGACACACGCGGGGTCTCGGCATGGCTCGCTGGGCAAGAGCTCTTCCTCGGCCGCGTGCGCACCGTGGAAGAGGTCAGCGCCATCATCGACGGCATCGGACCGGCCGACATCCAGCGGGTCGCTCGCGAGTACCTTCGACCCGAGCTCGCCTATGTCGCGGCCATCGGGCCACGCACCGCGCTTGCCGCGATCGCGGCGCCCGCGGGTGGAGAGCTGGCCATCGGGATCGCTTCCTGAGCGCGGAGCGCACGCTCATCGTGCTCAAGCCCGATGCGATCCAGCGCGGTATCGCGTTCGAGCTCCTGTCGCGGTTTGAGCGGCGTGGCCTACGTTTCACGGCGCTGCGCTTGCTAAAGGTCGATCGCGCGATGGCCGAGAAGCACTACGCGGTGCACAAGGGCAAGTTCTTTTACGACGACCTGGTGAAGGTCATTACCGCCTCGCCGGTCGTGGCGGCGGTGGTCGAGGGACCAAACGCGATCGCGGTGGTCCGTTCGATGGTCGGCTCGACCCGTCCGCAGGAGGCCACCGAGGGTTCGATTCGCGGCGACTACGCGCTCGTCGGGCTGCGCAATCTGGTGCACGCGAGCGACGCTCCCGAGACCGCCGCGGCCGAGATCAAGCTCTGGTTCCCCGACGGCGTCGTGGAGTACACGCGCGACATCGATCGCTGGACGAGCGAAGACAAAGCGCCCTCCTAGGCGCCCGGGTAGGTCTTTGAGTGGTGAAGCTCTTCACTCTGACGCTCGCCGTTCTGCTCCAGCTTGCCGGTGGACTGGTCACCTGGTACGGGGCCCAGGCGATGTTCACCACCGCGGGGCTCATGCCCCCGAACCTCATCGTGATCTTCGGCGTGCTGATCATCTTCCTCGCGAGCGTCGTTGCCGCGCGGAGTCAGCCGGCGCCCGCGCTCGGCTGGTGGCTCGGCGTCGCACTGGTCAGCCTTCCGTTCGTACTGATCGCAATGCCTGGTGCGGGGGCCGAGTGTCCTCCGGGTCATCCGCCGCTGACCAGCTCCTATAACTGCGTCGCGCCGAGGCCTCTTGCGATATTCGCGTTGGGCGTTGCCGGCATCGGCGTCGCCCTCTGGGGTACGTGGCGGGGCATCGCGCGTTTGCGTCGGTTAGAGCGGACGTAGCGCCTTCAAGAACTCCTCCGCGAACGAGGCGATCGGGCGGAGGAAACCGGCGGGCTGGATGCCGCCGATCAATAGCGCGATGAAGATGACCGCCCCGATGACCCCCGCCACGGGCCGAGACTCGATCGTCCAGCGCTCGAGACCGGCGCCGAAGAGCGCGACGACCGCGCGGAGCTGACCGACGATGAGCAGCAGCGTCGCGACGACGAGGGCCGCACCGGTGAGCGGTGCGAACTGGTAAGCGATGAGCTCCATGAAGAAACGTCCCGGGAAACCCAGGAGCGGCGGCGCTCCGATCATCGCGAAGCCGCCAACGACGAACGCCAGCGCCGCCATGGGCGCATGCCGTGCCGTCGGCCGGTCGGGTCCACTGCGGCGCTCGAGCGTCCCGGCGGCGAGGAGCTGGCCGGATGCTGAGGTGCCGGTCACGATCACGCTCGCGAGGGCCCCGATAATTCCTGGTCCCGAAAGCGTCGCCATCCCCACCAGCGCTGCGCCCAGGTTCGAGATCACCGAGTAGACGACGAGTCTCCGCAGGTCCGGCGCGCCGCTCGCCAGGAATGCCCCACCGACCGCGGAGACGAGGCCGATCCCGTGCAGGAGGTCCTGCACTTTGACCACCTGCACGATCGCGGGCAGAAGGCCTGAAAGGGTGAGGATCTCGGCGAACGCGATGAACGTCGTGGGCACGAGCACGCCGAAATAGAGCGCGAGCGCGGCGGCGGGCACTTCGCTCGCGAGGAGCGCGGCGTGTGTGTGGAACGGGATCGCCGCGAGCAGGAGCGCGAACGCGACGACCAGCACGACGACGAGGAGTACGAACGTGTTGGCCGGTTGCTCATGGGGAAGGCTCGCCGAGAGCGCCAGCGCGCTGAGGCCCAGACACCCGCCGAGAGCCACGAAGCTGAAGTGCCGCGAGGCGGCATCCACGCTGCGATTGCGCTGCACCTGGAAGGTGAACGACCCGACCGGCACCAGTAGCCCGAGGACGAGGAGCCCGAAGATCGCGAGCGGCGCGGTCACCACCAGCACGCCGAGCGCGGTGGCGCCAACCGCGAGCGCGGTGGGAAAGAAGTTGTAGGCGGGCTCGTCGAGCCACACGTCGATGACCAGGAGAAACAGGGTCGCAAGGATGACGAGCGACGCGAGGCGGCCGAGATCCGTTACGCGGAGCTCCAGGTCGAGGAGCGCTCCGGTCAGGTCCGCGGGCATCGCGGACACGAGCGTGAAGGCAGCCACGATCGACATGAGCGAGAAGGGACCCACGACGTTGAGTCGTTTGCGGAACGCGAAGGCGAAACCCGCCGCGGCCGCCAGGATCAGTGGCGCCGCGGCGATGATCACGCCTCCCGCACCACCCGCTCGTTCACGATGAGGAACGCTCCAGCGAGTCCGATGACAGCCTGTATCCACGCGAGGAGCAGCGTCAACCCAAGCTGCGGCACGTTCAGCAAGCGGACGAGGAGCTCGACGCCGGTCACCATGAGCAACGCCCCGAGCGAGCCACGCACCGGGGTACGAGCCGTGACCAGGATCGCGATGCCCGACGAGATGAGCCAGAAGGCCGCGACCTGCGCGGTCACGCCGCTCGGATCCTCGCCGATCAGCGGAACGGTCACGAGCTCGCTCGAGGCCGTGCGAAGGGTCGCGAAGCACGCCGCCGTGGCGGCGGCTGCAACCACCGTCGCCACCCACAGGCGCCATCCGGGATCCTCGCCATAGGTCCGATCGCGCGCCGCGACGTAAAGGACGCCGAAAGCGACGAGCGCCCCGCAGCCTTCGACCGCGAGCTCCCACATGGTGAGCTGCCCCGCGCTCACGGCGTTCGCCGCAAGGGAAACCCCGAGCAGCGCGAACGCCGAATAGCGAAGCTGCCGCGAGCCGTTCGCGGCGAGGGTGGCGAGCGCGACGATGCCCAGGGCGATCACTGCCGTGTCGACCAGATGAGGAGAGCGACGATCAAGACCGTCGCGAGCCAGACTCCGGCCCGCTGTTCGAAGATCGCGAAGGCGCTGGAGCTGACCGTCACCGCGCGCTCGAGTACGCCGAATCCCGCGACACCGGCGGGCACGGGGTCGGCGGCCCACACGATGCGCTGCAACCGGGACACGAAGACATCGAGATCGGGCAGCAGCGGACGTACCAGACGCGCGCTGATCGCGAGGATCGTGGCGACGACGACGAGTGCCGCCCCAATGAGCGGATCCGCGTTCTCGAGCGGGCGCCCCAGCTGAGCGAGCGCGTCCGGGATCGGCAGTGCCAGGATGGTCGCGAGCAGCACCGTCCCGATGAGCGCCACCAGCGCGGCGGCGACGTCAAGCGCCGGCGGCGCTTCGCCGAGCGCGAGACGCCGACCAGCCTGCGCGAGCTCAAGTCCGAGCACGATCCCCGTGACCACGATCGCGCCGATCGCGGTCGCGAGGTCGGCAGCCGACGTCGCGCCGAGTCCGACGCCGAGCACGCCGGCCAATGTCCAGACGCTCGTGGTCAGCGTGGCGATGTATGCGCGATGCGGCGGCATCCACACGCTTTCCGCGAGCGCGGCGAAGGCGGCGCCCACGAGGACGAACAGACCCGCCCCCAACGCGACCGGCGTGCCAACAGCGAGCGCGACCCAGAGTGTGCCGAGGGTGACGTCGTGCCGGGCGACCTCCCACTGATCGGGCAGCGCGAGCGAGACCGCAGCCGCGTAGAGAACGGTGAAGAGGGCGGCCGCGAGCACGAGATGGCTCCAGCGAAGCTCGTCGTATCCAGCCAGCACCGCGGCCGCGAGGAGGGTGACAACGGCTGCGCTGATCGAGGGCCTTCCGCGGCGTCGCGCGCGCACCGCGAACACGACGAGGATGAGGGCGAGCAACACGAGCCGAGGTGCGAGATGCGCGGAAGGCAGACCGAGCGTGGAGAGGTCGATGCTCGTCGCGCCAAGGACTCGCAAGAGGATCACCGATGCCGCGACCCCTGCCGGCATCGCGAGCAGCCCACGGAGTGGCTCGCGCTCGGCGGCCGTCGCACGCGCGCGCTCGTAGCGCCACGGCACGAAGGGATAGAGGCCGGCGAAGAGCGCCGCGCCGGCAGTCGCCGCGAGGATCGCGCCCGGGCTGATCGCGGTCGGTGCGATGAGGCCGATGGCGAGCGATGCGCCGCCCTGGCGGGCGATCAGCAATGCGGCGACCACGAAACCCTGGAGACCGACCGCGAAGTAGGCCGCGAGGCGCATGGCTGAGGGCGCAGGCGCCACGAGGACGGTCGCGAACGCGGTCGCGGCGGCGAGCACCGCGAGCACGACGATCGCGGCAACGAGATCGATCGTCACGACGACGGCGATGAACACGAACCCGATGAAGAGGACGAGCGACGGAAGCACGCGGGGCGACGCCGCCGAGCGCGCGCTCGCGAGCAGGCCAGCCGCGACGTACGCGGTGCCTGCCGCGATCCCGACCGTCCCCAGACCGTCCAATCGGTATGCCGCTTGAATGGTCGGTCCCCCCGCCGCCGACCATTCCCAGAGGGCACGGCCTGGGGCGCGGGAGGGGTCGAGCAGCTGATACAGGAGAAGCGGCGCCAGCGCCCCGCCGGTGGCGACCAAGAGAGCTGTCGGCACGCGCCATGCCTGGGTAATGCGCCGAGGAGCCACAAGCAGGGCGACGAGGGAGAGCGCGATCGCCGCTGCGAAGAGCGCGAACTCCGCTCGCACGATCACCCTGGGGTAAGGTAGCCGAGGTGGACCTGAAACTCCTCCCGCAGCAACAGCTCAAGGTCACGCCAAAACAGATCGCAGCGAACTACATCCTCCAGCTCTCCTCGCTCGAGCTGCAGGATGTGATCAACCAGGAGCTGCAAGAGAACCCGGCCCTCGATCTCGACGAGATCCAGGTCTGCCCGCTCTGCGGCCAACCCCTCGCCGGACGCGTCTGCGTCAACTGCTTCGGCATCGGGAACCGCCCGTACAAGGGCGGCGACGATATCGAGACGGAGCCGCTCGAGGGCACCAGCCTCATGCAGCGCGACGAGGAGGAGGACGAACTCGACCCGATCGTCCGCGCCGAGGCCGAGCAGACGCTCGCCGAGTACCTCTCGTGGAACACACGCGTGCTCCTAGCCCAGCGGCTTCACCCTGTGGCCGAATACATCATCGGGAACCTCAACGACAACGGCTACCTTGAGATCCCGATCGAAGAGATCGCGAAGACGATGAAGGTCTCGGTCGCCGACGCAACCGAGACGCTCCGCACCATCCAGAGCATCGAGCCGTGGGGCATCGGGGCTCGCGACACGCGCGAATGCCTGCTCATCCAGATCGACCACCTCGCGGAGATCGGCGAGGAGATCCCGGAGCACGCGCGAGCGATCGTGGGTGAACACATCCGCGAGCTGGGCGAGCACAAGTACGGCGATATCGCGCAGGCGCTCCGCATCACACGCGATGAGGTCCAGAGCGCAGGGGACTGGGTGAAGCAGAGCCTCAATCCGTATCCGGCGCACGCCTTCGCCGCGGGACCCGACGGCACGAGCATCGGCGGGCGTCAGGTCGCGCTCCGACCCGATGTGATCATCCAGAAGAACGAGCGAGGCGACTTCGAGGTCGAGGTCATCGAATCACGCCGCTTCTCGCTTCGCGTGAACCCGGTCTATAGACAGCTCGTAGGTCAGCTACAGGCGGCGCGCAGTGCGGGCGCCGCCGCGCCGGAAATGACCGACGACGAGCGCCAGCACATCCGCCAGTACGTCACGCGGGCGAAGTTCTTCATCGACAACATCAATCAGCGCCGTCAGACGATCGCGCGCATCACCGACGTCATCGTCGAGTGCCAGCTCGAGTTCCTCGAGAAGGGCGTTCAGTCACTCCGTCCGCTCACGCGCGCCGAGGTGGGGGAGCGCATCGGGATGCACGAGTCGACCGTGAGCCGCGCGACCGCCGGGAAGTTCGTGCTCCTGCCGGCCGGCGAGGTTATCCCGTTCTCTACCTTCTTCACCGCGTCGCTCGGTGTGAAGGACGTGATCAAGGGCATCATCGACGCGGAGGACCGCTCGCGCCCGTACTCGGACCAGGAGATCGTCGAGAAGCTCCGCGAGGATCACGGGATCCGCCTGGCGCGGCGGACCGTGGCCAAGTACCGCGAGGAGCTCCAGATCCTCCCCGCACGCCTCCGGAAGCGCTAGGCCCGCAGCGGGGGTCGGGGGGCAGGGCCCCCCGAGTTCTTGGGCGAGTTTCCCTTCGGCGGCGGTGTGCCCAGGATCTTCGCGATCTCGTCCACGGCCGAGGCCTCGACGTGATAGCCGAACGAGGTGCGCCTGACGCCGGGTAGCTCCTTGCCGCGCATCGCGTCGCGAAGGGCGTGCTCGCGCCAACCGATCTTCGTCGCGAGCTCCGCGGTCGTAAGCCAGTCACGGTCCTTGCTCTTGGCTTTTTCGGAAGCATCGGCCTTGGGCTGCGACTTGGAGGCCTTCTGAGGCGGCACGAATCGAACTCTAGCCGGTTTGCGTGCTCGGGCTTGCTTGCTCTAACATCTTCGTGAGCGCTGCGGCCCCCTCCGTCGGGGCGGGCGCCTTTTTCTTGCCTGCTGGGGGATTTTTCTTTGGATACGCCGCTCATCTGGGTCGTCCCGCTGTCCGGAGTCGTCGCGCTCGCCGTCGCCGGCTATTTCGCCTGGGATGTGCTGCGCTCGCCCCGCGGTACGCCCGAGATGCAGCGGGTCGCCGATGCGATCTACGTGGCCGCGGTCGCCTTCATTCGCCGCCAATACCGCACGATCGCGCTCCTCGCCCTGGGCGGGGCCGTTCTGATCGCGGCCGTCGTGTACTTCTTCGAGCGGGTCGAAGGGATCACACCGACGGAGCTCGCGACCCGCACCGCGATCGCCTTCCTCGTCGGGGCCACCGCGTCGATGCTCTCCGGGATCATCGGCATGTTCGTCGCGGTGAAGTCAAACCTTCGCACCGGCGCGGCCGCGCAGCACTCCATCGGTGACGCTCTCCGGATCTCGCTCCGCGGCGGCGCGGTGTCCGGGATCCTTGTCGTGGCTCTCTCGCTCATCGGCGTGTTCGCGATGTTCCTCGCGTACAACGGCTTCGGGAACCCTGGCCAGGCACCGTTCCTGATCGTCGGGTTCGGGTTCGGCGCGTCGTTCGTCGCTCTGTTCGCGCAGCTCGGCGGCGGCATCTACACCAAAGCCGCGGACCTCGGCGCCGACCTCGTCGGCAAGATCGAGGCTGGGATTCCCGAGGACGATCCGCGCAACGCCGCCGTCATCGCTGATCTGGTCGGAGACAACGTAGGCGACTGCGCCGGCCGTGGCGCGGACCTCTTCGAGTCGACGGCCGCCGAGAACATCGGCGCGATGATCCTGGGAGTCGCGATCTTCGCCGCGACAGGCAACATCGCCTGGATACTCTTCCCGCTCATCGTCCGCGGCTTCGGCCTCCTCGCGAGCGTCGTCGGTATCTTCTTGGTCCGCGGTCGCGAGACCGGCGATCCGATGAACTCGCTCAACCTCGGGTTCTACGTCACCACCGGTCTTTCGATCCTCTTCATGGCGCTGGTCACGAACACCCTCCTCAACGAGAAGGGCGCCTGGTACTGGTTCTTCTTCGCCGGTGTGGTCGGCATCCTGACGAGCCAGGCGTTCGTCTACATCACGCGCTACTACACGTCGGGCAACTCGCGGCCTGTCAAGGAGATCGCGCAGGCGGCCAAGACCGGGCCTGCGACGACGATCATCTCGGGCACCGCGGTCGGCTTCGAGACGACAGCGCCGTCGGTCATCACGATCTGCGTCGCGCTCTTCCTCTCGTACGCATTCGGTTCGCGCTGGAGCGACGTCACGGGCCTGCCAAACGGCGGCGTCTACGGCACCGCCGTCGCCACGATGGGCATGCTGATGAGCGCGGCCTTCATCCTGGCGATGGACACGTTCGGCCCGATCACGGACAACGCCGCCGGCGTCGTAACGATGGCGCGCGCATCCGAGGAGGTCCGGACGCGGATGGACCGCCTCGACGCCGCCGGAAACACCACCAAGGCGCTCACCAAGGGCTACGCCGTGGCGTCAGCGGCGCTCGCGGCGTTCCTGCTTTTCTCGGCGTACCTCGATCGGGTCGCGGAGCTGACCGGAAAGCCGTTCCACACGGTCAACCTGGCGAGCGTGAACGTGTTCCTGGGCGGGCTCCTCGGAGCGATGCTCGTCTACATCTTCTCGTCGCTCGCGATCCGTGCGGTCGGCCGCGCCGGAGCGGCGATCATCGAAGAGGTCCGCCGCCAGTTCCGCGAGCACCCCGGGATCATGAACGGAACGGAGGAGCCCGATTACGCGCGCGTTGTGGACATCACGACCGCTTCAGCGCTTCGCAACATGATCGCTCCCGGAGCGCTTGCCGTTCTCGCGCCGATCGTCGTCGGCATGCTTCTCAAAGCGGAGGCCGAGGCCGCGATGCTCATGGTCGGGACGATGGCGGGCGTCATCCTCGCGACCGTCCTCAACAACGCCGGCGGGGCATGGGACAACGCGAAGAAGTACATCGAGCTCGGCGAGCTCAAGGACGAGAACGGCCGGGTGATCGGCAAGGGGACCCCTGCGCACGCTGCCGCGGTCGTGGGCGACACCGTCGGCGACCCGTTCAAGGACACCGCGGGCCCCAGCCTGCACGTGCTCGTGAAGCTCCTTTCGACCATCACCCTGGTGCTGGCTCCGCTCTTCATCTGAAACGCGCCGGGATCCTCGGCGGGGTGCGAAGGGTGCTGGCCGGGATGACGGGACCGGGCCTGGCCGCTCTGGACATCAAGTGACATCGTGTTCGCTCGCGCGACATCGCAAGGCGGGACGAAGATCATGCTGGTATCACCTGCGCGGCGGAGCCACGCTGGCTCTCTATACGGACGCGCCCTGCTCGTCCCGATCGCGTTTCATTAGTCCGTGAAGTCCGTGGACTTCAACGGCGATCTCGGGGAAGGCGCCGGGACAGACACCGCGATCATGCCGCTTGTCACGAGCGCGAACATCGCCTGCGGCGGTCACGCCGGCAACGAGAACACCATGCGTACCGCCGTCGAGCTCGCGATGAGGAACAAGGTCGCGATCGGCGCGCATCCGGGCTACCCCGACCGAGAGCGATTCGGCCGCGTGTCGCTCGAGATGCCCCCGCGCGAGCTCGTCGAATCGATCCGCCGTCAGCTCGACTCGCTCATCGGCATCGCCTCGCGCCTGGGCGCGCGCGTCACGCATGTGAAGGCGCACGGCGCCCTCTACAACCAGTCGGAGCGTGACGAGACCACCGCGCGGACCATCCTCTTCGGCATACAGGCCGCGACCGGCGGCCACGAGCTCGTGGTCTTCGCACCGCCCGGATCGGCTATGTGGCAAGAGGCTCGGGGAATGGGCATGCGGGTGGCGCGCGAAGGATTCGTCGACCGCACGTATGAATCCGATGGCACTCTCCGCTCGCGCACGCTCGCCGGTGCGCTGATCACCAACCCGGCGGCAGCGGCAGCGCAAGCACTCTTGTTCGTTCGGAAGGGCGGTGTCAGCACCGCCGATGGAACCTTCCTCAAGCTGGAGGTCGATACGCTCTGCGTCCACGGCGACACACCGGGCGCCGCGGACATCGCCCGCGCGGTGCGCGATACGCTCCACCGCGCGAATGTGAAGGTCGCTCCGTTCAAGCCCTGAACAGCATTCGGATCCGTCCGTTCGGAGAAAGCGCGCTCCTCGTCCAGATCGGTGATCGGATCGACGATGCGCTGGTCGCAAGCTCGCGCGCGATAGCGGACGCGTGGGATGCGCTCGGGCACGGCCCATCGGTGCCGGCGTACGCGTCGGTCGTGCTGAGGTTCGATCCGTTGCGCCTCGACCCCCGCGACGCGGAGCGCGAGGCAGAACGCATCCTGTCATCGCTCGGTACGGCGCCGGCCACGCCGGGGCGTTCGATCGACATCCCGACCGTGTACGACGGGCCAGACCTCGATGAGACCGCGTCGCGGTCCAAGGTTTCAGGCGATGAGCTCGTCGCGCTCCATACCGGCCGCGAATATCGCGCGTACTTCCTCGGATTCCTACCCGGTTTCGCGTATTGCGGCACCCTCGATCGGCGGATCGTGGCGCCGCGACTCGGGCGGCCACGCGAGCACGTCCCGGCGGGTGCGGTCGCCGTCGCCGAGGGCCAGACCGCCGTGTACCCGCTCGATTCGCCGGGCGGCTGGCGACTCATCGGTCGCACCGACACGCGGATTTTCGACCCATCGAAGGATCCGCCGACGCTCATCCGTCCCGGTGATCGCGTGCGGTTCGTCGCGCGGTGATCCGCATCGAGGCTGTGGGCCTGCGCGCCACCGTGCAGGACCACGGACGCTTCGGTCATCTTCGTGACGGCATCCCCCCGGCGGGGCCGGCGGATCCGCTCGCGTTCGCGGCGGCCCAGGCGCTCGTCGGGAACGACCGGGCCGCGGCGGCCATCGAGATCATCGGCGGACCATTCGCTTTCAGGTGCGACGATCGCCGTCTCGTCGCCGTGACGGGTCGGGACGTCGCGCTCCGCGCGCGGGATCGGATCTCGGGTTGGACAGCGACGTTCGCGCGCGCCGGCGACACGCTGACGGTGACCCTGGGGGAGCGATCGCGGTTCGCGTATCTCGCGGTCTCTGGTGGGATCGCGGCCACGCCGGTGCTCGGTAGCCGCGCCACCTACCTGCCCGCCGCGATCGGAAGCTCTCTCCGCGCGGGCGACGCGCTCGCCCTCGGTCCGGCGCGCATAGACCCCGAACGTGCCGGGCAAGCGCTCCGGCCGCCTGATTACGAGACCGGAAAGATACGTGCCATCACGGGCCCACATGCGGAGCGTTTCATCGACGAGGCACAGGCGCTGTTCTTCTCAGGCAACTTCCAGGTGGAGCCGGCGAGCGACCGCATGGGCGTGCGCCTCAGCGGGCCGCGGATCGTCGCGCGCGAAGGAGAGATCCTCACCTGTGGCGTCGTTGCGGGCGCCGTGCAGGTCCCGGCGGGCGGCGCGCCCATCGTCCTCCTCGCGGATCACCAGGCGACCGGCGGATATCCGGTGATCGCGACCGTGATCGCGGCGGATCTGGGTCTCGTCGCTCAGCGACTCCCGGGCGAACGTCTCCGCTTCGCTCGCGTCGATCGCGATCGCGCGGTCGACGCGCTGCGCGATGCGCGCGGTGCGCTCGCGGAGATCGCGTGACGGAGCGCGACGAGCTCGAGCGCCGCATCCATCGCTTCGGCCCCGACGTTGCGCTCGGCGCCCGAACGCGCGCGTGCCTGCTCGACGCTCTCGCACGTGAGCACCCCGAACGTGATCGCTACGGGCAGCGACGTGGCCAGACTCGCGAGCGACCGCGCAACCGCGTTGGCGAGGACATCGAAGTGTGGCGTCTCGCCGCGTATCAGGCAGCCGAGCGGTACGACAGCGTCATACCGTCCGGTCCGCGCGAGCGCGGCCACCGCCGGTGGAAGCTCGAACGAGCCCGCCACCTCGAACTCGTCGACGGCCGCGCCGGCGGCCAGCGCGCGGCCCAGCGCCCCCTTCGCGAGGGCGCGGGTGACCTCTTCGTTCCATCGAGCCCGTACGAGTGCCACACGCGCTTCGACAAACCCGTTTCGCACTCGCGCGGGCGACTTCCCACTCGTCGACACTTGGCGCAATCTAGCCCACGAATGCGCCCTTCCCGGGTCGCCAGATGACCGAAGAAGTCGATCCGCGCCTGGTCGCGTTGGGGCTCGTCCCCGCGCCGCCCGGCTGGCGGGAGCAGCAACAGCAGGCCTTGGCCGAGAGCGCCGCGCCCATGCAGTCGTCGACGGCGACTGTGCCCAATCCGTTCGCGGAGCCATCAACCTCGACGCCCTCCGCTCCCGGCGAGCTCTTCGCGGGGATGGGCAAGTTCACCGGAATGCCGGCCGAGGCTCCACCGGCACAGCCCCCTGAACCGTTCTTCACGACGCCCGCGCCGGCGTATCCGCCGCCACCGGCCGAGGCGCCGACTGCGCCGCCCGCATACACGCCGCCGACTCCGCTGCCCGAGTACACGCTGCCGACCCACACGCCGCCGGTCGCGCCGCGCGCGCCGGAGACGCCGATCCGCGAGGCGCCGCCGCCGCTTCCCCCGCTCGCCTCGACCCGACCCACCGCCCGTGCGGCCGTGGAGGCGCCTCCGATCCCGCAGAAAAAGGAAAAGCCGCGCAAGGAAGAGAAGAAGGAGAAGGCGCCGAAAGCCGAGAAGCCGCCGAAAGCCGAGAAGCCGCCGAAGGCTGAGAGGGCCCCGAAGGCCGAGAAGGCGCCAAAGGCCGCGAAGGCGCCGAAGCCTCCGAGGCCCGAAAGGGTCAAGCCGCCCCCCAAGCCGCGATTCATCCTGCCGCCGAGCGGGGTCCTACTGCGCGGCCCGGTCGTCATGGGCTATCCGGAAAAAAAGCTTCAGATCACCCTCGAGCAGCTCGGCTTGCGCATCGACGGCAAGGAGCCGGTCGATGTCGCGTGGAACGACGTCAAGGAGATCAAGTCGCGCCGCGGACGCGTGTCGGTCCGGCTCCGGAAGGGAAAGCCGGTGAACTTCGGCATCCCGGTTGAAGGCGTCGCGGAGCCGACGCTCGCCGGTCCGCTCACTCGCGTGGTCAAGGAGGCGAGCGGCGGGAGTCTGGACCTGGCAGGCAGCGCTTTCCTCGAGCTTCAGAACGCCACCGACTCACTTCGCGATCACTACCACGACGAGGACGACCCGCTGATACCAACGGTGGTCGGCCTGGTATTCGTGCTCGCCGGCCTGACGGTGACTGCGCTCCTCCCCGACGCGATCGCTATCGCGACGCGCACGCCCATCGGCGCGGGCGCTTATTTGATCGACTCGCCTCTCTCCTCATTCGACCCACGCATCCTCCTCGCGTCGTTCGCAGCCGCGGCCATGCTCGCCGCGGGCATCGTGCGCGTTGCGATGGGTAAAGCGGCGACCGCGTGGGCGCGTGGGACGCTGCGCGGATGGCACGAGGGATCGCGTCGGCTGGTCGAGCTCGCGCGCCACGGCCTCGCGTTGATCATCATCAACCCCGCGATCTCCGCCGCGGTCCTGCTCGTCGCCGTCGTCATCTGTCTCCCGAGCGCCCGAGTGCAAACGGTGATCGAGCCCGGCGGCTTCCACCTCATGCGCGAGGTGCCCTTGTTCGACGAGGATCGGGCCTGGGCGACGGTGACCGAGATCACGACCGTCCCTGCGCCGACGATCCAGCACTTCGAAGGGATCGCCGTCGTCTTCCGCTTCACCAACAAGTCGCCGATCTCGACGCTCGACGGGCGCCTGCGCGGCGGCACGGACAAGCAGCTTCTCACCGCCGCCAACAGGTGGTGGGAGGGGGCGGCCCCGCCCTAAGGGTCCGCGTCGACCACGGTGAGCAGGTGGCCGAGCTTATCGCGTTTGGTCCGGAGATACGAGCGGGTCCTCGCGGTCGCGGGAATCTCGATCGGGATACGCTCGACGATCTCGAAGCCGTACAGCGCGACGCTCGCCTTCTGCGGGTTGTTCGTCATGATGCGCGCGCGGCGCACGCCAAGGTCCATGAGGATCTGCACGCCGATCCCGTATTCGCGGTGATCCGCCTTGAATCCCAGGCGCTCGTTCGCCTCGACCGTGTCGAGGCCTTGGTCCTGGAGCTCGTACGCGCGCAAGTGGTTCATCAGTCCGATGCCGCGGCCTTCCTGGCGCAGGTACACGAGTACGCCGCGGCCCTCGTCGGCTATCCGCTTGAGTGCAGCGTCGAGCTGGTCACCGCAGTCGCAGCGCTGCGAGCCGAGCGCGTCCCCGCTGAGGCATTCGGAGTGCACGCGGACCAACACGGGCTCTCCGTTGGCGACTTCGCCCAGCGTGAGCGCGACCTCCTCGGCATTCGTGGTGCCGAAGCGCGCCCTGTACGCGTGGATCGTGAACTCGCCGTACTTCGTCGGCATCTTCGCCGTCGCGACGCGTTCCACCAGCTTTTCGCGCGCCATGCGGTACGCGATGAGGTCCTTGACGGTGATCATCAGGAGGCCGTGCCGCTTCGCGAAGCGCTTGAGCTCGGGCAGCCGCGACATCGAGCCGTCAGGGTTCGTCATCTCGCAGATCACGCCCACCGGCGTGAGGCCAGCCATGCGGCAGAGGTCGACCGCCGCCTCGGTCTGCCCAGCCCGCACGAGAACCCCGCCCTCGCGCGCCTTGAGCGGAAAGATGTGGCCAGGCTTCACGAGGTCGTGCGGCCGCGTCGACGGATCCGCGAGCAGCCGTATCGTCCGTGCCCGATCTGCCGCACTGATACCGGTGGTCACGCCCTCGCGGGCATCGACGCTCACCGTGAACGCGGTCCCGAGTCGCGCCTCGTTGCGGGTGACCATCTGCGGCAGGTCGAGCGCCTCGAGCCGTTCGGCGGTCATGGGCACGCAGATCACACCGCTTGCGTACTTACGGATGAACGCGACGTCCTCGGGTGTGCAGAGCTGCGCCGCGATGGTGAGGTCGCCTTCGTTCTCACGATCCTCATCGTCGACGACGATCACCATCCGGCCCCGCTTGATCTCGTCAATCGCTTCGGGGACGGTCGCGAATGCGCTCCGCGGTGCGACCACTCTCGGTCGCGTTGGCGAGTCCTTTGGCGAACCCTTCATCGAATCAAGTCTAGGGTCGTCGTCACACTTTCCCCAGCAAACGCTGCACGTACTTCGCGAGGACGTCGGACTCGACGTTGACCGGCTCGCCCGGGCGTAGCGCGCCGAGCGTGGTCTTCTCGGCGGTGTGGGGAATGAGCGCGATCTCGAAGTAGCTCTTGCCGAGGGCGGCGATGGTCAACGAAACGCCGTCGATCGTGATGAATCCCTTCGGCACGACGTGCCGGGAGAGGGCCTTCGGCAGCGCAAAGCGCAGGCGCGCCGCGCCGCCGCCCTCCTCCTTTCGTGTCACGAGGTTGCTGGTCGCGTCCACGTGTCCCTGAACGAAGTGGCCGCCCAGTGCGGTCGTCGGGGTCGCCGCGCGCTCGAGATTGACGCGTGTGCCGCGGAGCGCACGCCCCAGCGTGGTGCGCTCGAGCGTCTCTTTGACGACGTCGACGGCGAAGCCGTGGTCGTCGCGCTCGACGACGGTCAGGCACGCGCCGGCCACATTCACGCTCGAGTCGATGGCGAGATCCTCGACCACACGCGAGGACGCGATCTCGAGGCGCACACCCGCAGCGGTCGCTCCCGCGTGTCGGACCGTGCCGATCTCTTCGACGATCCCGCTGAACACAAGCATCGAGGGGGCTAGGCCCCCTCGAAGCCTCCTTCGATCGCGAGATCAGGACCAAGCCTCCGTACTCGTACGTCGCGCAGCTCGCTCGCCGAGGCGACGCCCTCGAGCGCGGGCGGCCCATCGCCCCCCGCGATCGGGGATAGGAGGAGCAGCAGCCGGTCTGCCAGGTGCGATCGGACGAGCGTCCCCGCGACATGCGGGCCGGCCTCGCTCAGGACGGTGTTCACGCCGTGCGCGCCGAGCCAGCGCAGGACCGCCCCGAGATCGAGCCCACCATCGGCGCGCGGAACTGTCGCGAGGAGCACTCCGGCGTCGCGCAGCCGGTTCGTTCGGCGGACGTCCGCGTCCCGCGCCACGAAGATCACCGTGTGCTGCGGATCGTTCGCGCGGACGACCTTCGCAGCCGGTGGCGTTCGCGCGTCCGCATCGACGACCACGCGCAACGGATCGCGTCCTTTGACCTCTCGCACGGTCAGCGCGGGGTCATCGGCGAGCACGGTGCCGATGCCGACCATGACCGCGTCGAACCGGTTTCGCAAGCGGTGCACCTCGCGGAGCGCCGGCTTGCCTGACAGGTAGCGCCGGCCCTTCACCGCGACGCGGCCGTCGACCGTCGCCGCGAGCTTCACCAGCACGAACGGCCGACCGCGGGTGATCCGCGACACGAATCCGGCATTGAGGCGCTCGGCCTCATCACGGAGCATGCCCTCCTCGACCGCGATGCCGGCGGCGCGTAACGCGCGGATCCCCTTCCCATCGGTCCGCGGGTCCACGTCGCGCATCGCGACGACGACGCGCGCGACGCCGGCCTCCTTGATCGCGTCGACGCACGGTGGCGTCCGTCCCTGGTGGGTGCATGGCTCGAGATTCACATACAGGGTCGCTCCACGTGCGTCCCCGGCTTTTCGCAGCGCGTTCACCTCGGCGTGGGGCTCGCCCGCCGCGTGGTGATATCCCTCGCCGATCACGCGGTCGTCGCGCACGAGGACCGCCCCGACCAGCGGGTTGGGGCTGGTGCGTCCGGCGGCTCGCGCCGCAAGGCGCAGCGCGCGGCGCATGTACGTGGTGTCGCTCTCGGTCACGGCTGCTAGTCTGCGGCCCTCGCGGCCACCGCTCTCGACGGCATCGCCGCGCGCCTTCCCGCACGAGCTCAAGGGGATCCCCGAGTCGCGACAGGTGTTCGCCGTCGCGTAAGCGGCCTCAGGCCGCTTGCATAATTATCCATCCAACCGCATAATTTACCGCCTATGCCGACGAGGGTGGCGATCGCGGGCGCGACGGGCTACGCCGGCGGCGAGCTGGCGCGTCTGGTCCTGCGCCATCCCGAAGCGCGCCTCGTCGCCGCGGTCGCGCGCTCGCATCAGGGTGAGCCCCTCCGCGCGGCGCAGCCGCACCTGCATACCGCCCCGGATTCGCTCGTCGTCAGCCGGGAAGTCGGCGATGCCGAGGTGGTGTTCACGGCACTGCCCGCAGGCGAGGCCGCGAAGCAGGCTGGCGTGTGGCTCGGGGAAGGCCGCACGGTCATTGACATCGGAAGCGATTTCCGCCTGCGCGATCCGGCCCTGTACGAGCGGTGGTACGGCTACGCGCATCCCGCCCCGGAGCTCCTGAAAGAGGCGGTCTACGGTCTCACCGAGCTGACGCGCGACCGCGTCCGCAGGGCTCGGCTCATCGCGAATCCCGGCTGCTATCCGACCGCTGCGCTCCTGGCGCTCGCGCCGGCGCTCAAAGCGCGACTCGTCACCGAGGACCTGATCGTCGACGCGAAGTCAGGGGTGAGCGGCGCCGGTCATACGGTCGATGAGGCGTTTCTCTACGGGAGCATCGACGAGAGCGTGCGACCGTACGGTGTCCCCAAGCACCGGCACACGCCCGAGATCGCGCAGGAGGCGGCGCTGCTGCTGGGCGCCCAGCCCAGGCTCACGTTCACGCCGCACCTGGTACCGATGACGCGCGGTCTCATCGCCACCTGCTACGCGCCGCTCCGCTCTGGAAAGACGGCGAAGGACGTCGCCGAGACGTACGCGCGTGAATATTCCGAGGAGCCGTTCGTGCGCGTGGTCGGCACGTATCCGGCCACGAAGGCGACCCTCGGGAGCAATTGGTGCCTCGTGCACGCGATCGTCGACGAATCGACATCCCGCCTCGTCGTATTCGCGGTGCTCGACAACCTGGTGAAGGGCGCGGCGGGTTCGGCGCTCCAGAACTTCAACGCGCGCTTCGGCTATCCCGAGACGATGGGCCTCGAAGCGCTCCCGCTCTGGCCATGAGCTACGACGTCCTCGGATTCACCGCCGGCGCCGCGGCCGCCGGCGTAAAGGATGGGACGCCGAGCCGGCTCGATGTCGCGCTCATCGTCTCGGACCGCCCCTGCGCAGCGGCCGGGGTGTTCACGACAAACCAGGTCATCGCCGCGCCGTGCATCGTCACGCGCAGTCATCTGGAGCGCGGAAATCTGCGCGCGATCGTCGTGAACTCGGGCAACGCCAACGCCTGCACCGGCGAGCAGGGCGAGCGCGATGCTGTCGCCATGGCGCAGGCCGCCGCGGACGCGGTCGGCTGCTCGCCCTACGACGTCGCGGTGGCGAGCACCGGGGTCATCGGGGTGCCCCTCCCGGTCGACCGGATCGCGAGCGCGGTCCGGTCGATGAAGCTCGGGCCGACAGGATTCCAGGACGTCGCGAGGGCGATCATGACGACGGACACGCGTCCCAAGCTGCGGCACGTCGATCTGCCCCTGAGCACCGGCATCGTACGGCTGCGCGGGATCGCCAAGGGTGCCGGAATGATCCATCCGAACATGGCGACCCTCCTCGCGTTCGTGCTGAGCGACGCGGACGTCGCCGTCGACGATCTGCGCACGATCGCCCGCGACGCGGCCGACGCGAGCTTCAACCTGATCAGCGTCGACGGCGACACGAGCACGAACGACACGTTCCTGGTGCTGGCGAACGGGGCCTCAGGCGTGAGGGTCCGCGGCGCCGACCTAAAGCTCTTCGCGAACGCGGTGAGCTTCGTGGCCGAAGGGCTTGCGCGAGAGATCCTTGCAGACGGCGAGGGAGTCACCAAAGTATTCGAGGTCCACGTGCGCGGAGCCGCGTCCGTGGAGGATGCGCGTCGCGCGGCCCGAACGATCACGACCTCGAACCTGGTGAAGACCGCGGTGCACGGCGCGGATCCGAACTGGGGCCGGATCCTGGCGGCCGCAGGTCGGTCCGGGGCGAAGATCGATCAGACGCGCGCGACCGTGCGCATTGCCGACGTCGTGGTGTTCGCGAGCGGCGCCCCGTGCCCGTTCGATGCCGCCACGGTGCGACGGATCTTCGAGCAGAAGGAGATCGCGATCGAGGTCGACCTCGGCGTCGGATCGCACTCCGCGCGCGCCATGGGCACCGACCTCTCCGCGGAATACGTGCGGATCAATGCCGAATACACCACGTAGGGACGTCCTGGTGCTGAAGATCGGCGGTTCCGTCGGCGCTGAGACGGACGCTGCCCTCGATGCGGTCGTGTCGCTCTGCGACGGCGGCCATTCCCTCGTCGTCGTGCACGGGGGCGGCCCGGCGGTCGGCGAATGGGCCGAGCGGCTCGGCATGGACACAAGGTTCGTGCGTGGGCTGCGGGTCACCGATCCCGATACGCGGGACCTCGCGCTGGCGGTCCTCGGCGGCCTGACGAACGGTCGCGTGGTCGCGACGCTGATCGCACGCGGCGTTCCTGCGGTCGGTCTCACCGGGATCGATGGCGGCCTCCTTCGCGCGGAACGCGAGGATGCCGAGCTCGGACTGGTGGGCAAGGTGACGCTCGTAGACAGCGCCCTGCTCGAAGAGCTGCTCGATGCGGGCAGGGTTCCCGTGATCGCGCCGGCGGCCCTCGGGCAAGACGACGGCGACATCCTCAACGTGAACGCCGATGCCGCCGCCGGCGCGATCGCCGCCAGCCTCGCCGCGCGATTGCTCGTCTTCGTGACCGACGTGCCCGGCGTGCGCGGAAAGGACGGCCGCGTCATCGGCCGGCTGGACGCTGACCGGGTCCGCGCCCTCGTCGACGACGGGACGATCGAGGGAGGGATGCTGCCGAAGGTCGAGGCATGTCTGGTCGCCGCGGCCGCAGGGTGCCGCGCGGCGATCGTGGCGACCCGCGGCATGGATTCGGTCGAGCGACTTCTCGCCGGCGAGCAGGTCGGCACCGTGTTCGAGGCCGCCGCATGAGGGAGGCGCTCGCTCGCAAGCACCATCGACAGCAGGCGCTCCTGCGCGCCGTCGCGCAGCAGCGGCTCTCGACCCAGGCCGAGCTCGTTCGCGCCCTTCGGGGAGCGGGTTACCCGGCGACGCAGGCGACCGTCTCGCGCGACATCGTCGAGCTCGGTCTGGTGAAGGTCGCGCGCGACGGCGCGCACGCGTATGCGCCCCCATCCGCGGCAACGCCCGGGGGTGGCACGGAGCGACTGCGTCGCTTTTGCGAGGACTACCCGGTCGAGGGCGCGCTTGCCGCGAATCTCGTCGTCCTGCGCTCGCTGCCGGGAACGGCGAACGCGCTGGCCGCGGCCCTCGACGCATCGCGGATCGAGGAAGCGATCGGAACGCTCGCGGGCGACGACACGGTGTTCGTCGCGGCCTCGACGGAGCGGCATGCCCGCGCGCTGCTGGGCCGGTTGACGACCTTCGGCATCGCGCGACGGGAGGCGAAGTGAGCAAGCCGTACGCCGGCGAGACCTGCGTGCTCGCCTACTCCGGCGGGCTCGATACGAGCGTCGCGGTGGCCTGGTTGCGCGAGGCGCTCGGGTTCGAGGTCGTGACCTGCACCGGCGATCTCGGCGCGACCGGTGACCTCGAAGCGGTGCAGCGTAAGGCGATCGCGAGCGGCGCGCGGAAAGCTATCGTGCAAGACGCCCGCGAGATCTTCGTCCGCTATTTCGTCTGGCCTGCGCTGCAGGCCGGTGCGCTCTACGAGGACCGTTACCCGCTCGCGACGGCGCTCGGCCGTCCACTGCTCGCGAAGCTTTTGGTCGACGCCGCGCGCGCGGAAGACGCGCGGTTTGTCGCGCACGGCTGCACCGGCAAAGGGAACGACCAGGTACGCTTCGACCTCGCGGTCGGCGCGCTCGCGCCCGACCTCACGGTTATCGCTCCGATGCGCGGCGGGATGAACATGACGCGGGACGAAGAGATCGACTACGCCCGCAAGCGTGGCATCCCCGTCGAAGCGACGAAGAAGAGCCCGTACAGCGTCGACGAAAACCTCTGGGGTCGCTCCATCGAGGCCGGCGTGCTCGAAGACCCATGGGACGCGCCGCCGCGCGACGTCTTCGCGTGGACCGTCGACCCGGATGAAGCGCCGGTCAAGCCGCGCGAGATCGCGATCGGCTTCGAGGAAGGCATTCCGGTGTCGCTCGACGGTTCGAAGGCCGGCGGCCCCCTACTCGTGCAGCGTCTGAACGACGTCGCGGGCAAGCACGGTGTGGGACGCATCGACATGGTCGAGGACCGCCTGGTGGGGATCAAATCGCGCGAGATCTACGAAGCGCCGGCCGCGGTCGTCCTGCATCAGGCGCACCGGGCGCTCGAGTCGCTGGTGCTGACCAAGGAGGTGTTGCGCTTCAAGTCGGTGATGGCCCGTGAGTACGCTGAGCTCGTTTACAACGGCCTCTGGTTCTCGGCACACCATCAGGATCTCGCCGCGTACGTGCGCAGCACGCAGCGCTTTGTCACCGGCGAGGTGCGCGTGCGGCTCGACCGCGGGACCTTGACCGTGACCGGGCGGCGCTCGCCCCACTCGCTCTACTCGACCGCCCTTGCGACCTACGGCAAAGGTGACGCCTTCGATCACAAGGCGTCGGAAGGATTCATCAAGGTGTTCGGGCTTCCGCTCCGCAACCAGGCCCGGACGCAAGCGCTCTGGGGCGCGGACAGCGAGGCCGCGCTCGAGATCCCGAGAAAGCCACTCTCGGCGCCGCGGCGGAAGACAGCGGACAAGCGCAAGCGGTGAAAGATCTCTGGTCCGGCCGATTCGAAAAGCCTCTCGATCCACGGATCCGCGAGTTCACCTCATCGCTCGAGCTCGACAAGCGCATTGCCGCGCACGACGTCCGCGGCAGCATCGCTCACGCGCGCATGCTTGGCAGGCAGGGGATCGTGACCCCCGAAGAGTCCGCGGTCCTCGTGCGAGAGCTCGGCGCCATCGCGGGCGAGATCTCCTCGGGCGCGTTCGCGTGGCCCGCCGGGGCGGAGGACGTCCACTCCGCGATCGAGCAGGCTCTTCGCGCGCGCGCGGGCGATGTCGCCGGCAAGCTTCATACGGCGAGAAGCCGGAACGATCAGATCGCGCTCGACCTCCGTCTGTTCGTGATCGAGCTGCTCGATGACCTCGAGGGTGCGGTCCTGCGGCTTGCGCAAGCGCTCGTCGCGCGTGCGCATGATGAGGTGGAGACCATCCTTCCCGGTTACACCCATCTTCAGCGCGCCCAGCCGGTCTCCCTGGCGCACCATCTGTTGGCGCACGTCGAAGCTCTCCGCAGGGACCGTCAACGGATCGCCGAGGCCCGAGAGCGCGCCGCGACGTCACCGCTCGGTGCGGGCGCGCTGGCTGGGACATCGCATCCGGTGGATCCGGCCTCGGTCGCGCGGGAGCTTGGCCTCGAGCGCGTCTTCCGCAACAGCGTCGACGCCGTCGCGGATCGCGACTTCATCGCCGACTTCCTGTACGTCGCCGCCCTGACCGCTGTGCATGCCTCACGCCTCGCGGAGGAGCTCGTGCTCTGGTCGAGCGCGGAGTTCGGCTTCGTCGAAATGTCGGACGAGCACGCGACCGGGTCCAGCATCATGCCGCAGAAGAAGAACCCCGACGTTCCCGAGCTGGTGCGCGGGCGGAGCGGGAGGGCGATCGGCGATCTCGTCGCGGTGCTGACGACCATGAAGGGCCTTCCGCTTGCCTACGCCGGCGACCTGCAGGAGCAGCGCCTCCCGCTCTACGACGGCGCGGCGGTGGCGCCGGCACTCAGTACCCTCGCGCTCGTCATCGGGAGCCTGCGCTTCGATCGCGAAGCGATGCTGCGCGCGACCGATCGCGGGATGCTCGGTGCGACCGACCTCGCGGATCACCTCGCGAAGCGCGGCGTCCCTTTCCGCGAGGCGCACGAGATCGTCGGACGGATCGTGCGCGAACGGCTCGCCCAAGGTAATGACCTCGTCGGCATGAGCGCCGCGGAGCTTCGCGCCTACGACGGGCGTTTCGAGCCGGACGCGCTCGAGGTTATTCGTCCTGAGCGGTCCCTCGCGTCTCGCGCGTCCCCCGGCGGCACCGCACCGGATCGCGTCCGCAAGGCCCTTGCCGAAGCGAGCGAGGCGGTCCGCCGTTGAGCGTCGCCATCCGGCCGGCGCGTGTCGAAGACGTCCTAGACATGCAGGAGGTGATCAACCGCTATGCGGCGGAGGACCGCATGCTCGAACGCTCGCGCGATTTCCTCCTCGAGCACTTGCGCGACTTCCTGGTGGCCGAGGGACCGCCGGGGGGTTCGAGGGCGCCGTCCACCCCGACGTTTCTGGGCTGCTGCGCGCTCGCCGTCCTGACGCCGGACCTCGCCGAGGTCCGCTCGCTGGCGGTGCGGCCTGAGGCGTCGGGCCGCGGGATCGGGCGTGCCCTGGTGCATGCGTGTGTGGCCGAAGCCCGCCGGCTGGGAGTGCGACGCGTGTTCGCGTTGACGCTGGTGCCGGAGTTCTTCGAGCGGTGCGGATTCATGCTCACGAGCCTCGGCCGGCTGCCCGAAAAGAGCGCCGCGGAGTGCCCGATCTGTCCCAAGCGCTTCAAGTGCGACGAGCACGCGATGCTCTTGCACCTTGACGGGACCATTCCGCTGCCGCTCGCGGCGGGCGAGCCGGTCGGCTACACGCGCCTGTTCCTCGGACGCGAACCCGAGGTCTGAGCGGGGATGGCTGTTCGGCTGGGTCCGCGAGGCACGCGTGGCGCCAGCATCCCAAAGCTTCCACGATGGGCGGTTTGGGTATTCAGCCGGGTCGAGCGGTTGTTCTGGATCCTGTTCGGGCGTCGGATGCGTGTGCAGGGTCGACCGCTGCTACGCCTCACCACCCGCGGCGGGAGGACGGGCCAATCCCGATCGACCACGCTCGGCTGGTTCCCTGACCCGCGTGGCGAGGATTCCTGGCTGGTCGTCGCGTCGTTCGCGGGCTCAGCGACGCATCCAGCCTGGGCGCTGAACCTGGCGAAGCACCCCGACGATGTATCGGTCGAGATCGACGGTCGCAGCTTCCGAGCTCGAGCCCAGACGCTGCATGGGTCCGAGCGTCAGCAGGCGTGGGCCATGATCGTGCAGCTCGCGCCAGGCTACGGGAAATACGCCGAGCAGACTGATCGCGAGCTTCCGGTCATACGACTCGTGCGCATCGACTGATCGCCGTTCGCTAGGCTCCGGGCGTGAGCCGAACCGGCAAGGCCGCGCGCTTTTTCGCCGCGGGATTCGACACCGTCGCGATGGGCGCTCTCGCGTATGACGCGACGGGCGGCCGCGTTGCGGCGACGGCGACGGAGTGGGTGCTCTGGGGCGCGGTCCTGGCCGCCGCGGTCTGCGCGCTCGTGATCGTCGTCGACAGCGCAGCGGCGCTCGCGTGGAGCGCGATCGGTTACGTCCTGTTCGGCGGTCTCCTGACACGGGGCAGTCCGCACTTCGGATTCATTCTGCTCGCGCTCGCGCTCGCCCCGATGGTCCCGCGGCCACGCGGCTCGCTCAGCCTCGGCCTCGGTATCGCGGCGGTCGCAGCCGGCGTGTCGCGGATCCTGTTCGAGCTCGCGCCCTAACATCAACCTCGCGTGACCACACGCCCAACCGTCCGTGCCGCGAACGCACTCATCGCGAGCGGCCACCACCTGGCGACGGCCGCGGGCCTTGCCGCGCTCCGTGACGGGGGTAGCGCCGCTGACGCCGCGGTCGCCGCGGCTGCGGTCTGCGCGGTCGTCATGCCGCATCGCACGGCGATCGGCGGGGACGTCTTCGCGCTCGTCTATGACGCGCGAACGCGCGAGGTCACGGCCTACAACGGATCGGGTGCCGCGCCGCACGCGCTCGATCGGGAGCGCTTCGGTGCCGCGTTCCCCGATCAGGGCGCGGGCATCGCTACCGTCCCGGGTTTCATCGCCGGCCTGGCCGATCTCTCCGCGCACCACGGGCGTCTCGGCCTCGATCGCGCGCTCGCACCGGCGATCGCGTACGCCGAGGACGGCTTCCCGGTCAGCGACCGGCTCGCTGCCGCGACCGCGGAAGAAGGCGAACGACTCGCGCGCGACGACGAAGCCGCGCGAGTGTTCGGTCCCCGAGGTCGGTGGCCGCGCGCCGGCGAGATGCTCCAGCAGCCCGACCTCGCGGCGACCCTTCGCACGATCGCCCGCGACGGCGCCGACGAGTTCTATCGCGGCGAGCTCGGCGAGCGTTTCGCGACCGCGATCGCGTCGATCGGCGGGCTGATCGACCGGGCTGACCTTGCGGCGCATCACACCGATCGTCCCGAGCCGCTCGCGATCGATTACCACGGGCTCCGCGTCTTCGGTCAGCCGCCGGTCTCGCAGGGGCACATCCTTCTGGAGGAGCTCGCCATCGCTGACGGACTGGACCTCGCTTCACACGAACGAGGAAGCGCGGAGCTCGTGCATCTCATGGTCGAGACGAAGAAGCTCGCATTCGCCGACCGCGACGCCCATGCCGGCGACCCGGCGCGGGTGGACTTCGAGGCGCGTCGTCTTCTGGACGCGGGTTTTGTGGCGAGCCGCCGCCGCGCACTCAACGCCAAGGCGAGCGAGCGGATCGAAGCGGGCTCGTTCATGACTCCCGCGGACACCACCTATCTCGCGGTCGTCGACCGCGACGGCAACGCGGTCTCTTTGATCGAGAGCGTGTTCAGCTCTTTCGGCGCCGCCTGCGTAGTGCCGGGCACAGGCATCCTGCTCAACAACCGGCTCACCGGCTTCTCGCTCGATTCGCGCTCGCCGAACGCGGTCGCTCCCGGCAAGAGGCCCGTGCACACGCTCAACACGGTCATCGTGCTGGACGGGTCGACGCCGAGGTTCGTGTTCGGCACTCCGGGCCGGCACGCCCAGGTGCAGACGAACTTCCAGCTCGCGGTCGGGCTCATCGACTTCGGACTCGATGTCCAGCGCGCGATCGAGGAGCCACGCTGGTACCACGACTCCGGCCGCACCCTGAAGATGGAGCGCCGGTACCCGGAGGCCGTGCGCCGTGCGCTCGGCGCGAAAGGTCACGACGTGCTACTGCTTGGCGACTGGGACGAGGTCACCGGCGGCGCGCAGGTGATCGCTATCGAGCCGAACGGGGCATTCGCGGGAGGCGCGGATCCGCGTCGCGAGGGTTACGCCGCTGGCTACTAGGGGCCAGGGGGCTCCGTCCCCTCGGACCCCCGAACTTCGCGGCCCCGTACTAGCACTTCTCTTCACCTGCGCGGCGGTGCTCGGCGCGTGCGAGCCAGGACCCCCCGCGCCCGAGCCCGTCGCCCGCCAGTACGCCGCCGCCTGGGAACAGAACGATTCCAAAGCGATGTGGGATCTGCTGACGGAGGACGCCAAGGCGGAGGTGACGACGGCCGGATTCATCGACCGGCTGCCGCGCATCGCCGATGAGATGACGCTCCGCTCGCTCGAAGCCAAGCCCGGGCAGGCGAAGCATCCGCCACTCCCGAACGGCTCACCCGATCCGCGCAAGGCCAGCGTCCCGCTCGACGTCACGTTCCACACGCGGCGCGTCGGCGACGTGGCGCGCGTCATCTCGCTGCAAATGGTGCTCGTCGGCGAGAAGGAAAAGGCCGTCTGGCGCATCGCGTGGACGCCGGAGGCCATCCTTCCGCACCTTGTGACGGGGCGTCTCGTGCGCATGACGCGCCTTCCGACCTCCCGCGGCCGGATCATCGCTCGCGACGGCACCGAGCTCGCGACTTTCGTGGAGACCGGCCTCGTCGGCGTCGTGACCGGTCAGATCCGCTCGGAGGCCGGCCTGCTCGCGTCGCTCTCGTCCGTGCTCGGGATGAAGCCGGAGGACATCAGGGCGAAGTACACCCAGTCATGGGTCAAGCCTGACCTCTTCGTCCCGATCAAGGCCATACCCGTGTCGCAAATGGACGGCATCAAGGCACGGCTTGGGGTCATCGAGGGTGTTGCCATACAGGCCACGCGGGTCCGCAGTTACCCGACGGGGCTGGCTTCACAGGCGCTTGGGTACCTCGCCGAAGCCAGCGATGAGGAAGCCAAGGCGAAGACGGCGCGGGGTGTGCAGGCCGGCGATCTCATCGGTATGAAGGACACCGGGCTCGAGGCGACGCTCGACGACGAGCTCGGTGGTAGCTACGGATGGCGCCTCGGCATCGTCGAATCCGACGAACGCCCGGTCGAGACCCTCGCGGAGACCGCGCCCGTGCCCGGCCGCGACGTCGTGCTTTCGCTCGATCCGAAGCTGCAGCGCGCGGCCGAGAACGCGCTCGGCGATCAGAAGGGCGCGATCGTCGCGGAGGATCCCTGGACCGGCGAGATCCTCGCGATGGCGAGCCGACCGACATTCGATCTCAACGCTTTCGTTTCAGGCGACGCGCCTCTGATCGCGCGCTACTCGGCCGATCCGAAGCGGCCGTTCTTCAACCGCGCCACGTTCGGCCAGTACCCCACGGGGTCGTCGTTCAAGCCGGTCACGTCGACTGCCGCGTTGCGGAACGGCGTGTACAAGTGGGGCGACCGCATCGACTGCCCGCTCCGCTGGACCGGCTACGGCGAGCAATGGGCTCAGTTGAACCACGAGAGCGTCGCGCTTGGACCGATCGATCTGCGCACCGCGCTCGCGCGAAGCTGCAACACGTTCTTCTACGAGATCGGCAAGCGTCTCAACGATCGCGATCCGAACATCCTCCCGAACACGGCGAAGAGCTTCGGTCTCGGGAAGGCGACGGACATCGACTTCGTGTTCGAGGCGGAGGGCCTCGTGCCGAGCGTGGATTGGAAGAAGCAGCACTTCACCAGCCCCGCGGATCAGGTCTGGAATCCAGGCGACGCGACGAACCTTGCCATCGGGCAGGGCTTTCTGCTCGCGACGCCGCTCCAGATGGCCAACTACGCCTCCGCCCTCGCGAACGACGGGATCGTGTGGAAGCCGCGGCTCGTGATCGAGCTCCGCGACCGCGACGGCAAGACCGTAAAGACCTATCCGAAAACGCAGGCCGGGTCTGCACTTTCGATCCCGACCGATCTGTCGCTCATCCGCGACGGCATGCACGCGGTGACGACCGACCCAGACGGGACGGTCTCATCGGTGTTCCGCACCTACTCGGTCAGCACCGCCGGTAAGAGCGGGACCGCCGAGACCTCGGCAACCGGGAAGGTGGATGCGTGGTTTATCGGTTACGCCTCGTTCGAGCAACCCTCGATAGCGATCGCCGCCGTGCTTGACGAGTACACCGAGCGGCCCGGCGTCTTCGGTTCGGTCGATTCCGCCATCGCCGCGAAGGCGGTTTTCGCCTCGAGGTTCGGGACACCTTGAGCCGGCGCCTGCCCGGCTGACCTAAACTTTTCGTATCCCCACCCTGACCGACGTACCGGCTTCGCGTGTGCTCGATAACGGGCTCGTGATGCACGCCCTCGAGGCGCGACACGCTCCGGTCGTTTCGCTCTGGGTCTGGTACCAGGTCGGCGGGCGCAACGAAGTTCCCGGTACGACGGGGATGTCCCATTTCCTCGAGCACATGCTCTTCAAAGGCACGCCAGCGCACCCCAAGGGCGACCTCGACAAGCTGCTCGCGCGATACGGAGCGCTCTGGAACGCCTTCACCAGCGAGGACGTGACCTGCTACTTCGAGACCGTGCCCAAAGAACGCTATCCCGTCGCGCTCGAGCTCGAGGCCGACCGCATGCGCAACGCGCTCATCTCGCCCGAAGAGACCGAAGCCGAGCGGACCGTCATCGTCAGCGAGCGCGAGGGACTCGAGAACGATCCGTCGTTCCTTCTCGGCGAGCAGCTGCAGCGGATCGCGTTCTCACGCCATACCTACGGGCAGGGCGTCATCGGAAGCAAAGAGGAGATCAAGCTGATGACGCGCGACGGTCTCTACGCCCATTACCGCCGGCACTACGCGCCGAACAATGCGTACTTCATCGTCGCGGGCGACGCACCGGCCAGTGAGCTCCTCGAGCGCGCCGCCGCGGCGTTCGGACCCCTCGAAGCCGAAGCGCCGGCCGAATCTCCAAAGGCGCCCGAGCCGCCCCAGTTCGGCGAGAAGCGCGTCGTCGTTCGGCGCGCCGGTGGCGCCCTTCCTATCCTTCAGGTCGGTTACCACGGGCCAGCCGCAAGCGACCCGCGCGCGCCCGCGCTCTCGATGCTCGCCGTGGCGCTAGCGGGTGCGACCGCGGGCGGCGGGGAGACGGCATCGGGCCGTTCGTCGCGACTCTACCGAGCGCTCGTCGACACAGGACTCGCGACGGCGGTGGATGCGTCCTTCCAGCTCATGAAGGACCCGTACCTCTTCGTCGTCGAGGCGCACCTACGTTCGGGCGTGACGCACGAGCAGGTCGAGCGCGTGATCCTCGACGAGCTCGCGCGCACCGCGCGCGAACCACTCTCCGACGATGAGTTCGCGCGCACGCGGCGGCAGATGCTTTCGGCGAGCGCCTTCATGACCGACACGATCACCTGGCGCGCTTTCCGCTTCGGCCAGCTGCTTGCGACCGGCGCGGCGAGCTCGCTCGTGCAGTGGTACGACCGGCTCGCCGCGGTCACCGCCGAGGAGATACGCGCCGCGGCCGACGCCATCTTCCAGGAGAAGAGCCGCGTGGTCGGATGGTTCGTTCCGGAGCTGTCGTGAACGTCCAGCGCCACCGTCTACCGAACGGTCTGCGGATCGCGGTCGCGCCGATCAGCGGACTTCGGTCGGTGGCGACGCTCCTCGCAGTCGAAGCCGGGCAATGGTTCGAGCCGGCCGGGCGTCCGGGCGTCGCACGCTTTTGCGCGCAAGCGATGCTGCGCGGGACGACCAAGCGCGATGCCAAGAGCTGGGCCGACGCGCTCGACGCGATCGGCGCGGCCGCGCGTCTCGACGTCGGGCCGCACGCGGCCACCTTCAGCGCGCAGTCGCTCGGTGACGACGTTGGCGAGCTGCTGGCGCTCATGGCGGAGGCCGTTGTCACCCCGGCATTCGCCCCGAAAGAGGTCGAGCTCGTGCGGCAGCAGACCGTCGCGCAGCTCGAAGAGGATTCGCGCAACACCCGCGCGGTCGCCGAGCGGGTGTGGCGGGAGCTTCTCTATCCGCCGGCACACCCCTTCCACGCGCGGCCGATCGGCGATCCAGTGGTAGTGCGTGCCGCGACGGCCGAGGAGCTTCGCGCGCATCACGAGCGGGCGATCCGTCCGGATGGGGCCGTGCTCGTCGTCGCGGGCGGCATTGAGGCAAAGCGCCTCTTCGAGGAGGCCGAGCACGCCTTCGCGGAGTGGTCCGCGCGCGGCCCGCGCGAATCCCGGAGCGTTCCCAGCGTGTCGCTCGGGGGCACGGTCCGCCGGATCGAGATCGTTCCCGACAAGACGCAGAGCGACGTCGTCCTTGGTTGGCCGGGGCTGCCGCGAACCGACTCTCGGTTCGTGGCCGCCCGCGTGACGAACATGGTGTTCGCGGCGGACACGTTCGCGAGTCGGGCAGGCCATGTGGTCCGTGACGAGCTTGGCCTCGCGTACTACGTCTTCAGCACGCTCGGCACGTCGCGCGGGCAGTCGCCGTGGACCGTCCGCATGGGCGTCAACCCGATCAACGTCGAGCGCGCCGTGAGCGTCACCCTCGACGAGCTTCGCAAGATCGTCGGCGGGAAGGTCTCGGAGGATGACCTCGAGCTCGCGCAAGACAAGCTCGTGGGCGAGCTCGATGTCGCGCGCGAGAGCCCCGGAGGGGTCGCGTCGCTCATGCTCGAGGGCGAGGTCTTCGAGCTCGGGCCGGACCACGTTGAGCGATACCCGCGCGAGCTTCGTGCCGTGACGCTCGACCAGGTGATCGAGACGGCACGCGCGTTCCTTCCCCCTGACCGTCACGCGCTGGCGATCGCTGGACCGCCGCTGCCGGTGGCGGACTGAGCTTTCCCGCCGCCACGCGTTCGCTGCTCGACCGCGCCCGCGAGGTCGATATCGAAACGCGCTCACCGGAGGGTCGAGTCCACAGCGTGCCGATCTGGATCGTCGTCGACGGCGACGACGTGTTCATTCGCACCTATCGCGGGAAGACCTCGCGCTGGTATCGCGAGCTGCTGGCCGGTCCGGGCGCCCTGGTGGTCGACGGGAAACGAGTTCGCGTGCATGCCGTGCCGGCGACCGACCCGGAGTCGATCAAGCGCGCATCGGATGGGTACCGCAAGAAGTACGCGAAGAGCGGCTCCCTCGACGCGATGCTCCGCCGCTCGGTTCTCCCAACGACGCTTCGCCTCGAGCCAGCCTGATGCGAAACGCGATGGACCAGTTCACGCTGCGTGACCTTCAGTACATCGATTCGCTGCACGGCGAGCTCTCGCCGGTCTTCGCCAAGATGGACGAACAGGGTGCGAAAGACAGTATCCCGATCGTCGCGACCGCGGTCGGCCGAGCTCTGTTCGTTCTCGTGCGCGCGACGGGGGCGAAGCGCGTCGTCGAGGTCGGGACGGCCATCGGCTACTCGGCGCTCTGGATGGCGTTGGCCCTGCCGCCGGATGGACGGATAGTCACGATCGATCCTGACCGCGAGCGCACGGCTCGCGCGCGCGCCTTCTGGAAGGAAGCAGGTGTCAGCGATCGCATCGAGGTGCGGAACGCTAGGGCGCTCGACGAGTTGCCCAGGCTGGACGGACCGTTCGATCTCGCGTTTATCGATGCGCTCAAGCCCGAGTACGAGGGCTATCTTGCTGCGACCCTGCCTCTCCTACGCGCCGGGGGCACCGTGGTCGTCGACAACCTGCTGTGGGACGGCCGAGCATCGGGTGCCGTCGCTGCGGACGACGCATCGACGAACGCGATCCGGGAGTTCAACCGAAAGTTCGTGAAACATCCCTCGCTCGACGCAACGATCCTTCCCGTCGGTGACGGTCTCGGGATCGGAGTGAAGCGCTAGCTCATCGCGAGACCCTTTCTTGCGCTTCGAAGCGGTCGGAAAGCTGCTTGAGATCGTCGAGGCGGGCCTGCCACCGCCGATCCAGCTCCGCGATCGCGGTTTGCGGCGAGCGTCCGCTCAGCCTGGCGTAGTCGGCGGTGATCGTCGCGGCGTCGCGGAAGTTCTTCGCGAGTCCCGTGCGGTACCACTCGAGCCGGCCCGGCACGACGGTGTTCGTGACGGTATCGGCGATCAGGCCGTAGAGCGCCGATGCCTGGGCCATTTCGGTCGAATCCCGATCCGTCCACGCCCCCGACCGATCGAACACCGCGGTTACCAGGGTGCTGGCCTGATCGACCAGCTTGGCGTTCGAATCGATCATCGCGTTCCATTTGTCACGCTCCGCCGCCTCCTGCGCGCCCATCGTCTCGCTGAGGCCGACGAAGCCCGCCGACCCCAGGCCGACGGCGATGAGGCCGATCAGCGTGACGAGCTGCGTCGTGCCCCGAGCGCCGGACGGAACGGTCAAATACCGAAGGAGCCCGCGGAGCAGCTGGAACCCGCCGAAGATCAGCGGGCCCCAGGCAAGGAAGTAGGTCCCTTCTGAGAACGCATAGGTCCCCGCGGTGACGAGACCGCCGCCCGCGAACCACAGACCGCCGTTGCGCGCGTACTTGAAGGCACGATCGGACTCGTCGGCCGATCCCGTCGCGACCTCTCGCATGAGCGCGGCGAGCCGCACGTCGTAGGCACTTCGCTCGTCGGGGTCGACGAGCGTTGCGAGCGCCTCGTCCAGACTTGCCCGGATCTGCGGCGCGTTGGCCGGCGGTGAGTCGTTCAACCGCAGGACATCGCGGCCGTAGGCCGAGCGGATCTCCATTTCGGTCGCATCCTTCGGGACGCCCAGCAGGTCGTAATACCCGGCCAAGGCTCGCGATCGTGACACCAGGCCTATCGCGTCGGAAGCCGCACACCTCGCTCTGAGACCTCGACGAGACCCTCCGCAGCGAGAGCTCGGACAAGTCGTGGCACGCGCGTATCGATCACGGCGCGGCGAAGCGCTCGCAGCGTCACACCATGGCGGCTCTCGCCGAGCGCGCGCACGATGGCGCCGCGCACGCGCCGGTCGCTCGTCGCAAAGCGCAGCTGCCGGCGCCGTACGACATCATCGGCGCCGGTGTATGCGCAGACTGAACTGAGCGGACATCCCTCGCAGCGCGGCCGCCTGGCGACACAGATGGTCGCGCCGATGTCCATGAGCGCGTGATGCCAGCGCACCGGTTCGCGGAGCGACCCCATATGCCGGTCGAGCTCCACCGCCTCGCGCTCGGTCGCGCTGCGTCCCAGGACCGCACGACCCAGAACGCGTCGGATGTTGATGTCGGCGAATGGAGTCGCGTCGCCGTGCGCGAAGCACGCGACCGCCGACGCGGTGTACCGGCCGACACCCGGTAGGGCGTCGAGCCCAGCCACGTCGCGCGGCAGGCCTTTAGAGCTGAGCCGTGCGATGCGCTGCAGATCGCGGGCGCGGCGGTTGTACCCGAGGCCCGACCACTCTCTCAGCACGTCGCCGAGGGACGCCCGCGCCAGCGCACCGAGCGTTGGGAAGCGCTTTAGGAATCGCGCATACGCCGGTACGACCCGGGCGACCTGCGTCTGCTGGAGCATCACTTCGCTGACCAGGACGCGATAGGCATTCCGTGTTCGCCGCCAGGGAAGATCGCGACCGGAGCGCCGGTACCAGCCGAGGACCCGGGAGCGGAACAGCGCGGGGGATGGGGGGCGTGGGGACCGGCCAGCCCGGGGGTCGGGAGGCAAAGCCCCCTGAGTTTGTTGGTACAATTCGGCGCACAGAAGAGTACGCCCGGTTGAGTGCTGAGGGCCTTCGGCCTTCAGCGCTTTTCATTCGCGGACACGCACGGCCAAAGTCCGTGCCGAGAGCGGAGGCTCCGATGAACAATCTCGAGAAGCCTGTCTACGTCTCCGCGGAGGGTCTCAAGAAGATCCAGGCCGAGCTCGAGGAGCTCAAGGCGAGCGGCCGCCAGAAGGTGGCCGAGCGCATCCACGCGGCGATGGAGTTCGGGGATTTCACGGAGAACTCCGAGCTCGAGCAGGCGAAGAACGATCAGGCCTTCCTAGAGGGCCGCATCCTCACGCTCGAGCAGATGGTCAAGAACGCGCAGATCATCGACGAGAAGAGTCACCACGAGATGGTCGAGATCGGGAGTCACGTGATGGTCGAGGCCGAAGGCTCGAAGGAGCAATACGTCATCGTCGGATCGGCGGAGGCGGCTCCTGCGGAGGGGCGGATCTCGAATGAATCTCCGGTCGGCAAAGCGCTCATGGGTCACCGCGCAGGGGAGACGGTCCGGCTGGTCGTTCCGGCCGGCGCGGTGGAGATGAAGATCCTCGCCGTAAGTTGAGCTCCGGTCACGAGGCGGCCTTTTGGGCCGACGAGGAGGTCACGCTTCTCGAGCCCGGGCGGCCGCACGTGGTGCGTGATTCCAAAACGCCCTCGGGACCGGTCCCCATCTCCGGTCTGCGCGGTCCGATCATCAGCGACGCGCTGTACCGGACCTTCAAACGCCACGGACTCGACGTCCGCTTCGTCTACACGATCGACGACTACGACCCCATGGACTCGCAGTCGATGAAGGAACAAGCGGGAATGGCCGAGCACATGGGTGAGCCGCTCTGCGCTATCCCGTCGCCGGATCCGGCCGTCGCGAGTGACTTCGCCGACTACCACGCGAGTCGCTTCATCGCGCTCTTCGCGGGCCTTGGGATCACCCCCGAGTTCCATCGGATGCGCGATCTCTACCGCTCGGGCATGCTCGACCGGCAGATCGACCTCGTCCTGCGCAACGCGGAAACGATCCGCGCGATCCACAAGAAGGTCGCGAACGTCGACCATCCCGCTGGCTGGCTTCCGATCTCGGTGGTCTGCGAGAACTGCGGCCGGATCGGGACGACGCTCGCCACCGGCTACGACGGCAAGACCGTCGCCTACGAGTGCAAGGCCGACTACGTGGACTGGGCCGAGGGCTGCGGCCATGTCGGGCGCATCTCGCCGTTCAAAGGGAATTCGAAGCTTCTCTGGAACGAGCAGTGGTGCGCGCAGTGGGACCACTTCGGTGTCACGTATGAGGAAGGCGGCAAGGATCTGCTGACCGCCGGGGGCTCGCGCGAACGCTCGAACGCGATCTACCGGGAGGTCTTCAAGAAGGAGCCGCCCGTCGGTCTGCAGCACGAGTTCTTCACGCTGGGCGGAAAGAAGATGGCGAGCTCGAAGGGCATCGGCGCGCAGGCGCTCGAGATCGTCGAGGTGTATCCGCCGGAGCTCGTTCGCTTTCTCATGCTTCGCACCCATCCCAAGCGTCATCTCGAGTTCGATCCGGCCGGGATGACTTTGCCGCGGCTCGTCGACGACTACGACCGTTTCGCGGATGCATTCATCCAGGGGCCGGAGAGCGACATGGGAAAGACCTGGCGCCTCTCGCAGATCTCACCTGACCCCGAGCCACCCGGATTCCGCGTGCGCTTTCAGGTCCTGGCGGACTGGCTGCAAATACCGAGCGTCAAGCCGGACGTCGAGGCCGAGAAGCGCAAGGGTGGGCGCCTGGGTGCTTCGGAGCTACGGGACCTACACCGCCGCCTCGAGCTTGCGCGAGTCTGGCTGGACCGGTGGGCTCCGGAGGAAGCCAAGTTCACCGTCCTGCACCACAAGCCCGCCGTCCAGCTCAGCGATCCTCAGCGTCGATACCTTGTCGCGATCAAGGATCTCATCGGATCGGTGCACGATCCCGAGGAGATGCAGAACCAGCTCTACGAGGTTGCGAAGAAGGTCGGACTCGTGAACGCCGAGGGCAAGCCTGCGCGCGAGGCGTTCGCCGCGATCTACCTCGCTTTCATCGGAAAGCCGAACGGCCCCAAGGCCGGGTGGCTGTTGACGTCCCTCGACCTAGATTTCGTCCGGCGACGGCTCGACGAGATGGGGCGTGGCGCATGAACGGGAAGCTTCCAATCGCGATCCTCTGGCACATGCACCAGCCCTACTACAAGCATCCGCAGACGAGCGAGTTCGTGCTGCCCTGGGTGCGCCTTCACGCGTCGAAGGACTACCTGCACATGGCGCGGCTCGCGCAGGAATTCCCCGGGGTAAAGGTGAACTTCACGATGGTGCCGAGCCTGCGCGACCAGCTCGAGGATTACGCGCGCGGCGCTGATGACGAGGACACGCGCCTCACCATGCGCACCGTCGACGGCGTCCTCACGGACGAGGAGAAGGAGCACATGCTCCACCGTTTCTTCTCGATCCATCACGGCAACGTCATCCATCGATATCAGGAGTACCGCCGCCTGCTGCAGCTCGCGATGGCGACCGGCGACCGACGCGAGCTCCTCTCCGACGACTACTTCGTCGACCTCGCGCTGTGGTTCAACCTCGCCTGGATCGACCCCGACGACATTCGCTCCGATCAGCGCCTGATCGAGCTTGCCGAGAAGGGCGCGCGCTACACCCGCGAGGACGTGCGCTACGTCATCGGGCGGCAGCGGTTCATGGCATCGGGTGTCCCGCACCTCTATCACCGCCTGGAGCGCGACGGCCAGGTCGAGATCCTGACCACGCCCTACTACCACCCGATCCTTCCGCTCCTCATCGACTCCAGGGCCGCGCTGCGCGCCGATCCGGCGGCTCAGCTGCCCGATCCGCCGTTCGCGTACCCCGACGACGCCGCGTTCCAGCTCGAAGAGGCGATCGCGTCGCACGAGCGGGCCTTCGGAGCGAAGCCGCGCGGGGTCTGGCCGTCTGAGGGGGCGATCTCACCGGAGGCGGCGGACATAATCGAGAAGGCCGGCTTCGCCTGGTTCGCGTCGGACGAGGGCGTCCTCGCGCGATCGGTGAACATCGAGCTCAAACGCGACGAGGTAGGCGCGCTCCTCGAGCCCGGGCTCCTCTACCGGCCATACCGCCTGCGGAACGGAGTCTCGGCGATCTTCCGCGATCGCGAGCTCAGCGATCGGATTGGCTTCGTGTATGGCGACATGAAGCCGGAAGACGCGGTCGGCGACATGATCGCGAAGCTCGAGCGCGCTCGTGACCGTCTGCCAGACGAGGGCGGGCCGTATCTCGCGGCGATCATCCTCGATGGCGAGAACGCCTGGGAGCAGTATCCGAACAACGGGAACGACTTCCTCCGCACGCTCTACGGAAAGCTTCAGGCGGACGAGCGCTTCGAGACCGTACGCATATCGGAGTTCCTCGAGAAGAGTCCGGCTACGGTCGAGCTGCCCAACCTGCACACCGGCTCCTGGATCGAAGCGAACTTGAGGGTCTGGATCGGCGAGCCGGCGCACCAGCGTGCCTGGGGCGTGCTCGAGCGCACGCGGCGGTTCGCGCAGGAGCAATGGGGCTCGCTCCGCGTCATGCCCAAAAGCGTGCGCCAGCCGCTGATGGTCGCCGAAGGGAGCGATTGGTTCTGGTGGTATTCGAGCCGAAATTCCTCGCCGGAGGACGCGGTGTTCGACGAGCTCTTCCGCGCGAACCTCGAGGTGGTCTGGTGGTTCGCGGGGGCCGAGCCGCCCGACGAGATCCGCTCGCCGCTCATGGACGAGCGGCGCATCGCCGCCACCGCGCAGCGCATCGGTGCGATGCTTCCTGGTGCAGGTGAGCGCTACGGCTAGCGTCGGTCAGCTAGTGCCTGGCGGGCTCGGGTACCTGCGGCCGCCGGCCGAGATCGAGCTCGCCGCGTACGGCGTCGACCTCCGTGGCCTGCGTGTCGCGGACATCGGCGCGGGCGAAGGCCGTCTCGCTCTCGGCGCCGCCCGTCGGGC
>Ga0209056_10000619_pt1 | contig 39145 bp, 37 predicted proteins | sample GraSoiAngelo_114_FD_185876 | JGI IMG/M metagenome (GOLD analysis project Ga0209056, IMG submission 185876) | Grasslands soil microbial communities from the Angelo Coastal Reserve, California, USA - 14_0903_13_40cm (SPAdes) (version 2) | ecosystem: Environmental > Terrestrial > Soil > Grasslands... | reverse complement strand
AAGGTCACTCGCCACCACCCGGCCTTGCAGATACGGGCTCTTCGGCCCAGACAACCGTGCGGGCTTGCAGCGAGTACGCGAGCGACGCCCTGGCTTAAGGTCGGCCTTCTCGGCCCGGGACGGTACGGGCTGTCGCCCGCCCACTCGAATTGGCTTCTTCATCGGCGCCCTGTCCATACATACAAGGACAGAGTCTGCCGAGCACACCCTTCAGGGTGTGAAACAAACGGGTGCTAGCGCGGATTCGCGTGTGCCCGCAGCAGCTCGTCCAGCCGTTCCCGCAGATCCGGCCGGATCGTGTCGTCGAGATCGATGTTGTGCGTGGCGAGCATATTCTGAATGTCGATCGTGTCGAGCCCGGCGCTGCGGGCCTCTTCGATGACGTTGATGAAGTGGAGGCGCGCTTCCTGGATGAGGGTACCGAATTGACTGGGTCCCCGTTCGCCGAGGGCGAGCGCCAGCAAGTAGAGGTCGCGCGCCGCATCGAGCCGGTGGGCGAGGTAGGCGGCGGTGCGATCGGGAATGTCACTCATGAACGGACCTTTCTGGGCTCTGCGCCTGTCCTGGATCACACTCGCAGGGCTCGGGCGCACGCGCAATCCGAGCCGCGCGAAAAGTCATAATCCGCCAGATCGACCGTGTGGCCTTGACTCGGCCAGCTGCGCAACATTATTGTTGCGCAATGGCCAGACGCGCTCGCAGCAACAAATCCGTGGTGAAGCAGCGCTACCAGGTCGCGAAAGTCGCCTTCCCCGACGATGCCGACCTGGCGCGCAGCCTCGGCGTGCATCGCAGCGCCGTGGTGCGCTGGAAGCGCGGCGAGGCGCCCGCCGCGAAGAATTGGGAGCAGCTGGTGGGCCTCGATACGGTCGTGTCGTTGCTCGAAGGGTTCTTGGAAGAGGTGTCGATCGCCAAGTGGTTGCGCGGCACCAACGCGCACCTCGGCGACCGGCGGCCCATCGATGTGATCCGCCAGGGACGCCTCTCCGAGGTCGTCGCCGCCATCGAGGCGGAAAAGGCCGGCGCCTTCGCCTGATGGGCGCGTCGGGGGCGGCGTGGCGGGTCTTTCCGTGGGACCCCGCCGCGCGACCGGGCGAGCCCTTTTCTCCGAGCTACATCCATCCCAATCAGGGCTCCGGCCGCTTCGATGTCGCGGGAAAACTGGTCGTCTATCTCGCCGAAACCGCCATTCATGCCGTCGCGGAAAAACTGCAGCGCTTTCGCGGTCAGAAAATCAATCGCAAGGATCTGATCGAATCGGGGAAGACCCTGGCGCTCGTCGAAGGCCACCTGGGAAGCATCAAGCTCGCCGACCTCTGCGATCCCCAGACACTCGTGAAGTACGACATCAGGCCCGACGTATTGGCGAGTCGCGACATCACGAAGACGCAGGCCGTGGCAGCTGCACTACATAAGGAAGGGTTCGGGGGGCTGCGCTGGTGGTCCGCTTTGTCGGGCGATTGGCATACGATCGTCGTGTTTCAAGGCGAAATCGAATATGGCCCGCCCGAACCGTTGACGATCGGCCACGAGGCCGTGCGCGAGGCTAGTGCGGCCCTGGGGATCCAAAGTTTCGCGCTGACCCGCGAATGATCTCCACCCGCAGCTCCACCCAGCCATCCACCTGCCGGTACTCGACCCGCAAGTTGTGCGTCCCCGGCGTGAGGGGCGCGTAATTCACCTCCGATTCGTGCGCCGTCCAATTGTCGATCGCCAGTACGCTGTCTACCCACACCCGGACCGCATCGTCGCTGATCGTCCGCAGTGAGTACGTGCCGCGCGGCAGCGTGACGGTGCCGGTCGCACGCAGCGACCAATTGCGCTCGGGCAGGCCGCGGAATCGCGGTGGTGGCCGGTACCACAGATAGTCGAGTCTCGGCAGCGGTGGCACGGAGATAGCCGAATCCTCCAGCACGTGCTCGAAGTAGTTCGACGAATCGGTCCACGTGAAAAACCTGACGGCCCAATCGATCTGAGGCTGGAACCGGCTATACCAGAACCGCGTCCCGCGCGAGACGAGTGTCACCGACCAATCGTCGCGTGCGCTCGGGGTGACGAGAATCGTGTCGCCGCTGAACCCCCGCGTGGTCGACAGTTCCGTGACACCACGCGAGACGAGGAGCCGCCACCGTTCGGGCGGTTGCGGGCCGAGCACCACGAACCGGTAGCGCGGCACCTCGCTCGAGTCCCGGCCGAGGAGCCACAGCTTGGGCGATTGCCAGTCGTAGGGGCCCCATTCGTCGACGATGATCGCGGACCGGTCGCGGCGACTCAGCTCAGATGCCGGCATGCTGTCGGGGGGGGGAACCGTGTCCCGCCGGTCGGGCACCGTATCCGCGTTGAGGGCGCCGACCTGGAAATCGGGTATCGGCTCCCACCGCAGTACCGAGTCCACGCCGTTGGCGCGATTGCGTTCGAACACCACGCCCTGAGTGTTGCGCACCCGCAACCCGACGTGATTGCCTACGAACGCGTTCCCCGTGATCCAGTACGAGTGGCTGCGCGTGTCATGATGCTTGGGATAGCCCCATTCCGACGGCTGAATCGAATCCGCCCACAGGCGGATCGCGGTGGAATCGCGGTCGAACAGATTACCGTCAATGGTGTTGTTCTGGCCGTGCTCGATCGCGATCCCCGTGCGGTTCCCGCGAAAGTCGTTCGCCGCGATCCGCGTCCCAAAGCTGTAGCCGCCCCACACACCGTACTCGCTGCCCCACGCGCGATTGCCGATGATGTCGTTGCGGCTGAACGTGACCTCGATGCCGTTCGCCGTGGCGTAGCTGACGTCGTTGCCGTAGAAGACGTTGTCGTTCGCCCCGCCGGTGCCTGAGTCCATCGTCGTCTGGCCGGCCCACAGAAAGATCCCGTCACCGCCGTGCGTCATCGAGTTGAAGGCGACGTAATTGCGGCAACTCTGCTCGAACAGCAGGAGATCGGCCGAGTCTTGACCACGGGAGTAACGGCCGTGGCTGTAGCCGCGGACGTTGTAGTCGAGCCGGTTGTGGACGATGGTGTCATCTGAGGAGCGATAGAGGCCGATCCCCAACCCCGAGTTGAACGAGAAGTTGTTGTCGCGAACTACCACGCCGGTCGAGCGGACGAGCATCAAGCCATTCATGCCACCCACCGCGACGTTCCCGCGCAGTTCCGCGCCTTTGACATCCTGGAGGTAGATGGCCGCGCCAAACCGCAGCCATTCATCCTTTTCGTTGTGGTGAAAGGAGAGCCAGTCGACCAGGCTCTCGTGCTCGAGCAGGCTGAAGAGTCTCGGCTTCCAGGTGTCGCTCACGTCGCTACCGCGAATCGTCAGTCGCTCGACGCCGCGCGCGAGAATCCCAAGCCGGTAGCCGTGGATGCGCGCGTTCAGGATCTGGATGTCGTGACCGCCGGCGATCACGATGGCGGTGTCGCGGCGCTGATCGGGCTCGACCTCCGGACCGCTGCCCAGGAGGGTCGCGCCGCCGAAATCGACCTTGATGCTGTCGCCGCGAATGGTGATGGGCGCGCCGGACAGGTGATACGTCTTCGTCTTGATGACCACGGACTGCGTGATCACCATGCCCGGCCGCAGCTCGATCGGGCCTTGCGCAAGCGCAAGGACTAGCAGCAGCATGGTGCCAACTTATGCTCGGCGCCCAGCTCCCGCTTGTCGCGGCCCTGCCCTTCGTCGCGCTGCTGTTCGCGATCGCCGTCCTGCCGCTCGGCGCCCCGCACTGGTGGCATCACAACCGCAACAAGGCAATCGTCGCCGCCGCGGCCGCGCTCCCGATACTCGTCTATTTCTGGTTTGATCTCGGCGATCCGGGACGCGAGGTGCTGCACGAGAAATTCCACGAATACCTGAGCTTCATCGTCGTCATTGGCGCGCTGTTCGTCATCGCCGGCGGCATTCACATCCAGGGCTCGCTCGCCGGCACGCCGCTCGTCAACACCGGCATGCTCAGTATCGGCGCGGTGCTGGCCAACCTGCTGGGCACCACCGGCGCCTCGGTGCTGCTGATCCGGCCACTCCTCCGGGCCAACAAGCGCCGCAAGCGCGTCGCCCACATCGTCATCTTCTTCATCTTCATCGTCGCGAACTGCGGTGGCCTGTTGACGCCCATCGGCGACCCGCCACTGCTGCTCGGCTTCCTGAAAGGCGTGCCGTTCACCTGGACGCTGCGGCTCTGGCCGCAGTGGCTCGCGATCAATGGCATCCTGCTCGTCCTGTTCAACTTCTGGGACCAATGGGCGCTGGATAAGGACGAGAAGGAGCTGCCGGGGTCGCAGCACGAGGAGGTGCTGGTCCACGAGCCGCTCCGCATCCAGGGCGCCGTCGAAATGCTCGTCCTGCTGGCCGTCATCGCGACGATCGTGACGGCGGGACGCGCCGCGGCGGCTGGACACCCGTGGCGACAGAACACGCGTGAAGTGGTGATCGTGGTGCTTGCGCTCGTTGGTTATGTCGCCGGGTCGCAGGAACGGCGGACCAAGAATGTCTTCTCGTTCGGGCCACTCATCGAGGTCGCCGTGCTGTTCGCCGGCATCTTCGCGACCATGGCGCCGGTGCTGGAAATGCTCAATGCCTGGGCCCAGCGACCCGATTTCGCCTTGAAGACCCCGGCGCATTTCTTTTGGACGGCGGGAGCGCTCTCGAGCGTGCTCGACAATGCGCCGACGTATCTCGCGTTCGCCGCGAGTGCCGCCGGGCTCCAGGGCATCGCGCCGCACGGCGCTTACATCGGAACGATGGTGCTGAACCCCGAAGCGGCGAAGCTCCTCGCGGCGATTTCGACCGGCTCCGTATTCTTCGGCGCGAACACGTACATCGGCAACGCGCCAAACTTCATGGTCAAAGCGATAGCCGAAGAGAACGGCCTGAAAATGCCGTCCTTCTTCGGCTATTTGGCCTACAGCGTTGGAATCCTGCTGCCGCTGCTTGTGCTGGTCTCGCTCCTGTTCTTCAGGCCTTGATCTTCGCCGCGCGAATCCGCGCCGAGATGTTGTAGCCGTCGTCGAAATTCAGCTGCGGGTCGTTTAACACCTGATTCTTCAGCGCTCGAGCGTCTGTGAGGTTGCCCGCCGCCGCATAACATTCGGCGGTCAGCGCCCGCACCCACGCGTCATCGAGCGGCGCGCCCGCCAGCTGAGTCAGGGCGTCCTTGGGCTTGTTCTCCCGCAATGCGATGATCGCGTTTATGACGCTGGCATGTGTTGCAAACTCGTTATCGGGTTGCGCCAATGCGGCCAGCTTCTGCGTCGCCTGACGCGCGACGGTGATGTCTCCTCCGACGGCATGCGACGCCGCCGTCAACTCAATCTGCATCGGGTCATCGGCACCGCCGGCCGCGGCTGCTGTAAGATGCGATGCGATCGCCGTGCCCCGCCCCAACTGTGCGTCAAAGAACGCCATATCCCGGTGGATTTGTGCAATGAGGCCGGGGCGGTTCAACGTCTGCGCGTCCCGCAGCGCGTTGGCGAACTGATCCATTCCTTCCTTGACCATCCCATCCATCAAGAAGCTGCGGGCCAGGTCGCGCGTGTAACCGACGGTGGTGGCCTTCGATGGCGAATGCGCGATGGCGAGTTGGATTTGGCGCCGCGCATCGAGACCGCGCCCGCTGAGCTGAGAGACTTCCGCAAGGCCCATGTACCCTTCGGCGAAGCTCGAATCGAGCTGCACGGCACGAGCGTAATGTGTCTGCGCTTCGCCCAAACGGCCGCTCCACTGCAGCAGCTCGGCATAGGAGTCGTGTGCGTTGGGCTGATCGGGGGCGAGCTCCACATACTTCCGAACCGCCGTGAATGCGCCGGCATGATCGCCGATCTGCCACAGGTTGTAGGCGAGAATGTTGTAGGCGGGCGCGTCGTCCGGGAACCGCTCCGTGACGGCACGCATGGCCGCGACGTTGCCGGGCACGGGCGTCGTGAGCGCAGCGTAAAACGCGACGTTGGGATCGCCCGGCAGCAACTTCGCCGCCGTTTCCCACAGCGGATGCGAGCGCGCGTTGTTGGGGAACTCGCGGATCGCGAGTGCGACGACTCGCTCACCAGTGGTGGCGGACGTCATCGTCGCGATGGCGCTGTCGATGGCGGCGTTGCGCTCGGCCTGCGTGAGACCCGGCACGAGCGCGGCGCGGAACACGCGCGCCAAGCCGAGGTTCTTATCGATGTCCGTCGCGCGATCGAAGTGCATCACCGCGCGGCTAAAGAAGATATTGCGCCCGTCGGAGACACCCGCAAAAAAATGTCGCGAGGCCTCCTCGGACGTCGTCGTCACCCGCAGTCGTTCGGCGGCCGGCGACGCGACGGTGACCTGCTGCGCCGCGACAGGCAGCGCCAGGCCCAGCAAGGCGATGGCTACTAGAGCTCTCATACTTCCCTCTCTTGTGACGGAACAAAAAGAGGCCCGGGCGAATGCCCGAGGCCTCGAGATGATCAGACCGGACAAGAACAGTATACCGGCGCGGCGGCCGGGTTGTAAGAGGCGAGTGCTAGTGCGCTGCGCGCAACTCGATCTGCCCTGGCACCGGATCGCCGCGCAGAGCGTTACGGGCGGCCAGGTTGCGCACCTGCTCGCGCGACCACCAGCACCACGTCGTGGCGTCGACCGCGACGACCACAAACGGCTGGCCGACCTGCGAGGCGGTGTGGATATCGGTCTCCGACAGCGCACACAAGTCCCGCGGCGTCATATTCGGATCGCCGAGCGGACGCGCGTAACCGGGGGCGGGCCCGCCCTGCATCGCGCTGCTGGCCCGCGGCTCGCGCGGATGATTGTGCCAGATCGCGATCGCTTCCTTGGGGCAGGGACCGAACGTCGCGTGATCGGACGCCGAGAGCTGCGGATCGGGCATCGTGAAGCCCACCGCCACAGCCGTATCCCCATTCGTCGTCCCCGTCAAGCAGAGCACGATCTCGTTATGGAGTCCCGCCGCGAGTGTCTGGAGACGCGACAGCAGCCCGGGCTCGACGACGAGTCGAGCCGGCGGCGTGGGGGGAGGCCCCGACAGAGCGAGAGCGAGTGCGGTGACGAGAGCGATCACGCCATCAAAGCTGAGGCAAACAGCGTGCCAGACCGTGACGGAAGTCACCTTTGACCGTAAAATGAGGAGCGGATGAGCTTCGCTCCCCTTGCCCAGCAGCGCCTCGCCATCGAAGCGCCCCTCGGCCCCGTCCTCGTCGTCGCCGGGCCGGGTGCGGGCAAAACGTACTGCCTCATTTCCCGCATCCAGCATCTCATCACGTCAGGGATCGATCCGCATCGCATCTGTGCCGTCACGTTCACGAACCGCGCCGCCGAGGAGATCGCCGACCGTCTGAAGGCGGTGCTTGGCGAGCGCGCTGAGGCAATCACGCGCGGGACGATCCACGCGCTGTGTCTGGCGTTGTTGCGCGAATACCCCGAGGAGGTGGGTCTTAAACGAGGATTCGGCGTCGCGGACGAGCAGTATCAGCACGTCATCCTGCACCGCTTGCGCGTACCCGGCGAGCGGCGGGGCGGGATGTTGAGCCGGTTCGGGCGTCACCGCTTCCAGCAGTACCCGCTCGCCGCAGATGAAGCGCGGTTGTATCGGGAATACGTCGCTTGGCTCGCGCACCGCAACATGGTGGACTTCGACGACCTCATCGTCAAAGCCGAGGCGCTGCTGCGCCACAATGGCGAGCTGGCGGACGCGATAGCGGCGCGCTGGGACTATCTGCTCGTCGACGAGTTTCAAGACGTCAACGCGGTGCAGTACGACTTCCTGAAGCGCCTCGCCGCGCCCCATGGCAACTTCTACGCCGTCGGCGACGACGAGCAGTCGATCTTCGCGTGGACCGGCGCCGACCCGATGGTACTGGAACGGTTCCGGCGGGACTACGAGGTCGCGCCGATCATTCTGGACAAGAACTGTCGCTGCTCGCGGCAGATCTTCGAGACGGCGCGCCGCGTGCTGGCGCAGAATCCGCGGCTGTTCGAGAAACAGCTCACGTCCGACATCGAGTCGCCGCACGACGTCGGCGTGCGCGCGTTCCGGGACGAGCACGAAGAAGCGACGTGGCTGATCGCCGACCTCGGCAAGGACCCACACGCCGCCATCCTCTATCGCAAGCATCGCCTCGGCCAATATCTCGAGGGCCGGCTGCTCCGGGCCGGCATCCCCTGCCGCCTGGCGCGCGGCCGCTCCCTCATCGAAGACCCGGTGATCGGCTACGTCATCGCGGCGTTGCGGATCGTGCGCACTCCCGATGACCCCGCAGCACTGCATGCGTTCGCGCAAATCGTGCTCTCGGAGCACTTCCTGCAGGAGGTCGAGGCAGCGCTGGACGACACGAAGCCGTTCGTCGAGTCGCTGCGCAGCGTGGCGCGGCGACGCGTGCCGGAGCACCCCGACACCAAGCGGCTGTGGCGCCTCATCTTTCAGATCGAGAACTTGCGCGCGCTGCCGCGCACCCACAGCGTGCTCCCCGCCGTCATCGACGAGATCGTGTCGCAGACGCCAGGCCCGTACCGCAACAAGCTCGAAGACCGCCACGACGAGTTGAGCGACCCCGCCACGTGGCCGGAAGCCGTGCGGCTCGTGGAGCAACTCGGCGCTGAGCGCGGCGTCGTCATCGCACCACGGGGCGGGAGCGGGGCTGAGTTCGCGATTCGGGGCATGATCGCCGCGGCCGGACTGCGACGCGTCGCGGTGGATGCAGCAGGCATCGAGGCAGATGCCCTGACGGTCTTCAAGGCGCTGCAATTGCTTCACGCCAGGGACGTGGACACAGCGCTGCCGCGCTTCGTCACATTCGATTTCGAGACGACGGACAAGGACGTCGAGACCTGCGGCGTCGTGGAGATCGGTGGCGCGCGCGTGGTGAATAGGGAGATCGTCGAGCGCTTCCACGCAATGGTGAATCCCTACAAGCCTATCTCACCCAGGGCCACACAGGTTCACGGCTACACGGATGCCGATGTCGCCTCTGCGCCGTCGTTCAGCGAAGTCTTCCCGCAGTTTCGCGCCTTTGTTGGTGACGACGTCCTCGTCGCCCACAACGGCCAGCACTTCGACATCCCCGTGCTCAAGCGACTGGCCGTGGGGCGCGACGCCAGCGAGACGCTCACGTTCTACGATACCCTGCTGCTCGCCAGGTCTTTGTCGCGCGAGGGCGCCTCGCAGGAGGACCTGGCGCATCGCTTCGGGATCGACGGCGGCCGGGCGCACCACGCGCTCGACGATGCCGTCACGCTGGCGCAGGTGTATCTGGGGCTGGAGCGCGAGCGCGCGAAGCAGGCGCGCAAGGCACTCCTGGCGAACGTGCTGGACTATCTCGCGCTGGCGCTCGCGCTGGAACCGGGCGAGCTGAGCGGTGAACGGAAGCTGTTTTGGGACATCGGACGCTACCGGACGCTGGGTCCCTATAGCGATGCGCTCGAGTTCTACGCCGCCTCGCGCACCGCCGCTGCGCCCACCATCGAGCAGGTCATCGACAGGCTCGGCGGCGCCAAGCTCCTCGCCTCGCTCCGGGCACGGCGCGACCCTACTCAACGCTACGCCGCAGCGCTCGCACGACTCCGCACGTTGGTGGACGATCAGGCGACGTCGCTCGCCGACGGCATCGATCGCTTGCTCGAACGCGTGGCGCTCTCAGCCGCCGAGGAAATCGATGCCGGGCGCGGGGATGGTCGCGTGAACCTGCTCACCCTGCACTCCACCAAAGGCCTCGAGTTCTCGCGCGTCTACGTCCTCGGCGTCGAGGACTACGAGATCCCCGGCTACCAGGCCGTCACCAACAACATCACCGATGAAATCGAAGAGGCGCGGCGGCTGCTCTACGTCGGCATGACGCGGGCCCGCGACCGGCTGGTGCTCACCCGTGTCGAGCGGCGCTTCGGGCGCGACACGGGTGGGAGCACTTTTCTCGAAGAGATGGGCCTACGGCCTGGGCCGCTCCACGTGCGGGATCCGAATCTCCGCCCGGCTCTCTTTGGATAGCGCCGTATCGGCGCCAATTTCCGGCGCATAGACCCGCCGCAGCGCGGCCAGATACCGACCCTGTAATCCCGCCAACGTGCCGTGCTCCTCTTTCACCGCCGCGCGCAGCTCCGGATGCGTCAAGAAGTCGAACAACACCGCGGCCTCGAGCTGCGCGTCGAGCAGGAACGCCTTGTGGCCGATGTCGGCGAAGTTGTCGTCGCGCATGCCGTAGGTGTGATTCGCAAACGCTGAGCTGCGCACACTGATCCCGACGCCCGGAATGTCGCGACTCACCCATCCGGTCTCTTCGTAGCCAGCGGGACGGCCCTTCTCTTCTTGCAGACCGGGCGCGCCGAGTTTCTTGGCATACGCGAAGAAGAGCTCCTCGAGCGCGGACACGGTGATGCCGTCGCGGTACTCGCCGTAGCGGGTGACCGCGACCTCGGTCTCGGTCATCTGTGCCGCACCCTTCGCGGCGTCGTCCATCATGCGCGCGATGTGCTCGAGATAGACCTCGTCCGGAAAGCGAATGAAGTAGTCGACGACGGTGTGATCGGGCACGACGTTGGGCGCGATGCCGCCCTCGGGGATCACCCCCTGCACGCGGTGCTCGGAGCGCCACGTGGAGCGCAGGTGGTCGACCGCGGAATAGAACTGCACGGCGGCTTCGAGCGCATTGCGGCCGTTCCAGGCCGAGAGTTGATGCGCGGGCCGGCCGGTGAAAGTGTACTTCACCGCGTCGATGTTGAGGCAGCACACCCCAAATCCCGGCCGGTCGCGCCGCGTCTCCACCGTTGAATGGCTGCGCACCAGGATGTCGGCGCCCTTGAACACGCCCGCCCTCCACATGATGCCTTTGGCCGGCGGATCGACCTCCTCGGCGGGCGTGCCGTAGATGACGATGCGGCCGGAGACGCGCGCTTGCGTCATGTACTCCATGACGGCGCGCGCCGCGGCGAACGCCACCGGACTCTGCGCGTTGTGCTGGTCCCCATGGAAGTCGCCCTGCGTGCCGCGCAGCGCATCGTACTCGGCGATGAGGCCGAGGGTTGGACCAGTGGCACCGCCCCCCCCGGCGGGCGACGTCCAGCGCGCGACGAACGCGGTCGGCATCCCGGCGACGCCGGTGTCGATCTGGAAGCCGTAGCTCCGCAGCAGCGCGGTGAGCGTGTCGACCGCCTGAAACTCGTGCCAGCCGACCTCGGGGTGATGGCCGATCCAGTCGGAGACGCCCTGCAGCTCGCCGCTCCAGAAGGTCGCGACGCGCGCGAGCACCCGATCGCGCGCAGGATCGGCCCGTGCGGCCAGGCGCTGCGCGTTCTCGGTCGGCTTGAGACGCGCCTCGAGCGAATCGATCTGGCGGAGAATGGTCGCGGCCGCTTCGCGTTCGATGTCGGTAGTCTGTGTGAGTGCAACCAGGGCGAGTATGAGCGGAGTCATTGCACCTCCTTCACTGCGTGACCTTGATCTTCATGGGCACGATCACGGTGCCCCATTGCAGTCGCAGCACCGCCGAGTCCGCATCCACCAGTGGGAAGTAATAGGTCAGAGTCTCCACGTGCGGACCAGTTTCGCTGCTCACACTGACCCGCAGCGCGTCCTGCGACTCGCCGGGGTAATTCGTATGCCAACCGCCGACGCCGCGATTGAAGATCACGGTCCACGGCTTGGGTGGCGCGTCGGGAATGGTCCAGAGCGAGTAGCGCCCCGCGGCGAGCGCATGCCCGTCGATCGTCACGTCCTTGCTGAAGGAGATCGTCGTCGCGGAGTCGGCGCCGGGATGCCAGATCCGGCCCCAGTGGACAAGGCTGCCAAACAGGTCGCGGCCGCGGGCGACCGGCCGGTTGTAGGAGATGCTGACTTCCGTACCCTGGATGTGCTGCGTCACAGTCCCGTGCTGGCTGCGCGGATACTGCGGCAGCAGTAGCAGGAACAGGGAAACGAATCGTATGGTTGTGGCTGGCATAATCCTCCGGAGAATCTATGTCACAGACGGTTTTGGTCACGGGCGCGTCGTCGGGCATCGGGCAGGCGACGGCACAGCTGCTCGCGGAACGTGGGCATCGCGTGTTCGGCACGACTCGCAAGCCCGGCGCGGCGCAGGCGAGCGGATTCACGATGGTGGGGTTGGACGTCCGTTCCGATGACTCGGTTCGTGGGTGCGTCGACCAGGTCCTGTCCCAGGCCGGTCGTCTCGACGTGTTGGTGAACAACGCCGGTTATACGCTCATGGGCGCCGCGGAGGAGACGAGCGTCGCGGAAGCGAAGGCCCAGTTCGAAACGAATTTCTTTGGCGTCGTCCGCATGGTGAACGCGGTGCTCCCAGTGATGCGGAAAGCCGGCGCGGGCAAGATCGTCAATATCGGCTCGCTCGCGGGCATCACGGCGATTCCCTTCGGCGGGTTCTATACCGCCAGCAAGTTCGCGATCGAGGGATACTCGGAGGCGCTCTGGCATGAGCTGCGGCCGCTGGGCATCAGTGTCAGCGTGATCGAGCCGGGATTTGTGCACACGGCGATTGGCGACGCCACGCAGGTCGCGGAATCCACGCTGCAGGCGTACGATCCCGTCCGCACGCGCGCGACGTCCGCGCTCGGCCGCCAGGTCAAGGGAGGAATCCCGCCTGAAGCCGTCGCGAAGACGGTGCTGCGGGCGATCGAAAGCCGGACGCCGTCGCTGCGCTATCGCGTCGGCACCGACGCGGCCTGGTTCCCGCGGCTGAAGCAGGTCATGCCGTGGCCATTATTCGCGGTGGGTGTGCGCCGCACATTCGACGTCTAGACTTTGCCGTGCAGCTTTCTGACGGTCTCGATGGTGTCGGCGTCGTCCGGTTTCTTGTCCTCACGATAGCGCACGACGCGGGCGAAGCGCAGCGCCAGACCACCGGGATAATGCGGGCTGTCCTGCAGGCCGTTGAACGCGATCTCGACGACGAGCTCGGGCCGCACATACACCACGATCCCGTCGCGGTGGGTCTCCAGCTCCTGCAGCTTCTGCGTCTGCCACGCGAGCATTTCGTCGGTCAGTCCCTTGAATGTCTTGCCGAGCATGACGAACCCACCGGTGGGATCGCGGGCGCCGAGGTGCAGGTTGGACAGCCTGCCGTGCCGCCGGCCGTGGCCCCACTCGGCCGCGAGTACGACGAGGTCGAGCGTGTTCGCCTGCTTGATCTTGAACCAGGCGCCTCCGCGACGCCCCGCTTCGTACGTGGACTCGAGCCCTTTGGCCATCAGCCCTTCCTGACCGGCCGCGATCGCGGCGTCGAAGAAGTTTCTCGCCGCGTGGGCATCTGCGGTGATGATGCTCGGCGGACGGTGCGCCTCGGGGAGCAGCTTGGTACGCACGGAGTACGGCTGGTCGAGCAGTGATCTGCCGTCCAGATACAAGATGTCAAAGAAGAATGGTACGCCGGCGCCGAGGCGCTTCATCGTCTCCTGAAAACGCAGCGGCCGGTTGTCGGCCGTCAGGGCGATCGCCTCGCCGTCCAGAATCGCTTGGTTCAACGGCAACTTCCTCACGATCTCCACGACAGCGGTCAGCTCGGCGGTGATGTCATTCAAAATTCGCGAGTAGACGCGCACTTCGCTTCCACGTTTGTGCACCTGAATGCGAATGCCGTCCAGCTTGTACTCAAAGGAAGCCGGTCCCAATTCGGCGAGTGCCTCCTCGACATTCCCCGCCGTTTTCGCGAGCATCGGCTTGAGCGGCCGGAACAGCTCGATCTTGAAGCTCGAAATATCCGAGCGGGCAACTGCACCCAGATTGCCTGCCAGCATCACCGCGCGTCTGACGTCCTCGGCCGGCAACTCGCGCGCCTGCGCGAGCGCCTCGACCATGATCCCCTCGAGCGCGCCCTGGCGTAATTCTCCCGTCAACAAGCGAAACAGGAAATCCTGCTCTTCCGCCGTGGCGCTCGCGAACAGCTCAGCGAGCAGGCGCTGCTTCTCGCCGGCGGAGCCCTTCCCCGCCGTTGTCGAGATCTTCTCGAGCACTGCATCGACATCCCGCAGTTGCAGGCTTGCCGACGTGCCGACGTGCAACTTGGCCTTCTGCAACGTCGCCCACCCCACCCCGACCTTTGCCTGCCGAATCGTGCCCGACAGATAGGCGATGGCGAGCTCGATCTCGTCGGGACCGGCCTGCTTCAGTAGATCGGCGAGGAGTTTGATCTTGGCGAGGCGGCCGCTGGTCGAGGCAACCTTGTTGGAGGTTTCGGTGAGGGAATTGAGCAGCATAATTTTCAATTTATGCCGAAGCTGAGCGCTGGGCTGCTCCCGTACCGCGAGCGCAACAATGCGCTCGAGGTCTTCCTCGTCCATCCCGGCGGACCGTTCTGGGCAACTAAAGATGAAGGTGCCTGGTCGATCCCCAAGGGCGAGTTCGAGCCAGGGGAGGATCCGCTTGCCGCCGCGCAGCGCGAGTTCACGGAAGAGACTGGATTCGTGGCCTCAGGCGATTTCGTCCCACTGACGCCCCTGAAGCAGCGCAGCGGCAAGATCGTGTATGCATGGGGTGTGGAGATGGACTGCGATCCGGCGCTGGTGCGCAGCAACACATTCACGTGGAAGGGCCGGACGTATCCAGAGATCGATCGCGCGGCGTGGTTCACCCTCGCTCACGCGCGGCAGAAAATCCTCCCTGGCCAGCTGGGCTTCCTCGATCAACTCGAGACCGGCCACCATTGTCCTTAAGGACAGTGCTTGCCGAGCACACCCTTCAGGGTGTGAAAACCCGAGGAAGCTTTATTCGCGGAAGTGCAGCGGATCGCGGAGGTTTTGGAGCTCCCGATAATAATAGAGGGCCGTCGGCCGGCGGTCGTCGAATCGCAAAGACTTCACAAACGCCAGCTCCTCCGCGCTCGCGTCACCGCTGAGCATCGGGTCGCGCAGAAATTCCGCGAGTCCTTTTTCCTGATCACCGTTCGCGTGTTCGTGGTATTCGAAACCCTTGTGCGCACCATTCGTGAGCGTGACGGTGAGCGCGAAGGTCGCCGGATCCCATTCCCACGACGCGACACCCGAGTCGAGCCGGGCGCGCTGCTTTGGCGTCACGTGCAGCGCATCGGCGTCGAGGTGGGCGGCTTGGAGCAGTGTCTGCGCGACGAGGCGTTCCAGCTCGCCGAAGGATTGCCGTTCGATGATGGCGCGGACCGCCGCGACTTCGGCAGGCGCGCACTTTTTCAGGATCAGCTCGCGTAATTCCGGAAGCAGCGGCGCCACTTCGCCGAGCTCGCGTTTCCGCTCTTCCTTGAGATGCGCAGCGGCGACGCGAGCCAGCTCGCCCTGGGGCAGCTTGAGGAAGCGGTCCATGCGGTCGTAGATGTCGGTGCGCTCGGGGGCGGGCGGCGACTTCTTGCGCGTGAGGATTTGGGACACATAGGACTCGGTAACACGCGCGGCGCGGGCGAGGTCCCGCTGGTCCAGGTCCAGCTCGTCCAGCCGCTGCCGTATCACCAGGGCGATATCCATCTTAACCAACTCCGTTAATTATGATGGTTCATTGAGCCACACAGTTGACAAACTTAGTACAGCAGGGTACGTTTTGCCAGTCAGGGAGTGTCAGTGCAGCGATGTTCACGCTGGCGCAGTGAAGGAGCTTCCATGTACGCACGCAACGTCACGCTACATCTCAAGGCCAACAAAGGCGCTGATTTCACCCGCACGCTCGAGAACGACGTCCTGCCGATGCTGCGCAAGCAGTCCGGCTTCAAGGACGAGATCACCTTTCTCGCCGCCGATGGCACCGAAGCCGTCGCGATCAGCCTGTGGGAGAAGAAAGAGAATGCGGAGGCCTACGGCCGTGATACCTATCCTGCCGTGTTACAGACGCTGGAGCGGGTGGTCGAGGGGACGCCTCAGGTAGACAGCTACGAGGTGTCGAACTCCACGTTCCACAAGATTGCGTCGAATTCGAATCAGAGTCAGCCGGTGACCCGCTAAGCGAAGCGAAGGAGCGTCCATGCTGGACATTCACTGTCATCGTTGTGGCGGGTTTATCGGCAATCCAGCCGGGACGACCTACCGGGAGGCGTCGGCAGCGACGCCTCCGGTTTCACCGCACAGCGGTTTGTGCGTGTGCGGGAAGCCGGTCGTGTACGGCCCGGCGCCGGAGGCTGCGGCCGGCGGGCTCGGCGGAGTGCATCACCTCCGCTCGGCATCCCGCAATTAAGGCGAACCGCTCGGCATCGCGCAGCCCGCTCGTCGTCGACCGTGGGCCGGCGCGCTGTCCCGCCTGTCACCAGTATCTCCAATTCCGCACCGATCGCAACGGCCGCATGGTCGAGTACTGCCCGTGCGGCCATCGCGCGTTTGTCGAGCGGCGCAGCGGTAAACGTGAGGAGCCACTCCAATGACTAAGGAAGTTCCGATTGAAATCGAGGGGACCGTGCACGAGCTGCTGCGCAATTCCACATTTCGCGTAACGCTCGCCAACGGACATTCCGTGCTCGCGACGATCGCCGGCAAGATGCGGAAGTTTCGGATTCGCGTGCTCGCGGGCGATCGGGTAACGCTGGCGCTTTCGCCGTACGATCTCACCAGAGGCAGGATCGTTTACCGGCATAAATGAGGTGCGCAGCCCTTAGGACGCGCCGAGTCCTAGCATCGCCCCTTCATGTTCTAGCAGCCACCGTTTGGTATCCAATCCCCCGCCGAAGCCCGTGAGCTCCCCCTTTGATCCCACGACCCGATGGCACGGGACGATGATGGGGATGGGGTTCTTGCCGTTGGCGAGACCGACGGCGCGGGTGGCGTGCTTGTCACCGAGGAGTTTCGCGAGCGCGCCGTAGCTCGTGGTCGTGCCGTAGGGGATCTGCCGCAGGGCATTCCACACCCGGTGTTCGAACGCCGAGCCGACAGCTTCGAGCGGCAAGGCGAATGTGGTGCGGGTGCGGGCGAAGTATTCCTCGAGCTGTTGTCGTGCGCGCGCGAGCACTTCGGCCGCCGGGCCCTGCTTCGCTTCCACCCAGCCGGCCTGGTGCGTCGGCGCGGGACCGCGGCGCGACGTCGGGAAGTACACGCCGGTGAGGGCGGTTTCGGAGGCCGTGAGGACGAGCTCGCCAATGGGCGTTTGGAGGCGGGTGAAGGCTAAGGACATATGGAAGGATAATACGAGGTCCATTGCCACATAACGCCCCCCTAACGATTGCATAACCGCTGGCGATCACAATCAAACACATGGAACGGGCTGTCACGGTTTGGGCCTCCGTGCTCTTTGTCACGAGAGCGGCGGCGCGGGCGGCGGTTGTCACCCGCCACGCGAACTTGCGCGCCGGCCCATCGAGGTCGTGGCCGATCAAGGAGGAGCTCCATCCAGGCGACGAGCTGCTGCTCGTCGATGCCGGGCGGACGGACGGCTATTACGAGGTCCGGGCCCGTGATGGAGAAGGCGGATGGGTGTTGGCAGGCGACGTCCAGATCACGGACCTGGCCCGGTGGAGCGAAGACCGTGACGCCCCGCTCGTCGCCTATGTCGTGGACGTCACGCCAGGCAGCCAGGAGACCCCACGCCGCGCGCCTTGGCGCGTGTTCATGGTGCAGCACGACGTGGATTTGACAACCCCGGCACTCAAGGAGACGCTCCGAGGCCATTGGGTGCGATTCTCTGGTGCATGAGGGGTGGTGCGGGCCCTGAATCGGTAACCCAGATTAGGTCGTGCCCATCCTCCAGCGCGAGCGACTCGCCCGAGCCCTAAGCGGCCGCTATACAATAGAAGGCGAGCTCGGTCAGGGCGGCATGGCGGTGGTGTATCGCGCCCGCGACCTGAAGCATGACCGGCTGGTCGCGATCAAGGTCTTCAAGCCGGAGCTGGCGCAAGCGCTCGGCCCCGACCGGTTTCTCCGCGAGATCAAGGTCACCGCGCAGCTCAGTCACCCGCACATCCTGCCGCTGCTGGACTCGGGCGAAGCGGACGGGCTGCTGTTCTACGTCACGCCGTATGTAGAGGGCGAATCGCTGCGCCACCGGCTCGACCGCGAGCGCAAGCTACCGCTCGATGAAGCGCTGCGCATCACCCGCGAGGTCGCCGATGGGCTCGAGTCTGCGCACCGCCGCGGCGTGATTCATCGCGACATCAAGCCCGAGAACATCCTGCTCGAAGAGGGCCACGCGGTGATCGCCGATTTCGGGATCGCGCGCGCGGTGGCCGAGTCGGCCGAGGAGCGACTGACGGGGACCGGCGTCGCGGTCGGCACACCAGAGTATATGAGTCCGGAACAGAGAATGGGCGGACGTGTCGGGCCGATCGATGCGCGCACCGACGTCTTCGCCCTGGCGTGCGTGCTCCACGAGCTACTGACGGGAGAGCCGCCCGCCGCGGCGAAATCCCCGACTCCGCTCCCCGAGGGCGTCGACCGCGCCGTGCGCCGCGCCTTGAGCGACGCACCCGAGCGGCGGTTTGACAGCACATCCGCCTTCATTGCAGCGCTGCCGCGACCCACCTCTCAGGACGGCGATCTCAGCGCGGTAGCACGGCTGATGCGGCGGCCGGCATACGCCATCCCCGCCGGCCTGCTGATCGTTCTCGGCGTTCTCGCCATCATCCTACCGGGACGTTCGCGCGCCGCTCGCGAGCGCGGGCGCGAGCTACTCTCGCGCGCTACGACGCTCGCCGATTCGGGACGCTACGGGGAGGCCTATGCCGCATTGACGCAGGCGGAGCGCGCCTTGCCGGGCGACAGCGGCGTCGCGCGGCTGATGCCCAAAGTGGCCGACGTCCTGACGGTGACGAGTGCGCCGCCGGGAGCGCGCGTGTACCTCGAGCGGTTCGTCGCCGAGTCGGCCGCCCAGCGGCCCGACAGCGTGCTGCTCGGTGAGACGCCGATCCGCGCGCGCCGGATGGCCCGTGGCGACTACCGCGCCGTGATCGCAAAGGACGGCTTCGTTCCGTTCACGACGATGACGGCGACGTACGGCAGTCGACCGCGTCTTTCCGGCCTGAGAAATGAACCGATCACGATCGACGTACGCCTCTTCCCAGCGGATTCTGCTCCCGTCGACATGGTGTATGTCCCCGGCGGCGTCTACCACCTGGCCGGGCCGGCGATGCCGCTCGGTCTCGAGGCGCGCCTGGACGACTTTTGGATCGACAAGTACGAGGTGAGCAACGAGCAGTACCAGGCCTTCGTGACGGGAGGCGGCTATCGGCGCGCGGAGCTGCAAGGTTTCGCCGACCGCAGCGGGATGCCGGGTCCACGCGGTTGGACTGGACAGGAATATCCGCAAGGCCGCCGCCGTTACCCTGTCACTGATGTGAGCTGGGTGGAAGCGGCGGCGTATTGCGCCGCGCGGGGAAAGGGTTTGCCCACGGTGTTCGAGTGGGAGAAAGCGGCGCGCAACGGCGCCACGGCGCCGGGCGAGGGGCAGATGATGCCGTGGGGATATGGGCGACCGGGAGACGCGACGAGTTTGCGCGCCAACTTCGGCAGCAGCGGGAGCCAGCCCGTTGATGCGTATCCATTCGGCATCAGTATCTGGGGCGCGTACAACATGGCCGGCAATGTGAAGGAGTGGACGGCGAATCCGGTACAGGGGGGCTACGGCGTTACGGGCGGATCGTGGGAGGACCCGATCTATATGTACCCGACGTATGGCGCGCTCGCGGCCAACGCGTCGTCACCGTCGCTCGGATTTCGCTGCGCCAGCCCAACAGTCGCCGGCCACGACCAAGGGGGCTTCCGCGTTCCCATCGAAACCCGCACCCCGCACTATACGCCCGTGTCCAGCGCGACGTTCAAGTCGTTGCTCGACCACTACCGCTACGACTCCCGTCCGCTCGAGGCCACCGTGTTGCAGAGTGTCGAGACGCCCGATTGGACTCGGCACAAGATCCGCTACGTCGCGCTCGAGGGTGATACGACGCTGGCGTATCTCTATCTGCCAAAGCAGGCGGCGGCGCCGTTTCAAACGATGGTGTATCTCTGCAGCTCCGCGGCGTTTCTTCAGGTCCGCACGGTCCCCGAGGAAGTCGATTGGGCGATCGGTCCGAACATTCGTGCGGGTCGGGCGGTACTCGCGATTGTCTTCAAGGGCATGGCGGAGCGCGCGTTCGGACCGGGGTGGGAGCCGCCGGCACCGACCTCCGTGCGTTTCCGCGATTTGATGGTGTTGCATGCGACGGAGCTGCGCCGAGGGCTGGACTATCTCGCGACCCGCGCGGACGTGGACATGCGGCGCCTCGCCTTCGTGGCGACGAGCTGGGGTGCCGGATCGCGATTGCCGCTGGCCGCGGTGGACGACCGGTTTCGCGCGATGGTCTTCATCGGCGGCGGAATCGATGAGCGGATGTCGCTCGCGGCACTACCGGAGGCCTCCAGCATCAACTTCGCTCCCTACATCAGGCCACCGAAGCTGCTCTTGAACGGGCGCGATGACGAAGAGGATCCGTGGCTCACGCGAGCGTTGCCGCTGTGGAGTCTGCTGCGCGAGCCGAAGCAGCTGGTGCTCGTGCCCGGCGCCGGGCATATCGTGCCGCTCGAGATTCGGGTGCCGGCGATCAATCGGTTTTTGGATCAGACGTTGGGGCCGGTGCGGCGCGCACCGTGAGGTTAGGGTGCTCGAGCTCGCGTAGTTAACTAATCAAGTGAATAATGATTTAGATTCAATACCGCGACTTGACAAATATAGTACATTCGGCTAGGTTGCGCGAGTTGCGTAGTGTTCGCAGTGAAAAGTGCTGTTGCAGTTGCAGAGAGTTGTCTGCAGAGGAGATTGTCAGATGTATGCTCGTAATGTGTCGCTGAACCTGAAGGCCAATGCCCAGTCCGAGTTTGTTCGGATGCTGGAGACGGACGTCCTCCCCGTGCTGCGCAAGCAGAACGGCTTTAAGGACGAGATCACATTCGTGGCTCCGAACGGCACGGATGCGCTCGCCATAAGCTTGTGGGAGAAGCGCGAAAATGCGGAAGCGTTTGGTCGCGATGCGTATCCCGGCGTACTGGCGAGCCTGGCGACCGTTATCGACGGGACGCCTCGTGTCGAGACGTACGAAGTGAAGAACTCGACGTTCCACAAGATTGCATCGAAGAACTAGTCGAGTGAAGCAGTAGTGCGCACAGCAGGACGCAGCATCGGGGGCGGCAGTACGCCGCCCCCAGGTTTTCACGAATGGAGATGGTTATGATTACCGAGATCCATTGTCATACCTGCGGCGGACGCATCACCGATCCGACGCTCGTGTCCTACCGTCTAGCGGACGGTGCGGTCGTGGCCGCGGTGCCCCGCACCGGCCTGTGCAGCTGCGCGCTGGCGATCGTGTACGGCCCACCAGCGGGCTACTTGTCCTCGCCCGGGTTCCCCAGACCCATCATCCCTTCCTGAGGCGCTTGGTGCGGCCGCGCTCCGCGACCAGCTCCCCAAGGCGATCCCACATTTCCGGCCGGATGTTGTCGGCGAGTTCCCTACTCTGTTTCGCGAGCATGCCGCTGATGTCGGTTGTGTCGAGGCCCGCCATGCGCCCTTCCGCAATCACGTTCTCGAAATGGATCCGGGCTTCCTGGATCATGGGACCCAAGGGACCGGGGCCGCTGCCGCGCTCGCCGACGGCGAGGGCCAGCAGGTAGAGGTCGCGGGCGCCATCCAGGCGCTGGGCGAGGTACTCGTGCGCGGTCATGCCAGACTCTCTGAAGCTAGTGAGTCGAGAAAGAAGGCCATCACGAAGCCGGCGAGCAAGAGTTCTCCGGCTTTTCGGTGACTTGCGGCGACAAATCCTCCAGCTTAGCCTCATCGTAACGCTGTTCCGCGTTCGACTACTCCTGCGCCCGCTAGGAGGAGTTATGCGTCTCTCCTCGCTCGCCCGGATCGCCGGGCTTCTCGTACTCACCTCGTGTAACACTGTCGTCGACACCGGCCAGCCAGTGGGTCCACTCTCGCTGTCGGTCGTGTCCGGCAACAACCAGAGCGGACCACCTGGGACGGAGTTGCCGAATCCGCTCGTCGCGCTCGTGGAGGACTCGCGCAGCCACGCCGTGAAAGGGCAGATCGTCAATTTCGTCGTGGTCGCGGGCGGCGGCAGCGTCTTCGCCGGTGCCGCGATCACGGGCGGTGATGGCATCGCCCAGGAACGCTGGACCCTCGGTCTCTCGGGACCGCAACAGGTCGAAGCACGCGCCGTCGACAATGCAACAGGTGCGAAGCTCACGTTCGCGGTCTTCACCGCGACGCTGACCGATGTCCAACCGCCTGTCGTGACCAATGTGGCAACGTCACCTCCGAATCCGGTCGCAGGCAGCCCGTTCGACCTGACCGCGGTCGTGAACGACGCTGCTACGGGCGGCTCGAACATCGCGGCGGCGACCTATACGATCGATGGCGGTCCACCGGTCGCGATGGTCGCGCAGGACGGCGCGTTCGATCAGCCAACCGAAGCGGTGCTGGCCCACGTGCCGCCGTTCGCGGCCGGCGGTTCGCACACCTTCTGCGTGACCGGCAGAGATGCCGCCGGGAACGTGAGCAGTCCGAGCTGCATCACGGTGGTCGTCGCCGAGGCCGCGATTTACGTCAGTCCCGCGGGCGACGATGCGGCGAGCGGCACGCGGGCCGCGCCGCTCAAGACCATCGGTGCGGCGCTCGCGCTGGCTGGCACATCCGGTAAGAACAGAGTGAACGTCGCGCAGGGCACCTATCCAGAGAATGTGCAGCTGCGCTCCGGGATCAGTGTGTACGGCGGTTACGATCCCGCAACCTGGACGCGCGCGCCGGCGATCTCCATCACGACGATCGGCCCCGGACCCGCCATTACGGCCGTTGCGATGCAGGGCGACAACGTGACGGGAGTGACCATCGACGGCTTCACCATCCGGAGCGGCGACGCGGTCGTTTCCCGAGAGAGCGCCTACGGGATCGTGTTGACGAGCAGCGTGGCGACGATCTCGGGGAATCACATCATCGCGGGCAACGGCGTGGGCGGCCGGAACGGCTTTGATGGTGGCCCGGGACAGAATGGCGTCACCGGATCCAATGGCCAGCCGGGCCAGCTCAGCGGCCCCTCAGGTTTAGGCGGTGTGGGTGGCGTGCTCATGTGTTTTGGCAGCTCCGCCAGCGGCGGCGCGGGAGGTGATGGTGGGGATCCCGGCCTGGCCGGTCAAGACGGCGGGTCCGGCTTTGGACCCACTCCGGGCGCTGGGGGAGTCGGGGGGGCCGGCGGCGTCTCGAGCCCGCTGCCTCCAGGTCAAGACGGCGCGAGTCCCCTGAACGGCGGTTCTGGCGTTGGTGGTTTTTCCGGCGCCGACTTCGGCGGCTTTTCCTTCGGACGCTACACCACGGCGGACGGCGGGACTGGCCAGCTCGGCCAACGCGGTGGGGGCGGCGGGGGCGGCGGGGGCGGGGGCGGGCTCAATGCCTTTCTCCTCACCGGCGGCGGCAACGGCGGCGGTGGTGGTGGAAGCGGCGGTTGCGCGGGGACGGGCGGTGGTGGCGGTGGTGGTGCTGGCGGCTCGTTCGGCATCGTCGGGGTAGCGTCGACCTTGACCATCACCGGCAACACGATCGAGACGGGGAACGGCGCTGCCGGCGGCGCGGGCGGCAGTGGTGCCCCGGGTGGCGCCGGCGCGACTGGTGGCCTCGGCGCGACGAATGATGCGCCGCAAGTTGGCGCCGGCGGCAACGGCGGCGCGGGTGGGTCTGGTGGTGCCGGCGGCCCGGGCGGTGGTGGCGGCGGCGGTCCCACCATCGGCATCGCCTTCCATGGCGGCACGGTCACGGAAAGCGGCAACAGCTTCGCGCTCGGCGCCGCCGGCGTGGGTGGAGCGTCTCCACAGGGCGGCAATGTGGGTAACACGGGACGTCGCACGACAGTCTTTAGTTTTTAGCCAGTTCGCTGCGCCAAGAACGCGGTTTGGATTCACAGGCTAAAGCCTGCGCTCGGCCGTCATCCAAGCGGAGCGGGCGGGGGGGCGGATCGAGATCCTGGCCGGCGGCGGGATCGACGGGGAGAATGTCGCTCGGCTGGTGAAAGCGACGGGCGTGCGCGAAGTGGATTTCAGTGCGAAGGACGCGGAGAAGGTAAGGAAAGTGGTACGTAGTTTGTCCGTGCCCTGAAGGGCCGGCTCGGCGAGGCATTGCCCTTTTTAATTCGCCCGAGCAACGAGCCTTTGGAACCGCGGATTGCGTCGCAGCGGGTCGAAGGTCGGATCGATCTTCAGCCACCCGGGAGACAGATAGTACGGCATCGCCAGCAACGGCTCGAGCCGATCGAGCGCCTTCTCCCGCTCATTCGCGAGGATGTAGATGCGCACGAGCTGGTGCTGGATGTATGGTCCGAGGTCCGCATCCTGCGCGATCGGCCGTAGCGCGACCGCGTGCTCACCTTCCCGTTTCGCCTCGGCGTAGCGGCCAAGATAGGCGAGGGCCAAGGCGAGGGCGACGCGTTGCGCGGCGTCGTTGGGCGATGCTTGGACGTGTTGCGCGAACGTGATCCGCGCCGTGTCGGCGAAGGCTCGTATCCGGGCCGTGTCTCCGCGCAAGGCGTACGTCTGCGCGAGCACAATTCCCCACTGGGCCCGATCCCCATCGAACGCGTTGGGCGTGAGCCGCAGCAGCAAGGCTTGCTGCGTGTCGTCGAGCACCCACATGAGGTCGCCGAAGGTCGCCATATAGGCCACGAGCGCGGAGGGGTCAACGTCTTTCGAGGCGGTTTGGAGGACGGCTCGCGCTGCGGCAAGGTCCCCGCGGCCGAGCAGCGCCATCACCTTTCCCTCGAGCAGATCGAGATTCGCGGGCGCGAAGGCAAGCCCCTTGTCGAAGGCCTCGAGGGCCTCGGCGTAGCGCCGCAGGTAAGTCAGACGCACCCCCAATACAAACGCTGTCGCGACCGACCGCGGATCGAGCCGGTCGGCTTGGCGGATATGATCCAGCGCCGTTTCCCACCGGCCGAGACCCCATTCGGCGCGAGAGAGGGCCGAGAGGACGTCCGCGCTGCCGGGGGCGAGGTGGTAGCCTTGGGCTAACTGCTCGAGCGCCATGACCTTGTCCCCCAAGACCAGGCTGTAATAGGCGCCCAGGGCCTGGTGGCCAGCGGGGCCGTTCGGAGCCAGCGCCAGCGCGCGCTGCGCCGCGCCGTAGGCCGCCGCCGCATCGGCCGGCTTCGCGGAAATGAACGCGTACAACGCCGAGTGGGTGCGCGAGAGCTGGGCCCAGGCCTGGGCGAAGGTCGAATCGAGGGCTACAGCCTGTTCGTAATACGGCACGGCCCGCCGTAGGTCCAGCGGATTCCCGGTGTTGTTCTGAAACACTGCCTCTCCGTGCAGGAACGCGTCGTAGGCGGCGAGGTTTGCCGTGGGCCGCGCGGCGAGCCGCTGCTGCGCGGTGGCGCCCAGCGCGACGTCGAGCGCCTGCGCGACGCGGCTGGCAATGTCGGATTGCACCTGGAAAATGTCCGTCGGCTCGGCGTCGAAGGACTGCTGCCATTTGCTGATGGGCGCGGAGCGGCCGCGCACCTCTACCAACTCGGGACTGACGTGCACGGTCACGTGACCGCCCGGCCCTTTCTGCCAGCGCACCGTGGCGGTCAGGAGATACTGCGCGCCGAGCTCTTGCGCGATCTGTTGCGGCGGCTTGGTCGTCCTCTTGAACGGGGTCGAGCTTGCGCGCCCGATGACCTCGAGTCCGGCCAATCCGGCGAGCTTGCCACGCACCTCATCGGCCATGCCGTCGGCGAAATACTCTTGCTCCGGACTCCCGAGGTTTTCGAACGGCAGCACCGCGAGGACTCGCTCAGCGCCATCGGCTCCTGCTCGGGTGCGTCGCCAGGCGAATAGAACGCCGACACCGATTAGAAAACCCACGAGCAGCATCGCGAACAGGGGCCGACGCCGCACTGAACCGCTCACGGCCTCGTCGAGCGCCCGCGCGAAATCAGCCGCGCTCGGATAGCGATCGCGGGGCGTGACCGCCAGCGCTCGGCGGAGCACGGCATCGAGCGCACCGGCCACATGCCTGGGCTTCGTAATTCGGGAGGACGGCGGCTCGCCCGTGAGCATCTCGTACAGCACGCTGGCAAGCGAGTAGACGTCGCTCGAGGGATCGAGATCGCGCGCGCCGCTCGCCTGCTCGGGGCTCATGTATGCGGGCGTCCCGACGGCGATGCCCGTGTTGGTGAGGCGGGTCTCGGCGTCCAGAGCGCGCGCGATGCCGAAGTCCGCCACCAGCGCGTGAGTGCCCGTGAGCATGATGTTCTCGGGTTTCACATCGCGATGAACGATCCCGTGGCGGTGGGCGTAGTCGAGCGCCTCGGCCGTCTCCCGCGCGATCCGCAGGGCGTCCTCTACGGGAAGTTGATGCTCGCGTTCCAGCCGATCGCGAAGCGTCTCGCCTTCCACGAAAGGCATCGTGAACCACAGCTCACCGGCCGCCTCACCCGAATCGTGCACCGACAGGATGTGGGGATGCTGCAGGCGGGCGGCCAGCAGGATTTCCTGTTGGAAGCGTTCGGATCCGAGCGCCGCGGCGATCTCCGGGTGGAGTAGCTTGAGCGCGACCGGACGGTCGTGCTTGAGATCGTGGGCGAGATAGACCGTCGCCATCCCGCCGCGCCCCAGCTCCCGGTCGAGGCGGTAGCGGTTGGCGAGGGCGGCACGCAGGCGGGTATACCGGTCGGGCAGCGAGGGCTCGGTTTGGGTGACGTCGCAAGAATAGAGACCAGAGCGGGACTGAGCTAGAGCCCGGCGTTGAATTGATGCCTCCATCGTTCGTTCGATACGCCTCAATTCACATTGTTCGCCCATCGTACCGCGCGGGCGGCAGCGCGTGCGAAGTCTTCGCAGCCATGAGGTGCTGGTGTGGCGAAACTGGTAAACGCGGAGACTTCGCACGTCTCTGGGCTCACGCCCTTGCGGGTTCGAATCCCGCCACCAGCATCCCCGCTACCCGTTGACTCGGCGCAGGTGATCGCCGATGTTTTACGTACGTGCGAGGTCTCCGCGTAGCCAGTTTCGCTACGCCAAAACGACAGCCGGGGAGCAATAGCTCTCCGGCTTTCGTGTTTTCACAGGCTAAAGCCTGCGCTCGGCAAACATTGTCCTTAAGGACAGCGCTCGCCGAGCACACCCTTCAGGGTGTGGAGGCCAGCCGCTGTATAATTGAAGAGTGACGTCGATCCCGTATTACCACGTCGATGCGTTTACCAGCGCGCTATTCGCGGGCAATCCGGCCGGTGTGTGCATTCTTTCGGACTTTCCGCCTGACCGGACGATGCTCCAGATCGCTGCCGAGAACCGCCATTCACAGACGGCGTTTGTCGTGCAGCGCGGCACCGCCGAGTTCGATTTGCGCTGGTTCTCACCGCTGGTCGAGGACGATCTCTGCGGGCACGCGACACTGGCGACCGCGACTGTGCTTGCGGCGCGGGCACGAAACCTGGCCGGTGCGATTCCAGACGCGCAGTGGCGAGCTGAGGGCGACGCGCAAGGGCGACTGGTTCGAGCTCGATTTTCCGGCGCGGCCCGCTGCGCCATGTGACCCTCCGGCGGCGCTGCTACCCGCGCTCGGGCTCAGCACGGCTCAGGTTTTCAAGGACACGCGCGACTATCTCGTGGTGGTCGAAAGCGCCAGGCAAGTCGCGGCGTTGAAACCGGATATCGAAGCGCTGGCGCGGATCGACATCGGGAACGGCGGCACGATCGTGACCGCGCCGGGCGACGGAGGGGGCGACTGCGACTACGTGGTGCGGTTCTTCGCCCCGTCCGTGGGCATTCCGGAGGATCCGGCGACTGGATCGATCACCTGCACGTTGGCGCCCTATTGGGCGGCGCGACACGGCAAGCGGGCGCTGCGGGCTCGGCAGCTCAGTCCGCGCGGCGGAGAGCTGCGCTGCGAATTGGCGGGTGACCGTGTGAAGATCGCAAGGCAGGCGCGGCTGTATTTACAGGGTACGATCGCGATTTAGCGGGCGGGCTTTCGTGTTTTCACAGGCTAAAGCCTGCGCTCGCCAAGACATTGTCCTTAGGATCCAGTCGGCAGTTTATTGATACGGGCGTCCGTCAACGTTACACACTGGAGCGCAGGTTCCGTGGGAATCACGCCCCACCTGCCGCGCTCGGTCGACATTCCGCCCTCGGAATTGGCCTCATCACCCCTGGCATCGGCGTTGCACGCGTGTCATTCATCCGATCCAGGAGGAGTCCGTGAAGCGCTGCGCCGTCGCCACCGTAATCACCCTCGCGATCGCGGCATGTAGCCACGATTCGCCTAACGCACCCAACGCTTCGCCACCGCCCGGCTTTGCACAGACCTCGCACATCCACATCATGCCGCTCATCGGACACATGCGCCCCGGCTCAGCACCCGCACAGGGGCCCCAGGCGCCCACGGTGGACAACGGCATCTACTATCACGGCGGTCCCGTCATCCTCGCACAGAAGGTCGCCGCGATCTATTGGTCCAGCAACACGATTTACGCGGGCGGGCCCGCCCCAGGCACGACCGGGCCCGGCTCGGCCGACGGGTCGGTGATCGGCTACTTCCTGAACAACCTCGGGGGGTCGCCCTACTACAACATCAACACGACCTACACCGACAGCGCGGGCACCGCTATTCAGAACAGCGTCACTTACACCGAGTTCTGGGCGTCCAACACCAACGTGCCACTGCCCATCGTGCCCGTCACCGACCTGCAGATGCAGAATCAGATCATCGCGGGCTTCACGAGCGGCCAGCTCACCTACGACCCAAGCACGCTGTACCTGATCTTCAGCGACCAACTCGTCAATCTCGGCGGCGGCTTCGGGTCGGTATACTGCGCCTACCACGGCAACTTTACCTGGAACGGCAACGACGTGAAATATGCCGCCATGCCGCACGACATCGATGTCTTCGACTGCAACGCCCTCTCGGGCTCGCCCAACGACGATGCCGCCGCCGACGCCGAGGTCAACACCCTGGCGCACGAGACTGAAGAGACCAACACCGACGAAGACCTCGATGCCTGGTACGACAACTCGGGCAACGAGAACGGCGACAAGTGCGCCTGGAACTTCGGCACGACCTACACAACGGCGAACGGCTCGACTGCGAACATGAAGATCGGCACGAAGGACTTCCTGGTGCAGCAGAACTGGGTCAACGCCAACGGCGGCGGGTGCAGGCTGAGTTGGTGACAAAGCCGATGTTGTATCGTGTCTCCCTGCCTTGAAGCCTGCCCAGAGCGCAGCTCAGCTCGCGCGCACCCGATCGAGTACGAACCGGATCGCTTGGAGCACGAGGCCGGGCTCCGTGGCCTGAATGTCGTGCCCGCTGCGCGTGGTTTCGATATGGATCGCGTTGCGGGAGCGGCGAAACCACTCCTCGTGCAGCGCGCGCCACACCTCGTGTCCCCGCGCGGTGCCGTTCACGTACGTCGCGTTCGAGTCGGACTTCATGCTGGTGAGCACGGCGAGCGGGATATCGGGGAGCGGCGCCATGCCCTCCACCGCTCCCGCCGCCTGGATCCGTACCGTTTCGCGGATTTCCTCGGCCTCTGCACCGGGCGGCAACGTCTTGAGCACCGAGTCGAAGGACGCGCGAAACGCACCCGGATACGTGCTGTCGATGCGCCCAAACTCCTTCACCTGGCGCTCGTGCGTCCCATCCACGAGCACGAGCCCCGCGACATCGGACGGATAGAGCGAGGTGTAGAGCCGGACAAGCAGTCCGCCGTAGGATCGTCCTACGAGGACGAACGGCGGCCGCAGCGCCAGGCGGCGGAGCAACTCGTGCAGATCGCTGGCGGCGTGACGCGCGCCGTAGCCGTCGGGGCTGGGGGGGCTCGGGTCGGAGCGGCCAAAGCCCGCGCGCGAATAGAGGACGACGCTCGTGAGCTCAGCGGCCGCGGTCGCGACCGGCAGCCAGGTATTCAGCGAGTCGGCGAGGCCGACTTCGAACACGATGGTCGGCGCGCCGGCGCCCATGCGCGAGACGTCGAGGTGCCGGCCGCCAATGTCCACGCGCTGGTGCTCCTGTCCCGCGAGGAGCGCAGGACAGAGCAACAGCCCTACGGCAGCGCTACGCATGCCGGCAATTTTAACCGCGCGCGAAGCGCTCTGCAGGGCAACGATAGGGTACTACTCGGCGTGCCTTCGGGAGCTACTATGCCAAACGACATGGGGACGTTTCGCGTTGACATCGAGGTTGAGAACCCGGCCAGGCCGGGCCAAAAACGCACGCTCCCGTCTGTCCTGGTCGACACGGGTGCGGAGTTGAGTTGGGTACCGACCGAGCTGCTCGAATCGTTAGGCGTCGAGCGCAACAATCAGTGGCGGTTCCGCCAGGCGAATGGGACGGTGCTCGAGCGCTGGACCGGCACGGTCTCGGTATACGTCGCGGGAAAGCGGGCGGGCGACGAAGTCGTGTTCGGCGAACCGGGCGACCTGACACTGCTGGGCTCTCGCACGTTGGAAGGCCTCAACTTCCGAGTCGAACCCGTCACGAAGCAGCTCGTCGATGCCGGACCGGCGCCCGCGGCGGTATTGGTCACCGCGTAGCCGGTTTCGCTACGCCAAAACGAAAGCCGGGGAGCGACAGCTCTCCGGCTTTTTTGTGTTGTTCCCAATTCGGAACGCTCGAAGGCGATTGCGGGCCTAAGTACCCGCCGGCACATTTGCTGTCCCCCTTTTAGGAGGTTCCATGTCTACTCGCTCGTTCTTCTGGGCGTCCCCCCTCTTGTGCGCAGCGCTGTTCGTCGCGTGCGCCGAGGAACGCACCGTCGCCCCGTCCGTCACCCCGCCGTCGTTCTCGAGCCAAGGCGCGCCTACTGCTCCGGCCGCCTTCCGCTTCTACCAGCAGCACAACCTGCTGTCCGACGGGACGGTGGCGGCGGACCGGGTGGATCCCAACCTGGTGAACGCGTGGGGGCTGGTGTCGGGCCCGACGACGCCGTGGTGGATCTCGGACAACGGGACGGGCCGCTCGACGCTCTATAATGTCGGTACCGGCACCATCCCGTTGATTGTCACGGTTCCAGGGGCGGGGGGTGGGCAGAGCGCGCCGACCGGCCTCGTGTTCAACGGCGGCACCAGCTTTGTCGTGACCAACAGTGCCGGCACGAGCCCGGCGCGTTTCATCTTTGCGAGCGAGGACGGCACGATCTCCGGATTTCGAGGGGTGCCCGTCGTGATTGCCGTGGATAACTCGGCGAGCGGGGCTGTGTACAAGGGCCTCGCGATCGCCAGCACGACGACCGGCGACGTCCTGTACGCCACCAACTTCCACGCCGGCACCGTCGACGTCTTCGACGGCCATTTCAATCCGATCCACATGACCGGCGCGTTCACCGACCCCGCTCTCCCCGCCGGCTACGCGCCCTTCGGGATTCAGGACATCGGTGGGACCATCTACGTGACCTACGCATTGCAAAACGCGGAAAGGCACGACGATGTGGCGGGCGAGGGCCACGGCTTCGTGAACGCTTTTGACACGAACGGCAACCTGATCCGCCGCGTCGCGTCCCGGGACAACCTCAACTCTCCGTGGGGGCTGGCGCTGGCGCCCGCCGATTTCGGGGCGTTCAGCAACGACCTGCTCGTCGGCAACTTCGGCGACGGGCGCGTTCATGCCTTCGACCCCGCGACCTTGGACGGCAACGGAGAGTTTACGCACCGCGGCCCGCTGCTCTCCGCCGAAGGAGGGCCGCTCGCCATTGACGGCCTCTGGGCGCTCAGCTTCGGCAAGGGCGCCGCCAACAACGGGCCGAGGAATACCCTCTTCTTCACCGCGGGCCCCGACGGCGAACAGCACGGTTTGTTCGGGACGCTGGTGGTGGCCGCGCGCCCGGGAGTGACGAAGGAACCGTAAACGCCGCCCTACGCCACGAAAGCCGGGGAGCGAGAGCTCTCCGGCTTTTGTGTGTGGCAGAAGTGACCTCAACGATTGCGTAGCACGTCGTCGAAGAACTCCCGCAGATCGAGCTCGAACGGCGCCGTGGACGGCTCCGGATGCCACCTGAGACTGGTGCTTACGATCTCGGGGCGCTCGTCGGTGGCCCGCCAGCACTCCACAATGCGTGCATCCACATCGACAATCCAGTATTCACCGACGCGCTCCTGTTGGTAGAGCCGCCGCTTGACTTGCCGATCGGCACGTGCGGTCGAGGGCGAAAGGACTTCGACCGCCAACAGTAGCGTCCGGATTTGACTCCACCCTAGCACCCGTCCCTCGCCGGGCGTAATGGGCAGGACAAAGAGATCGGGCTGGACGAGCATGTCAGCATGGAATGAGATGTCGGCCGGCGAGGCCAAGACCTCGGCCCATTTCTCGTGTTGGAGGTAATTCGCTAGACGAACCAACAATCCAGTGACGGCCCGTTGATGAGTCGCGGACGGGGCCGGCGTCACAACCAGCTCCCCGGCGATGACCTCGTAGCGATAGTTGTCGTCGGGCAGCGCGCGGACCATGGCGGCAGTCCAGCGTTTAGCGGTGTGTGGCATACCCATATTGTGCTCGGCTCGGCGCGGGGGGCGCAAGTAGACACCCACTCAGGATGTGCGTGCCGGTATCCGGGTACGGTACCGATTCATCGCGAGCAAGGGCGCATTGACGCGAGAGAGACCGAGAGCTCTCTCAGGCTGTCGTCCGTGCCCTAAAGGGCCGCGGCCCTTCGCTGCGCTCAGGGCAGGCTTTCAGCCGACGGATAATTCGCGAAGCTTCTCTAAGACTTTGACCATCGCCCACGTGTCCCGCTCGCAATAGTCCAGCAGGTCCTGGCGCACGCGATCCCGTTCTTCCGGCGACATCTTCTGTGCGACAAACAACAGCCGCGCGATCTCGACGCTCGCGACGAGGCCATCGACGATCGGGATGGTAGACGTTGTCCCGGATGACCGGCAGCAAGTCGATCGGCTTGTGCTCGAGCGCCTCGAGCTCTGGGCGCAGCTCCGGCACTGCCTTCTGCGGCCTTGGTCATGGGTGTGATGGATCCGCGTTTTCTTGTCCCCGGGTGCGTGATACGGATACCGTATGCATATTGTACGCACACGATACTGGGGACTCCGCGATGGGCCGGAAAGTGCGCAAGACATTGAACATTGACGCCCCAAGCTCGAGCAGGCGCGTGAGTATCTCAGGCTGGACACCGAGACGGAGGTGATCGATCGGCTACTCGACGACCTTGTCTGGGAGCGCAGGCTCCTCGAGGTCCTCCGTTCAGCCCCGAAGAGCTTCAAGACGTTTCGGTCGCCGCTGACGACCCACCCACCGCCCCATTTGAGCCGGCCGCGCCGTAGATGAGGGTTGTCCCCGACACGAACGTGTGGATCACTTGGTCGGCGCGCGCGCCGGAGGACTTGAGTCTCGGCGACCGCGGTGACGCACTTCCCTTTCTTGCGACGATCACCCTCCAGGAGCTCTGGGCTGGTGCGCGCTCCACGGCCGACCGGGCGTACTGCGAGCGTCTGCTCGTTGAGGCACAGCGTCATGGGAAACTGCTCAATCCCCCTGCCGCCGCGTGGATCCTGGCCGGTCAGGCGCTCGGTGTGCTGGCGCGGCGGGGGCGGCTGGGAGCGGCGCGACTGCGCGCGTTGCGCAATGACGTGTTGCTCGCCGCCACCGCGTGGGCATACGACGCTGCGGTGATGACGCACACCCGGGCCGATTTCACCCGAATTGCCAGCATCCTGCCAGTGCGGATCGTGGAGCCGCCCAGAACCGAGGCGTAGCGCGAGCTCGCCACATTGACTCGGCGGGACAGACTGCCGATCCTTGAAACGACCCGTTAGCCGATCTGCTGGATGTCGTACCGAAGAAGCCGTGAAGACGTTGGTCGCCCGAGATGCGCAGCGGATTGGTCATCTGCTGCGCAACGCTAACCGGCTTTGTCTGCTCTGATTAGAAGGCGCTATGCCGGAATTGTTTGCCGCAGGAACCCAACGGTTGGTTGCCGAACCCCCTGTACGTGCATCAGGCGGCCTGTCGGCTGGTGCGGAGCGACTACGACCTCTACGTTGCGGCCAACTGCGATCCGGATCTGCAGTTTGCCGTACGACGACAGCTAGTGGCCCGCGACCAGGCGCTCGAACCGTGGAGTCCCCCGCAATGGCGTATAGAGGGGATCGACGCGCAGCAGCGGAAGCGAGACCGGGGACGGGATCGAGAGCAGGTATTCGAGCTGGTCGAGGGCGGCATCGTACTCCCCGGTCCGTACATAGATCTCAACCAGGTCGAGCACCGCACGGGGTCCGGCTAACGCATCTCTAGACACTGGGACAAGCTGGGCCCCCTCTTGCCCCAGTCGAATCGCGTCGGCCTTGCGACCCAGGCCGGCGTAGGCCAGGGCCAGTTGAGTTTCCACCGGCTGCTGCCCCGATGCCTTGTACGGTGGTCGGGCGGCCATCTTTGCTGCTAGGACAACACGGGCAGAGTCATAGTAGGCATGCGCCGCCGGGATGTCGTTCTTCACGCCATAGAATTCTGCTTTGGTCAGGTAATAGCCGGCGCTGTCGCCCTCCACCGCCTGCAGCGTGAGGCGGGTGAGCGCGTCGTGATAGTCAGCGGCGAGCACCCGGACCCGCTCACGGTACTCCCCTGCAATCGGGTCCGCCAGGATTCGCGCGGGGTCGAGGGTGTTGCTGGCCTGCTGCAAGACCTGCCCGGCCCTCGTGGCGTTTCCGTCCTGCATCAGATAAAGGTCCGCTCGTTGGGCATAGTATCCAGGGACCTCCGGAGCGAGCGAAATCGCCCGCCCGAGGGCGCGCTCGGCCTCCGAGTATCGACGCAGCAGACGGTAGGTTTGCCCGAGGTCGAAGAAGAGCGAATGGCTGCGCGGGTCAAGCTCCGCGGCCCGGATAAGGTTGCTCACTGCTTCCGCCCATCGACCCTGGCGGCGGCGAATGTAGCCGATCGCGCTGATCACGTCCGGGTCGTTCGGCTGCCGCTCCCGCACCCAGCCAAACTGCTCTAGCGCAAGGTCATAGTCCCGGCTCCCCCAGTAGTAGTAGTAGCCCAGCGCGAGGTGGGTTTCCGCGAGCTCGGGGCCGAGCTGCTGCGCGCGGCCCAGGGCGGCTTGCGCCTTCGGCAACTCCCCTGTCTGATCGAAAATCCACGACAGGAACAGGTGCGCGCGCGCGAGCGCGGCGTAGGCGAGGGCGAACTTGGGGTCCAATTGAACGGCTCGCTGGTACATCCGCACGGCCAGGTGGGCATCCTCCTCCCGATATTGTCTCGCGTCGTAGTCCTCGCCCCGCAGGTAGGAGTCGTAGGCCTCGAGGTTCGCGGTCGGTCTCACGCCGAGCGCCTGGCGTTCCGGCGCGAGCAGGGTCACGTCCAAGGTCTCCGCCACCTGCGTGGCGATGCTCGACTGGACGTCGAACACGTCCGCCAGCACCGCGTCGTACACGTTCGCCCAGACGTGGCTCGCGTCCGAGACGCGGATGAGCTGCGGCGTGACCCGCACGCGGCTCGGGCCCTGGGGCGGCTTTTCCCAGCGGACGGTCCCCTCGAGGATGTACGCGACCCCCAGCTCCTGGCCGATCTGCGGGATCGTCTTCGTGGTCTTCTTGTACTGGACGGCGCTGGTGCGGCCGATGACGCCGAGCCCGTGCAGCCCTGCGAGCCGGGCGGTGAGCTCCTCGGTCATCCCGTCCGCGAAGTACTCGTCTTCCGGCCGGCCGAGGTTAGCGAAGGGCAGCACGACGAGCATCTTGCGCGCGGCGGCGCGGTTCGGTCCCGATCGCGCATGGAAGCGGGCGACCACCCCGAACCCGGCAAGCAGCCCGAGGGCCGCCATGCCCACGTACACCGGCCAGCGTTCCCAGGTACGCCAGCTCCGACGCAACGGGCGCTCGACAGAGACCGCCCCCGTGGGTGTGAGGCCCCCGCTCGGCGTGGCCATCGCCTCGAGCTGCTGGAGCAGCTCCGCGGCGGTCTGCCAGCGGTCGGCCGGCGACTTCTCGAGACACCGCATCACCAGCGCCGCGAGCGCCGCCGGCACCGTGGCCCGCCGCTTCGTCACTGGCTCCGGCGCCTCCGTCACCTGCGCGGCTAGCACGTGCTGGGGCGTGGCTCCCGTAAAGGGCGGTCGGCCCGTCAGCATTTCGTAGCCGAGCGCCCCCACCGCGTAGATGTCGCAGCGGTGATCGGTGTGCGGGTCCGCCGCCGCCTGCTCCGGCGCCATGTAGGCCGGCGTCCCGAGCGCCACCCCCGCTGACGTCAGCGAGGTCTTCCCCGTGGACTCGCTCAACGCCTTCGCGACCCCGAAGTCAGTCACGACCGCGTGGTGGCGCGCAATCAGCACGTTGTCGGGCTTGATGTCGCGGTGGACGACCCGGTGCTCGTGCGCGTAGGCCAGCGCGTCAGCCACGTCGCATAGGATCCGCGTCGTTTCGTTGATGGGGAGCTCCCCCTCGCGCGCGAGCTTGGCGCGGAGCGACTCCCCCTCGATGAGCGGCATCGTGTAGTACACGAGATCGTCCGCATGGCCAGCGGCAAGGAGCGGGACGATGTGCGGATGCTGCAGCGAGGCGGCGAGCTGGATCTCGCGGCGGAAGCGCTCGGCGTTCAGGCCGGCCGCCATCTCCGGGGGCAGGACTTTCACCACGACTTGCCGCTCGAGCTCGCGCTCCTGAGCCAGAAAGACCCGGCTCATCCCACCCCCGCCGAGCTCCTTCTCGATCCGGTAGGCGTCGCCGAGGGCGGACTGCAGGCGAGCCAGAACGTCGCCCATGGGGCCTAAGATAGGTCGGGGACTATGCCCGAGCGAGCGCCCAGCGGGGTGCGGTGAGGCTGGAGTACCGAGCCTGTGGCCGCTTGATGCGCCGGTTCGCAAGTGGCAAACACTCTGGCAAAGCGCTCGATAATCCTAGGCGCGGACCAGGGTTAGAGGCGCGCACCGGACTCGCAGTCCGCGGTCTCTGATCCGTGCCAAGACCCCCACCCAGTAGCAACTAGAGTTGCCCCTCCAGGATTCGAACCTGGCTCTCCTGATCCAGAGCGTCGGCCCCAGGGCATTGAAAACAGACAAATTGACCGGACGTGGCGTCCCGACGAGCATCGGCGCCCTGTCGGTCTGACACCGGTGCCCGTTCGTGCCGGGAGAAACGCTTGTAAAACGCTTGCAGAGAGTTCTGCTCCGCTCTCTTGATGGTGCGTCAGGAGAGCGTCTGGTCTACGAGAGAGGGCCGCACCTAGTGAACGGTGGCGGCAGAACCGACGGGCGCCCTATTCCTTCCTTCGTCTGCGCGAGGACTTGGCCCGCTTGTTGAAGCCAAGGCACAGTCTCACCCAGTAGTGCAGGTCGCGCCTTGATGCGACGGCTTCCTCGCGCACATAGACAAAGCCCCGGTACGCTCGGCCCTTCATCCTGACTGTTCGAACACCCCTGCGCGCGATCGCTGTTTCGTGCAGCTCAGGGTCGATACGACACATTAAGCGTTGGTGACCGGCGCTTATACACATCTTGCCGTTTACCATGAAGGTGATGCCGCCGAACATGCGTTTTTCCGCGACACGAGGAGTGTGCGCCAACGCCGCTCGCACTCTCTCGACCAACGCCTCGCGCGGTGCCATAGCGGTGCCTACGTCGGGAACGGTGCGGTGTCGAAGTAAATCGCAAACGCAGCAATCTTGCCATTTCGGACCGTGAAAAGCTCGGCCACATCACTCTGAAACCTACTCCCGCTGGGTGCTTGCAGCTGATAGTGGGTCAACGCACAGGCCTTCGCTCCCTCGATGATCAGGTCCCTCACCTCTACGGACTTGACCGTCGAGAAGAAGCGTTTGGTCGACTCCAGGTAGGCGGCCTTTCCTGTCACCTCCGTGATCGGGCTCGTCGTGAGGCTGGTGAACGTCAGGTCATCAGCTAGGAATGCTTCCCATCTCCCCCTCTGTTTGAGCTCCTCGAAATAGGCCTGAACGATCTCCCTTGCGCTCATACGCAGCCATTCCTTGCTGATCGTTGTGGACCGGAGCACGGTGCTCGCGGTGAGCGACGTGACCGCCGCGCGGGCGAGGCGCCGTCCGGGTGGATCTCTCGTGGATCGCAACTCATGACCGGCGCCGACGAGATCGCGTCGGCTTCGCTACAACGTGCGCCAGGTCCGGAGAGCGACCACACTTGAGGCACAGCAGGTGAGCCTCGACTTTGCCCCCGCAGCCCTCGTGCTCAAAGGTCACGGGTGGCCCGTTCGGCGCTGCCCAGCGGTCGCCCCATGCCGTCAGAGCCAGCACCACCGGCTTCAAATCGCGCCCCTTGTCCGTCGGAACGTATTCCTGTTGGTCGGGGTGCTCAGGATGCACGCGCTGCTCCATGAGCCCATTCTCCACGAATCCATCGAGGCGCTTCGCGAGGACATTGGAGGCGAGACCGAGGCTCCGCTGGAAGTCCGAGAACCGGGTCGTCCCCCGGAAGAGTGCGTCGCGCATGATGAGCAAGCTCCACCGCTCCCCGACCACTTCCAGGGCTCTGGCAGCCGAGCAGTTCTGGCCTTCGTAGGTGCGCCCCAGCACAAGGTCCATCATAACGATGATGCTTGCATCATGCAAGTACGCGTGCTATAGTACTTGCGTCATGCAAGTTCACACCTTCAGGAGGGTCCTATGGGAGCTACAAAGGTTGCGAACGAGTATCTGAAGGCGTTTTACTCGGGAGATCTCGCTGGCGCTCGCGCCACCGTGATAGAGGACTTCTCCTTCTCGGGCCCCTTTGTTCAGACCAGCAGCCGGGATGCGTTCTTTCAGAGCGCCGCGCCACTGGCACGCATCGTTCGCGGGCACCGCTTACTCAAGCAGTGGGACGACGGGGACGATGTCTGCTCGTTCTATGAGCTGAACCTCGAGACCCCCGCTGGCAAGGGGGCTGTGCTCATGAGCGAGTGGCACACTGTTCGGCGAAGCAAGCTAGTTTCGGCGCGCGTCGTCTTCGACACGGCTGCCTTCCGAGCGCTCGTGCCAACTCGGTAAGGCGCACGCCCGCCGCATACCGCGTAGCCGTCGTGGCGTGAACCGGTTCACTGGGTCGCGGCCCCGGCCCTCTGATCGTGCGTCGGGCGAGTCCCGTGGATCAGGCGGGCGTGAGCTTCTTGCGCGAAGCAAGAGCGCGAACGACCTCGGTAGGTGAAGCACCGATCGCCAACACGGACCTCAGGAGGAGGTCTACGCTTACGGAAGGATCTCCAGATTCCATCTTCGCAACGCGCGACTGACTCGAGCCAACCAATTCGGCCACTCGGCTCTGCGATAGTTTCCGGCGGATCCGAAGTGCGTGGAGACAGCGAGCCAGGGCCAGTTTCATTTCGACGAATGCAGCCTCCTCCTTGTTGGGGCCC
>Ga0209056_10000617_pt1 | contig 39163 bp, 39 predicted proteins | sample GraSoiAngelo_114_FD_185876 | JGI IMG/M metagenome (GOLD analysis project Ga0209056, IMG submission 185876) | Grasslands soil microbial communities from the Angelo Coastal Reserve, California, USA - 14_0903_13_40cm (SPAdes) (version 2) | ecosystem: Environmental > Terrestrial > Soil > Grasslands... | reverse complement strand
ATTTTCTCGTCGCCAAGGCGCATGATCGCACCTTCACCATAGTCTTTAGCTATCTGCTGAATCGCCAGATCGAGGTTCTTATTTCGTGCCGCGGTCAGTTTGTCGGTGGCTGTTTTGTCTTCGGTCTTTGTCGCCATATCAGGAATACTCTAAGTACGACGCACGCGACGATTCGCCAAGCAGAAAAGCAATTTGGCCCAGCGCTGCGGCCTGTAGCGCCTTGACAGCTTAATCATCGAACGATTACGAGTCGCGTCGTGAATCCGCCAAGTGAAGGCCGCCGGGAACTCGACTCGGTTGTGATCAACATCGAGCTCACCCTTGTCAGCATAATTCAGGGCGTTGCACTCTTTTTTCTGACCGACAATGCCCGTGGGCTCCTGTCGACGCAGCACGCGAGCGCATCTCTCTATGTCGCGGCCGGCTTGTGCGTGATCTTCATATTTTGGTCACGTTCCGTCATTCACACGCTCACGTTAATTCGATGGCCATTGGAGTTCGGCCACAACTTTTTCTACATCGGTTGCGCGCTGGGCGAAGCGGTTCTTTTCAGCCGCCTTGATAATCCCCTCGCGTGGTTTCAACTAAGCACCGCTTACGCGGGCGTTGTGTGGCTGCTCTTTATCTACGACATGCGTCTGATTCACGCGCGCCTTGCCGAATCACGTGCCGATTCCGAGCGCGCGCTTTATGCCTGCGCCAGGTCCGATCAGTTGCTCAATATTCGTCTGCTTGTTCCTTTGCTGATTGCGCTCAATGTCGTCGCTGCGTTCGCCATTTGGCGCTGGCCTGATTTCTTCATCGCTCGTGCCGGTCACATCTGGTTGATTAGCACTCAACTTCTTTCCTTCATCGGTTATCTCTTTTATACGAGCCGCTACTTCAGCGCGATTGCGCCGCTTCTCCTGCGGAGCCGGCAGACAAATTAGCCGGCGCGGATGGGTGCGCCTGTGGAGTTAATACCTGCGCTCGCTGCGAATCTTGCTGTCGAGATAAAGCACAACGAACCCAATTCCGAGCAACGGTTGGAGAATTTTTTGAAGAATACCCAGGACGAAACTGTAAATATCAAAGCCGTGAGCTTTCTGGGCTTCAGTCAGTTGTTGTAGGAGCGCCTGGGGATCCTGTGTGGTCGCCAATTGGTTAAAATAGTGCTGTAGGGTTGTCCACTGAGGACCGAGCGTGATTGCCAGCACAAATGCAAACCAAATCGAAGAGATAAAGACCGCTCGCCACATCGGACGTTGGAACCACGGAAGATCGCGGCTGCTGCGCGCCAGATTTCTACTTTCGCGCAACGAATCGATGAATCCGGCATTTTCGAGAACGACAAACTGCTGCCAAAACAGAACGTTCACGAAAAACCGGCCGAACATCCAAACCTGCAGAAAGAGCAAACCCAGCGCGAAAAGGATCAACAACAACGAAGACCCACCCGCAAGAGCGATGGCTGCTATTGCTAACCCAAATACGATCAGTAGAAAGAACACGCCGTAAACGAAAATGCACAGCGCAGCAACGCGCGGCCAAAATCTGACAGCTTCATTTAGCGCGGCGATTAAATCCGGCCGGCGTCCGCTAGCAATCTCAGCTGTGAGAATTTGGATGCCCGCGACGTACACTGGCCACATTGCCATCGAAAGGACGAACATCAAAAAGGCAAAGCTACCACCGGCGAGAACGCGCAAATCGCCATCCGAACCCTGCGCGGTTTGCATTAATACAGTCGTCAACTGACTGCATACAGACGGCAACAACACTACAAGCGTAAGCCCAAGAAATTGAAAAAATCCATTGCGGTAAATCTGGAATGTCTCAGCTAAAATCTGGCCAAAGCTGCGATATTGCGTTTGTAGCGGTGGCACTATCTGTGCCTCGGCACTCGCCACCGCGAGCGTCCCTACATCAAACAATCCCGGAATCGCTGATGCTGTGCTCCAAAGATCGTCACCCGTGGTTCGGGCTTCGTTTTCAGGAAGGAGCCGCCCCTCTTTTTTCCACTCATGCAATGTATCGATGTCTGCCGGGCCATACTCCTTTCCCTGCACCCGCACGATCCATTCTTCCGCCATCTCTTGATCATCCAGCATCATGCATCCAGAATCCAGCATCAGCCTTTCCCATGAAACTGTTGCTTATCGATGGTCATTACTACGTTTACCGTTCGTTTTTCGCCATCCCGAATCTCTCCAATTCCCGTGGCGAACCAACTAACGCGATTTTCGGCTTTACGAAAACGCTGCGGCTAATGCTGAAACATTTGCAACCTGAGTTTGGCGCAGTCGTATGGGACGAAGGCGTGCCGCAGAAGCGAGTGGAACTGCAACCCGCGTACAAGGAGACGCGCAAAGAGATGCCAAAGCCCATGATCCCGCAGCTCGAGTTCATCCAGAAACTCACTCCTTTGCTGGGTTTTCGAAGCATTTCCCTTCCCGATACCGAAGCCGATGACCTGATGGGCTGTTATGCCATCGCCGCATGTGAGCGGCCGGGAGTGGAAGTCGTGCTCGCAACCAACGACAAGGATCTTTATCAGCTGGTCGGGCCTTGTGTGAAAGTTTATACCACAGCAAAAGCGGATCTCGCGTCGCCCAAGGACCCATTCGCATTGCTAGGCGAAGATGAAGTCACCGCAAAATGGGGGGTTCCACCCAGGCTTATTGGCGATGTCCTGGCGCTGACAGGGGATTCGGTTGATAACATCCCCGGAATCGGCCTGGGTCGCAAAACTGCTGCCGCGTTGATTCGCGAATTCGGCGGATTGGAACCCTTGCTGGACAACGGTGGCAACGTGAAAAGCGCGCGAACTCGCGAGAAGCTGGCCAACGCTCGCGAGCAGGTTTTGCAAAACCGAAAAATGGTCGATCTCGATTGTGGTATCGAATTACCTGTGCCGATTGATCAGCTTCGAATCGAACCCGATTACCCTGCACTGATCGCGGCGTTGGAAAGTTGCGAGTTTAAGTCGCTGCTCCAAGAGGTGCGCGATGAAGCCAAGCGGGCTGGCACCCTCACTCAGGATCTACTTCTGCCGTAAACCTTTTCGGCGATGGTTCTGCGGGATTAACCTTCCAAAATTCCGAACGCGCTGGCTGGTGGGTAGCGAATGGCCTGATTATCAGGAGTTAACAACAGACACGAATTCTTCGTAAAAAATTCGAACGAACTCCGCGACCGGTTGTCAAAACTAACAGGTTAAGGCGATTCGGGTGGTAGCACGATTTCTTAGATTCGTTGTTTCTCCTTAGCGTGCGCTGCCCGAATCTTTTTTTGTACTTGGTTCGCGCCAGACACGACGTGACCGGTGCCTTCAATACAAGGGACCTGATAGACGCAATCGCACTTCGCGCGTATCATGCGCCATCTTACTGCGCCAGATGATGTCTGACCGTGACGATCCGATCGCCGCCGCCCTAAAAGAGGACATTGGCGACGGCGACGTGACGACTGATTTCTTCGTGCCAGAAACACTGCACGCAATCGGACGCGTCATTGCGCGTGAAAAAGCAGTTGTTGCCGGTACCGGAGCAGCTGCTGAAGTCTTTCGGCAGGTCGATCCTTCGAGTGATATCGAGGTTAGTTGCCGTGATGGCGATGACGTTGCGGCTGGCGATGTCATCATCGAAGTGCGCGGGCTAGCGCGCTCGATCTTAAAGGCGGAACGCGTCGCGCTGAATTTTTTGCAACGCCTTTGCGGCATCGCAACCCTCACGCGCGAATTCGTAAACGCTATCGGAAATGATTCGGCCAAGATTCTGGACACGCGCAAAACCACCCCTGGCCTACGCGCATTGGAAAAAGCTGCAGTAGTCGCAGGCGGTGGTGTCAATCATCGTTTTGGCTTGTACGACATGGTCCTCGTAAAAGACAATCATCTGGCCGCGCTCGATGGACTTTCCAGTGTTGCCGATCGAATTCATCGTCTCCGCCAGGAACGGCCGAATATGCGGATTGAAGTAGAGGCTGATGACCTCGAACAAGTCCGCACTTTTGTCGATGTAGACGGCATAGACGTTATTCTTCTCGACAACATGGCGCCTGCCCAAATCCGCGAAGCTGTGGCGCTGAGACGAAACAATATCAAGTTCGAAGCAAGCGGCGGCATGACATTGAAAAACGTGAAGCGCGTGGCGGCCACGGGAGTCGATTTCATATCGATTGGCGCGCTAACAAACGCCGCGCGCGCGATCGATATCGGACTGGAAATGACGCATGTTCCGGGCTGACATGTTGGATCGGCTGGTTGCCGATGAACTGCGCGGCCATTTCCACCGCCCTACGATCGGCAGACAGATCATTGTGCTCGAGCAAACCACCTCAACAAACGACGCGATCTTGCAGGTGATGACTGCAAATTCAGATGAAGGTTTGGTTTTATTTGCCGAATATCAAACTGCGGGGCGCGGTCAGCGTGGGAACCGGTGGGAATCAGCGCCGGGCAAAGGTCTTTGGTTTTCAATCCTTTTGCGGCCCAATATTCAGATTAAAGATTCCGGGCGGCTGACGATTTGGGCGATCGAAGCTGTTTCCGGCGTTATTCGAACAGAGTTTTCGCTCGAACCCGCGATCAAGTTGCCCAACGACATTCAGCTTTGCGAGCGCAAAGTCGCCGGCGCGCTGGTGGAGATGCGCGCTCGAGAGAAGGCCCCACACGTGGCGATTGTGGGAATCGGAATTAACGTGAATCAGTCGGTGGAAGATTTCCCACCAGAATTGCAAAACCGGGCAATCTCACTAGCAATAGCGCTGCATCGGCCAGTTGATCGAGGGCAGTTCGCGGTCGCAGTGCTGCGATATTTAGATCAGACATATCGCGAACGCTTCTTGGACGAGGCGCCGCGAAGTTAAGACTGCTGCGCCAGCCATTCGCGATAGAGGTGCGGCGAAATCTCCGACGGCTTTATTTCGCTGCGTCCGCCCCAGAAGACGTTTGTGTATGAGACCGGGATGCCACTCGATTGAAGATGCTGATCAATCGCCGCCTTATGTTTGAGGAGCAGTTGTTTATCAGTGCCGTGCGCAACAGCCATGACGTTGACGTCCTTGAATTCCGGTCCCGCGTCGCGCCAGTAGCAATGAGTTAAAATATGATGACGGCCGACCTCGCCGCCTGCTTCAATTTCACGCCCGGGCGCGACGGCCCAATGAAACAGCGCATTGAAGCGGGTGACACGCACACCGCCAGCCGATGGTTTGACGTGCTCGAGAAAAGTTGAGAAACGACCGACAATTTTTCGCGCGTTCAGTTCTTCGGCCACGCGACAGAATTCTTCGACTGACACGCCCGCTTCCTTCGCGCGCGCAACCCAAGGTGACGGCCTGATCTCTTCCGGAGCAAATTCGCGCTTGAGCGCGAGCAAGACATTCCACTCGTGTTCCCTAAGACTGACCATCTGGACTGGAATCATTCTTGCCGGCTGATCCGCCTTACTGCCAGGCTCAATTGTTTTGCGGCGAACGTGGCCCACTCCGAGAGTGAAAATTCCTTTCGCCGGCATCAGCCGAAACCGCTCGGCGCCGACTTTCCTTGTCAGCAATTCGCAATGCGCTTGTAATGAAAATCCCTGAGGAACTTTTACAGTCGTCCAAAGTTTGTAATCCGATCCGGCGCTGACAGTGTCAGTGGAGCGCAGCACCACGTGACCCGAAAACGGATCGCGCTGAAACATCCAATCGAAGGCCGCCTCGACCTTGTCCTCGGGAATTTTCCACGCGACAAGCGCGCCCTTGGCGAGATTCGTTGCAAGCAGAGTTTGCCGGACACGCCGGATCGTTCCCGCGCGCAACATCGCGGAAATCCGCGCTATGACTACATCGAGAGCTACACCTGAGCGGTTCGCAATTTCCTCGAATGGCTCGCGCACGAATCCTTCGATCTTGTCCTCGGAAATCGCGAGAATCTTCGCGTTGATCGGATCATTATGCTCGACAGGCAGCATGCCAATTAATCCGACGCGCGGGCGGATTTGTCCAACCGCTCGCGGCAGCGCGCCAACACGAATGAATCCTTCTTGTCAGGTCGCGCAGACAAACACCGCCGCAAAGTGACAGCCCGTGCCTGCGAGGACAAACAGATGCCAGACAAAATGTGCGTAGCGTCGACGTCTGTTCACGTAAAACAACACGCCCGTCGTGTAAGCGATTCCACCGGCAATAAGCCAGAGCACCACGGAAAGCGGAACCGCCAGTGCAAGCGGCCGGATAAAAATGAGCGCCAGCCAACCCATTCCAAGATAAAGGGTCATTGCAAGTTTGCGGTGGCGCACAGTGCCACGTGTCGCCTTGACCAATACGCCCAAAGCTGCCAACGCCCAGATAAGTCCCAGCATCGTCCAACCCCAAACGCCTCGAAGCGGACCAAGCGCAAACGGCGTGTATGTTCCCGCAATTAACAAAAAAATCGCGGAGTGATCCAAGACTTGGAGGATAGATTTTGCAGGCGTCTGTGGCCAGGCGTGATAGAGCATCGATCCTAGATACAGCACCAACATCGTCACGGTAAAAATGATTGTGCCTATAAGAAAAGAGATGCTGCCGTGGTGAAACGCTGCCAGCAGAAGAATCGGCGTGCCGATCATCGCACCGGCGAGTCCAATACCGTGACTGATACTATTCGCCAGTTCCTCTTCCCTTGATTGCGTCCACGTCGGCAAAGCCAGTGGATTTTCAACCACGTTCATCGCTCCGCATCATGCAACGCGTCCCAGACAGGTTTTGCAACAAAATTAGCGGCTCAGCGCGGCGCCTACGCTTGGGTTGCAATCCGCGCTGAAACAACCTTCCATCGACCTAGCGCATTCATGGTCACAAAAGACAAAGAGAAGTCATTGAAAGCTGTCTTCTTCGATGCAGTCGGAACACTCTTTAGATTAACAAATACCGTAGGCGATCATTACGCATATGTCGGCCGCGAACTCGGATTAGACCTCGATCCGCAGGCTCTGGAGGTCGCGTTTCACGAAGCCTGGAAACAGATGCCGCAGCGCGCCGCCACCGACGGGCCGCGTCAAAACGACGACAAAGGCTGGTGGCGTGAACTGGTCGATCTCGTCCTCGACCAGGTCGCGCCTTCATTGGGCGAATTCGATCGGGATAATTTTTTCGAAGTCGCCTATGAACATTTTGCCGAAGCAGGCGTTTGGGAACTTTACCCGGAAGTTACCGGCGTGTTGGAGAAATTACAGCCGCGGTTCCAACTCGCCGTGGTTTCAAACTTCGACGGACGCTTGCGCTTCATTCTCGAGCACCTCGGCATCTCGAAATATTTTGCGCACGTTTTCGTCTCCAGCGAGGTCGGGGCAGACAAACCCGACCCAGAAATTTATCGCCGCGCACTCAAGTTAATGAAGCTGCACCCGAACGAAGTTCTCCATGTCGGCGATGATCCAGAACGCGACTGGGAAGGGGCGACCGCCGCAGGTTTGTCGATCTTTCGATTGGATCGACCAAAGAATTCGTTGCGCGATTTGGTCACGTTTCTCAAATCCTGATCCTGTAGCCGCGCGGGGCTAGAGGGCAACAGATGTCTTCGCGCAGGCGGTGCGCCACTTTGGGTTTGCCAGGCTACAAGGAGGAAGAAATAATGTTTTCCGTATGCCGAGCAGCAACCATCTCGAACAGCTTGTAGCCGAATGGTACGAGTTCCAGGGCTATTTCGTTCGACGCAACGTGCAAGTTGGTCGAGGCCTGAGGGGTGGGCACGAGGGCGAGCTTGATGTCGTCGCCTTTCACCCGACCAAAAACCACCTTGTCCACATCGAAGCTTCTGGCGATGCCAATTTTGCTGCTCGCGAGGCGAAATTCAGGAAGAAATTCGAAGTAGGCCGCAAGCATATTCCGGATCTGTTCCGTGGCTTCAAACTTCCACAGAAGATCGATCAGATTGGCCTTTTCCTTGCCGGAAAGAACCGCGGCACGATCGGAGGGGGGCAGATGAAGCTGGTTTCCGAGCTTATTCGCGAGATACTGATCGAACTCAAACAAAACCACCCTCCCATGTCTTGCAAAGTAGTCCCCGAGGGCTTCCCATTGCTTCGCACGCTTCAGCTTGTTACAGAGTACAGCAATCGAATCGTTGACGTATTGAACGCGCAAGGCAAAGGCTCAGCCATGCGATCCAGCTAACCACTGACTGAGAGAAATCGCCAATGCCAGGTAGACTGCGAACCAGTTTTCGCTCGGGGAATCTTGCCGAGGATCTTGGACTGCTATTACTGAAGGGAATCGCGGCTGTCGCAGATGTGCCAAGAACCGAGGACGTTGGACTTGATGCCATCGCCACTCTTCTTCGTCGCGCCTCGGACGGAAACTGCTACGCCGAAGACGGGTTCGTTGTACAACTCAAGTCGTATTCAGAGACGTCTATTGAGTATCGCGATCATGAACTTTCATGGCTACTGGGTCAATCGCAGCCGATGTTTATTGGGCGAGTTTTATTGCCGGAGTCTCGTATTTCGCTTTACCCGACGTTGTTTGCGAATCAGGCGGCTCTGGCGCTAGACCCGAAGCAGATCACCATCGAGTTCGGCTACGGCAAATACTCACCGACTGACAACCTATATTCACGGACTGGAGCCGACAGCAATTCAGCTACTGTGTGGATTGGAGAGCCATTACTTGAATGGACACTCGATGACTTGTCAGACCCGACCTGGGTGTCATCCGCCTACGAGACAATGAAACGATTCTTGGCAATTGCACGTCGCGAGCATGACCTGCTGACTCTGGGCCAATGTTCACACGTTGTGTGGAAAAAAAATGACAAAGATTCAATCCAATCATCGTTCAAGATGATGAAAAGTAATCCCGACAACTTACAGAAATTAGCCCAGCAATGCCTTCCTGGAATCAATGCGCTGATGTTGCAGGCCATGGCGATTCCCGAAGAGCGTCGTAACTCGTTGATGATACCATTGGTTGCCCTTGTCGCAGCGCTGCGTGACCTCGGCGTTGACGTTCAAACGTCCGAGATTTTTCCACGCATGTTTGTCGCATTAAGAGATTCATCAGAACCAAAGCGACGAGATGAAAACGAGAAAACTAAATAACGGAGACAAGTAACGGGGGCGCCACATTTACACTTCGCCAGGCGATTAGGCTTCTTGCAGCGCGTTGATTCCACCAGCTACATCTAACCCGGTCGCTGGAGCCAACCGTTGGCCTTACTAATCGCGATTTCCAGTTCCAGAAACGCGGTGGGCTTTTCATCCGCTCGCACAACGAAACGTTTTCCGTCACCGCGATGTGCATCAGCAATCCGGATCGGGCCGCGTGGATTGCGAAGGTTGAGCGCTAGCGCAATTCTTACGGTGTCGGGCGAGGGCGGGGTGTCGGGCGAGGGCGGGGTGTCGGAATTACTCGCGGAAAGTCGAACATTGATCGTAGGTCCCCAATCGCGGGACTATTAGTCGGAAAGTACGGAGCGTTGGATGCGGAAACCGGATTCGGCAAATTGTCGCGGCTGCGTGATGACAGCGGCGGCAAGTTCCAATTCCACTCGATGAATTTGAGAATTGATGCGTGATCAGCATAGGTGTGATCGACGTACCCTCGCTGGACGAATGGTGAAACTGCGATTAACACCGTGCGCGGCCCATCGCCAAAGAAATCGATCGGCTGAATGTATCCCGAATCATATAGGCCGCCGGCTTCATCGAATGTGATCAGGATAGCCGTATCGCTCCACAACTGGCCGTTTGCCCTCACGGCGTTCACAATCTTGCGGACGAAGGCCTCGTGTAACGCAGGCGTCGAGGTGCCGGGGTGGCCATCGACTAACGAGTCTGGTTTAATGAATGAAATCGCCGGCAGCTGGTTAGTAGCAACGTCTGAATAGAAGTTCTCTAAATCGACTAGGTTTTGACGCAGAGAGGTTGTCATGATCGAGGTGGCATACTGGAAGCCATTACAAATCGAGCAGTAAAGCAAGTTCTCTGGCCGATTATGAGCCGCCACGTTGAAGCCGCCGCCATAGTACCTCCACGGAATGGCGTTAGCTGAAAGGGCATCGCCTATGGTCGGGATTGTCTGTGGTCCAATAGAATACGCAGGGCCAGCCGGGAATTCGTTAACGTCCTGGTTGCTGATGATTGTTCCCCTTGTGGTGTAATAGGGGTAATTGTTGTTCACCTGATACCAGTGGTTTGAGTCGCAATCCCCGTTATTGAACGGCGGGTACGGCAGCGCGTGCAGGTAACTCATGATGGGCTGGACACCTGGCTGGGTATCGTCGGAACAGTTCGTGAAACCCACACCTGCGTTTCCATCGATCATGTTGAAGCCGTCGTTATTGTAGAAATTGTTGGTGCCGGACCTCGGATTGGGATCTTCGATCAGATTTGCAGCCGGCATTGCTGCATTTCCGTTCGCGTCTGTGAAGAAATAGACATCGCCCGTGAACAGGAATTGCGCATTCGGGCCGGTACCGCCCATCACCGGCTGATGATAGTTGTCGCTTATCGCGTAGTTCTCTGCCAGATCCAGAAAATACGGAAAATCGCCCTGAGCCATATTGTAGTAGCCCATTGGCACCCCGCCCTGGAAGGTATCCTGCTCTGTCATGGGCGGATTGGTGGTCGCCCAGCCTACCGTAATCGCCACCCACACATAGAGGTCGCTTTTGCAGCCGCTGGGATTCTGCGGGTTGATGTACGCAATCGAACAATCGGACTGTTGCCACGTCTGGTAAAAACGGTGCACCGGATCGCCGGTGTTGCTCGTGTAGGTCGTGTTCGCGATTGTGTCGGCCAAACCCGGCGGAAACGGCGGTCCGCAATTGGTCAGTTTAGAAGCTCCTACGAGCGAGTAAGGCCCGTTAGGGAGGTCGGACGGATACCGGCAATCAGGCACGGGAGGTGGGTTGCTCATTCCCGGAGCGGGCGGTTGGCCTGTGCCACGGGCCGAGAGAAGCCCCTGCGATGTTGGATCAAGCCCAATGTCGGTGCAGAAAATCGAGGCGAGTCTGCACGGCCCGACTGGTAGCGCGGGGCTGATGGTGGTGTTTGGCTGCGGCAAAGTCGGGAAAGCAACTGTTTGCGTGGGGCTAATCTGATACGTGGTCGTATCCGTCGCTTGTTCCTGTGCCGCCAGAGCAGCGTTTGGTCCCGGGTCGCCATTGTTTAACACAATGCCTTGGGACAGGAGATTCCATATCAGTTGCGAACGCGATGGCACATAAGTGCCGAACACGTTATCGAAACTGCGATTTTCTCCTACTACAACAATGAGATGACGAATTGGCGAGCGCGGATCGCCAAGTGTTGGGAGAGAATCCCTGCGCTGCGCGCCAACGGAACGAGCTTTTCTGTCGAGATTGGCTGGTTTGGCTGCGAATATAGCCAGGCAGACTGCGATTAAGATGAGAGTAGATGCGATTGTGGTTCTCATAGGATTCGTGTTTGACCGACCGATAATGCCGATATCGCTTCAACTAGGCAATGCCGCTTTAGTTCTGCTGTGTAAATTTATCGGAGTCCCGTCTTTCGCCGGATCATCTACCATCCGGCAATCAAAAACGATTTATGTGCGGCGCTGCCAACGCGAGCGCGGCGGTTGCGGAAAGTGTCAATAAAAGGTCAATGGGTCGATCGCGCCCTGGCGTAGCGCCGGTTTTTGAGTCCCGCGCGTTTGCCAATTCCGCCACCTCGGCTTTTCAAAAGGTAACGGGACGATACGGCCTCCGCGTCAACGCCGGGCGCTTCAAAGCACTTCCAGCCGTTTCGGAACGGTCTGATTTCGATGACTGTCATGGACTGCGCTTTGCGTTTTCTGCCAACGACCGTATATGTTCACCTGATCGTGATGCAATCTGCAAACGGTCAGTCATCAAAGGGAGGTTGCCGCAAAGAGATGCCAAAGCGCCGTCACAACGCCGACCGCTGCTTGTTTCGCGTTCGAGAGCAAATTATAAACGGACTCGTCTGGAACAAGTCCATCAGCTCAATCGCGCGCGCTTCATGTAAGCCGCAACACTGTCGCCGCGATCCGGGACCGAGGAGGATGACCGTCTCATGGCCTCTAAATCCATTCGTGACCGACTCCTGACCGGCTCACGCATACCCTTGTCTAAAAGAGCAACCGCAATCTTCTTCTTTGCCGAGAACCTCCCCGCCACAGAAGTCGCCGAGATTGTGGGAATCTCCCTCGATTCAGCCCGTGGCATCCGTGACCGTGAACAGAATCTGATCATGGTACTCAAGAAAGCAATCGCAGACGAGTACTTCCGCCTTTGGGAACAGGACATCACTGCGTACTTCAACAGGGAAGCGGAAAAGGACTACAAACAATTTTGGCGGGAAATACGCAAGAAACAGAAGGATCTTGAGAAGTCTTTCAAACTGCCTCCCCCGCCAATTTCCCAAGCTCGCGCTTTCTAAAGTAGTTACCCGTTTCCTCCCTGTTAATGGATCAAAGTGGAGCACCCTACGCGTAAAGGCGGAGATTCCGAATTTGCCAGGTAAACAACAAGACCGGTTAACGGGGTGAAAGAAAATCCCCACAAAAGGGAGAAGGCGAGAATCCGTCGGGAAGTCACTTGACGAATAGTTGACGAATAGACTGCGTTTTCGTGCATGTTCGTTCGGGTCCTTGCGCGTTCAACAAATTACCATTTTTCATAGGTAAATTGCCATTTTAGAGGGACTGGGTCGGCCGGGACTCGAACCCGGAACCAACGCCTTAAAAGGGCGCTGCTCTACCGATTGAGCTACCGACCCGCAGCCGAGCTTCACTTTGTAATGCTTGCCAGATTTTTTCAATGTACAATGACACGCCGTCGGACATGATCTCTCATCAACACAAATGCATCTTTGTTGAGGTGCCAAAGACTGGCTCGACCAGCGTCAGGGCCATTCTTGGCAAGGCATGGAAACCGCACCTGAATCTGTGGCAGATCAAAAACCAGATGGAGATGTACTGGACGCATTATGGCGGAAGGAAAAACCGCATTCTGGCGGCTCTGTATTTGTTGCGTCCGGAAGAGCAGCGAAAAAAAATCGGGTGCAAGCAATTCGAGACCTACTTCAAATTCGGATTTGTGCGCAATCCCTGGGACCGCGTTGTCTCGCTGTATGAGCGCACGGAAGCGCTACAGCTCAGAAACGAGATGACCTTTGAACAATTTGTCGATTGGATCGAGTACAGCAGCGCAACCTGCGTTCACTCATCTCCACATCGCTACCAATTGGATTGGTTTGTCGATCCCAACGGAAATGTGCTGGCCGATTTCATCGGAAAATTCGAGCGGCTGGACGAAGACTGGGCGTTTGTGGCGCAAAAGCTTGGTTTAAGCCAAAAACTGCCGCATCGGAGAGCCAATCCCCGTGACCGCCATTACACTGAGTATTACAATTCACGGACGCACGACGTGATTGCCAACAAGTTCAAAGTGGATATCGAGCACTTCGGCTATGAGTTTTCCAAATAAAATAAAAGCGATCGTGCTTACGTGTGACCGCTATCGAGCGATCACCCGGCATCTAATTTTCCGATACGACCAGCTGTGGCCGGATCATCCGTTCGTTTTTCACATTCCTTACCAGGAGCTTGGCGGGACCGACACCCAGCGCGTTAAATACTTCCCCGCCCCCGCAGACATTAAGGGAACGGTGTTGCATTTGTTGGCAGACATCGATGACCAAGAGTGGATTTACTGGTGCGTGGACGACAAATACCCGATTGAACTTCCCACAGAGAAGATCGCCACTCTCATTTCTCACGCTATGCGTTCACCCCACGTGGATGGCTTCTTGTTCTGCAGATGCAGGGCAACTTTGAGCAGCCCTTGGTTCACTCTTCACCCTCACAAAAGTAAGAATCTATTTGGCGATATTTACCTGGAGCGAAAGACTTGGTCCCAAATATGGATTCATCAGATCTTGCGCGCCAAAGTGCTGCGACACCTCTTCACGCATTTGCCGGACCACATCCCCAGCGCGAAGGCGATGGATGACCTGAAAGACGAGGTGGCAAAGCTGCCCGAGCACCGGCTGTTTGTGACAGAGAAAAATTTCGCAGTCTTTGGAGAGAGCACCCGAAAGGGCGATATCACGCAAAACTGTTACGAAAGCATAATGGCCGCAGGAATTGAGTTGCCAGAATGGTTTCAACGTCCGAACGGCGAATACGTGACGCTTGGGAAACTGTAAGGCCTACCGCTGCTCAAACGTGTAACCGAAGCGCTCGATCTCCCAAGCGAACCGGGTCCGCACCAGGTCGCGAAGCTCATCATCGTAGTATTTCGAATAATGTTCGCGGATAGAGCGGTTGTATTGGGGTAATGTTACCGGCAAAATCCTGAGTGTCCCGCAGACGGCACGAAAATCATCGGCTAAATTCTCGAACCGCATGATGGAATCGACGTTCCCAAACGGATCCTCTTCGTCCTCATCCAGCCGGAGATAGTCTCCAACCGATACGGCTTCGGAAATTATCTTTCGGAATTTCTTCCGGTCCCAAGTCTCCGGACTTTGCGTAGGGGTAAAATAATACGAGACCATCCGATCCCACGGATTTCGCACACAGGTGAACTTATACAGATTTCGAAACTGCTTGCCGCCGAGGGCCTCGCGGTACTCACGGAGCGTAGAGTGTTTCTTGAGCTTGTAATTTGGATTGCGTAATCCGAAGCGCTCGATCCCGTCCTGCTCTTTGCGTAAAGCAACGAGCTGATCTTCCGAATAATCACGGAGCGCGCTCTGAATCGAGTTGCCTGCCGTTTTTGGTATGTGAACGAATAGAAAACGCTTTTGAAATGAGATCATTCGTGAGGATCTGAGTTTACGACGCGTTGTTTGGTCATGCGAGTGCTGGCGAGCATTTGCGGAGCGTGCGAGAGGTTCTTTCGGAGAAAATGATCCTTTCTCACAAATACAAATTCATCTTCATCAAGACGGCAAAGACCGCCGGCACCAGCATTGAGGTTTTCCTGTCGAAGCAGTGTGGCCCTCAGGACATCGTGACGCCGATTGCGCCGCTGATCGAAGGACATCAACCCCGCAATTACGAGGGATTCATTAACCCAATTCCCGAAATCGTAGAACGACCAGGCAAACTCTTCTCTGTGTTGCGACGCACGATCACAAGCCGCGATAAGTTTTATAATCACATGCCGGCACGCGAGGTCAGAAGCCGCGTTCCAGCCGACGTCTGGAACAGCTACTTTAAGTTTTGCGTGGAGCGAAATCCCTGGGACAAGGTTTTGTCGCATTACCACATGCATGCCGCCCGCGAAGGCGGTTCGCTTTCACTGGATGAGTATCTCGGTCGCGGCAGGTTCCCCATTAACTACTTTCGATACACGGATCGCTGGGGGCGAAAAATCATCGTCGACCGCGTTGTTCGCTACGAGAACCTGCTGGCCGAGCTCACCGAAATCTTCTCGCAACTACAAATTCCTTTTGACGGCACTCTTGGCGTCGCAGCGAAATCGGGATATCGGACGGATCGCAGACCGTACCAGGAGATTTTTAACGACGACCAACGGCGCATCGTTGAAAAAGCATTCGCCAGAGAAATCGAACTGCACGGCTACCGCTTTTGAGTAGTCGTAAGCCAGCTTCGTTCCTAGCTCCCGCGCATGTTGTAGCCGCCTCGCTCTGTCGAGGCGCTGATTCGTGCTGTGGGTGGCACGGCGACACAGCGCCGTGGCTACAATCTGAGCTTGTCGTTCGTAGACCGCTGCCAGTGATGGATGTCCTCGGCAAGACGGGAAATCACTGAGGCGTATTGCCGATCCGAATAAAGATTACACGTCTCCCATGGATCTTCCTTCAGGTTATACAGTTCATTTAAATCTTTATCGCGCAGACAAAGCTTCCAGCCGTCTGCAGTGACAATCGTCCGTGTGGATTCGTCGACGGCGCGTTTGATCGCCCGTCGCCGAGCGAGCCTGCTTCCCTTTTTCACTTTTGTGCGGTTTGGAGCCCACTCCAGAAATACGTTACCTGCCGCTGCATCTTCGTTGATTACCGGCAGCAAACTGTTGCCGGCACACTGTGGATGATTCGGCTGGCCGAGGAGATCGAGCAGTGTCGGTACGAAATCGATGTGACTGACTGGTTGCTGAATGGTTTTGCTCCGTGTTTGACCTGGCAGCCGGACCAAGAACGGGACGCGCGCGGCCTCTTCGAACATTGTTTCTTTGCCGAACAGATGATGCGCGCCAAGGCTATCGCCATGATCGCTCGTGTGAATGACAATCGTATCGCCAGCCAGGTTGCATCGTTCAAGGCAACCAAGAATTGTGCCGATGCTTTGGTCAACGAGCGTAACCAACCCGAGATAGCGCTGCTTGATGCTGCGGTATTCGTCTGGTGTGATTCCAAAGAATAACTGAAACGGCAAGCGCTCCCGATCCAGGATTGCTTCGGCTTGCTGCCATTCCCGCATTAGGCGGTAGCGCAGCGGAATATCTTCGCTCTCGGGAAGAGTCGCGGTCAGATCGAGATCCACTTGATCGAGCGGATGTTCGTTATTGAGCGGCCCATTGTAAGGCGAATGCGGTTCCACGAATGCAACTACCAGAATGAAAGGATCGCGCTGGTGTTTTTCGATAAAGTCGCAGGCGTGTTTCTCGAGAAATTTTGGGCGCGACAGCTCAAGCGGCAGATTGCTGATCGCCAACTCTGAGAATCGTCCGTTTGTTTTGTCCGGCGTAATGCCCCTCGACAGAAGAAAATTCGTGTAATCACCATGATCCTCAGTCGAAACCCATTGCTGAAATCCACGTTCAGCAGGTCCGTCCTCGCCCAAATGCCATTTGCCCATGTAGGCAGCGCGATAATCCTGGTTCTCCATCAGCTCAGGGAAGACGCGAAACCGGCGATCGAGCGGCACGCTGTTCCGTGTGCATCCGTTGATGTGCGGCCACGTGCCCGTCATCAACGATGAACGCGACGGTGTGCAAACCGGATGAGTGACGTAGGCACGCTGGAAAACGACGGATTCGGACGCAAGCTTGTTCAGGTTCGGCGCGTGAACCTTGACGCCTCCGTAGCAAGCGAGCGTGTCGGCTCGCTGCTGGTCTGGCAGAAAAAGGATCAAATTCGGCTTGCGTCTTGCGGCCATGCTTTTTTCTGGTCAGGCACTAAATCAGCGCTGATCAATATCTGCAATCGGCAGCTGTGTTCGCCTCTCCCTTCCCAAGGGGGTGGGTTAGGGTGAGGGTTGGCATCTGAACCAGCTGCAACTCGGATCCCCTCACCTCAATCCTCTCCCCTCTTTGAAGGGGGAGAGGCGGAATGATCTGCAGTTGCGTAAACGATCCTCAACAGAGGAAAATCTTTCGCGTCGCAAGACTTTTAGTTTCGGTGTTTCATCAGGCACATGAAACGGTTTTTGATCTCGCAGGTATTTGGCGCATTACTCATTGGGATGGCGCACGGCGCTACAAACTTCAACCTTGCGGCAAAAGCGACGAATGATCTTGCGGTCGATCTCCACCGTCAGCTCGCTACTGCGGATGAAAACCTGTGCATTTCACCCTATTCGATCGAAACCGCGCTGGCCATGACCTTTGCCGGCGCCGATGGTGACACGCGCACCGAGATGGCCCGAGTTCTGCATCTTGGAAGCGATCCCGGTGCGTTTGCCTCTTTCTCGGCGCTGCAGCATTCGCTCGAGGAAATGAGCGCAAAGACGGCCGAGCTCGTTAAACAATCCAAGAAATTCGGTGGCCCGACTGAACCGATCACATTGAACATTGCCAACAGGCTGTTTGCACAGAAGGGCTACGCGTTTCGCGAGGCTTTCCTATCGCTTGTTAAACAAAATTTCGGCGGCGCATTTGAGCCGATCGATTTCGTTGCCAATCCTGCCGCAGCGACACAGCACATCAACAAATGGGTCGCAGACCAAACACACGACCGAATTCGCGATCTCATTCCGGGAGGAGCGCTTGATAAAACAACTCGGCTTGTCCTGGCAAACGCGCTGTATTTGAAAGCGCCCTGGGCAGATCCGTTCCAAGAGAATGCAACTCACCCAGAGTCATTCTTAGTTCACGGCAGCGCGCCGACCGATGTTCCTATGATGCGAAAAAGGAACAAGCAATTCGGCTACGCGCACCGCGACGGGTATACTGCTGTGAGTCTCCCGTACGCTGGAGACGATCTGCAATTTCTGGTTTTGCTCCCCGACGACCCAAATGGTCTGCGCGCACTCGAATCAAAGCTGACGGGCGATAGGCTGGCCGGTTGTGCAAAGCTTGAAACACGCGACGTCGATCTTCATCTGCCAAAGTTCAAGCTTGAGCCGCCAACGATAGCTTTAGCCGAAAAGTTTGAAGCGCTCGGGATGAAAACCGCGTTTGATAAGCCGCAGGGCAGCGCGAATTTCGACGAAATCGCGCCACGGACGCCGCGTGATTACCTCTACATCTCTCAAATCTTTCACAAGACATTCATTGCGGTGGACGAGAAAGGAACGGAAGCAGCAGCGGCAACCGCCGTGGCGATGCTGGCAGGGAGCGCTTTAAGGTCGCTTCCCCCGCCGCCGATCGAAGTGAAAATCGATCGCCCATTCGTTTACGCGATTCAGCATGTGCCCAGCGGCATCTGCCTTTTTCTTGGGCGTGTAACCGATCCTCGTTGAAATGGATCTCTCGACGCTGGCAAATCTAATCAATGCATTTGCCGTGACGGCCGGCGTCATTTTCGCTGCGGCGCAAATCCGATATTACCGCAGACAACGTAAGCGCGATGCCATGCTCAATCTCGCCCGCTCTTTCCAGAGTCCGACGTTTGCCAGGGGGCTTCGAAGACTGGTCGAGTTACTGGATAGTGCAAGCGCGGAAAAAATTCGCGAGATTCTCGGACCGGAGGGCGAAGATCTGATTGTCCACGTGACCGTCACGTGGGAAACCATCGGCGTCCTACTTTTTCACGGTGAACTCACAATCGACATCGTCGATGATTTCTTCAGCGGACCGATCCTAATTTCCTGGCGGAAACTGCAGCCCTATACAACCGATCTGCGGCAACGTTATCGACGCGAGACGTGGTCGGAATGGTTTCAATGGCTGGCAGAACGCATGATGGAGCGCGAATCGAAGACTCCGGCAGTCCCGGCGTATATCGCGCACCGCGATTGGAAAAAACTGTAGCGGCGCTCTCCGAGCGCCGAAAACAAGGAGGGCGCTTTTCTCCAAGCACCCCTCACTCCGATTCAGGTTCGAGCTTCAGAGACCGCCGTTAAAGAAGTGAGTCGGATTCATAGCTCAATTTGCCATTCACGATTCGCGCTGCAGATGTGAATGGATGCGGTTCGATTTTCTTTGCATCGACAAATGTGCTTGCGGCGTCGAGCGCGGACTCCAGCTGTCGGGATGTTGAGGGTAAAGCGGACTGCAAGCTGGCGCTCCCGATGCTTCCTACAGCGCCTTCTCGAGCACAATCTCCGATCCCCGCTCATCGTCCGTGGAGAAATGCACGTGCGAGAACACCCGGCGCACGAGCGCCAGCCCGTGGCCGCCTTCCTCGCGGGAGCGAGCATCCGCCTGGGCGGCGGCCTGTTCCTGCGTGATGCCCGCGCCGTGATGCCGGATGATGAAGCGGATGAGGGAAGGCGAGACCTCAGCGCCGCACCAGAGCGGGCCAGGAGGTTTCTCTAGGCCGTATGCGTGCTTGATGACGTTCGTGAGGATCTCATCGCAACCGACCAGCAGCTTCAGCAGCGTGTCCTGCGGGATGCCCGCGAACCAGCCCCATTGCTCAAAGAAGGTGCGTGCCGCGCGGATGCTCTCTGCGGTGCAGAGAGCAGCGAACTCGCGCGGGGGTGGCGTTGTGCGGTCTTCCATAAGCAGGAGGGTGGCGTCATCGCGTGCGCCGCTGGCGAGATTCTTTCGCCAACTGTCCACGATCAGGTTGAGGGCGCCTGTGTTCGTCCAATCGTGGGATTCAAGGAGGCTGACCAGCCCGTCACGGGCAAGCTCGCCGCCCGTGATGGCGATGGCCTCCGTGATGCCATCGGAATGTATGAGCCAGTGCGAGCCGGCGGCCAGCGAGATGGTGATGGCGTTGCAAGCGGAGAGGCGGCGCTGCCCAAAAAAGCCCTGGCGCGGACAAGCCAGCTCCCGCCAAGTTCCCGTGGCACGGTCGCGGAAGAGTGGCGGGTGTTGCGCGAACGCCGCCGCATGAACCCGGCGACGCTCGGTGTCGAACAGCAGCGCCGTGAGCGCCACAGCGTTGTCATCCGCGTGCATGGCCTCGTAGAGCACGTTGTTCAATTCGACAAGCCATGCGGTGAATGATTCCGGCGTGCAGCGTGAGGCGGCCAGCTCGATCTGCGTGGTGAGCCTCGCCATGTCCAGCGCGGCGGAGGATCCCTTGCCCGTGACGTCGCCGACGCCGGTGAGGAGGAGGTGCGGTTGCGCCGCGTGGAAGAAGTAACAATCCCCGCCGATTGCCGTGGCCTGCTCGAGAAAGGCGCGGATGCGCAGGGGTCCGTGTTCTGCCTCCGTTTCCGGGAGGAAGGTGGCCTGCACCTGGCGCGCGAGCTCCAGCTCCGCGTGCCGCTCGGCTTCCTCCACGGCGCGCGTCCTGGCCTCGTCCTCCTCCTGGCGGCGGGCAAGTGTCACGGAGACCAGTGAGCCGAAGGCGATGAAGACTCGTATGTCGTCATCGCTGAACCCGGAGCGGTCCTCCGGGTTCATGGCCTGCATGACCCCGCGGCAGTTTTCGCCATCCAGCAGCGGGATAGTCAAAAGCGCGTGGGCCGGTAAGCCGGTGTCCTCGCCGGTGCGCCGGTAGTGCTCCGGGTGCTGCGAGGCGTCGGCGGTGTTTACCGGTTCGCGGGTGGCGAAGACCCGGCCGGCGATGCCCTGACCCTCCGGAAGCCGCCACGGTCCCTCCCGACGCCAGTCGCGCTGAGTACTGTGGATGAGGAGGTCGCTGGTTGCTTTATCCGGTAGTGAGATGGAACACGCCGCGCAACGCATGACGGCGCGCGCGCCGTGCAAGATGTTGGCCAGCAGCGTGTCGAAGTCCGAGGACGCGCTCAGCGAGGCGGCGACGCCGAGGAGCGTCTCGACCAGCAAGCCCTGGTTTTTCGCGCTGGAATCTGGCGGCGCGGTGGTCACTTTCTAACCGGCGTGGCGGATGGCCGCCGGGTTCCCGGAGCCTGATTCATCATGGTCCGCTGCTGGTCGCTCAAGCCCCACACGAGTGCGCTGGGTTTGACCTTCAGCACCTGAATGAAACCGTTCACATTGTCAGACGCACTGCCGAGTTTTTCCGAGGCGCTGCCGAGTTTCTTGATCTGGCTTTCGCTGCGGATGACCGCCTGGCCCGCCTGGTTGAGGGTCGCCGCCACTTTCTCAAGGTCTTGGCTCGCCTTGGTTAGAGCGGCGTTGCTCTGCTCAGCGAGTTCCTCCGTCCGGTGCATGGTCTTCCTAGCGACGTCGATCGCTTCGTCGCTTTTTGCGTCCAGGCCGGGCTTGATGGCATCCAGCCGGCTCAATTCGACTCCGTCGATGCGGTAAAGTCCATCTTTGTCGCCTGCCTGATGCCGGCGCACCACGTCGGCGAGCAGTTCCTTCGTGCCGGTCTGCTGCTCAGTCCGCAGGGCGATGTTCGACTGGCCCATGAGCGACTTCTCCACATACGGTTTGATGTTGGCGGGCACGTCCACCTGTTTGGTAATCTCAATGCGCACGAGGATTTTGTCCGTGGCTGCGTCATAACGCATCTTCCCGACCGCTCCCACCGGCATGCCCTTGAAGAGCACGCTGGAGCCTTCCTTGATCCCGCCCACCTCATTGAAGGCCGCATCGAAGCGAACCGCTCCCCGCGAGCCCACCTTCAAGGCGTAATACAGCGCGCCAATGAGCAGCGCGGCGGACGCGATAACGACCAGCACGAGCATCGCCTCGTAAAGGGCGCGGACTGATCTGACGAATTTCCGGTTCACGGTGGGCTGGGGTGCGGTGAGTTGATGAGTTGTGCCTGAATCCTGTTCATATTTCTAATACCGACTAAGATTAAGACTATGAAATAAGCTTACCTCAGTCACGTTCATACTCTTAACTCTCAACCCTCAACTCTCATCTCTCAATCTTGCACGGCGCCTTCTTCCTCCAAATGGAAGAAGCCCCGCACCAGCGGATGCTCGCTGGCAAAAAAATCCTCACGGCTCCCGGCGAGCAGCACCGTGCCGCGCAGCGCTCCGTCCCGCTCCGCGCCCAGCATGATGCCGCGGGTGGCGATACGCTGGAAGCTCAGCAGGTCGTGGGTGACCACCACCACCGTGGTGCCGCTCTTGCGGCTCAGCGTGATAGTTAGGTCGTCAATCTCCTTGGTGCTCACGGGATCGAGACCGGAGGTGGGCTCGTCGCTGATGAGCAGCCTTGGGTCCAGCGCGAGGGCACGGGCGAGGGCGGCGCGTTTCTTCATACCGCCGCTGAGCTCGCGCGGATACTTCTGCGCATGGGCGTCGAGCTTCACGGCACGCAGCTTCATGAGCACGGTGTCCTCGAGAAGATCGTGGTCGCGCGAGATCTTGGGATGATGCTGTTGGAAGGGCAGGGCCACGTTTTCCGCAACGGTGAGGCTCTGAAGCAAGGCGCCAGACTGGAAAAGCACCCCCACGTCGCGCATGAGCCCCTTGCGTTGGCGCCGGGGGAGGCTGTGGATGTTTTGGCCGAGGACATGTACGGTGCCGGAGGTGGGTTCGTCCACGCCGATGAGGATGTTCAACAGCGTGCTTTTCCCACAGCCGGACCCGCCGAGGACGGTGAAAACATCCCCGGCGAAGACCTCGAGGCTCACGCCGTTGAGCACGTTGGCGCCGTTTGGGAACGCCTTGACCAAATTCCGCACTACGAGCAGTGGCTTGGCGGCGGGCGTGGGCGCGGGGAGCGGCGGGGTCATGAGCGGGATGAGCAGTAATCAGTTATCAGGTTGGAGGACTTAGTTAGCAGTCGAATGTGATAACCCATCACCCACGCGTGTTTAACTCGTTCCCACTCGTTACTACTGGCTATTGACTAGTTGCTTCCTTACTCACTTGTTCATCAACTGCGCCGCAATCAAAACATTCTGCAGCCCCGTGATGACAGCGTTGACAAGCGTTACCGCCGCGAGTGAAGACACCACGGCCGCCGTTGCCACACGCCCGACTGCGTCCGACCCGCCGGTGGCGTTCAGCCCCTTGCGGAAGGCGATCATTGCAACCACTACCGCAAAAACCGCCGACTTGCACACGCCGATGAATGCGTCCTGCATCCGCGGGGGGACCAGTGCTCGCAGAACGAACTGCTTCCCGTCCATGCCCATGACCAGCGAGCACACCCCGTGTGCTCCGAGCAGCCCCACACCCACGGTGTAGATCTCCATCACCGGCAGCATCACGAGGAAGGCTCCCAGCACCGGCAGAAGCAGGTAGCGCGAGACATCCACGCCCATAGTCTCCAGCGCCTTGATCTCCTCCCCGATTTTCATATTCGCCAGTTCCGCCGCCGAGCCGGACACGCTCCGCCCGATGAAGACCACCGCCGCGAGCATGGGGGCGAGCTGCTGGTTGAGGATGATCCAGATGAGCCGTGGCACGGTCTCCTCCATGCTCAACTCTTGGAGCTGCTCTACCAGCACCATCGCTAGGACGGATCCTACGCAGAACGCCATGAGGAACACCGTGGGCACCGCTCGCACGCCGATGATCAGCGACCGCTGAAAGAACGCCTTCCACATGCTCAGCGGCAGCCACGGACGCTCGAACGCGCCCCTACACAGCGACGCGCTCAGTCCTGCATAAGTGTATTCGCCGCCAGGTCTCATGGTGCCGATGGTGCCGCGGCCAGCGCCGAGTCAAGAGTTTCATACACCGCGATGCATCCGCCCTCGGCCGACCCCAGGCCCACGCCGTTGATGTCAAAGGCCGCCTTCAGCGCCTCGTTCATACCGCAGAGCGCGAGCCGCGAATTCGGGTGCCCATCAATCTGGTAGCGTTGCATGGCCGCCCAGAACGGCGTGTTAAGAAACGTCACGCCCGAGAGGTCCACGATGAGAAACGGGATGCGCTGCCCCAGCAGCTTTTTGAGCAACTGCCGCACCGCCGGCACGGCGAGGAAGTCTGCCTCGCCTGCGAACCTCAGGATCTTGCCCCGAGAATGCGCTTCTTCTTCACATCGCAGGTGGGGGGACAGGTTCATGGCCGCGTTTTTCTCAAGAAGCTCCCGATGGTGCAACGATGATGACTGGTCGCGTTGGCGAAGACAAGCGCGAAGACGAAGACGATGCACCGCGACCGGGAACTTCGGGTTTTGATTCCCAAAAGAGTTCAAGCTGAAAAAGCAATACTCTTTCTATCAATAACAGTTGCATCTGGCCTATTGATGGTCAGCGTTTGTAACAGCCTCGTCGATGCCAAAAGCTGGGGCTTTGATATTCCAGCGTCTATTCAGCGGCCAGAGACGATGGTTTTTTTAGCGGTCCCATCCTTCTTTCCTGGCAGAAACTTAAGGCTTATTCGAAGGAATGGCGTCGCACGCTAAACCGAGAGACGGGCAACGAGTGGTTTCATTGGTTGGCTGAAAGAATGATCGAGCGGGAGAAGCTTTCGCCGCCGGTGCCGGCTTACATTGCACATCGCACATGGCGTGAACCACGCCGGCACTTAGCCAGGGATGGATCAACCGCGTCCGATTCGCGTTAGATTAAACGATCTCCCTCGGTCGCGTAACTAAGCGTGCCGCCGACAATATGGGCTGCGGACGTAAATGGATGCGGCTCCGTTTTGTTTGCATCGACAATGTGCATCACTTCGATGCCGCGCGATTTCAGATAATCCGAGATGAGCGCGCGATGACAACGCCACCAAACCGCTTCTGCGCACATGATCGCGAGTGGCCCGGCTTCACGAGTGAGATCGAAAAGGCGCTCGACTCCCTTGTGGAATTGCTCTGTTTCCATGTAATCCGCGTAGCCGCGGAATGAAGCGTTGCGCCACGCCGTATTGCGCGAGTCCGGCTTCGGTTTTCGCCTTCCGCCCAGCTGAGAGAAATGTTCGTAGCGTATTCCGCGCGCGTTCAGTGACTCCGCCAGTGCTTCCCTGTTGAATTGCGGATAACGCTTTGACCCGGGCCACGATCGCACATCCGCCAGCAACTTGATTCCGTTCTCTTCCAACAATGAAATGAAGTCGTCGATGTTGCGCGTGGAATGGCCAACCGTCCAGATTCGCATAACAAAAGAACGAAGAGCAAATTTTGCCCGTGACAATGTCTCACTGCGCAACAGCGTTACCATTTCGCGCAGCTTTCGGAGTGCGCGCGCGTCCTCGCGTCGCTTTCAGAACGGCTGATAATCACAAAAGCGATGCGAGGAGGCATCGCACTCAAAAGGACTTCGTCCGAAATCGTTTAGTGTGCCGTTTTCGGTGGAGCGACGGCTTCGGCCATGGACTTCAACATTCGACCCAGATCGCTGTTGGTGGAAATGACTGCGGTTGTGTCTTTTTCAAAGGCGGCCCGCATCACGTCGAGGCTGCGCAAAAACGAATAGAGTTCCTGTGCATCCGGCGCACCGAACGCCGCTGCGTAAATCGCGGCGGCTTCGGCGTCGGCTTTGCCCTCAATCTCGAGCGCGTTCTTCGTCGCGGTGGAACTAATTGAGGCGACGTCGCTTTCTTTTTGACCGCTGATGTTCGCCGCTTCGCCGCGTCCTTCGGAACGGAACCGCGCGGCGATTTGATGTCGCTCGCTCGACATGCGCTCAATGATCTTCTCCGCAACCGCTGGATTGTACTTGCTGCGCTTGAAACGCTCATCGAGCAATTCGATTCCGAAATCGGCAATCTTTTGCCGGGTGCGTTCCGTAATCTGTTTCTCAATTTCGCCGCGCCCGAACTCAATATCGGGAATCGTGCTGGGCAGAACCGTGCCGGTTTTCTCCAGCTCTTCGTCGCGCGACGGTTTTCGCCCCTTAGTCACCCGAATGATTTCGACGAGATCGTGCGTGGCGACGGCGGTGCGCGTTTCGCTGCCGAGGATGTCATCAAGGCGTGAAAGCGCGCTGCGCTCGTCATTCAAGCGGTTGTAGTAAAGGAATGGATCGCTGATACGCCACCGGGCAAAACAATCGACAATGATGTAGAGCTTGTCCTTGGTGGGACATTCGGTCGGCGGCCCCTCCCACGCGAGGATGCGCTTGTCGAAACGCTGCAGTTTGTCGATGACTGGCAGTTTCATCTTCAATCCGGGATTGGTGACGGTACGAACGATTTTGCCAAAACGCGTGATGATCACGGTTTCGTATTGATGAACGATAAACAGCAGCGTTCCCCATTTGAATGCCGTCAGAATAAAAACAATGCCGAGGATCGTCATCACTCGGCTCTGCAAAAAACGCACAACGGCTGATACGGCGGCGGGCCGGGGAGTCACGTCGATCACGTTCATGGCGAGGTGCGGGTTTGCTCTGCCGGCACCAGCGGCAATGTCTGAAGAATGTTCTTCAAGCTGTCGTCCACGATGATTTTCTTTTGCAAATTGGGCAGGATCGCTTGCATCGCCTCGAGATAAAGGCGCCGCCGCGTTATCTCAGGTGCTTTCCGGTATTCGGCGAGCAACAATGAAAATTTTTGCGCTTCGCCTTTGGCTTGATTCACCCGGCGAAAAGCGTACGCTTCGGCTTGTTTCTCGCGCTCCTTCGCCTGGCCACGCGCGTTCGGCACGGCGTCGTTATACACGGCCCAGGCTTGATTGATCGCTGTTTGCTTTTCCTGTTGCGCCTGGTTGACATCATTGAACGCCGCCTGCACCGCCGGCGGCGGCCGCACACTCGTGAGCTGGACCTGTTGAATCTGGATTCCCAAACCGTACTGCGAACTCAGATCGGCCAGACGTTTCAAGGCTGATGTCTCGATGTCGTGTCGCCCGATGGTGAGCACTTCGTCCACGGTGCGGTCACCGATCACTTCGCGCATCACGCTTTCGGAAAGATCGCGTAATGTCTTCTCCGGCTCACGCGCGCCGAACAAATACATCTTCGGATCGGTGACGCGGTACTGCACCACCCACGGAACGAGAGCGGTGTTGAGGTCACCTGTGATCATCGTCTCGGTTTCCTGCGGTTCAGGATCGCCCTGGTAAATGTTTGTCGCGCCCGGTGTGAAAAAGCCGAACTCGAGCTTTAGCAGGCGCTGCGTCGGGACGATCTGAATTTCATCGACATACGGAATGGCATAAGCCAGACCGGGATTAACGCTGTCGTGGAATGCGCCGAAACGGGTCTTCACGCCGACGGAATTTGCAGGAATCGATGTGAACCCGAACAGCAGCGTGAAAAATGTGCCCGCGATCCCGATGCAGGCGATGACGCCCACAACCAGGCGCACCGGTTTGATTGGAAGACTTTCGGCAACCATCGGCCTTGGCATAGATTGGCCCTCTATTGACTCAAACGTGTCGCCGAGCGCAAGCTTTCAATTCAAGGAAGGACGGCTTCCCAGCCCCGAATGCTTTCGGGGCTGCCCAAGCCGTCCTTCCTTGATCCAACCTCGTTGCTTGACTAGCTGCGTCTGCGCTCGAAAACTGGGGGCATGAACATCAAAAACATCTTCTTGCCAGCATTCGTTGGTCTCGGCACGTTCGCCTTGATGGCAGCGGAAACTCAACAGCAGCCGGAGGTCGGCAAGGCCGCGCCGGATTTCAGTCTAACTACTGGCGACGGATCACAGGTGAGCCTGAAAGATTATCGTGGCAAATGGGTCGTTCTTTATTTTTATCCGAAAGATTTCACCAGCGGTTGCACGATGGAAGCGCGCAATTTCCAGCGCGACCTCGCGAAGTATGAGCAGACGGGCGCAGTAATCCTTGGCGTGAGCGTCGACACCGCGCAATCGCACAAGGATTTTTGCGCAAAGGAAGGACTCAATTTAAAATTGCTTGCCGATCCGGACGCGAAGGTCTCGAACGAATACGGTTCCGTGATGGATTACAAAGGAAGCAAACTTGCCGCCCGGAACACGTTCATCATTAATCCGAAAGGCGAAATCGCCAAGGTGTATACCGGGGTGAAACCGGCCGAGCACAGCCAGCAAGTGCTAAACGATTTAGCCGAATTAAAGAAAAGCTAAACACGAATCGACACGAATTTTTCGCGGCGAAGCCGCTTTGGAGTGCGACGGCTTGAAGCCGTTTTTTGAAGCGTAGCAGAAGCACGAGACGTGATTAGATCCCACTCGAATCTCGCAGGGCGCAATAAAATTTTTCTGGCTGGCGAATCGAAGGAAAACCAAAGAGTAACAGGAGGCTGATATGGCGAATAGAAAGTCGATCGATTGCCGAGATTATCCGAGTGAGAAAAATTGCTCGCTAAAGATTTCTGGCACCGAAGAAGAAGTGCTCGATGCAGCAGTGCAGCATGCCGTCTCGGCGCACGGACACGAAGAGACGTCGGAATTGTGCGAGCAGATCAAATCGATGCTCAAAAACGAGGCCGATTAGCGCGCCGCGACAGCAACCAAATCACTTCGCTTAGCCGCGAGCTCCGCTTTTCATTCGGCGCACCTGCACTTGCGCTTCAGTTTCCAGTTCGGTGAGCAATTGCTTGGAAATATTCGAAAGCTTGCCTGACCACGACGCGCCCACAACGACGGGAGGAAAATCCGGCAACTGCAAAACGCGGACCTCTTGGGCTGGCCTAAAGCCTGGAACCGCCACTGCTAAACCGATTCCATAACCGCTCGCGACGTAACGCTCGATCAAGCGAGCCGAGTTGACCTCGATTCCGCAAAACCATTCCACTCCCAGGTGCTCGAGACCGCGCTGAAAGGAAGCGTGAATGGGATCCGTCCGTGGGAAACTGATCAGTGTTTCCTCAATCTTATCGCGCTTCCATAGCTCTTCCGCACGAGCGAGTCTGGACTTTCTGTGGACGAGTAGAATCAATGGCAGTTTGAGTAACGGTCGAACCTGGATTCCAGCGCGCGGTTTTTTCTCGAGGAGGGTAATCGCAAGTTCGATATCTCGGGCCAGGAGTAATCTCTCGGCTTCGGCACGCGCTGCTTCGTGCAGGTAAAGGCGAAACTCGGGAAACTTGGTTCGAAGCTTCTGCAGCAGCTCCGGGATATAGTCGTGCAACACGATTGACGGCGCGGCAATGCGCAATCGCGGCGACCTGTTCTGGCGTAGCTTTTCACCGACGATCTCGACGTTGTCGAAGAACGGTTTGATAAACTCGAATAGCTCCATGCCTGCAGGCGAAAGCGCGAATGGTCGTCGCTGAAACAACTTGGTGCCAAGCGACTCCTCGAGCTTCGCGATCTGGCCGCTCACTGCGGGTTGCTGAATGCCGTAAGGGATGTTGCGCACTGCCGCTGCGATGCCAGCCGTGTTTCGCGACGAAATAGAACAACTCGAGATGATGAATGTTCATGATCGAAAGCGTCGATGAAATCCCCAATTTTTATCAATTAACATCCGACGCGGAAAGCAGTTATCCTCTCCAGCAAAGCCGAATATTCGGCCAAATTTCACAAACAAATGGAACTCCTGATCCTCATGGTCGTCGGTCTGTTGATCGCGATTTGCGTCCTGCCGTTTGTCGCACTCGCCAAAGCAAACAGCGCAAAGCGCGGCCTCGATGATTTAGCTACGCGATTCTCATCACTTGAAAACGAAGTGCGCAGTTTGGGGCGGCATACCACTCCCGCCCCGAAATCGGAGGCCGCTGTAGTAGCAGTGAAAGCCGTCCCGCCACCGGTTCCCACCACAACGGCTGCTCTGATTGGGCAAGAGAAAGAATCGGTACCGCCGCCAATCCCGGAAAGATTCGTCAAAGCAACCGTGCCCCAAATCGCAGCGCCAGCCAGACCGCCGATTAATTGGGAGCAATTCATGGGCGCAAAACTCTTCGCGTGGATCGGCGGGCTTGCGCTTTTTCTAGGCGTGGCGTTCTTCGTGAAATATTCGTTCGAACACAATCTTATCCCACCGGAGCTGCGGGTTGCCATCGGGTTCGTCATTGGCGTCAGCCTTGTCACCGGCGGTCTGCTTCTGAAACGAAAGGAAAACGCCGTCACTGCGCAGACGCTCTGCGCGACTGGAACCCTTGTGCTCTACGCGGTGACGTTTGCCTGCCGATCTTATTACCACTTCGCATTCTTCGGGCTCATTCCGACATTCTTGCTGATGACGCTGATCACAGCGGTCGCGTTCCTGCTCGCCGTGAGGTTGAAGGCGATAGTGGTCGCTGTGCTCGGCATCGCGGGCGGTTTTCTCACGCCCGTATTACTTTCGACGGGCCAGGATCATCCGCTTGGACTTTTCGGCTATATCGCATTGCTCGACATCGGTCTGCTCGCAGTCGCGCAACGACAACGATGGAATGCGCTCCCGATTCTGGGTGGAATCGGAACAGCGCTAATGCAATTCGCCTGGGTCACGACGTTCTTTGTTCCCGAAAAGTATTTCGCTGGAAACAAAGTGCTTGTTGTCATGGCGGTGTTTGCCGGATTTCAGGGGCTGTTTCTCGCAGCGGTTGGGTGGGCAAGGCGCACCGGGAGAATGAATCATGAGCTTCTTGCCTGCGCGCTGGGACTCGCCGCGGTCGCGATGTGCTCGGCGTTCTATCTGCTCTCGTTCGAAACGATCGCGCAGCGGCCGGCGCTTTTGTTCAGCTATTTGTTTGTTGTCGATCTTGGCGTTCTCGCGCTCACGTTGCTCGAAAGCAGGCTGGTAATTCTTGATGCGCTCGCGGGGCTGGCGGCATTCATCCTTCTCGCCGCGTGGACAAATCATGATCTCACCACGGCGCATCTTTATACCGCGCTGACATTTTATCTTATCTTCGCGCTGTTTCATTCCGCGACGGCGCTTGCGCTGCAACGTCTGCGAAGTGTCCAGATTCCATGGTGGACTCATGCTTTTCCCGCCTTGGCGCTCCTCCTGGTGTTGATGCCGATTTTTCAACTCGTCGGACTTTCAATCGTTATTTGGCCGCTCGTGTTGATGGTCGATCTTCTCGCGATTGCTCTCGCCCTGGCAACGGCCACACTCCTGCCGATTCTCGCCGTGCTACTGCTCACGCTCGTGGCAATCGGCGGGTGGCTGCTACGGATTCCAACCGAACTCACCGGCTTGCCGACGGCGCTGTTCATCCTCGCTGGGTTTGCGATCTTCTTTATGGTCGCTGCAAGTTGGGCGAGCCGCCGTTCAATCACGGCGGGAACGCGCGCGCCAAAACTCTTCGGCGGCATCACCGATCCGGGAAATTTCTCTGTGCAACTTCCAGCGTTGTCGGCCACGCTGCCGTTTCTGCTGTTAATCATGGCAACGCTGCGGTTGCCGCTCGCAAACCCGTCGCCCGTGTTCGGTCTGGCCTTGTTGTTAGTCATTTTGCTTCTCGGAATGAGCGAGGTCTTTTCGCTCGGCGAGCTGCCAGCGGTCGCACTTGTTTCCGTACTCGTGCTCGAACACGCGTGGCATTTCGAACATTTTGATCCGGCGCAGGCGAGCCTGCCGTTGCTCTGGTATCTCGGATTCTATGCGCTCTTCACCGCGTTTCCGTTCGTCTTTTATCGGAAGTTCGTCGGAAAAACTGTTCCGTGGGCCACGGCCGCGCTAGCTGGGCCGTTGCACTTTTATCTGGTGTATCAGCTGATTCGCACTGCGTATCCGAACTGGGTTCCTGGTCTTGTGCCGGCCGCATTTGCGCTGCCGTCTTTGCTCGGACTGTTCGTGCTGCTCGAACGCAAACCGCTCACCAGCCCGGCACGCAATGCGCAACTCGCGCTCTTCGGCGGTGCGACGCTGTTTTTCATTACGTTGATTTTTCCGATCGAGTTCGAGCAAGAATGGATCACTGTTGGTTGGGCTTTGGAAGGCGCAGCACTCTGCTGGCTTTTCCGCCGCGTGCCACATCCCGGACTACGACTGGCAGGCATCGCTTTGCTCGCCGTCGTGTTCGTGCGCCTCGCGCTCAATCCAGCAGTGCTGAGTTATCATTCGCGCGCTGCGTTCCCCATTTTTAACTGGTATCTTTATACCTACGGCATTGCGACGGTGTGTTTGTTCATCGCCGCGCGATTGCTCGCGCCGCCGCGCCATCGCGTGCTTGGGCACAATGCGCTGCCATTGCTTTACACACTCGGCACGGTGCTCGCCTTTCTAATCGTAAACATTGAGATCGCCGATCACTTCAGCACGCCGGGCGCGGCTGCGTTGACATTTCAATTCTCAGGAAATTTCGCGCGCGACATGAGCTATAGCATCGCCTGGGCGTTGTTCGCGCTATTGATGCTTATCGTCGGCATGCGCAAACAAATTGCAGCTGTCCGCTACGCGAGTCTCGGCTTACTCGGCGTCACGGTCGTGAAACTTTTCTTTCACGACCTTTCGCAGCTCGATCAACTTTATCGCATCAGCGCATTCGTCGTCGTCGCCGTTATCGCAATCCTTGCATCGTTTCTGTATCAGCGATTCCTCGGGGCCGCGGAGAAAACCAACGAAACCAAATCCACGATTGCATCGGCTCCATAGGATTGAAGGCCGCGATGATTCGGTGTGGCGTCAGCACATTCTCGCCAGAGCCGCGACGACAGGACTACCCGATGTCGTCGCCTTCATTTCGTGTCATTCGCGCGTTTGGTACGTTAGACAAATGTGAGGCCAAGTATTATTCACCAGCCTTGGCGCTTGCTCGTAATTGGGGTCGTATATTTGCTCGTGATGTTCCTAGGTCATTTGCCGGACCATCTGATCTTGTTCCCAACAAAGGCGCCAATCGATCCTGGCAGCGCCGTTCGCAAGACAGTTCCGTTTCAAAACGGCGAGTTGGAGATTTGGACGGCAAAATCGCGTCGAGCACACGAACAAGGCCGCGCGGCTGTTTTCATTTTGCGTTTTTACGGCAACGCCGATCGCGCTGATCGCTGGGCAGCCCTCGAGGCTGACATGTGGAGCGATCGCGCGGTTGAAATCTGGGGAATGAATTATCCGGGATTTGGCGGGAGCACGGGACCGGCGCGGTTATCGCGGATTGGACCGGCCGCGCTTGCCGCATTCGATGAACTAAAACGTTCCGCAGACGATCGACCGATCGTGCCTTTCGGCACAAGCATCGGCGCAACCGCTGCGCTTCACATCGCGGCACATCGCCCCGTCGCCGGATTGATTTTGCATAATCCACCGCCGCTGCGCGAAATGATCCTGCGTCAGTTTGGATGGTGGAACCTGTGGCTGTTAGCAGGTCCAATCGCATTGCAAATTCCGCGAGAACTCGACAGCATTGCCAACGCGAAAACGATTCGTGCGCCGGCAATTTTTTTGCTCGCGGAAAAGGATGAAGTGGTCGCGCCTCGTTTTCACCGGCTAGTGGTTGATGCGTACGCAGGAGAAAAACGCGTGATCGAATTGCACGGCGCCCTTCATAACGATCCGATCGAAGGCGCGTCGCTCGCAGATTTGAATGATGCGCTCAGTTGGTTGTTGCCGAATGTTAGTTCGCCGCACGGGATGTAATGACTTGGGTAGCGCACGCGTCTCGCGTGCTGGCGAGCGCGCCCTCGCGCTCGCGAACTTTTCCTAAAGCCTGGCACGGAACTCGTCGCAGAGCACAAGAAAGACTGTTGCGGCGGGACACCGCAACCAGCACGCGAGACGCGTGCGCTACCCAATCTGGAGGCGGCTCGCTGAATTTGCCGCTCGATTTTCTGAGTTGGCCTGCGTTAGGGTCGCGCGCGATGCAAAACCAGAACCTGATGAGCAGTTTCGAATTCATTGCGGCTCTGATGTCGATAATCATTGGCCTCGGTGTGACCAACCTGCTCGCAGGTGCGGGGCGCGCATTTTACCGGCGCAAAGAAAACCCGATCGATGAGGTCCACATTGTCCTCACCATCGCGACCTTGCTGCTGCTGGTTTTGCAGTGGTGGGTCACTTTCAGGTGGAACACCGAGGTCACCTGGACTTTTGACAAATTCCTGGTGCTGATTGCCTGGACGGTCGTCTTGTACTTGCTCACAGTTTTCCTTTATCCGCCCGACCTGTCGGAAGCGGAAGAACACCAGGGCCGCTTCGAACGGAACCGCGCGGGCTATTACTCGGCGTTTATCGCGATGTGCTTGCTCGACATCGCGCAAACGGCAGTTCACGGCGAACTTTTGCAGCCGCTGTGGTACGTTCCGTTCGTCGGGCAATATGCGCTTCTTGCTGGCGGCGGTCTAATTATCAGCCGACGCGGTTACGATCGGTTCTTCGCGTGGTACCAACTGGTCACACTGCTGGTGTGGGCACTCGTGGTGAGAAGATTCTTGGTAGGAAACGAGGCGCCGACTTGATTGAACTGCTTCTTCACTCGCGGGCAGCTAGCCTGGCATTCAGCCTTTAATCGCCACCCATTCGTTTCGCGCGCGGGAATCAGCGACAGCCTGTACGACGCGCATGTATCGAAGACCATCTTCGAAATTCGGATCGGGACGCACTCGGCCTTTTGACTTCACTGCCGCCAGAAAATCTTCTTCCACACGCCATTCACCTTCCAATTCTCGGGGAATATCGACCACGTGCAGCGCCCGATCGCCGATCTTTCCTGCTTGCACGACATCGGACGTGAAATCGCACGTGAGCGCGCCGGCGCTGCCGTAAATTTCCAGCCGATCACCCGACGCCAACGCATTGATGCCGCTAAACTCCAGTACGCCTTCCGCGCCGTTTTCGAAACTGCACAGAACGCTGAGCAAATCAGGAATGATCACGTCGTACCCTTCGCGCATCGGATGAATAATTTTCCCGCGCGCGAACACACCGGTGATATCGCCGAGCCAGCGTTGCAACACCTCGACATAAATTCCCAGGGTCAGAGTGTTGAGCCCGCTGATCTCTATTTTTTGCCGCCAATGCGCCGGGGCGTCCGAATCCAAATAATTGCCGGTGAAACTTTGCAGCCGCACGTGATGTGGTCGGCCAATGTAATTTTCGGCCAGAATCTTTTTCACTATCAAATCCGCCTGCATTCCGAATGGCGGCGGGCAAAGCATGGTCACCAGCTCTGGATAACGTTTTGATACCGCGAGCATTTCTTCGGCTTCGGCCAAATCCATCGACATCCGCGCCTGGCAAAAAACGTGTTTACCGGCCTCAAGCGCGGAAATTGTCACTGCCGAATGCATGTAAGGCGGTGTGCCAATCCAGACTATGTCGATGTCCGGCAGCGCGACCAAGTCCGGCCAATTCTTTATCGGTGTCGCTTGCGGCAGTTTTTCGCTGCAAAAATTCTCCGCGCTTTCGTAGGCCAAATTAGAGACGGCGACAATCTCGACCTCCGGATGTTTCTTGAGAGCCGGCAAATGGCGGGTCCGAACAATGTTGCCCGCTCCGACAATGCCGATCCGCAGTTTGTGATTATTTTTGTGCATTCGCGCGATATCAATTCCGCAAGGTCGATCGGTCCTCGTGCAAGCTAGGTTTGACTGTGAAGAGCGATGGCGCGTTCAACCAATCACTAATCGCCGGTGGTTGATGTCCTTCGCACTCGCCATCCACTTGACGCGCTGACCTCCGCGCGGCAGCTTACGCGGCCTTATTGGGCTCAGATTATGTCAAGAATTTGCGATATCACAGGATCCAAAGCCATGCGCGGCAGCGTCATTCATCGGCGCGGTTTGGCCAAGAAAAAAGGCGGCGTAGGCCGGCACGTGACGAAAATGGTGCCGCGCATTTTCGCGCCAAATTTGCGTCGGCAGCGGATTTGGGTGCCGGAACTGAAGAAATTTGTGCGCGTCCGCGTCACGGCGCGCGGTCTCAAGACGATCAACAAACACGGCGCTTACAAGGCGCTTAAAAAAGCTGGTGCCATCTAGGATGGCGGGTGGCGATTAAACCGTCGATGTAGTAGCGGTGGCGAGCGGCTGCTCTGCGGGCTCGGCGGTTGACCCACTCGACAAGCTCGGGGCAGACTCCACCGCTGCTACAGTTTCCTGTGCGCTGGCTTTCGCCCGAGGCAGATCAAGCGAGCCATCGTTGAACTCGATGACGTAACCCTCGCTGATCAGCCACCGCAGGTCGGACGCGAGCGCCAGCCTACGTGGCTCTGCATCTTCGATCACGATATCGCCAATCAAGTTTTCGGAAAGTTGTTTGCGATTAATTCCTGGCATTCCTGCCAGTGCTTGAAGAATCGCATTCACAGACGCAGACACGCCCGTCTGTTCATGAACAAACGCGCGTATCCGCATTGGCGAGACAAACAACATGCCGCGGCGATGGCGGAAAATGTGCAGGCCGTTTTCTCGAAACCGGCCAGCGAGCTCCTGCATCATGTTTGAAGGCGAGCGGGTTTCCCGCGCCCACGCCTCCTCGATCGCCCGATTTAGTATGCGATCCGGCAAACGCCGGCTGAACGCCCCGCCGATGGTCACTTCCTCCAAGCTACGGATCAGTCCCGGCAAACAGTTCGACCGGAAATGCCGTTCCGCTTCGATTGCAGAAGAAAATGTCAGCGGAGTGTCTTCGTGTAACGTCGTATAGCTTATCACTTTTCGGGCTTCTTGTTTCCAGCGCTCGATTAACGCGGCATCGCTTACAATCTCGATTTGCCGCTGATAATCGGCAAAACTCATCCGGCGGCTGAAGCGTTGCTCGTAAAGACTGCGCAGCTGCGGTTGATAATTGTGATGGTTGGTCGGGCCAAGAAGCGTTCCGCTCAATCGGCATCGCGCCACATTCGAGAAATTTCCCTTGATCGGATCGGTCTCCACAACGTCGATCTGGTAGAAATCGCTGTGAGCGAATCGGAATGCGTTTCGCTCAAGGAATTCTCGGTTCACAGACACCGTGCCGTTGTCGCCAAGCTGATAAAGCGGCGATTCACCCTTTGTCGTGAGGCAAACCTCGTAACCAACCGGCTTTTCCAAGAACAAACGCGCCAGCGCAAATAGCGAATACGCAACTGAGCCGGACTTAATCTGCGCGACTACGTTTTCAAATGCGGGTGAGTATGGCAGGAAACGGATCGCAAACTGCAGTGGTATTCGTGTTATGGGAGCATGCTTATCTCCTGATGGGCGATCGTCTTTGCGATCTCGTCCTCGGCGTGCCCGGCGGTCGCGCCCTACCTCGTGCTTGCTCGGTTTCGTCGTTCGGCGTTGGACGTCGAGCATTGAGCGTTTTCCGCTGCGCGTGGGCGTACCCCGACCATGCCGCGCTGGACGCTCGCGGCGCTCGCGATGGTGGTCGCCTTCGGTACCCGCATAGCTCCTCGGCTCAGCAGCTTCTTTGACCCATGCAGGCAGCAGCTTCAGATCGAGAAGATCGACAGTCTCGACGGTGGGAGATGTCATCGGTTTCATCTACTCGAATGGTAAATGGAAGCAAACGGCAAGAATCTGGGTAGGAATGGCGCGCTACTGTCGCCGCGGCACATTGCGGCGCCATGTCCCTACCAAAGCCTGAAAATGATTGACAACCTGTTTAATTCATTTACTTGCCATGCTGTGCCCGGACTGCTGTAAGCTTTTCCATGCGCGACTAACACAAACCGAACAAATTTTATGGCGGAAAAATCGATCGAAGAGAAGGTCAAAGACATTATCGTCGAGCAACTTGGTGTGAACCCGGAGCAGGTTACGCCGCAGGCGTCTTTCATTGAGGATTTGGGTGCAGACTCGCTGGATATCGTCGAACTGGTGATGGCCTTTGAAGAAGAGTTTGGGGTCGAAGTCCCGGACGAAGACGCGGAGAAACTCCAGAGGGTCGGCGACGTCATCAAATACATCGAAGACAAATCGTCCAAACAGTAGCGCCATTCTCGAACGCCTTCGGGGGCTCGGACATCTTAGAAGCAAGAAACACGGCTGCACGCCGTGTTTTTGCTTATCGGTTGCGAAAGCAAGGCACGAGGCTCAGACTAACTTTCGATGAGTTTCCCGCTATTGGAAAAACCATTGTTCCAAGTGGGCGGACATTACGTCACGTTTTTGGGATTGATCGCTTTCGCCGCGCTGTTCGCGGCCGGCGTCATCATTTCGCGATTTTTACAGAGCGATGTGGTACGCCGTCTTTTCAGCCACTTCAAGATCGACACGAATTTCATCGCGATCGTTACAACTATCTTAAGTCTGGCGGCGATCGTCTTTTTCACCGTTGCCGCGATCAATGCCGCGGGAATTCCATTGGCCTGGAACGCGGCTCTTCCTGCGATCAAGCTGAGCCTGCTTCAGATTTTTCTGCTAGTTACGCTTCTGATCGCGGTGTTTTGGATCTCATCCAGGACGAAGCGTTTTCTTTTTAACCGGCTGCTTGCCCAAAGCGGACTCGATCGTTCGCTGCAGTACGCGATTGCCCAAGTGGTTAGCAACATCGTGCTGGTAGTAGGCATTTTCATTGTCCTGGAGAACAGTGGGATTCGTTTGGCTGCGCTGACTGTCTTCGCCGGTGCGGTTGGCGTGGGCGTGGGGTTCGGTCTGCAAAATATCGCCAGTAACTTCATCAGTGGCCTGGTGATTCTGGCAGAGCGACCAATCACTATTGGGGACCGCGTCGAAGTGGCGGGCATTGCAGGACAGGTGGAGCACATTCGCGCGCGCAGCACAGTCATTCGCACCAATGACAACATCATGATGATCGTGCCGAACACGAAGTTCATCGATTCGCCCGTAACCAATTGGACATACGGCGACCGGCGCGTGCGCTTCCGCATCCCGGTCGGCGTTGCATACGGCAGCGATGTGGCGAAAGTCCGCGATGCGCTGCTGGCCGTTGCCCAGGAAAATCCACATACCTTAAAGGAACCAGCTCCGGGTGTTTTTCTGGAGAAATTTGGCGATAACTCGATTGACTTTAAACTGGTGGTCTGGAGCAGTGAGATGAGCGCTCGTCCGAGCCGCTATCGCAGCGATCTAAATTTTGCCATCGTTGAGAAATTTCGTGAGGCCAAGATCGAGATGCCGTTTCCTCAGCGCGACCTCCATATCCGCAGCGGCACGCTCAAAGTGGAAAACGTAACAGAGCAAGCAACAACAAAGCGCCGAGAGTCAGCCGACGTTTCTTTTAATCTGCCGAGCGCGGATTCGACTAACTGATCCTGCTTTTAAGCTACGAATAGTTCAGGACTACCCCCTTTGTATGCTAGCGGCCCGCTATCTTGGATACGCGCTCTCATTGATGTCGATTCTTTACGTCTCGGCATTCTTTTGGCGCTTTGACGTAATCAGTTCTCCTGTGCGAGATAAC
>Ga0209056_10000615_pt1 | contig 39345 bp, 28 predicted proteins | sample GraSoiAngelo_114_FD_185876 | JGI IMG/M metagenome (GOLD analysis project Ga0209056, IMG submission 185876) | Grasslands soil microbial communities from the Angelo Coastal Reserve, California, USA - 14_0903_13_40cm (SPAdes) (version 2) | ecosystem: Environmental > Terrestrial > Soil > Grasslands... | reverse complement strand
TCGTAGGTCAGGGTCGCCGGACCACCCAGCTCGAACACACCGCTGAGCGCGGGACGCTCGGCGGCGAGAGCGAACGCCAGCGCGACGTCCCCGATCCACACTGGTTGCATCGGAAAGCGGCCGTCCCCGAATACGGGCACTAGCGGCGACCAGCGGTGCAGCCGGGCGAGCGTACGGATCGGCCGGTTTTCGGGACCGCTGATAATGGATGGCCGGAAGATGGCGTGCGACAGGCCGGAGCTCCGCACCAGCTCCTCCGAGCGCCACTTGGTGCGGTGATAACGTGTCGCCCCCGGCTCGTCACGCGCGCCCACCGCACTCATGTGCACGAATCGGCGGACGCCCGCCTCGCGCGCGGCCGTGAGCAGGCGCCTGGTGCCCTCGACGTGCACCGCTTCGAACGTCGCGGCGCCCGCTTCCACGATGATCCCGACCAGATGGACGATGACGTCCGCGCCCCGGGTAAAGGCCGCCAGCGCCGCAGGGTCCGCCAGGTCGCCCGGCGTGCGCTCGGCGGGGAGCGCAGCGACCGCCCCTCCCCGGCCGTCCCGGCGCACCAGCGCGCGGACCTGGTGGCCGCGACCCGCCAGCAGCGCGGTGATGTGGCGTCCCACGAATCCACTGGCTCCGGTAACGGCGATGAGCACGGGGGGGGGAAGAACGGCTCAATCGCTACTGGTGACGCCACCCTCGTCGAGGAACACCAGCGTGCGGCGCCGGGCCACAACGCTCGACAGCGCGTCGAACACGGCGGGATCGAGCACCGTCCCCGCCAGATCGGCGATCCGGCCGATGGCCTTGTCCGGGGTCATCTTCTCCTGGTAGGCGCGCGAGGTCGTGAGTGCGTCGTAGACCTCGGCGGCTCCGAGGATGCGTGCGGAGAGCGGGATCGCTTCACCGCGCAGCCCATCGGGGTAGCCGGTTCCGTCGAAGCGCTCGTGGTGATGCCGTACTGCCGGGATGATGTCGCCAAGGTGTGTGAGGGGGGCGAGGATTTGGGACCCGATGATCACGTGCTGCTTGACGTGCTCGAACTCCTCGGGCGTCAGCGCGCCCTGCTTGTTCAAGACCGCCTCTCGCGTGCCGATCTTGCCGATGTCGTGCAGCCGGCCTGCGATCCGCACCAACTCCACGTCCTCTTCAGACATGCCCAGCTGGTGGGCGACTGTGGCGGACAGGTCGGCTACCCGCGCGGAGTGACCCCGCATGTAGGGGTCCTTCGCCTCGAGGGCATTGACGAGAGCCTCGAGCGTGGCGATCGACAGACGCTCGAGCTTCATGCGCTCACGCTGCAACTCGGCGGTCCGGGTGGTGACTTCCTCCTTGAGCCACTGGTTGAGTTGGCGGTTCTCGGACAGCATCTCGCGGCGCTTGAGCGCGCGCTGCACCGCGCGGCCCAGGTCGGCCAGCTCGATCGGCTTGGTGAGGTAATCCATGGCGCCGCGCTGCATGCACAGCGCAGCGCTGGTCGCGTCGTTGACGGCCGTGAGCATGAGGATCGCCAGCTCCGGCTCGATCTCGAGCGCGGCGGGCACGAGGTCCACGCCGCTCGTGCCGGGCATGCGGATGTCGCACAGCATCAGGGCGATGCGATGGCGCTTGAGCTGCTGCAGTGCCTCGTCGCCCGAGCCGGCGGTATACACTTCGAATTGCTGCTGCTGCAGGAACTTCTTGAGGGCGTTCCGGATGGGCTCCTCGTCGTCCACCACCAGGATCTGAACGGGCCCCGCCATGTCGGCCACGGTGGTCCTCCTAAGGGAGGTCAGTGGAGGTTGTCGAGGATGGTGGAGGTTCACCGGCCTCCACTAACCTTGCACGAAGCTGACCTCCACGGGCCCCGGGAGCAAGCCCGCCCGGTGCGCCCGTCCGAACAGCTCGACCACGGCCCGCCGGCCGGTCTCGCCGTAGTCCACCGTGTAAGCGTTCACATACATGCCGACAAAGCGATCGGTGCGGGCGTCGTCGAGCCCGCGGCTGTATCCCTTCGCGTGCGCCAGCGCCTCGGCGCGGTGGGCGAGGCCATACTGAATGCTCGCCTTCAGGTCGCGCGCGATGTCGCGCATCAAGGCCGGCCCGAGGTCACGGCGCACCACGTTCCCGCCGAGCGGCAACGGCAGCCCCGTCTCCGCGCGCCACCACTCGCCCAGGTCGACCCAGAGATGCAGCCCGCGGTCGGCGAAGGTGAGCTGGCCCTCGTGGATCAGCAGACCCGCGTCCGCCCGGCCGGCTGCCACGTGGTCTTCGATCTGGTCGAACGGCACCACCACGTGCCGGGCGGCGGGCTGAAACAGCTTGAGCGCGAGAAACGCGGTGGTGAGCTCACCGGGCACGGCGATGCGCAACGCGCTGGCGCCGAGGGTCGCCCGCGGATCGACGGGCCGCGGGGCACGCGCCACGATGCGCGGCCCGTAGCCGTCCCCGAAGCTCGCCCCGTGGGCGAGCAACGCGTAGCGCACCGCGAGGTGCGCGTAGGCGTGCAGCGAGACCGCTGTGACCTCAAGCTCCCCCCGGAGCGCGCGCCGGTTCAGCGATTCGATGTCGCCCAGCTCGTGGACGTAGCGCCGGCCGTCGGTGTCGATCTTCCCGGCCGCGAGCGCCCAGAACATGAACGCGTCGTCGGCATCGGGGCTGTGTGCCAGATGGATCGTGCGGGGCGGCTCAGCTGCCACGCGTCGCCTTGCCGGCGGTCACCTGCTTCGCCTGGTCGCGGAAGGCATCGAGGTTCTGCGCGTGCTCGCCGTACTCGGGACGTTGGCGCGCGCGCTCGGCGGCTTCGTTCTGTAGGAAGGCCCGGTAGGCGCGCCGCGCGCCGGCGGTGTCGTGCGTCAGCTCGAGAGCACGGGCACGCAGCATGAACCCGAACAAATGCGTCGGGGTCGCCCGCCGGATCGTGTCGGCCTGGGCGAGCGCCCCGGCGGCGTTGCCGCCGGTGAGATCGAGCACTCCGATGTGGTAGCGGGCGTCGACGTCGAGCGCCGGCAGCATCGCGTACGCCTGCAGTGCCATCGGCAGGAAGAACTCCGCACTGTCCGCCTGCCCCTGCGAGTGGAGCGACATCACCCGGTTGTACAGCCGCGTGGCGCGCTCTTCGGGGGACATCTGAGAAATATCGGGAGGGGGGACGGGGGACGAGGGAAGGGGCCCATCCCCCACCCCTCCCGCGTCCCCCGTCCCCCGTCCCGTCGAACCGCCGAGCCGCAGCGCGAGGACCGTCACGAGCGCCCCCAGCGCCGCGCCCGTCACGCCCCAGGGGAGCCCGGCTCGCCAGCCCGCCGCCTGGCCATCGCTCGTTTGGGCGCTCACCCGGGCGCCGCACTTGTGACAGAACTTTGCCGTCGCCGCGAGCGCGGTCCCACACGCCTGACAGTTCATCAAGGGCGGGAAATCTAACTGGCGGGAAGTCTGAGGGCAGCGTAGTGTACGCACGATGACCCGTGTTACGACGCTACGACGCCACGTTACACTAGGTACGACGCGAAGGTTCGTGGAACGTGCCGTCGTGGCGTCGTGCGACGGTCTATGAGCGCTCCGTTTCCCGGGCACGACCGCGCCAAGCACATGGGTGAGCTGAAGCGTGGCGACGAGCGGTGGGACGTTTTCATGGAGGTGCAGCCCGATCCGGAGGTGGGGCCCGGGGCGGTGCGCGGGCGGCTGCACTTCGCGAGCGGCGAGCGGCACCGGACCACGAGCTGGATCTTCCTGGAGTGGTCCGAGCGCGAGATCCAAGACCGTTTCGGGGAATTTTCGGCGGTGGAGCTGTGGCACTTCGTAGAGGCACTGAGCAGCTGACGCGGCCGTGTTGAAAACCGTGCAGTTTTTGCACATTTCGTAGTGCACCGCTCGTCCCAGACTGGCTATGGAGGCAGAGCGACCCAGTAATGTTGCGGCAGTGACACGAAGTGGTTGACAGTGTGCAACGGCGTCGGTACCTTCCCGCATGCCTGCCGTAATCCCCAACAGGGAATTCTACCGCGAGCGTAACGCGCCTGGCCGGGCGCGGGGCTCTCGTCGTTGCTGGCATCAAGCGTGCACGTGCGTGAGTGACCCGAGCCCTCTGAGGAGCGACCCATGACCGCGACGTTGGAGCCCACTACCACCCCTCAGGCGGGCAAGCCTGCGACCGCGACGGCCGGGGACGTGATCCGCAAGGCGAGAGACTCCGGTGTCCAGGTGGTGGACCTGAGGTTCACGGACCTGCCCGGCACCTGGCAGCACTTTTCGATTCCGCTCAAGGAGCTCACCGAGGACCTCTTCAAGGAAGGGATCGGGTTCGACGGCTCGTCGATCCGCGGGTTCCAGGCGATCAACGAGAGCGACATGTTGTTGTTCCCCGACCCGGTGAGCGCCTTCGTGGATCCGTGTCTCGAGGTGCCGACGCTGTCGCTGACGTGCGACGTGTCGGACCCGGTGACGGGCGCGCGCTACTCGCGCGATCCCCGCTACGTGGCGCAAAAGGCCGAGCAGCACCTGGTGAAGACGGGGATCGCCACGACCGCGTATTACGGCCCGGAAGCCGAGTTCTACATCTTCAACTCGGTGCGCTTCGATCAGAACGCGCACGAAGGCTACTACCATATCGACTCCGAGGAGGGCATCTGGAACTCGGGGACCAACGGCGGGGCGGCGAACCTGGGCCACCGGCCGCGGCACAAGGAGGGCTACTTCCCAGTGCCGCCCGTGGACAAGCTACAGGACCTGCGCTCCAAGATCATGCTCGCCATGATCGCCTCGGGCATCGACGTCGAGGTGCACCACCACGAGGTGGGTACGGCGGGGCAGACCGAGATCGACATGCGGTTCAACACGCTGACGCGCATGGCCGATCAGCTGATGATGTACAAGTACATCGTGAAGAACGTGTGCCATCAGCACGGCTACACGGCGACGTTCATGCCGAAGCCGATGTTCGGGGACAACGGCTCCGGTATGCACGTCCACATGAGCCTGTGGAAGGACGCCAAGAACCTGTTTTTCGATGCGAACGGCTACGGCCTGATCTCGGATACGGCGCGCTGGTACATCGGCGGGCTGATCAAGCACGCGGCGGCGCTCCTTGCCTTCGCGGCCCCGACCACCAACAGTTACCGGCGGCTGGTGCCCGGCTACGAGGCCCCGATCAACCTGATTTACTCGCAGCGCAACCGGTCGGCGATCTGCCGCATCCCGGTGTACTCCAAGTCGCCCAAGGCGAAGCGAATCGAGTTCCGCGCGCCCGATCCGTCGAGCAACGGGTATCTCACGTTCGCCGCGCTGCTCATGGCGGGCCTGGACGGCGTGAAGAATAGGATCGAGCCGCCCAAGCCGATGGACGTGGACTTGTACGAGCTCGAGCCCGAAGAGCGCAAGCATGTGAAGAACACGCCGGGCTCCCTGAACGAGTCGCTCGCGGCGCTGGAGGCGGACCACGCCTTCCTGCTCGAGGGCGGCGTGTTCACGCCCGATCTGATCGAGACGTGGCTCGCGTACAAGCGGGCCAAAGAGGTGGATCCGGTGGCCCTGCGGCCGCATCCGTACGAGTTCTTCTTGTACTACGACGTGTAGGCTAAGGGCGGCAATGAGCAACAATGGGCGGCAGCGGCACGGAGCTCTGCCGCCCTTTTGCCGCCTTCTGCCGCCTCTTGCCGCCTAAGGGTATCATCGATCCATGGCCACCGCTCTTAAGACCACCGGCGCCAGCAAGCGCGAGCTGCTCGAGCTCTGCAAGAAGCAGGAAGTCAACTTCCTGCGCCTCCAGTTCACCGACATCCTGGGCGTCAACAAGAACGTCGAAGTGCCCGAGAGCCAGTTTGAAAAGGCGCTCGAGGGCGACATCATGTTCGACGGCTCGTCGATCGAGGGGTTCGTGCGGATCGAGGAGTCGGACATGGTCCTGAAGCCCGACCTCGACACGTTCCGGGTGCTGCCGTACGACGACGAGGGGGGGCGCATCGCCCGGCTCATCTGCGACATCTACAACCCCGACGGATCGTCCTTCGCGGGATGCACACGCCAGGCGTTACAGCGCCAGATCGCGGCCGCGAAAGCCATGGGCTACGAGATGATGGCCGGGGCCGAAGCGGAGTTCTTCATCTTCCAGCTCGACGCGAGCGGCGACCCCACCACCGTGACGCACGACCACGGCGGGTACTTCGACCAGACGCCGGTGGACCGGGCCGAGGAGATCCGGCGCCTCATCATCCGGGACCTGGTCTCGATGGGGTTCGAGGTCGAGGCGGGTCACCACGAAGTCGCGCCGGGGCAGCACGAAATCGATTTCCGCTATACGGTCGCCCTCGAGACCGCGGACAACCTGGCGACGTTCCGGTTCATCGTCCGCAACGTCGCCTACCGCCACGGTTTCCTCGCCACCTTCATGCCCAAGCCGATCTTCGGCCAGAACGGCTCGGGAATGCACACGCACCAGTCGCTCTTCAAGGGCGGGAAGAACGCCTTCCACGATCCCGCCGGGAAGTGGGAGCTCTCGGCGACCGCGATTCAGTACGTGGCTGGGCTCCTGAAACACGCGCGGGGCTTCTGCGCCGTGACCAACCCGCTGGTGAACAGCTACAAGCGGCTGGTGCCCGGGTACGAGGCCCCGACCAACGTCGCCTGGTCGCAGCGTAACCGGTCGCCGCTGGTGCGGATCCCGGACCGGCGCGGCATCGGCACGCGCTGCGAGCTGCGGATGCCCGACCCCTCGGCGAATCCGTACCTCGCCCTCGCGGTGCAGCTCGCCGCCGGACTCGACGGCATCAAGCGCAAGCTGATTCCTCCCGATCCGGTGAACAAGAACATCTTCACCATGAGCTTCCGCGAGCGGCGCAAGTACCGCATCGACGAGCTGCCGCGCGATCTGCACGAAGCCCTCGACATGCTCGAGAAGGACGACGTGATTCGCGACGCGCTGGGGTCGCACATTTACGAGCGATTCGTGGAGGCAAAGCGCGAGGAGTGGCAGGAGTACATCGGGCAGGTGAGTGAATGGGAACTTAATAGATACCTCGGGCAGTATTGACGCCGTTCCGGGTACGGAAAGACGTCACGGAGAGGCGTCACGGAGAGACGTCATTGACGGTCCGGCGGCGGATTCGCGTGTAGCCGGCCGAGCATCTTGGCAATCAGGATCACCCGAGCCTCGAGTGCGTTGATCTTTCGGTGCTGCGCCGCGTCCAGCACCGCGGCCACACGCAGTTGTGTGGCGGTTTCCCGCGCGGACCCCCGCGCGTACAAGAGAAATTGGCGGAACTCGGCCACCGTGCCCCGGCCACAGGCTTCTGCTATGTTGGAGCAGATGGAGAGGGCTGCACGCACCAGTTGGTCGCCCCGTTCGAAGCGCCCGGGTCCCCTGAAGGTGCGAGCGAGACGCACAGCGTCGGCCGCAAACTCGCAGGCTACTTCGTGCACGCGGAGTCGCGCGGCATGAGCCTTCAGTACCATACGGCGCCAGTGTAGCAGCGCACCGGGCGCCGACCGTCATCCTTTTACGCCTATCCGTGACGATTTTCCGCGACGTCTTTCTGCAACATCTCTCCGTGACGCTGTTAGTCGTAGTCGCCGCCTGCGACTCAACCTCGCGCCTCGACGACACGCTCGGGGTCCAATCGTCCGCCCGCTGGGAATGGCACGGCAGGATCACCGTCACCGAGGATCCTCAACTCACGATCACCCGCCTGGCGATCGACACGGGGCACGGCGGTGGTGATGTCGGGCTCGCCCGCTACGACTTCAATCCCGCCGAAGGCGAGGGAGACGAGTACTCGCTGATGCTGGCGCTCGACCTCGGGCACGCGCGGGATCTGCGACAGAACGTGCCGTACACGCTCGGACCTGCGGACGCCCGCATTCCCGCCTATGCCACCGTGACCTGCTTCTGCCACCCGCTCAAACCCGACTCGGTGCGGGGCACGTTCCGCCTCGCCACACGGGGCCTGCGCCAGATCACGGGCCGGGTGGACGCGACGCTGTATTTTACGGAATGGAACGACCCCGCCCGCCACGCCACCTATCCGCTGCACCAGCGCATTGACTTGGTCAAATAGGGCGGTCTGGCGGTCGGGCGGACAGACGGTCGGCGTCGTGCTCGGCTTACTGACCGCCCGTCCGCCTGACCGCCTGACCGCCCAGTCTGCCGCCACGATCGACACGATCATCATCGTGAATCGCAACGTGTTCGACCTCCAGGAAGCCGACGCGCCCGGCTTCATCGCCCGGCTCGCGAACCGGCTGCACGCCCGCACGCGCGCCGGAGTCATCCGCGGCACCCTGCTGGTCAATCCCGGCGACCGCTACGACTCGGCGCGGGTGGCCGAGAGCGAGCGGGCGTTGCGCAACTTGGGCGTCTTCAGTCGCGTGCGGATCGATACCACCCGGCTCGACGGCCGCCTGGCGCTGCGCGTGGCGACGACCGACGGCTGGAGCACCAAGCCCCAGTTGGGCTACTCCTCCGCGGGTGGCGACGTCAGCTGGCTGGCGGGGCTCGTCGAAGACAACCTGCTGGGAACGGCCACATCGTTGACCGCCGTCTACAACCGCACGCCCGACCGGGGCGTCTTCAGTCTGGGCTATCTGAAGCCCCACTTCTTCTCCCGCCGCGTCCAATTGCAGGGCCTCTACAGGGGCAAGACCGACGGGAAGCAGGGCACGTGGCTGTTCGGCGTCCCCTTCTACGAGACGGCCGCGCGTCGGGCGTTCACGGTCGACGGAGAGGCCGCGTCCGAGCGGGTGCTCGTGTTTCGGGACGGCGACACCAACTCCATTTGGTTTCGTCGCACGCAGCGCGTCGGCGTCTCCGTCGGCGTCGCGCCTCACGCGACGACGCGGGACTACGTGCGACTGTCGGTTGCGGCACAGTGGCGCCGCGAGGACATCGATACGGTCACGGACACGGTGCCTCAGCGATCGCAGTTCGGCACGGCCGGCGCGGGGCTCGACCTCGGGCACGTGCGGTTCCAGGTGCTCGAGCGGTTCAACTCCTACGCCCGGCGCGAGGACGTGGACGTATCACAGCTGCTCCACGTGGGGCTGTGGGCGGCGCCGCGAGCGTGGGGGTACGCGCCGACGGCGGCGGGCATCGGCACGGAGCTGAGCGTACAGCTCGCGGCCCCCTGGGCCGGCGGGTTCGTCGTGGTGCGTGGGGCCGGCACCGGCGTGTTCACCGGGGGGGTGCCCGACTCGGGTCGAGTCGCCGGCGCCCTCACGGTGGCGAGCCAGAACGTGCCCGGTCACACGCTGATCGTGCATCTCGAGGGAGCGCGGCTGCGGCGGCCCAAGTACGGCGAGGAGTTCGATCTCTGGATGACACAAAACGGTCCTCGCGTGTTCGGAATCCACCAGTTCACAGGTTGGCGCAGGGCGTGGCTGGCGCTGGAGGATCGCATCCTGGTCACGGATGAGGCATGGGGACTGATGGGCGTCGGCCTCGCGCCGTTCTTCGATTACGGGGGTGCCTGGTATCCGACGGAGGCGCCCCGGCTGGGCGGCGACGTGGGCCTGTCGCTGCGCATCGGCCCCACCCGCGCGGTGCGCGGCGATGTGGCCGAGTTCGCCGTCGGGTACCGGTTCGGCAAGGGGTTCACGGGCAGCCGCTGGGGCTTCGCGGTCCGCAAGGGCGTTCACTACTGACCGTCCGCCGAGGTCACGCTGATCCAGCTGACGCGTGCCCAGCGTCCAGGCTCAGCGGGCCGCTGCCAAAGTACGCGATCAACAGCGCGGCGCCCAGCATGGAGAGGTTCTTCATGAACATCGCCATCTGCATGCCCCGCATCATCGGATCGCTCACGGCCCAGAAGTTGTGCATCGCGAACGTCACCGGCACGAGGAAGATGACGATGAGCCACGCGCCGATCTTCGCCTTGTAGCCGAGCGCGATGCTGAGGCCGCCCGCGATGGCGATGATCCCCGAGAGCGGTACCAGGAGGCCCGCGGCCGGCACGCCCTGTTGCGCCGCATAGCCGATGTAGCCTTGGGAAAAGTGGCCGAGGATGGTCATCAAGAAGATGCCGGCGTACAGCACCCGGCCTATGAGCACGAGGTAGCGCACGGGAATTCCCTTTCTGTCTTGGTCACGAGGTAAAGGGCGGCCGACGCTCACAGCGCCAGCCCCAGGCCCACGCCGAGCGACGCCACGCGATCGCGAAAGAATTCCCCGTAGGGTGCGGGACCGGTGTAGGCGCGCAGCAGCAGGCTCCAGCGCCAGCCGCCCCCAGCAGCGTGGGCGAGCGGATCGTCCAGCTCCAGCCCGGTGATGGCACTCCAGCCGACGTCCCAGCCACGGTCCTGGAACGACTTGGCGTCCAGGGCGGCCACCAGGCGCCCCGTCGCCAACCGCCCCAGGTGGACCCGTGCGCCGGGCTCGCGATACTCGACGCCACCGTGGAGCACGCCGGGCTTCAGGTCGGCGGGCGAGTGCGTGAAAACGTACTCGCCGCCGCCGTACACGCGCCACGCGGCGATTTGCTGCGACAGCAGCAGCTCGGCGGCTTCGAAGGTGAGGTCGACCCGCTGGGCGTTGGCATGCACCATGTACTCGTCGCCCAGGTGCGAGCTCTGGTGGTACAGCTGCACGCGCGTCGTCAGGCCGGCGTGGCGGTAGGTCACCGGCAGGCCGACCCGATAATCGGTGTTCATCAGGTCGGCGGTCGGCCGGGCGAGGTTGAACTGCGAGAACACGGCGGCGGCGATCGCCACCTGCCACGTGCCGGCGTTCACTACGCCGATCGTCTGGCCGAAGCCCACGCTGCCGAGGCGGGGCGCGAGCCGGGGCGAGCGCTCCCACAGGTACGCGGCGAAAAACTGCGGCTCCTTGGGGTCGGCCAAGAGCGGCCGGAACGCCGCGCCGACAGTGGGGCCCGGCGCCTGGCCAGCCGCCGGTGCGGCGGCGAGGAGAGCGATCGTCAACCACCGAGTGGCACGGGAGAGGCGCATGCTGCTTCAGAAATGAACTATCCTGCCCCGCAGTTCCCGCCGGTTGCCCGTCGGGCGGTCAGTCGTTCTCTTGCGCTTCGGCCCGTCGCAGCCCCTGTGCCAAGGGATGGGTGCGGAACAATACGACCGCGGCCACCGCGGCCCCGACCAGGTTGCCGCCGAGGATCCGCACCCAGGCCAGCCCACCCAGGCCGAGATGCGACAGCAGGATGGTCAGCATCACGAACCCGAATTCCAGGATGAAGAAGCCGAATGCCACGCCCATCACGAGACTGGGCTCGCGCGCGGCGCGGTGAATCGCCGCCACGATCGCGATGCCGTACGCCACGTTGAGCAGGTAGTGCAGCAGCGTGAATTGCGCGACCCCGCCGAGCACGGTGAACGTACGGAGGGGCTGGCTCACGATCGCGTCCACCACCGCGAGCCAGATCCAAATGGTGGTCGCGACGACCAGGCCGAGCCGGGTGCCCTCCCACAAGGAGTTATGCTTCACAGAGCGGCGATCCTTTCTCGAGCGTAGGTCGCGGGACATAAGACCCCCGATTGATTCCCGAACCTTCACCGGCGATTCCTGTGCCAGAGACACTTCCATCATCGTTGTTGTTCCAGCGAGCGCGCCCTTTCGGCGCTGCGGTAATCCCGCTTGATTACGTTGCAACACGGAGCACTCTCTCATGACGGCACGCAGCTTCTCGTACGCGCCGGCAGTGCTGGTCGCGCTCTGGACCACCTCCACCGTGGGCCTCGGCCCGGATATTGACCCGACCTGGCTCAGTTTCGACGCTCCCGCGAAGACCGTCCGCTTCCAGCTGATCGCGGGACTCACCGGTCTGAACGGCGCGCTCAACTTTAACGGCTTCCGCGACGGCGGTCTCACGCTCGTCGTCCCCGCGGGCTGGCGCACCGAGATCGACTTCCGCAACCACGACGGCATGCTGCCGCATAGCGCCGAGATCATCGCCCCACAGACTCCGCTTCCCACGCAGCCCGTCGCGCCCGCGATTCCGCGGGCATTCACGCTCAGACTCAATGAAGGACTCGTGTCGGAAGCCACCGACACGCTGCGTTTCACGGCACAGCCCGCGGGCGAGTATCTGATCTTCTGTGGGGTTTCGGGTCATGGTGCCGCGGGCATGTGGATCCGCTTCCGGGTGAGCGCCACCACCGAGGCGCCGGCGCTCTTGGCCACTACGGCCACGTCTCACTAGTCCTCGAGGACACGAGAGCCCATCGCCGACTTGCCGCTCCACTTCCAGCTCCAAGACATGCTCGCCCTGGGCTACTCCGTGGCGAGCCGCCTGGCGTACGTCCTCTACATCGGGCTGGCGCTGCGGCGTGCGGACGCGGAGCCCGTGTCGCGAGACGCGGCAGCGCCGGCGTACGCGCGGTTCCGCCGCCGCGCGGCGCTGCTGATGTACCACGATGGCATCGCCTTCGTGGCGGTGTGTCTGCTCACGCGCGGCACGCTCGATCTCCCGCTGGGGCTCGCCTGGCGCCTCGCGGGCGCCGGGCTCGTGGCGATCGGCGTGGCGGTCAAGCTGTGGGCGGCCGCGGCGCTGGGCGCGGACGGCTACTACTGGCGGGACTTCTTCGAGCCCGAGACGCGGCCGGCGCCCACCATCGCCGGCCCCTACCGCTGGCTGCGGAATCCGATGTACACCGTGGGCTACGTCCAGACCTACGGGCTGGCGCTGCTCGTCGCGTCGCTTCCCGGGCTCGTCGCGGCCGTGTTCTCGCAGGGCGCGATTGTGGCATTCTACCGGCTCGTCGAACGGCCGCACTACCAGCGCCTGTACGGCGGCGTCGCCGCCACGACCGCCCGCCGCCTCCGCACCAGTCAGGAGACGGGATGAGCAACACGCTGCGAGTGAACGGCACGGTGCACACGGTGGACGTGCCGCCCGACATGCCCGTGCTCTGGGTGCTGCGCGACGTGCTCGGCCTCACCGGCACCAAGTTCGGCTGTGGCATGGCGCTGTGCGGCGCCTGCACCGTACACCTGGACGGCCGGCCGATCCGCTCTTGCATCACCCCCGTGTCGGCCGTAACGGGGAAGAGCATCACCACCATCGAGGCGGTGGGACAGACGTCGAGCGGGAAACGCGCCCAGCAGGCGTGGCTCGACGTGGAGGTCGTGCAGTGCGGCTACTGCCAGTCGGGTCAGATCATGGCCGCCGCCGCGCTGCTCGCGGCCAAGCCGCATCCGACCGACGCCGATATTGACGCCGCGATGGCGGGGAACATCTGTCGCTGCGGCACTTATGGGCGCATCCGCGCCGCCATCAAACGGGCGGCGGCAGGCTGACGTGGTCCGCCCGCCGGGTGTGTCGCGTCGGGAGTTCCTCAGCGTCAGTGTCGCTGTCGGCGGCGGCCTGCTGCTCGGCTTCGAGCTGCCGGCGCCGCCTCCCTCCGCCTTCGAGCCCAACGCCTTCATTCGCGTCGACCGCGACGGTCGCGTGACGCTGGTCATGCACAAGGTCGAAATGGGACAGGGGACGTATACGTCCATGTCCATGCTCCTGGCCGAGGAGCTGGAGGTCGATCTGGCCGACGTGCGGCTCGAGCACGCTCCTCCCGACGACGCCCGCTACGCGGAGCCGCTGTTCGGGGTGCAGGAGACGGGGGGGTCGACGTCGGTGCGGGGCAACTGGGAGCCGCTGCGCCGCGCCGGTGCCGCCGCGCGGAGCCTCTTGGTCGCCGCCGCCGCGGCGACATGGAACGTCGATCCGGCCTCGTGCCGCGCAGCGCGGGGCACGGTGATTCACGGCCCCACGAATCGCTCGCTCGGATACGGTGCGCTGGTGGATAAGGCGGCCACGCTGCGGGTGCCGAGCCGCGTGCCGCTCAAAGACCCGAAGGACTTCAAGCTGATCGGCACGCCCGCGAAGCGCGTGGACGCGCGGGGCAAGGTCGACGGCACGGCGCAGTTCGGCATCGACGTGCGACTTCCGGACATGAAAGTCGCCACGCTCGCCGCCTGCCCCGTGTTCGGCGGCAAGCTCGCGAGCGTCGACGACACCAGGGCCAAAGCCATCCCGGGCGTGCGCCAGATCGTGCGGCTGGACGACGCGGTGGCGGTGGTGGCCGATCACATGTGGGCGGCCAAGCAGGGCCTCGCCGCGCTGGACATCCGCTGGGACGAGGGGCCGAACGCTCAGGTCGGGACCGCGGACATCGTGCGGGCGCTGGCTGACGCGTCGCTGAAACCGGGCGTGGTGGCACGCGACGACGGCGACCCGGTCAAGGCAATGGCGGGCGCGGCCCGAAAAATCGACGCGGTGTACGAGCTGCCGTTCCTGGCGCATACCACGCTCGAGCCGGTGAACTGCACCGTGCACGTGCGGCCCGACGGCTGCGACCTGTGGCTGGGCACGCAGGTGCCCACGTTCACCCAGACCGCGGCCGCGAAGCTCACGGGCCTGCCGCGCGCCAAGGTCCGCGTGCACAACCATCTGCTGGGCGGCGGGTTCGGCCGGCGGCTCGAGGTGGACTTCGTGGTCCGCGCGGTGCAGATCGCCCAGCAGGTGACCGGTCCCGTGAAAGTGGTGTGGACCCGCGAAGAAGACATTCAGCACGACATGTACCGGCCCTATTACTACGACCGGATCGCCGCCGGTCTCGACGCCGGCGGCAAGCCGGTCGCGTGGACGCATCGCGTCACCGGGTCGTCGATCATGGCGCGGGTGACGAGCGAGCTGTTCCCCAAGAACCTGCGGGTGATCCGCGCTGTCGGCCTGCACCAGGTGATCGCCGGGATGAAGGGCCTCGATACCGACGCCGTGGAAGGCGCGGCGGAGCCGCCCTACGACCTGCCCAACATCCGGGTCGAGTACGTGCGGCAGGAGCCGCCCGGGATTCCCACGGCGTTCTGGCGTGGCGTCGGTCCGACCCACAGCATCTTCGTGGTGGAGAGCTTCATCGACGAGCTCGCCGCCGCGGCGGGGCAGGATCCGGTCGCGTACCGGCGCGCGCTGCTCGACCACTCGCCGCGAGCCAGAGCCGTGCTGGACCTGGTGGCAGAGAAGGCGGGGTGGGGACAGCCGCTGGCGCCACGCAGCGGCCGCGGGGTCGCGCTGCTACACGCCTTCGGGAGCTACATCGCCGAGGTCGCCGAGGTCGCCGTGTCGCCGGCAGGCGACGTGCGCGTCCCCCGCGTGGTATGCGCCGTCGACTGCGGCACGATCGTCAATCCGGACACGGTCACAGCGCAGATGGAGGGCGGCATCGTGTTCGGGATCACCGGCGTCCTGTTCGGCGAGATCACGATCAAAGGCGGGCGGGTCGAGCAGCACAATTTCAACGACTACCGCATGCTGCGGATCAACGAAGCGCCGGTGATCGAGGTCCATCTCGTGTCGAGCGGCGAGGCGCCGGGCGGCGTGGGCGAGCCCGGCACGTCGTGCGTGATGCCGGCGGTGGCGAACGCGATCTTCGCTGCGACGGGAACGCGGATCCGGAGGCTCCCCGTCAAGGACCAGCTGCACCCGGTAAGCTGAGCGTGCGCGCTCCCGCATGACGCCCGAGCAGCGCTTCCGCGCGGCGCGGTGGGGCTATGTCGCGGTGGTCCTGCTCGCAACCCTGACGCAGCTGCATTTCTCTTCCGATCTCACGGCTGCCGGAGAACGGCTGGTGCGCGCGTTCACGCCCTCGCTCGGCTGGCGTGACGCGATCGACGGCCTGCGCAACACGGTGCTCTTCGCCGGGCTCGGGGCGGTGTGGGTGGTGACGTCCCGCTCCGGCAACGTGCGCGCCGAGATCCGGCGAGCGACGCTGGTCGGGCTCGCGCTGAGCGCGACCGTCGAGGGGCTGCAGGTGTTCTCACCAGTGCGGACCGCCAGCATCGTGGATGTCACGACCAACACGCTGGGCGCGCTGCTGGGCGCGGGCGCGGTCGCCCTGTTGATCGCCGCCGTGGTGGCGGCGAAGGGAGCGCGGTCGTACCTGGGCGTGCCGACCTTCCTCGTGGCCGCCGCGTACGGCGGGGCCGCGCTGTGCGAGGCGCTGACGCCCTTGTTCGGGCCGGCCGCGCTGCCGTGGACCGCCGGTGGACCCCTCGGGCGCCTCAACGCCGCGCTCGCGGCGGCGGGACCGATCTCGTTCGACATGCTGCCGCTGGTCGACCTGCTGCTGTTCGCGCCGGCCGGATTTCTGTTCGTCATGCTGCTGCGCGAACAGGGGCGTGAGGCCGGGTGGGTGGGCGTCGCGGGCGCCGGAGCCGGGCTCGCGCTCTTGGCGGAGCTCGGGCACGGGATGCTCGGGTTTCCGATCTGGTGGGGAGCGGTGCTGGTGCGCATCGCGGGTGTGGGTCTGGGCGCGTGGGCGGCGCAGCGCGCGCTGCCGGCGCTGACGCCGTTGCTGCGCGGGGCGGCGCGGGCGCGCGCCGCGTTGTTCGCTTACGGAGGGTTGCTGGTGTTGTGGGGCTGGCGCCTGTTCATGCCCCGCACGGACCCGCACGCCATCGCCGCGCAACTCGCCCCCGAGAACCTGGTGCCGCTGGCATCGCTCGCCGAGCGGGTGGACGCGTTCAGCGCGCTGCATGTGCTGCAGCAGTTCCTCTTATACCTGGCGCTCGGCACCCTGTTGGCGGTCTGGCCGCTGCGTCTCAGGGGACGCTGGGCGCACCTGTGGCCCGGGGTGTGGTTGGCGGTGGTGATCGAGCTGGGACACGCGGTGATCGTGGAGCGCACCTTCGACGTGACGAACGCCCTGGTGGCGTGCGCCGGGCTCGGGATCGGCTGGATCGTGGTACGGCGCTCGGGGTTCGCGCCGTATGGGGAGGCACTGGCGGCGCCCGTCGCCCGCTAGGGCTAGTCCGACGCTTTGCGCCAGTCGCGCCAATCGGCGTCGACCAGGAATACCGTACCTCCGAGCCCCTAGGCCCGAACCCCGAGCCCCTACTCGTAGCGCAGCGCCTGCACCGGATCCACGAGCGAGGCCCGTCGGGCCGGAACGTATACCGCGCCGAGCGCCACGAGCGTGAGCAGTAGGGCGGCGAGCGCGAATACCACCGGATCGTGGCCTTGGAGTCCGTAGAGCAACGACTGGGCGGCACGCCCCAAACCGAGCGCTCCCACCAGGCCGATCCCACCGCCCACGAGCATCATCCCCGACATCTGACGCAGCACCATCGCGCGCACTTTCCCGCTGTCGGCACCCAAGGCCATGCGCACGCCGATCTCGCGCGTGCGCTGGGCCACGCTGTAGGCCAGGACGCCGTACAGCCCCACGGCGGCGAGCACGGTAGCGAGCACGGCGAAGGACGCCGACAGGATGCTGATCAGCCGGTCCACGGAGACGGTTTGTCGGATCTGCTGCGGCATGGTCTTCAGGCCCTCCAACGGAAGGCCGGGGTCGAGCTGCTTGAGGGCGGCCGGGAGCGCGCGCAGCAGCGCCGTGGGCTCGGCGGACCGCACGTAGAAGTTCATCTGTCCCACACGTGTGTCCTGTCGCCACGGCGTGTAGAACAACGGCGGCACCGCCTCCTTGACACTGGCGTACTTGACGTCGGGGATGATGCCGACGATCTGGATGTTCAGTGAGTCGGGCCCACGCGTGGACATAAACTTGCCCACGGCGTGCTCGCCCAGGTTGAACTTCTTCACGAACGCCTGGTTCACCACGGCAACCCGGGGCGCCCCCCGACGGTCCGCTGGGGTGAATTCGCGGCCGGCGCGCAGCGGGACGCCCAGGGTGGCGAAGTAGCCGGCGCCGACCTCGTTGTACCGCGCGTTGATGTCCACGTCGGGCCCGGACGGAAACCCTTGTACGTTGACGTCCGTCCTCCATTCGCCTCCCGCCAGGAGCGGAACCATCGAACTGGTCACGCCGCTCACACCGGGGATCGTGCCCACCTCGTCCTCCACCCGGCCATAGAGCAGCAGGGCGCGGGTGCTGTCGTATCCGCTCCGATCCGGCGCGACGCTGAACGTGACCACGTCGTCGACGTGCACACCAAGATCCACCCGGGTCACGTTGACCAGGCTCTTCAGGAAGAGGCCTGCGGCGATGAGCAGCGTGGTGGCCAGGGCGATCTGGACCGTCACGAGGGACGTCCGGAACCTGGCGGCGCCTCGTGCCCCCGAGATCTGGCCGGCGTTGGCGCGAATCGTCGTGACCAGCTCCGTGCGCGTGCTGTGCCAAGCCGGGAACACGCCGAACGCGATCCCCGTGGCGAGCCCCAGCGCGCCGGCGAAGACCAGCACCACGGGCTGGAGACCGAACCCGACCGTGCTCACGACTTCGGGCGGAGCGAGGGTGGCGACCCCAGCCAGAGTCCAGTTGGCCACGAGCAGACCGGCGAGCGCGCCCAGGCAGGCGAGGAGCACGGATTCGGCGAGCAACTGGGTGATGAGCTGCCTGCGGCGGGCGCCCAGGGCCAGACGGACGCCCATCTCCATGCTACGGCTCGCGCCACGCGCGAGCAGGAGATTCGCGATGTTGGCGCACGCGATGAGCAGCACGATCGCGGTGACGCTGAACAGCATGAGCAACGGCGTCTTCGCGTCCCGGTGCATCGAGCTCTGCCCCCGCGAGCCCGGGGTGAGGACGACCCGCTTGACCCGGAACTTGGCCATGAACTGATCGCTCATGCCCTTTTGGAGCGGCGCCTCGACTTCTGTGAGAATGGAATGGTAGACCGCGTTGAGCCCGACGTTGGCCTGTGCCAGGGACACACCCGGCTTTAGCCGCCCGAAGAGATACGCCCAGTAGTCCCGACGGTTCTCGAACCCGCGGAACCCGGGCGACAGCACACCCCGCATGCTGATCGGCACGAATACCAGTGGCCGGACGCCGAGCGTGGTCCCCTGAAAATCCCGCGGAGCGACGCCCACGATGGTCATCTCCTGTCCATTGACGCGGAGGGGGCGCCCCAGGATCGCGGGATCGCTACCGAAGTGGGACTGCCAATAGCCGTACCCGAGCACCGTGACGTAGTTGGTGCCGATGCTCTGGTCGTCCGCGGGCGCGAGGAGGCGCCCCAGGGCCGGGCGCAGACCGAGGGTCGGGAAGTAGGACCCCGAGACGTACATCCCGTCCCCCGTCGTCGCCTGGTCGCGATAGGACAAACTGACGCCGAAAGCCAAATGCGCTGCGAGTCCAGTAAAGACCGTCTGCATCCGCTCGAGGTCGCGAAACATGGGGTAGCTGAACACCACGTCGCAGCTTCCCGCCTGGCTGCACAACATGGAACCGGCTTTTGGGAAGGGGTCCGCGAGGTTGACGAGCCGGTTCGGGTCTGGCACCGGGAGCGGACGAAGCAAGATCTGGTCGAAGAGCGAGAAGACCGCAGCGTTGGCGCCGATGCCGAGCGCGAGCGAAACAACCGCGATGCCGGTGACGAACGGCGTCTTCGAGTGGGTGCGGAAGGCCAGAGTGAGGTGTCGCATTAGGTCGAGGCTGAAGGGTCCCAACAGGAACTGGCAAGCACTGTGCCAGATCGGGGCTCGGGGCTCGGGGTTCGGGACTCGGAAGTCCCGAAGGGCGATCGGCCGCGCGAGTCCTGCGCTGGAGTGCCGAACCACCGAGCCCCGAGCCCCGTGTCCCCAGGAGTGTCCGCTTGTGGGACTGCCCATCCCACATCCGCACGCCTCGAGCTAGGCGCGGCCCGCAAGCTCTCGCTGCAATCCGTTCACCGCCATCGCGTTAGCCCTGTCCGGCTCGTGGTATGAGGTGTGCTTAGGCCAGTAGCTCGTGGACATCGCTCGCCCACCCCTCGCCAAGACCGGCCGGTACGTGAAGGCCGGCATCGGCGCGGGCGCGATCATCTTGCTCACGATTTTCCTCACGAGCCTGAAGCCCGCCGCACCGACCGTGGACCGAGCGACTCTGTGGGTCGATTCGGTGCGCCGCGGCGAAATGGTGCGTGAGGTGCGGGGGCCTGGTACGCTCGTCCCAGAACACATCCGCTTCATCACGGCGCTCGCCGCTGGTCGCGTCGATCGGGTGCTCGCGCAACCGGGGCAGCGTGTGAAGCCGGAGACCGTGCTGCTCGACCTTTCCAACCCCGATGTCCAGATCCAGGCGCTCCAGGCCGAGCAGCAACTGGCCGCGGCGCGCGCCGAGCTGGTGAGTGAACGGACGAATCTGGAGAACCAGCGCCTCACCGAGGCGGGCGTGGTGGCCACGACGCGCACCGAATACCTCCGGGCGAAGCGCGACGCGGAGGTCGCCGAGTCGCTCGGTCTGCACGGAGGCATGTCTCGCAACGACGCGGCGCTGGCGAAGGACAAGGCGGCCGAGCTGGAGACCCGCTACGGGATCGAGCAGCAGCGGCTCGCCCTGATGACCGAGACGATCGACTCCCAGCTCGCGGTGCAGCGGTCGCAGGTGGACCGGCTGCGCGCCGTCGCGGATTTCCAGCAGAACACGCTGCGATCGCTGCAGGTGCGCGCCGGCGACTCGGGCGTCGTCTCCGACTTGACGCTCCAGCTCGGCCAGTACGTGCTGGGCGGGACTATGCTGGCCAAGGTGGTCCAGCCCGGGAAGCTCAAAGCGGTGCTCCAGATCCCCGAGACGCAAGCGAAGGACATTACGATCGGCCAGAAGGCCGCCATCGACACACGCAACGGGATCGTCTCCGGGCACGTGATTCGGTTCGATCCCAATGCGATCAACGGCACCGTGGCGGTGGACGTGGCGCTCGAGGACACTGTCGCCGGTATGCGCCCCGACCTCTCGGTCGACGGTACGATCGAGATCGAGCGGCTGGAGCACGTGCTGTTCACGGGGCGGCCCGCCTACGGGCAGCCGAACAGCGTGATCGGGATGTTCAAGATCAGCGATGACGGGCACTACGCGAACCGCGTGCAGGTGCAGGTAGGTCGCAGCTCGGTCAACACCATCGAGGTGATGCGCGGCCTGAACGTGCGCGATTCGGTCATTCTCTCGGACATGACGCAGTGGGACAACGTGGAGAGGGTGAGAATCAAGAGATAGGGGCTAGGGATTCGGGGCTCGGGACTCGGGGGTGACGTCCGAGCCCCGAACCCCGAGTCCCGAGTCCCGATCCGAGGAGAGCCGATGTCCAGCAACGGTGCGCCGTTGATTCAGCTCCGGGGCGTAAGAAAGGTCTTCTACACCGACGAGGTGGAGACCCACGCGCTCGCGGATGTCCATCTCGAGATCAAGCAAGGCGAGTACGTCTCGATCGCCGGGCCGTCGGGGTGCGGCAAGACGACGCTGCTGTCGCTGCTGGGGCTGCTCGACACGCCCACCGAAGGCACCTACCTGCTCGAGGATCGGCCGGTCGCGAACCTGTCCGCCGCCGAGCGGGCCCGGATCAGGAACCGCCGCATCGGATTCATTTTCCAGGCGTTCAACCTGATCGGCGACTTGACCGTGTACGAGAACGTCGAGCTGCCGCTCACCTACCGCGGTATGCCCGGCGCCGAGCGCAAGCAGCGGGTGCAGGCGGCGCTCGAGCGGGTCGGCATGTCGCACCGGGCGAGGCATTATCCGGCGCAGCTCTCGGGGGGCCAGCAGCAGCGCGTCGCGGTGGCGCGCGCGGTGGTGGGGGACCCCGCAATTCTCCTGGCCGATGAGCCGACGGGGAACCTGGACTCGAGCAACGGTGGCGCGGTGATGGACTTGTTGCGCGAGCTGCACCGCAACGGCGCCACGATTTGCATGGTGACGCACGATCCGCGCTACGCTCAGCACGCGGACCGGACGGTGGCGCTGTTTGATGGGCGGGTGGTGGAAGAGCAGGGGTCGGGGGTCGGGGGTCAGGGAAGGACGACGCCGACTCCAGCTCTCTAACCCCTGACCCCTGGTCCCTGACCCCATGCTCTCTGACCTCCGCTACGCGCTGCGGACGTTCGCGCGGAGCCCCGGTCTCACCGTGGCCGCGGTCGTCTGCCTCGCGCTCGGCATCGGCGGCAACGCCACGATCTTCGGGGTTGTCGACACGCTGCTGTTCCGGCCGCCCGCCCACATCAAGGATCCGGGACAAGTCATGCGCCTGTACTTTCGCACTCACTCACCCACCTTCGGCACCGTTACGGGCAGCGTCAGGTCCTATCCGCTCTACATGCTTATTCGGGATTCGGCCCGCGCGTTCAGCGAGGTTGCGGCGTTCGCCGGCGCTCGCCCGACGAGCCTGGCGCGCGGCCCGGAGGCGCGTGAGGCCCGGGTGGATCTCGTCTCCGGAAGTTTCTTCTCGCTGTTGGGCGTGAAGCCGGCCCTCGGTCGCTTCTATAGGGCCGATGAGGACCGGCGCGGCGGCCCCTACGTTGCGGTGCTGAGCTATGACTTTTGGCAGCGCGCGTTCGGTGGCGACCGGGGTGTGCTCAGTCGCCAGCTCCGGCTTGGCCAGAACGTTTACACGGTGGTCGGCGTCGCTCCCAAAGGGTTCACCGGGGTCAACCTTCAAGCGGTGGACCTATGGGCGCCGCTTGCCGTCGCAACGCCGGACGTCATGGGAGACATGTCCTGGCTGAATCGCGGGTCCTTCTTTGTTCAGATGATCGGCCGACTACGCGCTGGCGCGACTGTGACCCAGGCGGCGCACGAGGTAACGTCCGCGTTCCGCGCCGATGGAGCCCGGGTGCCTTACTGGCATCTCGGTCCGGACGACGTCGCTCTGCTCGGGCCTGTGCAACAGGCTCGCGGACCCGAAATGTCGCGAGACGCCAAGGTGTCGACCTGGCTCGCGGCGGTGTCGGCCATCGTCCTGCTCATTGCGTGCGCCAACGTGGCGAACCTACTGCTCGCCCGCGCGATCCAGCGCCAGCGGGACACCGCCGTCCGTATTGCAATGGGGGTCGGACGGGCGCGGCTTGCGCGTCAGCTTCTCACCGAAAGCGCGCTCCTGGGCCTGACTGGCGGCGTCGCCGCGCTACTAGTCGCGCTGTGGACAGGTCCAGTGATACGCGCGTTCCTGCTGCCGAGCATCCCTACTCTGGCGGCACCTGTAGACGGTCGCGTGCTCACCTTCACCGGGGTGGTGGCACTGCTGACAGGAATCCTGGTGGGTATCGCACCCGCGGTGCGGGCGGGTCGCGCTGGACTGACGTCTGCTCTGAAGGCAGGCGTCGGTGAAGGCCGATATCAGCGCTCCCGGCTCCGTTCGTCGCTTCTCGCGGGTGAGATCGCACTTACCGTCGTGCTGATCGTCGGCGCAGGGCTCTTCGCACGGAGCCTGCGAAATGTGCGCGGGTTGGATCTCGGCTTCGATCCGGAGCGCGTGATCCTCGGCACGATCGACCTCCGCTCGGCAGGATACACGATGCCCGAGATCAACGCGCTTTACTTGCGGATGCTCGAGCGCGTGCAGACGCTCCCCGGCGTGGAGTACGCGGCAGCGACGGCGGGCAGTCCCTTCGGGTGGAGCACGGCCATGTCGGTCTCCGTGCCGGGGCGCGACTCCATGCCGACCCTGAAGACTGGTGGACCCTATTACCAAGCTGTGACGCCCAGTTACTTCGCCGCGATGGGTACGCCGGTGCGGGGCCGCGGGTTCACTGCTGCAGATCGCGGTGCGCTCGTCGCGATCGTCAATCAAACAATCGCGCGATTGCTATGGCCCGGTGAGGACGCCGTTGGGAAGTGCGTACGACTAGGCGACGATAAGCGCTGTCGTGAGGTGGTAGGGGTTGTCCCGGACGCGCGGCGTTATCAAGTCGTCGAAGACGCCTCGATGCTGGTCTACGTCCCGTTCCTCGGCGATCCGCGGAACGGATTTGGTAGCGTCTTCACGGCGCTCGTCGTGCGGACACACGGGAGGCCTGAGGACATGCTGGCGTCGGTGCACGCCACGATCCAGCAGACGGCTGCGAATCTGCCGTACGCCAACGTGACCCCGCTCGCCGACCTCGTCGCCCCATCGATCCGGCCATGGCGACTCGGGACGACGATGTTCGGAGCATTCGCGGGACTGGCTCTGGTCCTCGCGGCCGTCGGGTTGTACGGCGTGTTGTCCTACACGGTAGCGCAGCGCACGCAGGAGATCGGGATCCGCGTGGCCATGGGCGCGCAGCGCGGCGACGTGCTCCGCTTGACGGTGGGTCAGGGCGTTCGCATCGCCGCGCTCGGCGCCGGCATCGGAGCGGTGGTGGCGCTGGTCGGTGGACGGGTGCTGAGCTCGCTGTTGTACGGCGTGTCGCCCCGCGATCCGCTGGTGCTGTTCGGTGCGACGGCGATTCTCCTCGTCGTTGCGGCGGTCGCGAGCTATCTGCCGGCCCGCCGGGCGACGAAGGTCGATCCGGTGGTGGCGTTGCGGTATGAGTAGGGGTTCGGGATTCGGGGCTCGGGACTCGGGGGCCCGGTGGTCGAGCGCCGTCCCCCGGGCCGGACGCCGAGTCGGTACGCCCGAGCCCCGAATCCCTAGTCCCGAGCCCCTATGACCGACCTTCGCTACGCCCTCCGCACGCTCGTCCGCAGCCCCGGCTTCACGCTCGCCGCGGTCGTCACCCTCGCGCTCGGCATCGGCGCCAACACGGCCGTGTTCAGCGTGGTCGAGGGCGTGTTGCTCCGATCGCTGCCCTTCCCGCGCGCGAACCGGCTGCTCGACATCAAGACCGTCCCGGAGCGCTATCGCAGCGGAGCTCGCTGGGGCGGCACGTCGGAGCTCACGTGGTATCAGACATGGCGAACCGCCCCAGGAGTGTTCGAGGACCTCGCGGCGTACATCGGGGATCAGCCGGTCTTGATCGGCCCGTGGGAGGCGGTTCGCGTGGAGACCTGGAGCGTCACGGCGAACTTTTTCCCGTTGCTCGGCGCGCGACCGCTGCTGGGGCGCGCTTTCCTGCCCGAGGAGGACCGTCCGGGTACCGCCCGGGTCGCGGTATTGAGTCACCGTCTCTGGGCAGCCCGCTATGGCAGCGACACGACTGTCCTCGGGCGGACGCTGACCCTCGACACGATGAAGTACGTCGTCGTGGGCGTCATGCCCGCTGCGTTCCGCTACCCGGCTGGCGCGGATGTGTGGTTGCCGCTCGGCAGCTATTTGTCGGGTCCCAACCGCCGCGAGCGGGCACGCCGCCAGGGCTACTGGTACGTCGGACGTCTCCGGCCTCAGGTGACGCTGACGCAGGCTCAGGCGACCCTAGACGCCGTCTCGCGCCGCTCGTGGGCAAGCGAACCCGGCCAGAGCGGCCGCCTGCCGCTCGTCGTCGGGCTACACGACTATCTCGTCGGCGAAACACGCACACCACTGCTCCTGATGCTGGGTGCCGTGAGCCTGGTCTTGCTCGTGGCGTGCGCCAACGTCGCCAATCTGCTCCTCGCCCGCGCCACGGCGCGCGGGCACGAGCTCGCCGTGCGGATCGCGCTCGGTGCGGGCACACGACGCCTGATCCGTCAAGTGTTGACGGAGTCGCTCCTCGTCGCAGCGTTCGGGGGTGGCCTGGGCGTATTGCTCGCACTGTGGAGCGTGCCGGCGCTGGTTCGCTTGGCCGGGGCAGAGCTGCCGCGGGTCGCCGAAATCGGTGTGAACCTAAGGGTGCTCGCTGCAGCCATGACGATGAGTGTCCTCGCCGGCGTCGCAGCGGGACTCGTGCCCGCGGTGCAAACGGCCCGGCGGGCGCCGTCGGATGCCCTCAAGTGCAGAAGCCCGAACGCGGGCGGCGAAGGCTGGCGCCACCGCTCGAGCGATGCCTTCATCGTCGGCCAGGTCGCTTTGACGATGGTGCTCCTTTCCGGAGCCGGACTGCTAGCGCGCAGCTTCGCGCATCTGGTCCGCTTGAATCCGGGGTTCGAACCCGCTCACCTCGTCGCCGCTGAGCTGCAGCTACCGGGTACGCGCTACGCTGCGCCGCACGCCAGGATCGCGTACGTGCAGCAGGCGCTGGAGCGCGTCCACGCACTGCCTGGCGTATCGGCGGTCACTGCGAGCTCCGGCATTCCGCTGGCGGGTTACGCGGTGGGATCGGTGAGTCTTCCCGGGCGGCCCGACGAGGATAGCCGTTTGTGGGCATGGATCTCGGGCGTGACGGACGACTACTTCCGGGTGCTCGGCATCCCCCTCAAGCGCGGTCGCGTGTTGGGTGCCGGGACCACCGACGCAACGGCGGTCGTGATCGACGAGGCCGCGGCACGGGCGTACTTCCCAGGCGAGGACGCGCTCGGTCGGGAGATCAAGTTCTACGGCGCTCGCACCCGCACCATCATCGGCGTCGTGGGGGACACCCGTCAGCAGAATCTCCAGGCTCCGGCGCCGCCACACATCTATCAGCCGCTCGCAAGCGACGCAGCGGCCTTCATCAAGGTCATCGCGCGAACGGCCGGCGATCCGAGCCTGTCTGCCACAGCGATGCGAGACGCTTTGCGGGAAGTCGACGCTGGCGTGCCACTCGAGCGCGTGGCGCCAGTGAGTGAACTGCTCTCGGGTGCGCGAGCCCGGCACCGGTTTTACGCCCTGCTCGTGCTGGTGTTCGCCGCGACCGCGCTGGCGTTGGCGGCCACCGGCGTGTACGGGATTGCCGCATACGCGGTCACGCGCCGCACGCAGGAGATCGGGGTCAGGATTGCCCTGGGTGCTGGACGTCGTGCCGTCGTCCGACTGATCGTCTCGCGCGGCATGATGCTTACGCTAGGCGGAATCGTGCTCGGAGGGGCTGGCGCCTTCGGCGTGACGGGCCTGCTTCGCGATCTGTTGTTCGAGGTCGGGCCGCGGGATCCCGTAACGCTCGCTGCGGTAGCGCTGCTCCTCCTAGCCGCCACCCTTCTCGCGAGCTGGCTCCCCGCGCGCCGGGCGACGAAGGTCGATCCGATGGTGGCGTTGAGATATGAATAGGGATCAGGCGTCGGGGATCAGGGGTCAGGGTGCTCACCTGAGTGAAGCGCTCTGGACGCGACCGGTCCCATCCCTGACCCCCAACCCCTGACCCCCGACCCCTCACATGCTCCAGGATCTCCGCTTCGCACTCAGAAGTTTGCGCAAGAACCCCGGCTTCAGCACCATCGCCATCGTGACGCTGACGCTCGGCATTGGGGCCAACACGGCGATCTTCAGCGCGGTGGATGCGGTCCTGCTCAAGCCGCTGCCCTACCCCCACGCGGACCGCCTGGTGTCGCTCGACACGAAGGTGCCGGGACCGGGCAAGGACATCTTCGCGAGCTCGATGTCCTACCCCGACATTCAGCAGTTGCAGGCACTCACCAGGGATTTCGCCGGTGTAGCCGCGTATAGAGACACGCGCTACAACTACGCGGGCGGCGACCAGGCGCTCGAGCTGGCGGCCACGGTCGTCTCGCCCAACCTGTTCGGCGTGCTGGGCGAGAGTCCGGCTATCGGGCGCGGGTTCACCGGCGCCGAGCTGCACGATCGGCTCGCCGTGCTGAGCTACGGCATGTGGGCCACGGCATTCGGCAGCGACCGTAACATCGTGGGCCGCGTGATCAACCTCGACGGCCACAGCTTCACGGTTGTGGGCGTCATGCCGCGCGGCTTCGCGTTCCCCAACGAGGATACCCAGCTGTGGGTGCCGCTGGGCGAGGCGCTGCGCTCCGCTCCGCAGCTCGAGTTCAACCGCCACTTCTACGCGTTCGAGTCCGTGGCACGCCTGGCGGCGGGCGCCACGCTTGCGCAGGCGCGCGCCGACGTTGGCGTGGTGGCGCAGCGCATCAGCGCTGCCGAGCGGGATCAGCCTGGGGGCGGCGGCGCCAACCCCAAGGTCTCCATCGCGTCCGGCATGGCGTTCGGCGTCGATCCGCTGAAGGTGGAAGGTGTGGAGGACGTCCGCTCTGCCTTGCTGGTGCTGTTCGGCGCGGTGGGGCTGGTGCTGTTGATCGCCTGCGCCAACGCGGCGGGGCTGTACGTGGCGCGCGCCACCGAGCGCAGGAAGGAGGTCGCCGTGCGCCGGGCGCTCGGTGCCGATCGCGCGCGGCTGGCGCGGCAGTTCCTGACCGAGAGCGTGGTGGTGGCGCTCATCGCGGGGGCCGCGGGCGTGCTGCTGGCGCGCTGGGGCCTCGCCGCCGCGCTCGTCGTGTGGCCGCGCGTGCCGCGCGTGAACGAGATCGGGCTCGACCCCTGGGTACTCGGCTTCGCCCTCGTCCTCTCGCTCGTGACGGGCCTGGCGTTCGGACTGCTGCCGGCGCTGCGCGCGGCGGGCCCCGGCGTGGAGCAGGCGCTGCGCGACGAGGGCGGCGCCACGACGGGCTCGCGCCGGCGCCACAGGACGCAGAGCGGGCTGGTGGTGGCGGAGATCGCGCTCGCGCTCGTGCTGCTCGTGGGCTCGGGGCTGCTCATCAGGAGCTTCGTGCGGTTGACGTCGGTGGATCCCGGCTACGACACGCGCGATGTGCTGGCGGCGCGCATCCGGCTCACGCCCTCGCGCTACGCGGATCCCACGGTGCAGAGCCAGTTCTTTCAGAATCTCACGGACGTGCTGGCGCGCAATCCCGGCGTGGCAGACGTGAGCGTGTCCCGCACGCTGCCGCTCACGGGCGGCGTGGACATCCTGGCGTTCGATCCACGGCGGATTCGTCCCGACGCCACCGAGGAGTACCTCGCGGCGCGGCTGAGCGTGGTGGGTCCGGGCTACTTCGCGGCGATGGGCATCACGCTCCGGGGCCGCGACTTCACGCCGCAGGACCGGGCGGACGCCCCGAAAGTTGTCATCATGAACCGGCGGCTCACCGACGAGCTGTGGCCGGGGCAGGATCCGCTGGGGAGGATCTTCCCGGTGCCGCGGCTCGGCGGCGGCGGATACGACGCGACGGTGATCGGTACGATCGGGGACATTCGTTACGCCTCGCTTGATGCCACGCCGATGCTGGAGCTGTATGTGCCGCAGCTCCAGCGGCAGGGCGCGCCCGAGATGTGGGTCGTGCTCAAGGCCAAGCATTCCCCGCTGGCGCTGGCGGGCGCGGTGCGCGCCGCCGTGCGGCAGCTCGATCCCCAGCAGCCGATCGGCGATCTCGTGGGCCTGGATCAGGCGCTGTCGCGCTCGACGGCGGCGCGGCGACTGAGCATGACGCTGCTCACCCTGTTCGCGGCGCTGGCGGTGGTGCTCGCGTTGATCGGCATCTACGGCATCACGGCGTACGCGGTCACGCAGCGTACGCGCGAGCTGGGCCTGCGCATGGCCATCGGTGCCAGGCCCGCCGAGGTGGTGGGGCTGCTGCTCAAGGAGAACCTGTGGCTGGTGCTCGGCGGGCTGGTCCTGGGAACGACCGGCGCGACCCTGGCGACCCGCGCGCTGCGCTCCATGCTGTTCGGCGTCTCGACGCTGGATGCGATCACCTTCGTCGGCGCGGCGTTGGTGCTCGGCGGGGTCGCGATGCTCGCCACGTACGTGCCCGCCCGTCGGGCGGCGCGGGTCGACCCGATGGTGGCTTTGAGATATGAATAGGGGTCGGGGGTCGGGGATCAGGGGTCAGAGCTTCGGCGGCTTTCGAGGGCGCGCCGCCTCCCTCGGCGCGTCCCTGACCCCCGACCCCTGACCCCCGACCCCTGAGTTATGGACACCCTCCTCGCCGATCTCCGCTACGCCGTGCGGACGCTGCGCAAGAGTCCCGGCTTCGCGGCCGCTGGGATCCTGACCCTGGCACTCGCCATCGGCTCCAACACCGCTGTGTTCAGCGTCGTGAACGGCGTGCTGCTCCGGCCGTTGCCCTTCGCCGAGCAGGATCGGCTCTTCATGCTGGCCGAGCAGAGTCGTCAGGGGGCATTCCGGCCGCCATCGTACCCTACCTTCCTCGATTGGCAGGCCCAGGCCTCTGCGTTCGCTGGCCTCGCCTACGTGCGTGGCGGAGGGCAGCGGCTCGCCGGCCCCGAGGGTGTCCAGAACCTCTTGGTGTCCGCCGTGTCGACCGGCTTCTTTGCGACCCTCGGCGAGCGCCCGCTGCTCGGACGGCTGTTCACGCCCGATGAGGAGCGCGCGGGTGCCCATGTAGCGGTCCTGTCGTACGCGCTGTGGCAGGACCGCTTCGGCGGAGACCCGGCCATCCTCGGCAAGACGCTGTCGCTCACCGCCGGAGTGTTCACCGTCGTGGGTGTGCTTCCGCACGACGTGGCGTACCCAGCGTGGGCGACCGAGCAGCTGTACGTGCCGATCGCCACGGTCGCCGCGACCGACCGAGCGCTCACCCAACGCGGCTTCCATGCCGACTGTCGCATCATCGGCCGTCTCAAGCCGGGGATGACCCGGGAGCAGGCGAAGGCCGACCTCGACGGCGCGGCTCGGCGTGAAGCAGCCACGTACCCTGGGTTCAACGCCGACTGGACGTCGGTCGGGCTGTTTCCGCTGCGCGACGAGATCCTGTTCGGCACCACGCAACAGCTGCTCGTGCTCGTCGTGGCGGTCGGCCTCGTCCTTACGATCGGCTGTGTCAACGTGGCGAACCTGACGCTGGCGCGCGCCGGTGCGCGCGGCCGCGAGCTCGCGATCCGATCGGCCTTGGGGGCGGGACGCGGGCGGGTGGTCAGACAGCTGCTCACCGAAAGCGTGGTGCTCGCGTCCCTGGGAGGCGGACTGGGCGTGGCCAGCGCGTACGCGGCCATTGCGGTGCTCAGGCGCGCCGCACCGTGGGTACTGCCCCGGCTTGAGACAGTGCAGGTCGACGGTTGGGTGCTTGCCTTCGCGCTCGGCGTCACGATCATCACGACCGTGGCCACCGGGCTCTTACCCGCCCTGCGAGCAGCCCGCGCCGACCTGACCGACTCCTTGAAGGAAGGCAGCGCGGGAGCGGGCAGCGGACACGGACGACAGCGCCTGCGCGCGGCGCTCGTGATCAGCGAAATCGCGCTGGCCGTGGTCCTCGTGGTGGGCGCCGGGCTGTTGATCCGGAGCCTGTGGCGACTGCGGGCGGTGAATCCGGGATTCGAGCCCGAAGGGCTCGTGACGTTCTTCATCTCACCACCGCCGCTGCAGGCCCAGGACCCGGTGAGGCTCGTGGCGCTGTACACGCAGGTCGAGGACGCCGCGCGGGCGCTCCCGGGGGTGACGAGCGTCGCCCTCACGAATTTCCCGCCGCTCGCAGGCGGTGGACTGCCGTCTCCGGTCGAGATTCCGGGGCGCGCGGCGGACCCGCTGCGCGATCCGCGCGTGTGGTTCATGACCGTGTCCCCGGGCTATTTCCGCACGATGCGCATCCCAGTCCGTGCGGGACGCGAGTTCACCGACGCCGACCTCGCCCCCGGCGCGGCCGTGATAGTGAATGAAGCGTTCGCGCGGGCGTTTTGGTCCGGCCTTGATCCGATCGATCTGATCGGGCGCCAGGTGACGCTCCACAAGGCGGTGCAGGGACGCCCCGACTTTGGTGAGCCGCTCCCCGGCACGGTGGTCGGTGTGGTGGGAGACGTGCATCACTTCGGTCTCGACACGCCGGCGGAAGCGCAGGTCTACGTTCCCTTCACCCGCAATGTTTGGGGGCACATGAACCTCGTCGTCCGGACGGCTGTTCCTCCGGGCGGGTTCCTGCAGACGCTCAGCCGGGCCGTCCGTCAGGTCGATCCGGATATTCCCATGACGTTGACGGGCAGCACCGGAAGCACGCCGGCGGTGGGCACGATCGACATCGCCGGGGGCCTCGCGTCACGGCGGTTCGACGTGTGGCTCCTGGGGAGCTTCGCCGCTGCCGCGTTGCTGCTCGCCGCCATCGGCATCTACGGGCTCCTGGCATACGCGGTGGGGCAGCGGCGGCGCGAGCTCGGCATCCGGCTCGCGCTCGGGGCGAGCCGGGGCGATGTGATGTCGGAGGTGGTGGGCGATGGGATCCGGCTCGCGGCGGCGGGGATTGGGCTCGGTGTCGTGGTCGCGCTGGCCGTCACTCGTTTGCTCACCGCGCTCCTGTACGGCGTCGGCGCGAGCGATCCCACGACGTTCGTGGGCGTCGTGGCCTTGCTGGCGCTCGTCTCGCTGGTTGCGAGTTATCTCCCCGCGCGCCGGGCGGCGCGGGTCGATCCGATGGTGGCGTTGCGATATGAATAGGGGTCAGGGGTCGGGGGTCAGGGGTGAGGGACGCGCCGCGAGCATGCGCGCGCGGGCACCGGCTCTTGCTCCGAGACGCCCCGACCCCCGACCCCTGACCCCCGATGAACGACCTCCGCTACGCACTCCGCACGCCGGCCCGCAGCCCCGGCTTCACCACCCTCGCACTGCTCACGCTGGCAGTCGGCATCGGCGCCAACGCGGCAGTGTCGCAGAATGATCCAGCTCAAGAACCTCGACGGGGCGCCCCGTCATCCTGGGGGGATCGTGAAGCCGCAACGCGGTCCCGTCGTGCAGCTCAGCCGCGTATCAAGCGTGGCCAGCTTCGCCCCCAGCGTTTCGGCCAGGGCCACGTACCACGCGTCGTACGCGGTGACGTTGGTCCGAAGGTCCCACACTCGCTCGGCGAACGGCTCGTACGGAAAGAGCTCCACGCGCAGGGCCAGGAGATCCGCGTGACCCAGCGACGCCGCGTCGTCGGAGATCTTGCCGGCCAAGACCGCCCGACGCAGGAGGTTCGCGACCTCGGCCGGCATCAGGTGGGGTGCTCCGAGGTGGTCGCTGTGCAACAGCTCGTCGGCCCATGTCCCGTCCGGGCCGCTGTCCACGAGGGCGGCGACGACGACCGAGGCATCCGCGACGATGGTCACCGGCGATCGGCGTCGCGCTGGGAGAGAATCCACTCCCTCGAGAGCTTACTCGCCGTCCTGGCCTTGCGCTCGCGGATCCGCAGGAACAGCGCCTCCGCGTCGGGCCGGCGCGCCAGCTCGATCAGCTGGGCGCGGAGGTATTCCTGGAGCGACCGTCCCGTCAGGGCAGCCCGCGCCGCCAGCTCGTCACGGGCCTTTCGGGGCACATCTCGGATGGTGATGGACTTCCGCATGCATCATTATGCTGCTGGTGCCAGCATAATGCAAGTCGCGTGCAGTACCACCCCCAACCCCCCGGCCCTAGCCCCGAGTCCCTCATGATCCAACTTCGCAACGTCGACAAGTCCGTCTCCCAGGGCAACGGCCGGCTGTTCATCCTCCGGCAAGTCTCCATCGACATCGCCGCAGGCGACTTCGTGTCGATCATGGGCCCATCCGGGGCGGGGAAGTCCACCCTGCTCGCCGTACTCGGCATGCTCGATGGCGACTGGACCGGCGAGTACCGCTTCCTGGATCACACGGTGCACAAGATAAAGCCCAAGGACCGCGTGGCGCTCAACAAGCAGCACATCGGGTTCGTGTTCCAGCAGTACCACCTGCTCGACGATCTCACCGTGGCCGAGAACCTCGATGTGCCGCTGTCGTACCGCAACATCAAGAAGAGTGAGCGCGACTCGCTCGTCGCCGACACGCTGGATCGGTTCGGGATCGTCGCAAAGAAGGGTCTCTTCCCGCGGCAGCTCTCCGGTGGCCAACAGCAGCTCGTCGCGGTGGCGCGCGCGCTGATCCACAAGCCGTCGCTGATCCTCGCCGACGAGCCGACCGGGAATCTGCACTCGAGTCAGGGGAAGGAGATCATGGAACTGTTTACGGAGCTGAACCGCGGCGGGACGACGATCGTGCAGGTGACGCACTCGGAGACGAATGCGGCATACGGGAAGCGGGTGATTCAGTTACGGGATGGGTGGGTCGTGAAGTGATGGGGACTCGGGATTCGGGGGTCGGGACTCGGGGGTTCGTGCGTGGAGCGCCGCTCACCCGGGCCAACACTCCGCCCTTCACTCCCGAACCCCGAACCCCGAGCCCCGAGGCCCGAGGCCCTATGAACGACCTCCGCTACGCCGTCCGTACGCTCCTCAAGAGCCCCGGCTTCACGCTCGTCGCCGTGCTCACGCTCGCCCTCGGCATCGGCGCCAATACGGCGATCTTCAGCGTGTTCTACGGCGTGCTGCTGCGCCCGCTCCCCTATGCCGACCCGGATCGCCTCGTCGGCCTGGCTCAGACGTACCGCGGCGGCCGGGGCGCGCAGAGCGTCACCTACGTGCAGCTCCAGTTCCTCGAGCGGCACAACCAGGTCTTCCAGTCGCTCGCGGGGTCGGCCTCGGTCGGGTTCAACCTGTCGAACGGCACCGAGGCCGACCGTGTGCACGGCCTACGCGTTTCCCAGAATTACTTCCGGGTACTGGGCGTGGCACCCGCGCTCGGTCGCGCGTTTCTCGCCGATGAGGATCAGCCCAACGGGCCGAGCGCGATCATCTTGGGTGACGGCCTGTGGCGGCGGCGTTTCGGCGGCGACGCTGGCGTGATCGGACGCATTATCTCTCTCGACGGCCGACCCACCATGGTCGTGGGCGTGATGCCACCAGGCTTCCGTTCGCCTAACGGTGCAGAGGCGTGGTCCACGCTCGCTCAGGTGGGACAGACTGTGGGCGGCGGGTCGAACGTTCAGGTGATCGGCCGCCTGCGGCGCGGCATGACGCTCGCGCAGGCGCGGGCCGGCATCGCGCTTCTGACGGCCGATTTTCGGACCGAGTTCAGTCGCAGCGTGTCGAAGGACATCACGCTCGATCTCGACCCCTACCGCGCGCAGATCGCGGGCGATCTCCGCACACCCGTAAGCGTGTTGCTCGGCGCGATCGGGTTCGTGCTGCTGATCGCGTGCGCTAACGTGGCGAGCCTGCTGCTCGGCCGCGCGGCCGCCCGCGAGCACGAGCTGGCGCTTCGCATCGCCATCGGCGCGTCGCACGGTCGCCTTGTGCGCCAACTCCTGACCGAGAGCATGCTCTTGGGCCTCGCTGGTGGCGCCGTCGGCCTGGTCGTGGGGGCCCTGGGCCTCGATCTGCTCGTGGCACTCGCGTCCGGCGGCCTGCCGGCCACCGCCGAAATCCGGCTGGACGGCTGGGTGCTGGGATTCACCTTCGGGCTGTCCCTTATCACCGGCCTCGCGTTCGGCGTCATCCCTGCGTGGCAGGGGGCTCAGACTAGTCCCCACGATCTGCTGAAGGAGGGCTCGGGCCGGGCGGCCGGAACCGCGGGTCGGGCGCGGCTGCGCCACGCCCTGGTCGTGGGGGAGGTCGCGCTCTCGCTCGTGCTACTCGTGGGCGCGGGTCTCTTGATTCAGACGTTTAGGCGGTTGATCAGCGTCGACCCCGGCTTCGATCCCGGTCACGTCGTGGCGGCGGAGATCTGGCTCACGGGCACGCGCTACGATTCGACTGCAAGAATCGCGGGGTTCTACCGCGAGCTGACGTCGCGGCTCGACGCGTTGCCGGGCACGGAGGCAGCCGCAGTGATCGAAGCGGGATTGCCGCTCGAGGATGGCGGCAACATGCCGGTCAGCGTAGACGGAGAGAACGGGCGCCTCTCGCCCGACTATCGCAGCGTAACTCCGGGGTTCTTCGCGACGCTTGGGGTCCCCGTTACGCAAGGGAGGGACTTCACGGCGACGGACGTGGACGGCGCCGTGCCAGTCGTCGTGGTGAACGAATCGTTCGCGCACCGTTTCCTTGGCGGTCGGTCGGCCCTGAGCCGCAGGCTGACGTTCAGCGGCTACGAGGACGCGTGGCGGCAGGTCGTGGGCGTGGTTCGCGACGTGCGTTCGTTGGTCGGTCAGCCCGCGCCGCCGACGGTGTTCGTGCCCGCGGCGCAGACCCCAGCCGGACTGACGCGGCTGTTCGGTAGCTGGTTCCCGATCCACGTGGTGGTCCGCACGCGCGCCGACCCGGCTGCGGCGACGCAGCAGCTCGCCGGTGTGATACGGGCGGTCGATCCGCTCGTGCCGCTGGGACGGGTCCGCACCATGGACGACGTGCGGTGGGCGTCGCTGTCCTTCCATCGCTTCGTCATGCTGCTGCTCTCCACCTTCGCAGGCCTTGCGATCGTGCTCGCGGCGGTGGGGATGTACGGCGTCATCTCGCACCTCGTCGCACAGCGGACCCACGAGATCGGCGTGCGCTTGGCCATCGGTGCCCGGCCGGGCGACGTGTTGCGCATGGTGCTCCGCCGCGGTGGCATGCTGACAGGGATCGGCGTCTTGCTCGGGCTCGCGGGGGCGCTGGCCCTCACCCGGTTGATCGCCGGCTTCCTGTACGGGGTGCGTCCCACCGATCTCGCGACGATCCTAGCCGTCACGGGCCTGCTCGTGGTCGTCGCGCTCACGGCGACGTGGCTCTCCGCACGCCGCGCGACGAAGGTCGATCCGATGGTGGCGTTGAGATATGAGTAGGGGTCAGGTCGGGGATCAGGGGTCAGGGTGCTCACAGACGTGAAGCGCTCTGGACGCGACCCGTCCCATCCCTGACCCCCGACCCCTAACCCCCGATCCCTCACATGCTCCAAGACCCCCGCCTCGCGCTCCGGGCCTTGCGCCGCTCGCCAACGTTTACCGCGTCGGCGGTGCTGATCCTTGGCCTCGGCATCGGGATGGCGGTCGCGATGTTCACCGTTACCGATACGGTGCTGCTGCGCCCGCTCCCGGTCCGCGACCAGGAACGGATCGTCCTGCCACGCATCGTTGACCCGCGTGGGGTTGATCTCGTGGTGGCGCCCACGGAGTTGGACGAGCTGCGGCGCGCAAGCCACACGATGTCCGCCATTGCCGGCGAGGCGCACCAAGGCGCGTTCGGTACCGTGCTATTGGACGGCGATCGCCCGCTCGTGATCAGGGCGGCGTGGGTCACGGGAAACTTCTTCGACGTACTCGGCGCTCGCCCGGCGCTCGGCCGGCTGTTTCGGTCGGAAGAGGAATCCCTCACCGAGCCCTCGGTGCTGGTGTTGAGCTACGACACCTGGCAGCGGCGCTTCGCTGGCGACTCCGGTGTGCTCGGGCGCCAACTGACGCAGGCGTTTACACGGCGGCGCCACACGATCGTGGGTGTCGCGCCCGCCGGACTCGCCTATCCCGTCGGCGCTGAGTATTGGAGCCCCTTGGTGTATGGCGGTGGGCTCGACGTCGTAGCCCGCCTCGCTCCGACTGCCACGCCCGGGGCGGCGCGGGCCGAGTTCCTCTCGACCATGCGGGAGATGTACCGGAAGCAGCACGCCCGCGAGCGGGAGGTGGTGGCTGGAGCCCGGATCCGGACGTTTCCGCAAGCCGTGCTCGGGGATGTGCGGCCCGTCCTCCAGGTGCTCACGGCGGCGGTGGCGCTGCTGCTCGTGCTGGCGTGCGTCAATGTTGGCAGCCTGGTCCTCCTGCGCGTGGCGACGCGGACGCATGAGCTTGCGGTGCGTCGCTCGCTCGGCGCCACGGCCGGCGACGTCGCCCGACTCTTGCTGGTCGAGACCGGGGGCGCTCGCCATCGGCGGAGGCTCGCTCGGTTTCTTCCTGGCGATGGCGTTGCTCCGCATCCTGTTGGTACTGGAGCCCGCCGGACTTCCGCGAACCGATCTCATTCGCTTGGCGAATGCACCGCTCACGGCGGCTATCGGTGTGACACTCCTCGCGGTCGTGCTGGTGGGGGTGCTCCCGGCGCTCGCCGCGGCACAGAGCGATCTCGCTTCCCCACTCCGGGTCGACGCACGGTCAGGAGGCGAGACCAGGGCGCGCAAGCGCGTGCGGCGATGGTTCGTCGCAGCACAGGTCGCTCTGGCCATCGTCGTACTGGCCGGCGCTGGGCTGCTCGCACGCAGTCTCGATCGACTGCAGCGGATCGACCTCGGCTACCGCCCAGACCGTCTCTCGTTGCTGTGGCTCGCGGTCCCCGTCTCGCGTGCTGACGCGGAGGCGAAATTCGGCGCCCTGTTGGACCGAATTCCTCCAGCCCTTCACGCGCTTCCCGGCGTCACCGCGATCACCCCGGTGGAAGCGCAACCGTTCTTCGGGCCGCAGATATTCAACGCGCCTTGGGAGGTCGAGGGCCGGTCGTCGTCCCAGGCGAGTGAGCATCCGAGGATACCGATCGAGGCCGGCGGCCCAGAATATTTCCGCGCGCTCGAGATTCCGTTGCTCCGGGGCCGCGGGTTTCGCGACACCGATCGGGAGAACGCGCCCAAGGTCGCGGTCGTCAGCGAGGGGGCGGCTCGGCTCCTCCAGCTCGGGGCCGACCCGATCGGCCAACGCATCCGCATGGCGGGTGACACGGGCGCCGGGGCGTGGCGAACGGTGGTCGGCATTGCGGGCGACATTCACTTTCGCACCCTCCGAGAGGCGACACCCACGATCTACCTGCCGGCGCGCCAGTACTTCTTCCAGGGCCTGTTCGCGGTGCGGACCGTCGATCCTCTGACGGGTCTGCTGCCGGCGATGCGTCGCGCCGTGCACGACGCCGACCCCGAGGTCGACATCGTGCGCACCGAGACGATGGAGGACTTGCTGGCCGCCCAGCGTGCGCTGCCCACGCTCTCCACACTGCTCCTGTCAGGGTTCGGACTCGTGGCCATGGTGCTCGCTGCCGTGGGGCTGTACGGCCTCATGGCGTCTGTCGTCCGGGAGCAAACCCGTGAGATCGGCGTGCGCATGGCGCTCGGCGCGACGCCGGCACAGCTGCGTCGAGCGGTGCTGGGTGCTGCCCTCGGCGTGACGGCGGTCGGCGGCGCCGTCGGCCTCGGCGCCGCGCTGGTCAGTTCGCGATTCCTGACGGCGCTGCTCTTTCAGGTCAGTCCCACCGACCCGATCACTCTCGCCGTTGTCTGTGTGCTGCTCGTGGGGGTCGGTTGCGGCGCCGCATACGTCCCCGCCCGCCGGGCGACGAAGGTCGATCCGATGGTGGCGTTGAGATATGAATAGGGGCTCGGGGCTCGGGACTCGGGGGTTCGGCGCTCGAACGCCGTGCTCTGGGCCGTGCGCCCGCTCTGCACCACCCTAGTCCCGAACCCCTAGCCCCGAGCCCCGTGCTCCCCGACCTCCGCTACGCGCTCCGCAGTCTCAGCCGCACGCCGACGTTCACCGCGACGGCGGTCCTCATCCTCGGACTCGGCATCGGCATGGCGACCGCCGTGTTCGCGGTGTTTCAGGCGGTCGTACTGCGAAGGCTGCCGGTACAAGATCAGGATCGGATCGTCGAGCTATCCGGCGTCGCGACGGGCGCCGCTCGCGAAATTCCGCTCCCACTCGATCCATTCCGTCGCTTTCGCCAGGAGAGCCGCACCCTTCAGAGCATCGGCGGCTTTGCGCATTGGGGCTCCGTTTCCGCTCCGGTGACGGACGGCGACCGACCGCTCCTTCTCAGGCAGGCCACCGTCACCGGCAACTTTTTCCAGGTATTGGGTGCCGCGCCAACCTTGGGGCGTCTGCTGCGGCCGGAGGACGAGCGAGAGTACGGGCCCAATGCGGCCAACGCTAACGCGCTGGTTGCCGTGATCAGCTATGACGCATGGCGCCGGTTGTTTGGTGGTGACTCTGCGGTCATCGGCCGACGCTTGCGCTTGCCCGACATAAAATGGAATCCGACGATCGTCGGTGTCGCTCCGGCGGGGCTCGACTACCCGCGCGGCGCCGAGTTGTGGACACCAAACGTCTACGCGGGTGGGATGGACGTGGTCGCCCGGCTGGCGCCCGGCGCGACGCTCGCTGCTGCGCGGGCAGACTATCTGGCGTTCGTGAGGAGGGACCCGGACTACGTGAAGGGGGGTGTCGCGGACCAGATTGGGGCCCGAGCGGAACCGCTCGAGCGCATGGTTCTGGGGGATGTGAAAATGGCGCT
>Ga0209056_10000613_pt1 | contig 39396 bp, 42 predicted proteins | sample GraSoiAngelo_114_FD_185876 | JGI IMG/M metagenome (GOLD analysis project Ga0209056, IMG submission 185876) | Grasslands soil microbial communities from the Angelo Coastal Reserve, California, USA - 14_0903_13_40cm (SPAdes) (version 2) | ecosystem: Environmental > Terrestrial > Soil > Grasslands... | reverse complement strand
CCTGGGGCGCTGCAGTCCAGCGGTCGATCTCAATGCGTAGGCGTTCCAGGACCTCGTCGCGCGGCTGCTCCAGGCGGGCCGCTCCAGCGGGAGCCCACGAAAGGTTGACGCCGACGCCGCAAATCGCCTTGTCCTCGTTCGTCTCGACGAGGATCCCGCCCAGCTTGCGATCGTCGAGCAGCAGGTCGTTGGGCCATTTCAGGCGGACGTTGGGGCCGCACGCCTGGGCCGCCGCCACGCCGGCGGCGAGGCTGAGTACCGGGTTCCGCTTCCTCGCCAGCACGAAAGACACGAGCAGCGCCGTGCCCGGTGGCGCCTCCCAGCGACGGTCGAGCCGCCCGCGGCCGGCGCTCTGGTGATCGGCGACCACGATTGACCCGACGGGCAGCTCGCGAGCGATGTCCTGCGTCGAGGTCACCGAACCCACGCGCAAAACTTGCCCTTTACCCACGCTCGGTAAGCTAACCCGCGTGAAGCTGCACCGGGCGATCGTGCTCGTCGTGATGATGCTGATCGCGGTCGGTGCCCTCGTCCTGCTGACCGCGGCGGGGATCGCAAACTTCGACAGTCACAGCCTGATCGCGCTGGTGGTGGTCGTGGTTGCGGCGGCGATCAGCGGAGTCGCCTTCAGCTGGAAGCGCTACAGCCGGCGCTCATGAAGCCGAAGTTACGCCTCGGTTACAAGGCGTCGGCCGAACAGTTCGGTCCGCGCGAGCTCCTCGACTTCGCGGTCGCCGCCGAACACAATGGCTTCGACTCGGTGTTCGTCAGCGACCACTTCCAGCCGTGGCGGCATTCCGACGGACACGCGCCGTTCGCGTTCTCATGGCTCGCGGCCGTTGGAGAGCGCACGACTCGGGTCGCGTTGGGCACATCGGTCAACACGCCCACCTTTCGCTACCACCCCGGGATCGTGGCCCAGGCGTTCGGCACCCTGGGCGTGCTACATCCGGGCAGGATGATCCTCGGCGTCGGCACGGGCGAGCACCTGAACGAGGGTGCTCTCGGCATCCAGTGGCCGGACAATCGCGAGCGATTCGCTCGGCTGCGCGAGGCGGTGCGGCTCATTCGCCAGCTCTGGACCGAGCAGTCGGTGACGTTCGACGGCGAGTACTACCACACGAAGAACGCCACGATCTATGACCGGCCCGCGACACCGATCCCGATCTATATCAGCGCGGGCGGGCCACAGGTCGCGAAGTACGCAGGTCGTGGCGGGGACGGCCTCATCTGTACCTCCGGGAAAGGAATGGAGCTGTACTCGGAGCAGTTGCTCCCGTCATTCGCCGATGGAGCAAAAGAGTCAGGCCGCGACGGGAACGAGCTCGACAAGATGATCGAGGTCAAGGTGTCCTACGACACTGATCGCAACCGGGCAATGGAGGACACGAAGATCTGGGCCGCCCTCGCGCTGCCGGCTGAATCCAAGGCCGGTGTCGACGACCCACGCGAGATGGAGCGTCTGGCCACAACCGTCGAAGACGTCGCACACCGTCGCTGGCTTGTCGCGAGCGACCCAGAGGAGCACATCGAACAGCTCCGGCCGTATTTCGATCTCGGTTTCAACCATCTCGTCTTTCATGCACCTGGGGATGGTCAGGCGCATTTCCTCGAGCTCTATGGTTCGCAGATCCTGCCGAGGGTTCGTAAGCAATGGTCATGAAGACGTGGGTGGTCGTCCTGATCAAGGACTTCGACACCGCGAAGCAGCGGCTCCAACCGGCGATGGGGGCCAAATCTCGGCGTGCGCTCGCGCGGCGCAACGCACGGCGAGCGGTCGAGGCGGCCGCGGCTGGGGACCGCGTGCTGGTCGTCGCCGGGGGCGCGGAAGTGGCTGAGATGGCGGCGGCCCGTGGCGCCGAGGTTCTGGTCGAGCCGCGTGAGGAGGGTCAGAACGTGGCCGCACGGCGCGGGATCAATCGGGCCGTGGAGAAGGGCGCCGAGGCGGTCCTGATCCTCTCCAGCGATCTGCCGCTGGTAACCGTGGATTCAGTTCGCGAGTTGCTCCATTCCGCGGGCCGGCACGCGTCGCCGGTCGTCGTCGCCGCTCCCGCGATCGGCCGTGGCGGCACCAACGCCCTCTACATCCGACCCCCCGACGCGATCGGCCTCCATTTCGGCGATGACTCGCTGACCAAGTTCCGCGACGACGCGGAGTCGCGCGGCGTCCGCTTCGTGATCCATCACTCGGACGCGATGGCGCTCGACCTCGACGAACCCTCGGACCTCGCGCGCCTCAGCCGCGCGGTGTGAAGCGAATCGAGCTGATCGGCGTCGAGGGCCTGCCCGAAATCAAGCCCGGAGACGATCTGGGCGAGCTGATCTCAGCCCACTCAACTCTGCAGCCGGGCGATGTGCTTGTCGTCGCTCAGAAGGTCGTCTCGAAGTCCGAGGGCCGCGTCGTCCGGCTCGAGGACGTCATAGCGGGCGACGACGCGCTGCGGATCGCGGCCCACCTCATCGCGACCCCGGATCCGCGGATGGTGCAGGTCGTGCTCGACGAGAGCGTCCGGGTGCTGCGCTCGGAGCGGGTGTTGATCACAGAGACGCGACAGGGCTACGTCTGCGCGAACGCCGGGGTTGACCACTCCAACACCGGCGCCGGAGTGCTCACGCTGCTTCCGACGGACCCGGACGCCAGCGCGCGCCGGCTCTGGGATCGCCTAAGGGAGCTCACCGGGGTAGTCGTGGGAGTCATCGTCTCGGACACGTTCGGGCGGCCGTGGCGGCTGGGCATCGTCAACGTCGCGCTTGGCGTGGCCGGCTTGCCGGCCGCGATCGACCTGCGTGGCACGCCAGACGACGCGGGCCAGCCGCTGCACGCAACTGTGCTTGCCGTCGCGGACGACATCGCCGCGAGCGCGGGCCTGGTGATGGGCAAGACGGCTCGCACGCCCGCGGTCATCGTCCGCGGCCTCGAGCTGAAAGGCAGCGGCACCGGCCAAGACCTGATCCGGCCGTCCGCGGAGGACCTGTTCCGCTGAGAGTCGTCGTTCTCGCCGGCGGCACTGGTGGCGCGGTGCTCGCCGCCGGCATCCAGGCCATTGCACCGGAGCACGTGTTGACAGTCATCGCCAACACAGCCGACGACGACGACTTCTGGGGACTTCGCGTCTGCCCGGATATCGATGCCGTGATCTACCGCTTGGCCGGCATGTTCAACGACGAGGCCGGTTACGGGGTCATGGGCGATACGTTTCATGTCCTCGACGGGCTTGCTCGCGCCGGCGAGAACACCTGGTTTCGAATCGGCGATCGCGACTTCGCGACTCACCTCGTGCGCACAGAGATGCTGGGCCGGGGATGCTCGCTGACGGAGACTTCGCTCGAGCTGTGCCGCCGGCTGGGCGCGACTGCGCGCGTGATTCCCATGACGGATCAGGTGGTGCGTACCCGCTTCACCACCGAACAGGGGGAGCTTTCGTTTCAGGAGTATTACGTCCGCGAACGACTCAAGCCCGCGCTCCACTCAATTGCATTCGCCGGGATGGCTGATGCACGGCCCAGTGCGGAGGTCTCGGCAGCGCTGGACGAGGCGGACCGCGTCATCATCGGCCCGTCGAACCCGCTCATCTCGATCGCCCCGATCCTCGAGCTGATGCGCGAAAGTCTCCGGCGCGATCGCACCGTGGCCGTCACGCCGATCGTCGGCGGCATCGCGCTGAAGGGTCCCACCGTGGAGATGATGCGCGCGCTCGGCCGTGACCCGGATCCGGTCGAGGTTGCGCGGATGTACCGCGATGTGGCGGCAGGGTTCGTGCTCGACCAGCGCGACCGCAGACTTGCGCCGGCAATCGAGGCGTTGGGCTACCGGGTCGTCGTGTGCGACACCGTCATGCGCGACGGCGGCCGCACGCTAGCCCGCGCTGTTTTACGTGACGTGTGAGTTGGCGACCATGATGAGCACGCCGATCAGGACCATGACAAGCCCGACCACGAGCACCGCGTACTGAGCGACGGCCATCACGGTCGCCGTCGATCCCCTCGCGACCGGCTCTTCGGCATCCAGGTTGGGCGCATCACCCGACGCGAGCTGCCACGAACCCGTGGCGCCGCCGTCTCGTTTCTTTTTGCCACCGTCCTGGGCGACAGGCTCTTTGTCCATGCTGACGACGGACCATGCTCCCGCGGCCGTTCCGGAGGTCGCGGGCGCAGCCGGCTCGACCTTCGCCACCGGTTCTGCTGCAGGGCTTGGCGCCGGTGTCCACGACTGGTCGCTCGGGGCCGGCATCGGAGTCGGCTCGGGCGCGGGTCGGAACGGCTCCGGCGCGGGCGGCGTGTAGGCAGGCTGTGCCGGAGCAGCCGGATAGTCGAAGCTCGAAGCGGGCGCCGGAGCGCTTGTCGTCTCCCAAGGGGGTGGCGCCGGAGCTTGTTCGGATCGAGCGGGTGGCGCGGCGGGTGCAGCCGCCGGCGGCGGCTCGTATGCCGGAGCCTCATAGGTGACCGACTGCTGGGCCTGGGTGGGTGCGTAAGCGCTTGCGGCGGCGGTGGTCTCTTCGGCGGGCCGCTCTGAGCGGCCCCGCGGGGTAAGCGTGCGCTGTCGCGCGGCGCGGACCTTGTGCTCGATCTGTGAGCGCCGTGCCGAATACATCGAGCGCTTCTCGACCGACTTCCTCCGCATCACGAAAAACACCGCCACGATCCCCACCAGGGCGACCAGCGGCCCGGCTATGAGGTAGGCCATAGGCGCCGATTATCGGGGATCGGTCCGTGTTTACAATCGCCGGAATGGCCCTTTACGACCGCATCGAGTCAGAAATGGTCAATGCCCGCCGGCAGCGCGACGACGTGGCCCTGGGCACGCTCTCCCTGCTCAAGAGTGAGCTCGTCAGGGCGAGCAAGGAGGGTGGCGCTTCGGGCCGGATCGATGACGACCTCGTGGTCAGGGTCACGCGCAAGGAAGTCAAAAGACGAGAAGAGGCGATCGAGGTCTACCAGAAGGCGGGTCGCGAGGAATCGGCGCGCCGCGAAGAGGCTGAGATGCGTGTCTTGCGCGATTACCTCCCAGCGTCGCTGAGCGAGGATCAAATCGAAGCGGAAGTGCGAGCTGTCATCGCGGAGGTCAAGCCGGAGGGACCAAAGGGATTTGGGCTCGTCATGAAAGCTGCGACCGCGCGCCTGGCGGGACGCGCCGAAGGAAACGAGATCGCGAAGGTGACCCGCAGGCTGCTTGGCTCCTAAACGCGAGCCTTCGTGGAAGTCGCCGGCGCCACCGCGCGGTGCCCGCACGCGGGCCAAGCTGACCGTCGAGCGGCTGCAAGATCTCTACACCGCGGCGACCGAGCTGTCGCATGAAAACCCGTTCCAGCTGCTGATCGCGACGATTCTTTCCGCGCAAACGACCGATCGCTCGGTGAACCTGGTGACGCCCGAGCTCTTCCGTCGCTACCCAACAGCGCAGGACCTTGCGGCGGCCGATCCCTCAGAGGTCGAAAAGCTGATCAAACCAACCGGGTTCTTCCGGTTGAAGACAATGCGGATCCTCGCCGCGAGCCGTGCCCTTGTCGAGCTTTTCGGGGGCGAAGTCCCGACGACGATGGAGGACATGGTCAAGATTCCCGGGATCGGTCGCAAGACCGCGAACGTGATTCTCGGCGCTGGCTTTGATTCGCCAGGTTTCGCGGTCGATACCCATGTGATTCGGCTGACCAACCGGCTCGGGCTGGTGGCGACGCGTGACCCCGTGAAGATCGAGTATCAGGTTTGCGCGATGGTGCCGAAGGAGGACTGGACAGGGCTCTCCCTCCGCCTGATCCTGCACGGCCGGCGCGTGTGCGACGCCCGGCGTCCGCGCTGCGAGGAGGTGCGTGCTCAACGACTTCTGTCCGTCGTCGCTGCTGCGGCCGCGTCGAAGGCTGCGCAAGGGCCGGCCCATCGGCGAGGCGCCGAATTCCGACATCAAGCTGGCGGGAGCCTGAATATGGCCTGACGGTAGGCGAACGTCTGTTCTATCCTTGGGGGGATGGCCGCTCCTGAACCTCGGCTGGCAGACGTCGAATACGTCGAGGTCCAATGCAAATCGGCCCTGAACCCCGTCAAGAACATGGGCTTCGCGTGGTCGCTGAATCCCTACACCGGCTGCGAGCACCGCTGCGCCTTTTGCTATGTCCGCGCATTCGAGCTCCGCGCCGATCGGCCATCTGACGACCGCTACGGCCGGACGGTCCGGATCAAGGTCAACGTCGCCTCCGTTCTCCGCGGCGAGCTGTCGCGCCGGTCGTGGCGGAAAGAGACCATAGTCATCGGCGCCGCGACCGATCCCTATCAGCCGGCGGAAGGCCGCTACCGCCTTACCAGGCAATGCCTGCAGACGCTTGGCGACTTCGCCAACCCTGCGGCCATGATCACGCGCGGCCCGATGATCGTCCGCGACATCGATGTGCTGACCGACCTCGCGTGCCGTGCTGACCTGCACATCACCTTCAGCATCCCGACGCTCGACGACGACATCTGGCGCAAGACCGAGCCGGGCACCGCCCATCCCAAGCAGCGGCTGCGCGCCATCGAGAAGCTTGTGGCCGCGGGCATCGACGTGGGCGTAGGTATGGCGCCCATCCTTCCGGGCCTGTCCGACCGGCCTGAGCTGCTCGAGGAGGTCGTCAAGGCCGCGCGGGCTGCCGGGGCGACCGGACTGTGGGCGGGCATGCTGCACCTCAAGGACGGCACGCGGGAGCACTTCCTCTCCGTTCTCGCGCGCCACTGGCCCGAGCTGCTGCCGCGCTACGAGCAGGCCTACCGCGACCGCGCTTACCTGCCCACGGCCTTTGGCGAGAAGACCATGCGCGAGGTGTCGCACCTGCGTTCGCATCACGGAGTTGCGGACCGCAGGCGCGTAATCCTCAAACCACCGCCGGAACCCGAACAGCTCTCCCTCCTGAATTAGCATTCAGCGAGAGATGCGTGGCCCAATCGACGTCCTGGCGGGCACGGTCGGCGGGTTCAAGAAGATGGACATCGCGCGCCGCACCGTTCCCTGCTACAAGCATGTCATCGAGAAGGACGGCGAACGGCTTGCCGTCTGTCTCCTCGTCGACTCCGGCAAGCTCTACCGCTTCCCATACGAGACGACGAAGGGCATCCGCGGCCTGGAGATCAAAGCGCGTTTCCTGCGCGGCGAGATGGAGCATCTGCGCCTCCGCGAGTTTCAACCTGGCCTCTGTCGCTATGTCGAAAGAGCAGACCAGGCCGTCTGAGTCTCTCGTCCAGGACCTGCTCGCGGAGCGCCGCGAGCTCAAGGTCGCCGTCGAACGACTGAAGCTCGAGCTGGCGGACGCGCAGGCGGGCGTCGGTGGGCCTGATCGGCGGACGCGGGAGCTGAACGAGCTGAAAGATGAGGTCGAGAGGCTGCGCTACCAGCTCGCTTCGGCGCGCGCCGAGATCACCCGCCTGCGCGAAGAGCGCGACCATCTGCGCGGGGGAATCGAGCGCGCGCTGGACCAGCTGACCGCCGAGCCCTAAAGAAAAAGAGGCCCCGCCTTTGGGCAGGGCCTTGGCAGCAGTCTTGGTTACTTGACGGCGTTCGCGAGCTGGTCTGTCAGCTGGTCTGTGAACTGGCCGATTCCTGGCGCCGCGATGCGCCCGCCTTTGTAGTTGAAGGCGCCCACCAAGAAGATGATCCAGTACACGAGGCCCACGATCCAGACGATGGCGCCAAGCGGCAAGAAGATGATGTAGAGGATCGTCGAGATCAGCCACAGACCACCAAGCACGACTACCGACTGGGCGGCGTTCCACTTGACGTCCGGGTCGTCCTTACCGACGAACAAAAAGATGATTCCGGTGACCCACCACAAAAGATAAGCCAGGATGACGTTGGTCTTCGCGTTGCTGGCCCCGGTGGCCGGCGTTCCGCCCATGGGAGCCGGCTGGCCTGGGGGCGGCGGGGGCATCTGCGACATGGATCAATCTCCTCCTGTTGCTGGCTGCTGCGGGCCCGATTATCGACGTAATCCCTCCAAAACGCCATATCCGAAAGGAGTTCGCCAGCTCGGCACTGCCTTCGAACTCACTCTGCTAGGCTCGCCACCAGATGGCGGATTCCGGTCAGCCGGACAAATCTCCTTCGGGGCCGCCGGTCCCCAAGTGGGCGCCGGAGCCTGACGACAACGACGCGCCGAAGCACTCCGCCGAAGCCGCGTCTTCCGCCACGCCGCCGTCGTTCGGCGGTGATTACGCGGCCACCATGCGGTTGATCCCGGTTCCCCCGCCCGCGACGCCGCCGCCAGCTTTTGGGGTCCCCGCCGCGCATGCAGCCGGGGATCCGACGCCGCCCCACGTTCCCGGTGAGCGCTACATCGGCAAGTACCGCCTCAAAGGTGAGCTCGGCCGAGGCGGGATGGGCACCGTCTACCTGGCCGAGCAGCCTGGTCTGGGACGCGAGGTCGCGATCAAGGAGCTGATCCAGTCGGCCGATCCGGTCGCTTTGAAACGCTTCCTGCAAGAGGCGCAGGTCATGGCGCGGACCAGCCATCCGAACCTGGTCCAGGTCCATGACATGGAGCTGCAGGGCAACATCAACTATCTGGTCCTCGAGTTCATCCGAGGCCGCTCCCTGCGCGACTGGATGAACCAGTCCGAGATTCCGCCCCCACAGGTGTTCGCTGTCATGCACGGAGTCCTGCAGGCGCTCGACTACGCGCACCGCCACGCGATCGTGCACCGCGACATGAAGCCAGAGAACGTGCTCATCTCGGACGAAGGGATTGTCAAGGTCACGGACTTCGGGATCGCGCGCCTGCTCGATGACACCGGCGTCGGCGGCACAGCGACCAAGACCGGGACCACGGTCGGAACTCCGCAGTACATGTCCCCGGAGCAGGTCGCGTCGAGCAAGGTCGATGGTCGGAGCGACCTCTATTCGGCCGGGATCATGTTCTATGAGCTGGTGGTCGGGCAGCCTCCGTTCACCGCGTCGGATGCCGACGGGCCCTTCACGCTCATGGCCAAGCACGTGCAGGCGCCACCCAAGCCGCCGTCGGTTTTCCGACCGGGTCTCAACCCCGAGCTCGAGCAGGTGATCCTCAAGTCGCTCTCCAAGCGACCCGAGGACAGATTCCAGAGCGGCCACGAGTTCGACGACGCGATGTCGCGGGTGGCCGACCAGATGTGCCCGGGATGGCAGCGAGCCCTGGAGCCGGGCGCTGACCTGGCCAAGATGGTGCCCCGAGCCACGCCCGCGGGCCCCATGCCGGCGACGCCGATCGGAATGGCGATCGCGCAGCCGGGGATGGCGGTCCGGCACGCCCATGTTGTCTACAACCCGACGCCTCCGGTGAAGCCGGTGGCCAAGAAGTCGATGGGCTGCGTCAGCATGATCGGGACGACGGTGCTGGTCGCTGCAGCTGTCGGAGTCCTAGCGGGAAGCTTGCTGCACTAGTTCGGAGACTGCCCCTGTCGGGCAAGTGCGTCCTGCGCGTCCTGACCGATGAGGATGTCGCGCGAGCCGGATTCCCCCGCCGCGATCACCGTCTGCTGCGTGTACTGAGCGGTGTAGGTGTGATGCGACTGCGTCGCCAGCTGGGTCGGGAACTGCACCCACGGCGAGTCGGTCGTCTCCCGGATCGCGGTGACGTCGTAGATGCGGAAGGTTTCCGCCGACTTTCCTTTGAGCTGCACGCCTGGAACGAGGTCCACGGCGATGTAGTCGCGGCACATATCGTAGGTTTGCTGACCGATCAGCACCTGGAACGCCGGCGCGTGCGCGCAGAAACGTGCCGCGGTGTTGACCGTGTCCCCAAGCGCGGTGTACTGGAGGCGGCTGCGCGATCCCATGTTGCCCACAACGGCGGGTCCGGTGTTGATGCCGATGCCGTAGCGGATCGGGGGAAGGCCCTTGGCGAGCAATCTCTCCTGCAGCTCCTGCGCGCGGTTGATGCAGTCGTACGCGCACCGGATGGCGAGCAACGCGTGATTTTCCTGCAGCCGGGGCGCGTTCCAGAACGCCATGATCTCGTCCCCGACGTACTTGTCGATGGTGCCGTCCCAGGTGAAGATGATCCCGCTGAGGTGGTCGAGGTACATCTGCACCACCTCGGTCACATCACTGGCCGCCATCGACTCGGACATCGACGTGAAGCCGCGGATGTCGACGAAGAACAGCGAGATGTCGCGGCGCTCGCCGCCACGCATGATGTCGGCAACTCCGCCGCGCGTCTTCGCCAGCTGGGTGACGATCTCGGGCTTCAGGTAGTGCCCGAACAGCGCAGTGACCTTGCGCTTCTCGCGATCCTCATACAGGAAGCGATACGCCGTGACGCCGGAATAGGTGAGCGCGATGGCGAGCCAGGGATGGAACAGGTCGGGCATCCAGTTCTGGAACGTCGCTAGGGCGGACATCCCGAACGTGAACAGCACCAGCGCGACAACCGTGCCGAGCAATCCCCAGAGCACTGTCACGCGTGAAACGCCGACCGCTGTCGCCAAACCCAGGAGAAGGATCAACACGAAAAGGACCCAGGGCGGCTCGGCGGTCAGAAAGCGCGACGGATTCGGCGGCAGCGGAACCGCGTTGAGCAACATCTGGATGACGTTGGCGTGGATCTCCACACCGGCCATCGCGCGGGTCGTCGCGCCGAAGCTCGTGGTGGCCAGCTGCTCGTCATTGACCCCGGTGAGGTCGTACGCGCCGATGAGCACGATCTTGTCCTGGAAGAAGTCCGCGGGCACGCTGCCCTCAAGGACCTTGCTAAAGCTGACGTAGTGACCGAAATTCTTGAAGTTCCCCGGCGGGCCCGAGTAGTTGATCAGGATCGCGCCAGATCCGTCGACGGGTGTGCTCCATGCCGTGCCGAAGGTCGCAACCCCGTCCGCCACCACGACGTCGGGCGCGGTGTGAAAATCCGCGCCGAACTGGCCGATGCGGTAGGTCGCCACGCCGAAGCTGTCCATGACCGGCGTGCTGCAGGTGTGCCGCGCGAAGCAGAGTGGCTGGACCGCCATTGCGATGCGCCTGACCACTCCGTCGCGATCCTGGGGCAGGTCGGGTGAGGCGAGCACGATGTTGGGCAGGGGTTGCTGACACGGGCCGTCAAGCGGCCCGTCAGCGTCGAGGCAGCGGAACGCTTTGATCGGAATCTCATCAACCACACCGCCCTGGACCATCTTGCCGATGCCCGGGTCGAACTGACCGGCCCCGTAAGCAAGGACGACGGGCGTCTTGGTGGCGACCAGCGCCTTCCGGAAGGCGTCATCGCCCGTTCCCTGGTCGGGGAACGAGATGTCGAACCCGACCACGGCGGCGCCATCGTTCTCGAGGACCTGGAGGGTCTGCGCGTACTTGTCACGGGAGATCGGGTAGTGGCCCAACGTCTGCAGGCTCTTGTTGTCGATCCCCACGATGACCACGTCGTTTCTCGGTCGGCCGGGGTCGTACGAGGCCACGAATCGGTCTTCGGGATGAACCGAGATGTTCGCCACGCAACCGTTGACACCCACGTCGCAGGTGAGCTGTTGCGTGTAGAGGAAGTACATGACGCCGGTCAGCACGAGCGCGATCAGGACCGCGACCGCGGTGCGATACGTGTACCAGTACCGGATGTAGCGGCTCAAGAGCGCCGCGATCATAAAGCCCATGACAGTGAGGTGCGGCATCGCCGGCTGGGTCGACAAGTCCCTGATCGACTCCAAGCTTTTCTACCCCCTGTCGGTCAAGACATCGGGTGACCGGCTGCGCTTCTACGCGAGCCAGTTTTCGCTCGTGGAGGTCGACTCGACCTACTACGGCATCCCCAAACCGGACAGCGCCCTCGCCTGGGCGGCGCAGACCCCAGACGACTTCACCTTTGACGTCAAGTCGTTCTCCCTATTCACCAACCACCCGACCAAGCCGGCATCCCTTCCACCGGACATCCGGGAGGGTCTGCCGCCCAAGCTTCTGGAAAAGAACGTCTACCTGGAGTACATGCCGGACGACCTCCTGGACGAGACCTGGGACCGCTTTCGAGAGGCGATCGAGCCGCTCCGAGCGGCCGGAAAGCTTGGCGCCGTGTTCTTCCAGTTCCCGCCGTGGTTTCTTCCGTCGTCGCGGTCGTTGGCGTACCTGGAACAGGTCCAGGAGAGGATGTTCGGATTCCAGATCGCCGTCGAGTTCCGCAAGCCCGAATGGCTGGACGGGCGGCACAAGGACGGCACGCTCGCGTTCCTTCGAAGTCGCGACATCCCATACGTCGCCGTCGACGTCCCCCCGGGCCACGCCACCAGCATGCCGTCGGTTGCCGAGGTGACTTCTTCGAAGCTCTCGGTCGTGCGATTCCATGGGCGCAACCACGAAACGTGGGACCTGCGCGGCGTGCCACCCAACGTCCGGTTCCGCTATGACTACACCGACGAGGAGCTTGGAGAGTGGGTGCCGCGGATCAAGGAGATGGAGAGGTCGGCAGGGCGCGTGCATGCCCTGATGAACAACAACTACTCCAACTACTCGGTGAAGAACGCCCAGCAACTCGAGAAGTTGCTCCAGGCCTGGCAGAAATAGGTCCTAATCTAGAGGCGCATGAACGAGGCCTTGCTCGTCCTCTATCGGCACAAGACGTGGGCAACGCTCGCGCTCATCGACTTCTGCAAGGGCGTCGACGACGCTGTGCTTGACGCGACGACACCAGGCACCTACGGCACGATCCGCGACACGCTTCGCCACCTCGTGCGCTCAGAGGAGGGATACCTCGCGAGGGTGACCGGCAAGCGGCACTCTGAGGCACTTGGCGACGAGGCCGTATCGCTGGACGAGCTCGCCGAGCGCATCCGGCGCATGGGCCCGCATTGGGAAGCGGCCGCGCAAGACCCCGACCTTGCCAGGCGCAGGGTCACGACGGACGACGGCTGGCGCCTCGCCGGCGGGGTCGTGATGGCGCAGGCGATCCATCACGCTGACGACCACCGAACACACGTGATGTCGGTCCTTAGCGCCCACGGCGTGGAGGGTCCGGACATCGACATCTGGTGCTATGCCGACGAGAACGGCGAGGTGCAGCACGTTCCGGTGGCGCAGTCGGAATGAAGGCGCTGACCTTTCAGGGCGAGGGTGACGTCAAGGTCCGCGAGGTTCCCAAGCCATCGGTCGCAGCGTCAAACGACGCATTGATCAAGGTCACCTTGGGTGCGGTGTGCGGGTCCGACCTGCACATCCTTCACGGCCACACACCGATGAATCCGGGCACCATCCTCGGTCACGAGTTCGTCGGCGTGGTGGAAGAAGTCGGGCCGGAAGTCAAGCGCTTCAAGCCCGGCGACCGCGTCGTGTCGAGCTTCTTCACCTCGTGCGGGCATTGCACGCTCTGCCGTAAGGGCTGGTTCAACCAGTGCGTCGAGAAGGGCACGTTTGGGCATGGGGAGTACTTCGGCGGCCTTGGCGGCGGGCAGGCGGACTATGTCGTGGTGCCGAACGCCGACCACACCATGGAGGGCATTCCGGACGGGATCCGCGACGACCAGGCGATCTTCGTCGGCGACATTCTGTCGACCGGCTTTTTCGGCGCCGAGCGCGCCGAGATCAAGCCGGGCGATGTCGTGGCGATAGTCGGCGCCGGCCCGGTCGGCCTGATGGCGACGATGTGCGCGCAGCTGTTCGGACCCGCGAAGGTCTTTGTCATCGACATGGTCGATGCCCGGCTCGAGATCGCGCAGGAGCTGGGCGGCATCCCGATCAATGCCAAGGAAGTTCACCCGGTGGGCGCGATCGAGAGCGCCACGGGCGGCATCGGCGCCGATTCCAGCATCGAATGCGTGGGGCTCATCTCCGCGATCGACACCGCCATCCACTGCGTCCGCGGGGGCGGAACGATCTCCGTGGTCGGCGTCCCGAGCGCCGTCCAGGCCGACTTTCCTTACCTGCGGATGTGGCTCAAGTCGCTCACGTTTCGCGCCGGTTGGTGCAACGTCCAGGCCTATATGCGGCCGCTGTTGGAACTGATCGCCGCGGGCCGGCTGCGCCCGGAAAAGATCATCAGCCACCGCATGAAACTGGAGCAGGCGGAGGAGGCCTACCGGATGTTTGATGCCCGGGAAGCGACAAAGATCGTCCTGACTCCCTAGGATCCGCAGCCCGCGAGTGCCGGCACAGGCGTGGAATTTGCTGCCCCAAAGACCGCGAGCGTCGGCAAACGCGGCACTAAACCATGGCGTCGAGTGCCAGCAGGTAGCCCTTCGCGCGTTCGGTCAGCGGGTAGCGGCTCTCCACCTCGTGGAACTCGGGTCCGTGGTCGCTGTGCACAAGGTGCGCCAGCTCGTGCATGACCAGATAGTCCAGCACCCATTCCGGCAGGGGCGCCGCGCGACGGGCGATCCGGATCGCACCGTCGGTGAAGGTGCAGCTGCCCCACAAGCGCTCCATATCGGCAAAGCCGATCGACGTAAAGCGCAAAGCACCCGCGAAATGCTTCTGATTCAGGCGCTGCGCGGACTTCAACAGCCTTTCGTCCGAGGGACGGGCTCGCGCGGCGCGCTTGGCGAGGCGCCTGCTCATGACCTGGGCCCACTGCTCTCGTTCCACCAGCGGCATCGATGCCGGCACCAGCAGTTCCAGGACGCCCGAGCGCAGCCGAGCAGTCACTGTGCGGCGACGTTTGCGGGACGTGATGATGTGAACTGGTGGGTGACTCAGTGGGCCGAATTGTAGGATTGCCGCGCAACCAGCGTGCCTAGAAGCCTTGTCCTCGGAAACGGCAACTCGCTTGTCGGATTCGATGGGACGTACTCAGTCCGCGACATCTACTACCCGCGCGTCGGCGACGCCAACCACACCATGGGCAACGTCTGCCATGTCGGGTTCTTCGTCGACGGCAAGTTCGCGTGGCTGGAGGATGGAGCGTGGCAGCGCCAGCTCGCGTACGTCGAAGACTCGCTCGTCAGCGATGTGACGCTGAGCCATCGGCCCCTTGGCATCTCAGTCACCTTCGAGGACTACATCGACCTCGCCCGCAACTGGTTCATCCGCAACCTGACGGTCACGTCGGCGGCCGGTTTCAAGGCCGCGAGTGTTTTCTTCCACTACGACTGGTACATCGAGGGCTCGGACATCGGCAACACGGTCCTCTACGAGCCTCGCCATCGCGCGGTGATCGCGTACAAGGCCAACCGTTACTTCCTGATCGGCGGCCAGTCCGGTCCCGACTACGGCATCAGCAGCTGGGCCAACGGCAAGAAGGGCAACGGCGCGGCCGGCACGTGGGTCGACGCGGAGGACGGCATTCTCGGGAAGAACCCGATCGAACAGGGCTCCGTCGACTGCACCGTCGCGTTCGACCTCGGCCCCGCCGCCCCCAACGAACCGCGCACGCTCAATCACTGGCTGTGCATGGGCACCCGGCTCAGCGAGGTCACAACGTTCGGGCAGGATCTGATCACCTCGCGCGGGCCGGACACATATCTCGGTCGGACCCGCACGTACTGGCAGGTATGGTCCGAGAAAGACCACCGCCACATCGACGAGGAGCTTGGCCAGAACGCCTCGAAGCTCTACCGGCGCAGCGTCCTCACCGCGCGGACGCATGTCGACAACCGCGGCGCCGTGATCGCCTCGAGCGACTTCGACATCACGAAGTTCGCCCGCGACACCTACGCCTACGCGTGGCCGCGGGACGGCGCGATCGTCGCCAACTCGCTCGACCGCGCGGGACACGAAGACGTGACGCGGCAGTTCTTCCTCTTCTGCCAGGAGACGCTCGTCGAAGAAGGCTTCTTCCTGCACAAGTACACGCCGTACGGGCAGCCGGGCAGCTCGTGGCTGCCGTGGGTCGACTCGCACGGCGGCCGGACGCTGCCGGTGCAGGAGGACGAGACGGGGCTCGTCCTGTGGTCGCTGTGGCAGCACTACCGCATCCACCGCAACCTTGACTTCGTCGTCGGCCTCTACTCGACGCTCATCGTCCCGGCCGCTGACTGGATGGTCAGCTACGTCGACGAGCGCAACGGGCTCCCGTTGCCCTCCTGGGACCTCTGGGAGGAGAGGTGGGGCGTGCACGCGTTCACGGTCGGGTCTGTCTGGGGCGGTCTCGACGCCGCTCGCAACTTCGCCGACCTGTTCGGCGATGGCAAGGCCTCCGCGCGTTACCGCGGCGCCACAGAGCGATTGCGCGAAGCGTCGGACAGCAACCTCTACAGCGCCGAGCTGGGCCGGTTTCCGCGGCGGATCACGGTCGAGGACGATGAGTCGATCACAGTCGACACCGTGCTCGACAGCGCCATCTACGGGCTGTGGCGGTTCGGCATGTACCCGCCCGACGATCCGCGCGTGGTGGACACGATGCACACGATCGCCGACCAGCTGTCGAACAAGGCGAACGGCGGTGGCATCGCTCGCTACACGGACGACTACTACTTCCAGGTCGAGCACGACCCTCGGCTGGTCCCTGGCAATCCGTGGTTCATGTGCACGATGTGGTTGGCGCAGTGGTACATCGCCACCGCCAAGACTCAAGCAGACCTGGAGCCCGCCAGGCAGATGATCGATTGGGCGGTCGCGCACCAGCTGCCGGGAGGCTTGCTCTCAGAGCAGCTCGATCCGCACACCGGGGCGGCGCTCTCCGTCTCGCCGCTGACCTGGTCGCACGCCGAATACATAGTCACCGTTGACGACTACTGCAGCAAGCTGGACGCGTTGCGGCGAAAGGCCGGTAACGGCGCCTAGCAGTCGAAGTGCAGCCTTAGGCCGGATTCACTCCGGCCGTCCCCGGGCGTGTAACGCCTGACGCCTCCCCATGGAGGCTTGCCACAGAGGGGGTTCCGCGGGGGAGGCCTGCCTCCCCCGCACCTTACTGCTAGACGAGGTGCGGCCCTAGGCCGGATTCACTCCGGCAGTCCCCGGGCGTGTAACGCCAGACGCCTCCCATGGTGGCTTGCCACGGAGGGGGTTCCGCGGGGGAGGCCTGCCTTCCCCGCGCCTTAGAGCGGGATGTTGCCGTGCTTGCGCGCTGGCCTTTCGACCGTCTTGCGCAGGCACAGCTGCAAACCTCGGACCAGCTCGCGTCTGGTCTGACTCGGCTCGATGACGTCGTCGATGTAGCCCCGCTCGGCGGCGACGTAGGGGTTGGCGAAGCGTGTCGTGTATTCGGCGACGAGCTCCTTGCGGCGCGCCGCCGGGTCGCGCGCGCCGGAAAGGTCGCGTTTGTAGATTATGTTCACGGCTGCGTCGGGGCCCATCACCGCGATCTCGGCCGTCGGCCAGGCGAGGTTCAAGTCGGCGCCCATCTGCTTGGGTGACATCACGCAGTACGCGCCGCCGTAATCCTTGCGCGTGATCACGGTCAGCTTGGGCACTGTCGCCTCGGCATACGCATAGAGCAGCTTCGCGCCGTGTCGGATGATCCCGCCGTGCTCCTGGTCGCGGCCAGGCAGGTAACCGGGCACATCGACGAACGAGATGATGGGGATGCCGAACGCGTCGCAAAAGCGAATGAACCGGGCCGCCTTCACTGAGGCGTTGATGTCGATGGCTCCCGCCAGTACCTTCGGCTGGTTGCCGACGATGCCTACGACGTGGCCGCCAAGCCGGCCGAGCCCGACGATGATGTTGGGCGCGAAGAACGGCTGCACCTCGAAGAACTCACGGCCATCCAGCACTCGCGAGACAACCTCGCGCATGTCGTACGGCTTGTTGGGAGATTCGGGAACGATCGTCTGCAGCTCGACATCGGAACGTTCGAGGTCGTCGGTCGTAGGCACGAAGGGCGGCCGCTCCGAGTTCGAGGAGGGCAGATAGGACAGAAGCTTGCGCACGCCGGCCGCGCATTCGGGCTCAGTCTTCGGTAGAAAGTGCGCGACGCCGGATGTTGCGTTGTGGACGTGGCCTCCGCCGAGCTCATCGAATGAGACGGCCTCTCCGGTCACGACCTTGATGACTTCGGGGCCGGTGATGAACATGTAGCCCTGACCGGCGACGATGAAGATGAAGTCGGTGATGGCCGGGGAGTAGACGGCGCCTCCCGTGCACGGACCGGCGATGACGCTGAGCTGCGGGATGACCCCCGACGAGCGAACGTTGCGATAGAAGATGTCCGCGTAGCCCGCAAGTGCGACCACCCCTTCCTGGATGCGCGCGCCTCCTGAATCATTGATGCCGATGATGGGCACGCGGTTGCGCAGGGCCAACTCCTGCACCTTGACGATCTTTTCGGCGGTCACCTCGCCGAGCGAGCCGCCGAAAACCGTCGCGTCATACGCGTAGACCGCAACCGGCCGGCGGTCGATCTCGCCAAAACCCGCGACCACGCCGTCACCGGCGATCTTGCGGTCTTCCATGCCGAAGCCATGGGCGCGATGAGTCGCGAAAACGTCGAGCTCTACGAACGAACCTTCGTCGAGAAACATCTCGATGCGGTCGCGCGCGGTCGCCTTGCCCGCGGCCCGACGTTTGTTGGCAGCCTCGGTCTCCGCGTGCAGGGCCTGGTAGCGGCGCTTGCGGTACTGGTTGATCTTCTGCTCGGACACGGTTGCCGCCGCTCTCTCCGGAGCTTCGACTCCTTCGAGGCTTGGCGTCGTGCGGCGAACTGGCGAAAGTGATCGAGGTTTCCGCGCTGCCATCCGCATATCGTAGGCGCCGTGCCGCGGCCCGACCTTCAGCTGGACCTCGATCGCGCGGTCACGCTGCGCCAGCTGCGAACGTTCAAAACGGTCGCCGATTTGAAGAGCTTCAGCCTGGCCGCGCAGCGCCTCAAGCTCAGCCAACCGTCGATCTCCTACCAGGTCAAGGAGCTCGAAGAGGCGCTCGGTGTGCCGCTCCTCGACAGGCTCGGCAAGAAGGTTCAGCTGACCGAGGCCGGGACCGTGCTGTACGGCTACGCGCGGAGAATGCTCGACGTCCTCGACGAGGCCAAGGTCGCGGTGGAGGAGATACGGGGCATCAAGCGCGGCACCCTGCGTGTGGGCGCGAGCACGACCGTGGGTATCTACTTGCTGCCCGCCGCCCTCGGCGCTTTCAAGAAGCTGCACCCAGGCCTTGTGATCTCGCTCGAGATTGGGACGCGGGAGCGCGTTCAGGAGCAGGTCCTTAACAGCGAGTTGGACCTGGCGGTGGTCGGGCCGGCACTGAAAGATCCTGAGCTCGCGATCATCCCGTTTCTCAGCGATGAGCTGGTGGTGGTCGCGCCGGCGGGTCACGCGCTCGCCGGAAAGAAGCACCTCGATCTCAAAGACGTCGCCGCCCAACCATTCGTCATGCGCGAGGCGGCCTCGGGCAGCAGGTGGTCACTGGAGAAGGCGGCGCGCAAGGCGGGGGCCAAGCTCCATGTCGCGATGGAGCTTGGATCCAACGGCGCGATCAAGCACGCGGTGGAATCGGGCCTCGGCCTGGCGGTCATCTCTCGCTACGCGTGCGCGCTCGAGTTTGCGAGCGGGCGCCTGGTCGAGCTCGACGTGCGCGGTTTCCCGATCCGCCGCGACTGGCACATCGTCTACCTCCGCAAGCGCAAGCTGCCCTCGTCGGTGCACGCCTTCATCGAGTTTCTGAAAGGCACGAGCTGGTTGTCGCGCAACGGCTCGCGCGGCGTGCGCCCGCCGACCGACTAGATGGCCGCTTGATCGAACGTCTTAAGCGCGCCGCTGCCCATGTTCTGTCGCGGCCGGTCCTGTACTGGTTGATCGCGGCGGTGTTCGGGCTGCGCCTCCTTGTCTTCACTGTCATCGCTCCTCGCCGCTTCGACGCCGAGGGCATGTGGGAGGGCGCGCATGCGTACCTGACCAACCCCTCGCACATGTACGACCAGGCGGCCGACTACCTGGCGCGGCTGCACATCATCGCGCCGCCTGGTGGACTCGACGCCTTCGTGAGCCCACCCCCGGTCGCTGTGCTCGGCATCCCGGTCGCTCTGCTGCCGCGAGGCATCGGGGCGCAGGTGTGGACTGCGATCGACGCCGCCGCGCTGATTCTTGCCCTCGGTTTGCTCTATCGGCTCCTCGCGAGCCGCGACCGCATCGCACGCCCGGTCTTCTGGGTCGTGGCCGCCTACTTTCCACCGCTGTTCGCGGACGTGAGTGCAGGCCAGCGAGGTGGCATCCTGCTCGCGTTGGCGATGGTGTCGGTCTGGTTCGAGCGTACCCGTCCATCGCCGGCCGGGGTCTTCGGTGGACTCGCCGCAGCGATCAAGTACTACCCGGCGGCGATGATCATCGGCCCGGGTCCGGCCCATCGGGTCCGCTACGCGATCGTCCTCGCCGCCGTCGTCGTCGCCGTGACCGCGGCAACGTTCATCCCACTCGGCTGGAGCGGCACGCTTTTCTACTACCAGCACGTCCTCCTGCCATCCCTGGGGTCGCACAACCCGGATTGCGCGTACGACTCGGTGCGCACGCTGTTTGCGCGCACGATCGGCGGCGAACCGTTCGCGGTGCCGTCTGGCACGGGATACGAGATCGTCAGCTCGCCGCTGCATTTCACCGGCCTGGCGCTCGTCCTTTCTTATGTCAGCGCCCTGGCGCTTGCTGCTGGCGCAGCGTGGGCTGCTTGGCGCAGCGGGTGGAACCCCGCGTACGGCATGTCGATCGGATTTGCGCTCGGCGCTCTCATCCCAAACGAGGTCTGGCCGTACCAGTGGTTGCCCCTGCTTCCGGTCACTCTTCTCGTCCTGGTGAGGGCGGTGGAGCGCCGGCGATGGATCACGCTGGGCTTGCTGTCGGTCTGCCTGCTCGGCTTTTTGCGCCAGCCTTGCGAGCTGTTCTTTCCGAATCTGTGGACTGTCGCCGGGGTCGGGATCTTTGTTTTGGCCGTGTGGGAAAATCGGCTTTTCCGGTCGGCATCAAAGGGGGGAACCGATGGCGCTGAACGCTGACGTCAGCTTCACCTGGGTCGGGCACGGGACCTGGAAGGCTCGGAGCGCCAAGGGCAAGGAGGTCCTCATCGACCCTTGGGTCATGAACAACCCGGTCGCGCCCGAGCAGCTGAAGAACGTCGACCGGTGCGACCTCATGCTCATCACCCACGGCCACTTTGACCACATCCACGACGCCCTGGAGATTGCGCGGCGCACGAAGCCGACGATCGTGACCAACTTCGAGATCAGCGCATGGCTCGGCTCGAAAGGGCTTGACGCCGACAAGATCATCGGCGGAAACCAGGGCGGCACGATCGAGGCCGAGGGAATGGCGGTGACTCTTGTTCATGCCGAGCATTCGTGCGGCATCACCGACAACGGCGGGATCGTTTACGGCGGGCAGGCATGCGGCCTGGTGATCGAATTCGAGAACGGATTCAGCGTCTACTTCGCCGGCGACACCGACGTCTTCGGCGACATGAGCATCATCGCCGAGCTTGGCAAGTTCGACGTCGCGTTTCTGCCGATCGGTGGCTTCTACACCATGGGTCCCGAGCGTGCCGCGAAGGCGGTGTCGCTTCTGGGGGTCAAGACAGTCGTGCCGATGCACTTCGGCACCTTCCCAATCCTTTCGGGTAACCCGAGCCAGCTTCAGGAGCTGGTGGGCAATGGCGTGAAGGTGCTCGACATCAAACCTGGGGATACCGTCTAGCCAGTTCAAATTCGACCTAGAGCGACTAAGCTCCCCGGCGATGCGGGACGTGATCGGAGCGCCGGCCGGTTGGATCGCGCGCGCGATCCGGACCAAGAAGCTTTCCGCGGTTGAGGTGGTGCGAGCGCATCTGGAGCACATCCACACCGTGAACCCCCGCCTGAACGCTGTGGTTTTCGCGACCGCCGAGAGCGCGATCAAGGAAGCTCGAACCGCCGACCGCCACAACACCCGGGGGAGCGCGCTCGGCCCGCTGCACGGCGTGCCGTTCACGGTCAAGGACATCTTCAACACCGCGGGCCTGCCGACAACCGCCGGCCTTCGCATTCTGCGCAGCCGCATCCCAGACCATGACGCCACAGTGGTGGCCCGGATGCGCCGGGCAGGCGCGATCTTGATCGGCAAGACGAACTGCCCGCCGATCCATGGCGAGAACAGCTGGAGCCCTCTGCACAGCGGCACGCGTAACCCGTACGACATCAACCGCTCGCCAGGTGTGAGCAGCAGCGGCGAGGCCGCGATCATCGCCGCGGGCGGATCGCCGCTCGGTCTCGGCAGCGACTCCGGAGGCAGCATCCGTCTACCTGCGCATTACTGTGGGGTCGCCGCCCTCAAGCCCACCGCGGGGCTGGTGCCGGTGACGGGCGGATACGGATTGGTGGGGGGCATGACGGACCCTCGCAGCCAGGTCGGGCCGATGGCGCGCTACGCGGCGGATCTCGCCATCGCGCTCCGCGTGCTCGCCGGGCCGGACGGGATCGACTCCGGCGTTGTCCCGGTCCCGCTGCCGAAGCGGGTGCCGAAGCTGGGTGGGCTGCGCGTCGCGTGGTACGCCGACGATGGAATGGCCAAGCCCATGCCGGCGATCACCGCCACCGTGAAGGCGGCCGCCAGGGCGCTGGCGTCGGCTGGTTGCGTGGTCACCGAGGAGCGGCCGCCCTGGCTGACCGAGGCCTACCAGCTGACCATGGGCTTTTGGGGTCGCAAACACATGAACCGCGACCGCATGGACCGCCGCTGGGATGCATTTCGCTCCTCGGTTCTGAAGTTCATGTCCCGCTTCGACATGGTGCTCAGCCCGGTCGCCCCCGACATCGCCCCTCTCTATAAGGCCAAGGTCGTGGGCGATCACCAGTTCAGCTACACGATGCCGTACAGCCTTTCCGGAAACCCGTGCGTCGTCGTCCGGGCGGGCACCTCGCCGGAGAACCTACCGATCGGAGTCCAGATCGTGGCCGCAGGCTGGCACGACGACGTGGCGATCCGCGCCGCTCAAGCCATTGAGCGGAAGCTGGGTGGCTGGCGTCCTGCTAGCGTGGTCCGGTGAGGTTTCGCTACTCACGCTGGGACGGCACGCAAAAGCTCGACGACCTGGATGCAGGCGACGTGCTGGACGCGCTTTCCGATGACCTGATGAACTACGGCGACCTCAACGCGGCGCTGCAGCGCTTCCTCCGCTGGGGTTCGCCCAACATGCCCGGACTGGAGCAGCTGCTTAAGCAGCTTCGGGAGTCGCGTGAGCGAGAGCTAGGCCGCTACAACCTCGACTCCACCGTCGAGGAGCTGCGCCAGAAGGTGCAGGACGTCATCGACACCGAGCGCGCCGGGATCGAACGCAGGCTGCAGGAAGCCACGCCTGAGGGCCGCAAGCTGCTCGACCGGATCGCGCGACAGCGCAACGACCAGCTCGACCGGCTGCCCGACGACCTGGGTGGGCGCGTCAAGGGCCTGCGCAACTACGAGTTCGTCGATGACGCCGCCCGGCAGAAGTTCGAAGAGCTGATGCAGCAGCTGCAGAAACAGATGCTGGACCAGATGTTCCAGGGCATCAAAGGCTCGCTCGAGCAGATGCAGGGTCAGGACCTGTCGCGCGTGCGTGACATGGTGCGCGAGCTGAACAAGATGCTCGAGCAGCGGATGGAAGGTCGCACGCCTGACTTCCAGGGCTTCATGCAGAAGTTCGGCGATATGTTCCCTCCGGGAATAAACAACCTCGACGAGCTGCTGGAGCACCTGCAGCGCCAGATGGCGCAGATGCAGTCGTTGCTGCAGAGCCTGAGCCCCGAAGCTCGTGAGGAGCTGCGTCAGATGATGGACTCGCTCCTACAGGACGACTCGCTCCGGCTCGAGCTGGCGCGCCTGTCCGGCTTCATGCAGGCGATGATGCCGCCCTCCGAGCTAAGCGAGCGCTATCCGTTCTTCGGCGAGGACCCGCTGACCATGGGCGAGGCGATGCAGCTCATGGAGCGGCTGCAGCAGATGGATCGGCTCGAGTCGCAGCTGGAGCGGGGAAGCTTCCGCCCTGACGACGTCGACCGCTCCCTCGCGCAACAGCTCCTCGGACCCGAGGCGCGTCAAGCGCTGGATCAGCTGCGCCAGGTCACCGACGTGCTGGAGAAGGCGGGCTACGTTGAGCGCAAGGGCCGAAGGCTGGAGCTCACGCCGCGGGGTATGCGCCGGATCGGACAATCGGCGTTACGCGACATCTTCGACCAGCTCAAGAAGACGCGCATGGGCCAGCACCAGCTGTGGCGCGGCGGCATCGGCACCGACGCCTCCGAGGAATTGAAGGCGTACGAGTACGGCGACCCGTTCCTGCTCGAGATGAAGGAGACCCTCTTCAACTCGATCGTCCGTGAAGGGCCGAAGGTCCCGGTCCCCATCGCGCCGCAGGATTTCATCGTCCATCGCACCGAGCACCAAACACAGGCTTCGACGGTCTTGATGATCGACATGAGCCGGTCGATGTTTCTTCGCGGCTGCTTTCTCGCCGCCAAGAAGGTTGCCATCGCGCTTGACTCGCTCATCCGCAGCCAGTACCCGCGCGACTCGCTGTACGTGGTCGGCTTTTCCAACTATGCGGTCGAGCTCAAGCCGCATACGCTTCCGCAGTTGGCGCTCAACGACTACGTGTACGGCACGAACATGCAGCATGGCTTCCAACTAGGGCGTTCGCTGCTGGCGAAGCACCGCGGTAACCGCCAGATCATCATGATCACCGACGGCGAGCCGACCGCCCACATCGAAGAGAACGGAAAGGCACAGTTTGCTTATCCGCCGACCTATCGCACGATCCAGCAGACGCTGAGCGAGGTCAAGCGCTGCACGCGTGACCGCATCGTGATCAATACCTTCATGCTCGAGCGCGGTCCGTACCTGACCGAGTTCATCAACCAGATGACCAAGATCAACAAAGGGCGCGCGTTTTTCGTCTCCCCGGACCGGCTCGGCGAGTACGTCCTGGTCGACTACGTGAGCGGCAAACAGCGACGCCGTTCGAGCGCGCGGCGCGCCCGCATCGCGTAAGCCTTTCCTCGACGCCGTTGCTTATTCTGAAAACAGATGGCCTCTAAGACCGAAGTTGCCGTCGAACGCCGGAATCTGAGCCCGGCGGCACTCTACGAGCACGCGGTGCGGCGAGGCGAAGCCGCGATCGTGTCCACCGGCGCCTTGACGGCTGAGACCGGCAAGCACACTGGGCGCTCGCCCAAGGACAAGTTCTTCGTCAGAGAGTCGACCAGCCAGGACGCGATCTGGTGGCACCCGGGCAACCAGCCAATCCCCCCCGACAAATTCGACGGACTGGTGCGCCGGATGCAGGAGTTCATCGCGACCCACGAGGTGTACACCCAGGACGTGTTTGCCTGTGCCGACGCGCGCTACCGGTTGAGTGTGCGGGTCATCACTGAGCTGGCGTGGCACAGCCTGTTCGCGCGCAACCTGTTCATCCGCCCCAACGCCGACGAGCTGCTCGCGTTCGAGCCGGACTTCACCGTCATCGCGCTGCCCTCCGTGAAGGCAGATCATGCACGCGACGGCACTCGCAGCGAGACCTTCGTCCTGGTCAACCTCGGCCGTCGAATCGTGATCATCGGCGGCACCGGATACGCGGGGGAGATCAAGAAGTCGATCTTCACCGCCCTGAATTACCTGCTGCCGGCGCAGAACGTATTCCCGATGCATTGCTCCGCCAACACCAACGCCGCGGGGGATGATGTCGCGCTCTTCTTCGGGCTGAGCGGCACGGGTAAGACGACCCTGTCGGCCGAACCTTCGCGGCGCCTCATCGGCGACGACGAGCACGGATGGAGTGACCGCGGCGTCTTTAACTTCGAGGGTGGCTGTTACGCCAAGACGATCCGGATCCACAAGGAGTCCGAACCGGAGATCTACGCCGCGACCGAAAGCTTCGGCACGATACTCGAGAACGTGGTCTACGACCCCCGTACGCGGGTTCCCGATTACGACTCTGAGGCGAAGACAGAGAACACCCGGGCGGCATACCCGATCGACCTGATTCCCAACGCTGCGCTCACAGGCACCGGCCAGCACCCGCATAACGTCATGTTCCTTTCCGCCGACGCATACGGCGTGCTGCCGCCGGTGGCGCGTCTCGACGAGGACCAGATCCGCCACTACTTTCTCTCCGGTTACACCGCGAAGGTCGCCGGCACGGAACGCGGAGTCACCGAGCCGGAACCGATCTTCAGCACGTGCTTCGCGGCGCCGTTCCTTGTCCTTCCTCCGGAGCGATACGCCGACATGCTGATCGAGCGCGTGAAGCGACACCACGTGGACGTGTGGATGCTGAATACGGGGTGGGTCGGCGGGCCGTATGGGGTGGGGGAGCGGATGTCGATCGCGCACACTCGAGCGATCGTGCGCGCGATTCTCGAGGGCGAGTTGCGCGGGATGTCGACTCACGTCGACCCGGTATTCGGCCTGCAGATTCCGAACCGGGTGCCCGGTGTGCCGCGCGAGGTGCTGGACACGCGCGACAGCTGGCCCGACGCGGAGGACTACGACCGACAGGCGGAGAAGCTGCGCGGGATGTTCGAGAAGAACATCGGCATGATCGGCAAAAGTGGCTCCGCCGCCGGCTGATTGAGAGTCGCGATCGTCGGGAGCCGGCACTTCTCCGATCCGTGGCGCGTGGCCGACTACGTCAACTCCCTGCCCGCGCGCGCCTCGATCATCACGGGAAGCGCCAGCGGGGTCGACGCGGCGGCCACCAAGGCGGCGCGGGAGAAAGGCGTTCCGGTCCAGGTGATCCCAGCCTCATTCGACGAGCTTGCGGATACGGCCAAATCAGCGGTGCGGAACCAGCGCCTGGTCGATGCATGCGACGTGCTGGTTGCCTTCTGGGATGGAAGCTCGAAGGGCACGCGCACCACCGTCGAGCGAGCACTCGATTCCGGCAAGGAAGTCCATGTATTCATTGCCCGAGTAAATTGAGGCCGTGGCGGTAGCAATCGGGATCCGGATTCGCTTTTTCGCGCGATTGCGCGAGCAGGCGGGAGTCGAAACCGAAGGCATCGAAGTCGCACCGGACTCGACGCTAACCGACGTCTACGCGGCGCTCCGCGGCAAGCATTCCGCCCTGCCCGAGCTGGGCTCAGTGCGAGCGGCGTTGAACCAGGAGTTCGCCGACTGGAACGCAACAGTCGCTGAAGGAGACGAGGTCGCCTTCATCCCGCCGGTCAGCGGCGGGGCGCACAAGGTTGGGATCCTCTTCGAGCTGACGACTGATCCGCTCGACGCCCGGCGGCTCGAGGCCGCGGTTGCGCATGCGGGCGCGGGCGCGATCTGCACCTTCACAGGCATCGTGCGCGATAACTCGCGGGGGCGATCCGTGACCGAGCTCGACTACGAGGCCTACGGCGAGATGGCAGTGGCCGAGATGCGCAAGATCGGGGACGAGATCGCCCTGAGGTGGCCGGAGGCGCGGGTCGCGATGGCGCATCGGACGGGCAAGCTGCAGATCGGTGACGCGTCGGTCGTGGTTTCGGTATCGTGCCCGCACCGCGCCGAGGCGATCGAGGCCTGCAGGTGGGGGATCGACCGGCTCAAGGAAAGTGTGCCGATCTGGAAGAAGGAGCACGCCGCCGACGGCACTTTCTGGATCGAGGGCGACGAAGCGAAACCGGTCGCCTAGAGGTGCAACTCTTCCCCATTCTTGGGAACTACCGGCGAAGCCGGGGATGGGGCTGCCAGATGGCCCCTCCGGCCCTTCGGGCCACCTCCCCACAAGTGGGAAAGGAGTTTGTCAGTCCTTGACTCTGGCGACGGACAGGCCGTCGCGGATCGGGATCACGACGCCCTCCAGCCGGGGATGCTTCGCGACGAGTTGGTTGTACGCCGCGACATTCTTCGCCTGCTGGTTCTTCGGTGCAATGACCTCGCCCTGGCGCAGAGCGTTGTCGGCCATCAGAAGGGCACCACCCTCGAGGCGTTCGATGCAGAGCTCCAGCACGCGCCGCGTGATCTCCTCTGACTTGAACGAGTTGAGGAGGTCGATGAAGCAGGCGTCGAACCGCCCCTCGAGCTTCTCCAGCCCGTCCTTGGCGTTCTCTTCCAGCACGATGGCCGCCTTGCCGAAACCCGCCTCCCCAAAGTTGGCGCGCGCCCGCTGCGCGCGATCGTGGTCCGTCTCGTACGTCGTCAAGGTGCCGCCCCCGCTGCCGCGCAGCATCCAGATCCCGCTGTAACCGGTCGCTGTCCCAAGTTCCAGGATTCGCTTCGCGCCGGCGATCTTGACGAGCAAGTAGAGCAGGGAGCCCTCGTGTGGCTCCACGATCGGGATGCCTTCGCGATCGGCCTCCTCCTCCATGCGAGCGAGCACCGCGTCGCGCGTGGGCACCAAGCCATCGAGGTAGGCCTGAAGATCGTCCGTCACTTCAACTGTCCTCATCACGACTCCTCAAGAACTGTTCGAGCATCGGCTGCAGCGTGACCACGTACTCCGTCATGCACTCCACGGTTTTTCCCAGCACCTGGTCGTCGAGGCGTACGGCGGGGACCGTCTCATAAAGCCTGGACCATCCACGGTCCCACGGCTCGAGCTCGGCGCGTGGCAATCCCGCTTTGACCTCGACCATCCGCGAACGGAAAAAGTCGAACGCAGCCTGGTTCTCGACTGCTGACGCCTCGAAGTGCAAGCCAACCTCAAGCCTACCGGCACCAGCGTGGTGCCATGCCTCGTAGTGGAAGGCCGGTTCGCCGAAGTGGACCTTCATCAAACGCCCACGTCCGCGCGTCGTCCGGAAGTTGCGCAGCGCCGTTGGCAGCCGCTGCTTCAGGTCCTTCCGGAGGGCGGTGAAGAAGTCAGAAGGCGCGAACAGCATCATTCGACGGTGAGGATGAAGGCCGGATTCATTCCGGCCGTCCCCAAAGCGTCATCTGCCAAACGCCGCCCAATCACTGCATGCAATGGAGGGGTCCCGCGGGGGAGGCTTGCCTCCCCCGCGACAGGTTTTCAGACGAGGTGGGGATGTAGGCCGGATTCATTCCGGCCGTCCCCAAAGCGTCATCTGCCAAACGCCGCCCAATCGCTGCATGCAATGGAGGGGGTCCCGCGGGGGAGGCCTGCCTCCCCCGCGAAGGGTTTCTCGTAAGCTGCCATTCACGTTGGCTTACATACCGACGGTCGTCGAGAACGAGGGCGGCAACCGCGAGCGCACTTTCGATATCTACTCGAGGCTGCTGAAGGACCGGATCATCATCATCGGCCGGCCCATCGACGACGTCGTGGCCAACCTGGTCGTCGCGCAGCTCATGTACCTCGCGGCGGATGCGCCGGAAAAGGAGATTCAGATCTACGTCAACTCTCCAGGCGGCGCCGTCACCGCGGGCCTCGCCATCTACGACACGATGCAGTACGTCCAGGCGCCGATCTCGACGGTCTGCATCGGTCGGGCGGCGAGCTTTGGGACTGTGGTGTTGATGGCCGGCGCGAAGGGCAAACGCTTCTCGCTGCCGAACTCGACGATTCACATGCATCAGCCGCTGATCGGCGGCAAGGGTCTGCAGGGCCAGGCTAGCGACCTGGACATCCACGCCAAAGAGATCATCCGGATCCGAACCGTCCTGAACGAGCTCATCGCGAACCACACGGGTCAGTCGCTCGCGAGGGTCGAGCGAGACACCGACCGCGACTTCTTCCTCTCGCCGCAAGAAGCGGTCGAGTACGGCTTGATCGACGGCATCATCGCGCAGACGCCGGTGCCTGTTCTCGCGGCGTCCAGGTAACCACCAGGCCGGCCGCCCGCAGGCAAACCCAGCCGATCACCAGCACCCCGACCAACGCCGGAACCGGCGCGGGTGTCAGCGCGCAGATGACGGCGGCTACCGATAGCCCCAGCCAGTCGAACCACTTGGCCTGACCCCACAAGGCAAGGGCCAGCGCGACCAGGACGAGGTCGGCCGGGAGCGCGTGAGGCGAGGCGAGCACCCCACCCGCGATCACGACGCTGGCGGCGGCGGATAGATCGTGGCGTCGCCGCCGGGCGAGCAGCAGTACCAGCGCGATCGCGGCGACAGTGAGCCCTGCGATCGCCGCGGTCTGCGTCGCGAGGGGCAGCAGGACGCCCAGGTGAGGTAGGTCGACCTCGCGGCTGCCAGGCTGCACCGTCGCGCGGGTCTGGCCGAGCCAGTCGAAGACCCAGTGCGGGTTGAGGGCAAGCGTGACGCCAAGCAGCGCGACACCGGTCGCGGCCCAGGCCGCAAGCACCTTCCAACTTCGCGCCAGCAGCACCGCCGCGGCAAGAGGCAAGACGAGCTGAGGTTTCACCAATGTCAGGCCCAGCGCCAGCCCGGCCAGATACGGCCGTGACCACAAAGCAAAGGCGGCACCGAGCCCCAGGGCGACGATGCCGTCGAGCTGGGCGTTCAGCAGCAGCAAGGCGGTCGGAACCGCCGCGAAGCCGGGGAGGATCGCGGTCGGCGGTCGGGGCCTGGTGGCGAAAAAGAGACCCGCCGCCAGGCAGGCAAGCCCGAACAGGATCCAGAGCCTTCCTCCGAGATCGGTGCCCAAAGCATCGAATGGCACCGCCAGCAGGGCGACCCACGCCGGCGCGAGGAACGGAAGGATGCCCTCGATGCCAAGGGTCACCAGGACCCGGCCTCCAGTCACCTGGCGTTGAACTCGCGTCTGGGTGTCGAAGTCGTAAAGGTGACCGGGGTCCGAGACGATCAGACGCGCCCCGGTGGCGAACGCCGGCCAGTCGGAATTGATGACGTCGTCGTTGGGAAGCAGCGGCAAGATCACAAACGCCATGGAGACGGCGAGCAGCGCGACGGAACCGCGCCATCGCCACCGCCTCATAGTTCGAGCGACAGCCCGTCGCTGGCGGCGCGGACGTCGATCCCTGTGCGTTGCGAAAGGTCGGCGGCGATCTCCGATGGATTCGCGCGCCAGACCGTCGTCCCGTAGTGGGTCAGGAAAGCCAGGCGCGGCTTGGCGTCGCGGACGATCCGCTCGGCGTCGGCGATGCAAAGGTGTGGCAGCGTCGGAATGCACTCGCGCAGGACGGTGTGGATGACCATCACCTCGGCCTTGTGCTGCTCGGCGATCCCGTCGTAGTAGCCGGAGTCGGTGATCCAGCCGAGCTTTTCGCCGAATCGAAAGCCGTAGGTCTCCGACTGGTGGACGTGACGGGCGCTGGTCGTGAAGGGCAGCCCGTTGACCGCGTAGGACGTTTCCGGGGCAAGGCGGATGATCTCGCGCGGAAACCGGCGCACGTACTTGAGCACGACCGGATCTTGGTCCAGCGCATCGGCCGGGCAGAAGAGCTGGCCGCGGTGCTGAAACCCGCCGTCGGTCATCGCCTCGAGCATCACGTTGACGTCGCCGGAGTGGTCGAGGTGGCGATGGCTCAGCACGATTGCGTCGAGCGTCGTCAGGTCCACGCCGCGTTGGGCGTACTGGACTATCGCGCCGGGTCCGGGATCGAGGCTGATGCGCGTGCCGTTCTCCTCGAGGAACAGTCCGCCCGAGGCGGCGACCTGCCTGGCGACCATGAACCGGGCTCCGGCAGTCCCCATGAAAGTGAGCCTCATCTCAAACTCGTCACGTCTCCGCCACCTCGGAGAGCGGAACCTCTGACTTTTCGCCGAAATAGCGTTCGTACAGCTCCGCGACCCGCTCGGCCGTGTCGATCTCGTCGACGGGCTTGTCGTCGCGGATGCGCACGATGCGCGGAAATCGCAGCGCGTAACCGCTCAGGTGCCGGCCCGAGTGCTGGATCGAGTCAAACGCCACCTCGAGCACGACCTCGGGCCTCACCAACCGCGTGTGGCCCATGTCCTGGACCGTTATCTCGAGGAACCGTTTGGTGAAGGTCGCGATCTCCGCGTCGGTCAGCCCGGTGTACGCCTTGCCCACGTTGACCAGCCGACCCGTGCTCGTGTCTTTCACCGCAAAGGTGTAGTCGGACAGCACGCCTCTTCGCTTTCCGTGACCCCATTCGACCGCCGTCACCACCACGTCGAGGGTGGCCAGCGGCCGCTTCAACTTCAGCCACGCCAGCCCGCGACGTCCGGGCGTATAGGGGCTGAGCGGATCCTTCACCATCAGCCCCTCGTTGCCTCGCTCGCGAGTCTCGGCGAAGATACGGTCGAGGTGCTCCGGGTCGGTGGCCTCCTCCAACCGAGCCAGCAGGAATGGGTGCTCCAGGCCAAGCCCCTCGAGGAGCTTGCGGCGGGTGGTCAGGGGCTCGTCCATCAACGTGCGACCGTCGAGCCACAGCAGGTCGAAGATCACCAGCACGACCGGGACTTGGCGTCGCAGATCCAGGTCGACCTTCTTGCGTCCGAGCCGGCGCTGCAGCTCGAAGAACCTCAGCACGCGGCCGTCGCGGTGCGCCAGCACCTCGCCGTCGAACAACACGTCGTGTCCGATTGCGGGCGCGTTCTCGACCAGCTCTGGAAACGCTCCCGTGGTTTCTTTGAGGTCGCGCGAGAACAGCTCGACGCGCGTCCCCTGGCGATGCAGCTGGCAGCGCACGCCGTCGTATTTCTCCTCGGTCCAGACTTTGCCCGCGCCCATCCTGTCGAACACGTCGACCGGCGTCTCGACCGGGCTCGCGAGCATGAATCGCACGGGCTGGAAGGGGGTGATCGTGCTGGCCTCGAAGTCGCCGCGTTTGCACCGGACAGCCGTCTCACCGATGTCGCCGGTGACGAGGTGCACCCGCTTGACCTGCGTGATGGGAACACCGAACGCATCCGCGATCGCGGCCTCGACGAGGCCCTCGCTGAGCCCGATCCGCATCTCGCCCGAAACGATCTTGATGAAGAAGCGCGCACTCTCCGGGTCCATGCGCTTGAGCAGGGATTCGAGCGGCTTGGCCTTGGCGTTGCCGCGCGCGGTGCGAATCGCCTCCAGCGACGTCTCGACGTCGGCGAGCGTGACGGGTTCCGGTCTGGTGCTTCCGTCGAGCGCCTCCCCCGCCCAGTCTCCGAGGTCCGAATGCTTGCGGAAGATCGTGCCGAGCTCATCTTCTCCTCGCTCGGACAGAGACGAAACGACCTTGCTGACGGTCGACCAGCCGAGGCCGAGCGTGCGTCGCTTGGAAGGCGCAAAGGCGCGGCCGCTCATGTAGACGGCGGCGCGCCGCAGGTCATCGTCATTCAGCGTGCGGAAGTAGGCGCCGAGGATACGCGTCTTCTCAAGCGTCGCTGAGGTGGCGCCGATCGAAGCGCCCGCCCGGGCGAATTCAAGCATCTGGACGACGGCCGGGCGGCGATGCGACACGGACGCCTATCGTAGTTTGCGATGCGGAGGTGCCCTTACCTCGAGGAGCTGGTGAAGGAAAAGCGTGGAATCCTGCGCATCTACCGCTTCGACTGCCACGTCGACCACCGCTCCAAGCGCAAGTACGCGCTTGGCGACAGCCCGCCGATCTGCGTTCGGAACTTCGAGGATTGCCCTCTTTACCAGGCTGAAAAACGGCGCGAAGACCGCACAATTACCCGCTACACGGACTGAATCTCGTAAATCGCCCCTAAAGCCCGCCACACAATTGAACTGCACAGTCTGCTCCGCCCCGGCTTTGCCTATTGACGACGCGTGCGTCTTCTGCCACGCGCCCCTGGTCGAGCGCGACGAGCCTCTCGAGCTGCTTGACTACCTGGTGGAGCGCATCCCGATGGCACAGGCCAAGCGCGGGCATCTGAACCGGGGCCCCATCACAGAGCTGTCGATCGACGTCGACGGGCGTAGCTTTCGCGCCCGGGTCAAGAACGAGTCGCTAGAAGTGGCGCCGCCGGTCGAGCTGGCGGCCTGGGTGGACTTGCTCCTGACCAAGCTGAGCGACGCCGCCGCCGGCAATCACGAGCTGCGGCGGGCGGTGCTGCGTTCGGGGTGGGCGCTGCGCTGACAGCGGCGTAGGCTGAAGGCGGCAATGGCCGTCGCCATGCGGCGCCCGAGATCCACGCTGTGGATGGCGTGGGTCGCCGCCGGAGCACTCGGTACGGCAGTTGCCGCCTCGGCGACGCAGCCCGGATTCGAAGTCTTTCCTAATCTTGGCGACTGGTACTGGCTGCCGCCGGCCTTGCTCGCGGCGCCGCTCGCCTTGCTTCAGTTCCTGGTCCTGCGTGGGGCGATGGGCGTCTCACTGGCCGCCGCTGGCATGTGGGTCGGTCTGACTTTGGTCGCCTCGGTCGCCAGCCTGTTCGCGACGAGCGGGTGGTATTTCTACGTACCGCAGGTACTCCCGCGCGTATTCATCCCTATGGAAACCGGAATCGACATCATGTTCACTGTTGCGGATTACATCAACCCGCTGCTTTTGGGCCTTGCCCAGGGCATTGTGCTGGCTTGGGTGTTCGGCCGCCGGCGCATTGCCGCGTGGTGGGTCGTGGCCAACCTTGTGGCTTATGCCGTCGCTCTTCATCTGACGGTCTTTGTCTTGACCGCGTCGGGGTTCGACCTGCGAACTGGAGGCTATGTGGTGTCGCGCGTCGCGCTCGCGGCGTCGTACGCCGCCGTCACCGGCCTCGCCCTCGTCGCGATCCTGAGGATGCGAGCGCCGGTTGCAGCGCCGCGACTCCCGCGTCCGGCCGTCTAGCCGCGCCGGCTGCGGCAGGGTAGTACGTTCTGGTCAAAGCGCACGTATCAGCCACTCTGGAAAGGTGCGGTTTGATCAAAAGGCAACTAACGGGTTAGAGCGCCAGCGCCAGCTGTTCGTTAGCCTCCAGCGCCCAGGCCCGGATTCCCTTTCGGCGCAGCGACCGCGCGAAGTCCTCGGTGAAGCCGTGCACGGTGTAGACCTGGTCGGCGCCGGTGCGCTCGACCACCTCCATCAGCTCGTCGAAATCGCAGTGGTCGGAGAGATCGAAGGTGGCATCCGCGCCGAAGAGCCGCGCGAAGTCGGGATCCTTCGCCCAGCCTGAGATCAAAGCCGTCCGGTAGCGCCCCAAACGCCGGATGTCGTCCTTGCCGACAGGTGGAGCGATGACGACGCGGTCCATCACCGCTTCTCCGTTGAGCTCGACCCAATCCGGCAGCGAACGGCCCGCTGACGCGTACTGGTGTGCGCACGGAACGCAGCGTTTCTCGAGCGCAAACGCAAACCCGTACTTGGCGAGCGCGAGCATCACCTCTTCGGTCTTGCCCAATGCATGGCACAGCAGGACAGGTGTCACACGGCTGTCCAGCGCGTGCTGGCACCATCGCGCGATGAGCTCAACGGTCTCGTCGGGATCGCCGAAGCGAAAGTGTGGTCGACCGTACGTGCTCTCGAGGATCAGGACGTTCGCCTTCGGCACGAAGGTGAGCACGCCGCCCGTCTGACGCAGCTTGATGTCGCCTGTGTATAGAAGCGACGTGCCGTCCTGATCGAAATGCAGCTGGGCGGAGCCCAGCATGTGGCCCGCGGGGTAGAGGGTAATGCTGCCCTCGCCGCGCCGCATGGTCTCGCCGAAGCCGAGCATCCGCCAGCCGCGTGGCCTTCGAGCCTCGGGTATCAACGCCAGCGTCTGGGGGGTGAGCAGCGCTTCTTTGTGCCGGCGCGCGTGGTCCGTGTGCGCGTGCGAGATGAAGGCAAAAGAACGCACGACGAGTGGGTCGAGCCACAGCCTATGCGCGGGCAGCGATACCCCATGGTCCCAGACGACCTCGCGAGTCACAGCCTGACGAGGTCTCCTTGGGCGAAGAGGTCGTGCGGCACGGCGATCCCGATCGCCTCGTAGGCCTCGATCGGCACTCCGATGTCGGCCACGAGGACGCGCCCCGACAGCTTGAGAAGGCCCGGCTTGGGCAGCCCCAGTGTGATGGTTACGTCAGCTTGCACAGTTGGAGAGTAGGCGACGCCGGAGTCCGCGTCGAGCCCCGATGGAACGTCGACCGCGATCACGCCCTTGCCCGACTTGTTGATGGTGTCGATCCACGCCGCGAACCTTCCTTCCGGCGCGCGCGTGAGCCCTGTGCCGAAGATCGCGTCGACGATCACCGCCGCGTCGTCGAAGCGCAGTTCGTCCTCGACGTAGATTCCCAGGTTGCGCAACGCGGCCAGCTCGCGCGCTGCTGGGCCATGCAGACGGCCGGCGTCAATGCAGCAAACGGCGGCCAGGCGGCCCCAGCGATGCAGATGCCTGGCGGCCGCGAGGCCGTCGCCCGCGTTGTTGCCCACGCCGCAGACGACCGCCGCACGCTGACCGACGAACCTGGCGATCTGCCATCCCGCCGCCTCCATGAGCCACTCGACGGAAACGCCGAAGCGCTTGTCGGCCAGCGCGTCGACCTCCCGGACCTGCCTGCTGTTAAGAGTTGGTAGGGCGCTGGACGACAAATGAGCAGTAAGGATCGCGCCGGTGGATTGAATCGGACTGCGAGACCGCCGCTCCGGTAAGACGCGAGATGAGCTGCGGCGTGATCGTGCAGACCTGCGGGAACTTCAGCGCTGTGTTGCGGAACGGGCAGTTGTGGATGGTGACCTGGATGCCTTCAGGGCCTTCGGACTGTTCGACCAGGGTGCCGGCCCGCCCGATCCAGCTCACCACCCGGTGGAGCTTTTCTTCGAACTCGAGGCCCTGCAAATCCTTCTCGATCGCGTTTGCGTGGCGCGCCGCGACCCGCGCGAAGACCTCGTCGAGGGCGTCCGGTCCGCCCATCTCCTGGACCTCCTGGAGGACCATCGTCGCGAGCTGGCCGTAGCGCTTGGGGAAGACGGAGTCGGCCCGCTCGGTGAGGACGAAGAGCAGCGAGGGGCGTCCTCGGCCACTGCGTTCCGGCTGGCTGACCACGAGGCCGTCCCGCTCGAGGTTCGTGAGGTGTTGGCGGACTGCGTTGGCGGTCACTCCGAGGTCGCCGGCGATCGTTTCCGCGCTGGAGCGGCCCTTGCGCCGAAGCAGCTCGAGGACTTCCATGCGGGTCGAACGGCCGGCGATCATGAAGGGCACATCCGGTCGCTTGTTCGCGATGCTAGCACAGGCCCGGAGGGCTAAATCGATTTATTACAGGTGGTTCTTGACAAAAGGCATGTCGTCTTTAAACTGTAGTCGAGGAGATAGGGAAAATGCCCATGATCAAGCAGGCCAGCCGCGCCATCGAGCACATGACTGCCCGCGAGCGCCGGATCCAGCGCGCCAAGTACGCACGCCGGAACAAGATGCACTACATCGACAAGCTCCTGAACGAGCTCGAGATGCTGAACCTGGCCGATCAGCGGCAGATGCCGCCCGTGCTCTCGGTCGCGATCAACAAGGTCATCGAAGAGTCGCCTGAGGTCACCGTTCTGGCGCAGACCAAGCCGGCGTCGGTGATGGAGGCGATGGACGCTCTGTACGAGATCCAGGACAGCCTCATGTACAACCAGATCGAGGACGAGTAACTAGCTCTCGTAGCTTCTCAAGGCCGGTTTCGAATGCGATTCCGACCTTTTGGTGCCCTTCGAGCGGCCCCGCTGCGTGCGACAACCAGATCGGTTTGGCGAACTCGGTCCGGCTGCCGACGTGCAGTAACCAGATCGGTCTGTGACAGGTCTGTTGACAACCAGATCGGTCTTCTGGGGCTGGCGAACAGCGCCGGCACGCCTCTAAGCCGTCGTCTCCGTGTCGCGCTTGGTCGAGACGACGGGCTTTTGCGGACGTTCGTTGATTTCGAGGTGAAACAAGTCTGGCCGGGCGTAGTGACCGGTTACATCGAAGTCGTATTTCGCGCGCGCCACATCGGCGAGATCAAGGTCTGCGAATAGGATCGACTCTCCGGTGAAGTCGGGACCTGCGAGCACGTTGCCCATTGGACCAACGATGCAGCTTCCGCCGAAGCAGACGATATCGTCGGGCTTTGAGGCGAGCTCGTTACTGATGTCCGGGGGAAAGTCGGACAGCCTTGTGAACTGGTTGGCGGAAAGGACAAAGCAACGGCCCTCCAGAGCGATATGGCGCACTGTAGATAGCCAGGTCTCTCGCCCATCCGCGGTCGGGATGCAATAGATCTGGATGCCCTGCGAGTACATGGCCATTCGCAGCAGCGGCATGTAGTTCTCCCAGCAAATAACTGCCCCTAATCTCCCAAGCGGCGTGTCAAAGACGGGGAGCGTGGATGCGTCACCGAAACCCCAGACCAGACGTTCGGCCGCGGTAGGCATGACCTTTCGGTGTTTGCCCAGATAGCCGTCTGGCGAGACGAATATTGCCGTGCAGTAGAGAGTGCCTCCCTCGCGCTCGATGACGCCAATCACCATGTAGATCCCGAGGTCGGCCGCGAGAACAACGAGCTGGTCCAATGCTGGTCCCGGAACGTCGATGGAGCTCTCCCAGTACCTGCGGAAGTGATCACGGCCTTCCGGAGTACGGTCGCCGATCACGGTGCCGAAGGAAATGCCTCGGGGATAGCCGGAGATAAAGGCTTCGGGAAACAGCACGAGGCCTGCTCCCCCAGCAGCCGCGTCGGTGGCCAACTTCTGAACCCGGGCAAGCGTGGCGGCGCAATCGAAGACGACCGGTGCAGCCTGCACTACCGCGACTCGGTTGCCCTCGGAGGTGGTCACGATTCGCTGCCGGTGGCTGCTGGGTGGCCGCTTCTGGATTGGAGCTCGCTTACCAGCCGGCGCGTCACCGGAGTCGCGATTCCCGCCTTCGCTGCGCGCCTGAGCAAGGCGCCGCCTAACGCATCAAGCTCGAGGGGACGGCCGGCGGCCTGGTCACGTTGCATCGAGGACTCCATCGACTCGGGCACCGAATCCAGCAGATGGACCACAGCTTCCCGATCTATATCAACTCCGTCGGCCCCGGCGACGGCGACGACCTCGCCAATCAGCGCGATGGCCTCCTCGCGGCGTCTGGTCCGTATCGCTCCCACGTTGGCGCGCTCGTGCGTGGTCAGCAGCGCCATCGGTGCGAGCAACGCGAATTTGTCCCACAACATGGCCAATTCGTCATCTCGGATACGGACATCGAGACCGGAAGCACTTAGGTGAGCGGCAATCAACTCAACGCGATCACGGTTATCTGCGGAAGCGGCAATCTCGACTGAGGCGAAGGGGCTGGTGTGGCGGATCAAGCCAGGGGCCGCCCTCGCCGTCTCGATGCGGATGGTGGCAGCCACCACACTCGAGGGAGGGTAAACGGCACGCAAGAAATTGACGTGCTCGATGCCGTTGAGAAAGGGAATGGCGAGAGCCGCCCCGAGGGCATTCGCAGGTACGCGGTCCACAGAATCTCTCAGCTGTGTGGCCTTAACCGTGATGAGACAGGCGTCGACACGATCCGTCAAACGCGATGCGGTTCGCACCGAAACTGCGAAATCGCCGAACCGCCGGCTCTCGAGCCGGAGTCCGTTCTGGGCAATCGCACCCGAGGCGTTGTCGCTCGCCAGCACCAGGACCATGCTGCCTTCCCGCGCCAGCATCGCTGCGAGGAACCCGCCCACACCACCTGGCCCAAGCACGGCTACGTTCAGCCGGTCCCCCGTCATGAGGAGCCAATGATATGCGCCGCTTCGGGCACGACCGAGGTCAGCTTGCGAGCACGGCCTGAGCCTTGGCGATGTCGTTGGGAACCACGGCCAGATGGTTGTCGACCGCCATATAGATCACTTCGATGTTGACCCCAGCCTCACCGAGCCGTGAAGTGAAATTCATCAGCCACCCTGGACGTGGATCCACCGGCACCACCAGGACGTCACGCTCTTCCACGAGCTCGGCACCCGCCTCTTGCAAGATG
>Ga0209056_10000611_pt1 | contig 39463 bp, 39 predicted proteins | sample GraSoiAngelo_114_FD_185876 | JGI IMG/M metagenome (GOLD analysis project Ga0209056, IMG submission 185876) | Grasslands soil microbial communities from the Angelo Coastal Reserve, California, USA - 14_0903_13_40cm (SPAdes) (version 2) | ecosystem: Environmental > Terrestrial > Soil > Grasslands... | reverse complement strand
CCCCGTCCATTGGGCGGTGGGTTCGGCGGGCGGACTGATGAACCCCGCTACATCTCTGACTGATGTGAACGGTATCGCGAGTTCGACACACACGCTCGGGCCCACCGTGGGAACGCAGACCGCGACCGCGTCTGTCAGTGGCCTCGCGGGTTCGCCAGTCACATTCACCGCCACCGCACTGGCCGGCGCGGCGACGCAGCTCGTCAAGCAGTCCGCCGACCCACAAGCCGGGACGGTGGCGACCGCCGTTACCGCACCGGTTGTAAAGGTCGCCGACCAGTTTGGCAACGGCGTTGCCGGCGTCATCGTGGACTTTGCGGCAACGGGCGGCGGCGTCCTTGGCGCGACCAAGGACACGAGCGACGCTCTCGGCGTCGCCAGCGCCGGCAGCTGGATCCTCGGCAACGTTGTTGGGACAAATACCGTTACGGCGACGGCGGGCGCGTTGCCGGCCAAGACATTCACCGCCACCAGCGTCGCGGGTGCACCGGCCCGGCTCGCGTTCCTCACCGAGCCCACGCACGCTCTCGCGGGCGACACGATTGCGCCCGCCGTGCAGGTGGCGATCCAGGACCAGTACGGCAACCTCGCGCTGCCGGCAAAGGACGTCGTGTCGCTGCGGCTTGGGGCAACGCCCAACCCCGCGGCGAAGCTCCAGGGCATCGTCGATGTTGCGGCGGCGAACGGCGTAGCGTCGTTCCCCAATTTGGCCGTCGACTCCGCGGGGCTTGGCTACGCGCTCGACGCCACGTCCGGCAGTTTGACACGCGCGCCGAGCACGCCCTTCGACATCGGCGGTGTGATCAAGGCGATTCCAGTTACGCAGCTCGGGCCAGTTGCGGCGGCAATGAATGATCGAACGAAGAAGCTCTACGTACCGGGAGCGACGTTGGTCTCGGTGTTGTTCGACGACCGCGAGCTGTTACCACAGATCACGGGATTCGAGTCACCGTTTGGTGTGGTCGCGAACGCGACGACGAACAAGGTTTATGTCTCGACCTTGGCCGGCGTTACGATGATCGATGGAGCTGTTGATGTCGCCCGTGTCTTGATTCCTGTAGGGACCGGGCCCAAAGGCGTCGCGGTGGACACCGCGGCCAACCGCATCTATGTCGCCGTCGCGTCCGATCCGCTCCAGCGCGGGTCCGCGCTCGTGCCGATCGACGGGTCAAAGGACATCGTCGCCCCGGCGGATATCGTGCTGCTTCCTCCCGCTCCGGGCGCAGGCGTTGCGTTCAACCCGAACGACGGGTTCGTCTACGTCGCGATCCCGACGTTGCAGGAGGTCGTGGTCATCGACCCCAAGCCCGGCAGCGCGCGGGTCGTGGGCGAGATTCGAAGCCTCGGGAAGGGCACTTACGGCGTCGCGGTCGACACGCGGAGCAAACTGCTCTACGTGACAAACCGTAACGAGAACACGGTGTCCGTGATCGACATTTCTGCCTCCGATCCGAGCGCGTTCAAGGAGATCGCCCGGTTAGCCGTCGGTGCGCTGCCCGAGGGAGTGGCTTTCGATACTGGTCGCGGGGTGGCCTACGTCGGCAACAGCGGCGAGAACACGGTGTCGCTGATCGATGGCGGCAAGCTCAGCGTGTTTGCTACGCTCGTCGTCGGGCCGAGCCCGAAAGCCGTGGTCGTCGATCCCGCGACGGGACGTGTGTATGTGCCGACCAACACAGACAACCTGGTGCGGGTGATTCAGCCGTAGACTATTTCAGCAGCAACTTCGCAATCGTATTGAGCTGCATGTTGCTCGTGCCTTCATAGATCGTGCCGATCTTCGCATCTCTGTAGAACTTCTCGACCGGATACTCCTTCGTGTAGCCGTATCCCCCGAACAGCTCGACCGCGAGTGAGGTCACGCGCTCGGCGACCTGCGAGCTCAACAGCTTCGCCATCGCCGCTTGTTTGGTATACGACTCGCCCGCATCTTCGAGCCGAGCGGCGTTGTAGACCATGAGACGCGCCGCCTCGAGCTCCGTCGCCGCCTGCGCAAGCTGGAATTGCACCCCCTGAAACTCCGCGATCGGCTTGTTGAACTGCTGGCGTTCTTTCACGTACTTGAGCGACGCGTCGAGCGCGCCGCGCGCGATGCCGATCATCTGCGCTCCGATGCCGATCCGGCCGGTGTTGAGCGTCTCGATCGCCACCTTGTAACCGTTCCCGACCTCGCCGATCAAATTCGCCGCCGGGACTTCGCAGTGATCGAGGATCAACTCCGCTGTAGACGACGCGCGAATGCCGAGCTTGTCTTCTTTCTTGCCGACGCTGAAGCCCTTGAACGCACGTTCGACCGCGAAGGCCGTGATTCCCTTATACCCTTTACGCATGTCTGCATTAGCAAACACCAGAAAGAGGTGAGCCTCGGCGCCGTTCGTGATCCAGAGCTTGCGGCCGTCAAGGATCCACTTGTCGCCCTGCTTCGTGGCCTTGGTCTGGAGACCGAACGCGTCGGATCCCGATCCCGCTTCCGAGAGCGCATAGGCGCCGACGACCTCGGTCGCGAGACGCGGCAGGTAACGCCGCTTGATGTCGTCGGAAGCCCACTTGAGGAGTAGCGCGTTGACGAGTGTGTTCTGGACGTCCACGCAGATCGCCGTGGAGGCGTCCACGGCAGACAGCTCTTCCACGGCGAGAACCGTCAGGAACAAACCGCCGCCGGCGCCGCCGTGCGCTTCAGGAATCTCGATCCCCATGAGGCCGAGCTCGAAGAATTTCGGGATGAGTGTGGGATCGAGCTGCGCGGCTTGCTCCATGGCGTGCACGCGCGGGCGGACTTCGCTCTCGGCGAAGTCGCGCACCGCGCCCTGAAACATCCTTTCTTCTTCGGTAAGCTGCGTGAGGGGCGCGGGCCCCCCGCCGCCCCCGGACCCGATGCTGGTCATGTCGGGATCCGCTTGATCGCGATCGTACAGTTCGCCTGACCCTTGAGTATGCAGGTCAGGTCATTGGTCTCGATCCGCTCTCCGTAGTGTGTCGCGACGCCGCGGGCGATGCCCTTGGCCAGCGCGCACATCCGCCGCTCCGATTCGTAAATGACCACGACCTCGGTCGGGCTCACCCGCCGGACCTTGAGCCGGGGCGGGACCGCCAGCGGATCGCGCAGCCGGACCGCGCGATGGATGTTGTTCTCGGTGTGCTCGATCATGTCGAGCGTCTTCCACTCGGGCTTGATGAAGGGTCTGTAGACGCTCATGAGCGTGGGCGCGATGAACTCGCCGAATTGCTCGAGGACCGTCTGAACATCGGTCCCGCGCTGCCGCGCTGTGGCACCGACGAGTGCCGCTACTTCCGCGTCCGCATACGTCTGGCCCGTCACGTACGTGCGGCCGGCCAGCCCTGCGTCGTGCAAGAGCTGGGTCCACGTCCCATTGCTAGTGCCAGCTTCGGCGAAGCGTTTCAACTCCGTGAGGATGAGGCCGTGCATCAGCCCTTTTTGTCGGCCGGACCTAAGGTCAACATTTCGCGGATGCCTCCAAGCGACCCGAGCACGCCGGTGGCCTCGTAGGGCATGTAGACGACTTTGTTGTTCTGGCCGGAGACCATTTCCTTCAGCGTCTCGATGTAGCGGATGGCGATCAGATACTGCGCGGGGTCGCCGCCGGTGCCCTTGATTGCCGCGGTGATGCGCTCGATCGCCTGCGCTTCCGCTTCGGCGACCTTGAGCCGCGCCGCCGCTTCCGCCTCGGCGTGCAAGATCTTGGCCTGCTTGTCGCCTTCTGCGGTGTTGATCTCCGACTGGCGAATACCCTCGGCGGAGAGAATGCGCGACTGCCGCTCGGCGTCGGCCGTGATGATGGTCGCGCGACGTTCCCGCTCGGCGCGCATCTGCTTTTCCATCGCGTCGCGGATGTCGCGCGGCGGGTTGATGTCCTTGAGCTCCACGCGACTGACCTTGGAGCCCCACTTGTGCGTTGCCTCATCCAGGATCGCGCGCAGCTTCGCGTTGATCGTATCGCGCGACGACAGGATGTGATCGAGCTCCATCTCGCCGATGACGTTGCGGAGCGTCGTCTGGGTCAGCTTCTCGATCGCGTCGGGGAGATTCGCGATCTCGTAGGTGGCGCGCACCGGATCGGTGATCTGCGAGTAAATCAGCGCGTCGATCTCGACGACGACGTTGTCCTTGGTGATCACGTTCTGGCGCGGGAAGACGTAGACGGTCTCCCGCAGGTCGATGCGCTCGGTGCGGAAGCGCCGCGAGTAGCTGTCGCCCGCGGGGGTGATGATTGTCTGGTGCCAGTCCACAGCGCGGGGCCGGTCGATCACCGGCAGCACGAAATTGATCCCCGAGCCAAGCGTCTTGTGATACTTGCCCAGGCGCTCGATGATCATCGTCTGCGCCTGCTGGACCACGCGAATGCTTTTCGAAATCAAGACGATGACGCCGAAAATGACCGCGCCGACGAATATCGTGCCGGGACCCATTCCTAAAGCTCCTTCTCGACCATGAGAGTCGTGCCGTCCACCTGAATGATGGTGACCTGAGTGCCGGGCTCAATGACCGTGGCGTCCGACGACGCGCCGCGCCAATCCTCGCCGTCTACCTTGACCCGCCCGGGCGATCCCGGTCCGATGCGCTCAGTCACGACGCCCGTCTTGCCGAGCAGGGCGTCCACGCCGGTGCGCAACTCGGACCCGGGGCCGAGCTGGAGGAGATGCATCAGCCGGGGACGCAACCCTGCCATGCTCACGATGCTGGAGACGGCAAACGCGATGCCCTGCGTGACGAACCCAAGCCCCGGGATAAGCCCCACGATCCCCGCCACCGCGGCTCCCACCGCCAGGCAGGCAAGCCAGAACCCCGCCGTGAACATCTCCCCGACGAAGAGGCCGATCGCCAGCAGAAACCAAATCAGCCAATCTTTCATAGGGTTCAAAGCTGCAACCCTTGTAGGTGTTTCGCTATCCAACTAGTGCCAACTCCTTGTGGAGCCGCTATGATCGCTCGCTCGCTGCTGCTCGTTTCCGTCGTTGCAGTGTGGTCCCCCCCCGTTCCGGTTGCTGCGCAAACCTCACGTCATGTCCTCAAAGGCGACTCCGTCGCCGTCTACAACCTCGTCGGCGAGCTGCGCGTCGAGCCGGGCTTGGGCAGCGACGTCGTCGTCGAGATCCAGCGCAGCGGCGCCGATGCCGCGAAGCTCGACGTGCAGTCGGGCCCGCTGCGCGGCCGCGAGACGCTGCGGATCATCTATCCCGACGACGTCATCGTGATGCCCGAGTGGGGGCGCGGCTGGAACACGACGCTGCGCGTCCGCGACGACGGGACGTTCGGCGAGGAGCATGGAAAACACGACCGCGGTGGCTGGTTCCGCGAAGGCCATGAGGTGCGAATCACCGGGCGCGGCCGCGATGGACTCGAGGCATACGCCGATCTGCGGGTGAGCGTCCCCGTGGGGAAAAACATCGCGGTGTACCTTGGCGTGGGAAAAGCGTTCGTCTCCAACGTCGATGGCGTGATCCGCGTCTGGGTCGCATCGGCCGACGTCGCCGCCGATCGCACGCGTGGCTCGCTGCGCGTCGAGAGCGGCTCGGGCAACGTGGACCTGCGCACCGCGTCGGGCGACGTGAGCCTGGCAACGGGGTCGGGGGATATCACGGCCTCGGGCGTCACTGGATCGAGCCTCAAGCTCGAGACCGGCTCTGGCAACGTCACGCTGACGGATGGCAAAGCCCCGACCGTGCGTGTCGAAACCGGATCGGGAGACGTCGAGGCGACGGCGTCGTCCGGCGACGAGTTGTCGTTCGAGACCGGCAGCGGAAACGTGAATGTGGCGCTCATCGCGACGTTCCGCTCCGTGCGCATCGAGACCGGCTCCGGCGATGTCACGCTCAAGGTGCCGCCCACCCTCGGCGCGGAAGTGGACCTCGATACGGGAAGCGGCGACATCGATCTTGGCGGGTTGTCCCTGCAGGTGCGCCGTATCGCGCACGATCATGTCACGGGGACGCTGGGTGACGGGAAAGGCCGTCTCTCGGTCGAAACCGGTTCGGGAAACGTCCACCTGCAGAAACTCTAGTTCTCGCCCTCCTCGAGCCGCTGGAGCTCGCGGCGCTCCTTTTTGGTCGGCCGGCCCTTGCCTTGATAGGTGGGGGCCGGCGCGATTTTGTGGGCTTCAGCCAGCCGCTCGCGCGCCGCCCGACCGTCAGGCGATTCGTCGTAGAGGAGCCGTGCGTCCCGCGGCGGACCGCGCCGCTCGGACAGCGCGCGCACCGTCACGAGCCATTCGTACGGACCTACGCGTACCCGGAGGCTGTCGCCGACCTGCAGCTTCTTGGCAGGTTTCGCGCGCGTCCCGTTCACGTGCACCTTGCCGCCGGCGACGGCCGCGGCCGACACCGCTCTCGTTTTGAAGAATCGCGCGGCCCAGAGCCAGCGATCGAGGCGCACGGAATCTGTCATCGGTTGTCGGTCATCAGTCTTCGGATCAGACCTGTCAGCATTCGCTTCACCTGGGTCACCGATCTCTCGAAAGGCAAGTAGCATTCTTCGTTCAGTATGCCGAGATCTGCTGCCATGAGGAGATGGTATTCCAGTTCGCTGGCTGATCCCAAAGCAATGTAAGCGAAGCGGGCAAAGTCCCGCCGAGTCTGGCGGCAACAACCCTCGGCAATATTGGCGCAAATAGATGCTGCCGAACGGCGAATCTGGGACGTCAGCCCGTAGCGCTCGTCGGTTGGGAAGGTCCTCGTGGTTTTATACAAGTTGAGGGCGAGTTCGTGAGCTTTCTGCCAAACGACAAGCTTCCGAAACGGCTGCACGACGAACCTCGGGGCGCGAACGGGTCATTAAGATCGTGACCCATCGTTTCAGAGCCTAACCTCGCGATGCGCCGTCGCATCAAATAATCGCAAGAACCGAGTAACTGATGACCGACGACCGACGACAGAGTCAGTGACGACCGCTCAGATAGTCGACGGCCAAGTGCGCCATTGCCCGTACTCCCACGGGCAACGCCGCCTCATCCACGTAAAATCGCGGCGAATGATTCGGCGCCGCTTTCGCCGGGTCGGTCCCGGGCGGCGTGATTCCCAGAAAGAAAAACACTCCCGGGATGCGCTGCTGATAGCGTGAAAAATCCTCGGCGGCGGTGATGGGCGGCGCGAGCGTGACATGGCTCGCCCCCGCGACCTCACGCAGCGTTGGAAGAATTCGCTCGGTCAACGCCGGATCGTTGTACGTCACCGCCGCGCCGGTGTCGATGACGACGACTGCCGACGCGCCGGCACTCTGGGCGATCGACTCCGCCGTCCGCCGCACGCGGTCGTGCACGTCGCGCCGCACCGCGCCATCGAACGTGCGGATCGTCCCACTCATCACCACGCTGTCTGGAATGATGTTGTAGCGCACGCCCGCGTTGATCACCCCGACGGTCACAATCGCAGGTGCCGCCGTGAGGTCCACTTGGCGGCTGACGATGGTCTGGAGTCCGAGCACGATCTGTGACGCGATCACGACCGGATCGATTCCGGCCCAAGGGATCGCGCCGTGCGTTTGGCGGCCCCGCACGACGATGTGGAACGCGTCGGCGCTGGCCATGACGGGACCGGCGCGGTACCGAATGTCGCCGGCGGGATACGGAAAGACATGCAAACCGAAGATCGCGTCGGGTTTGGGATTCTCGAGCGCTCCCTCGGTAATCATCAATTCCGCGCCGCCCTGTTCGCCTGCGGGCGCTCCTTCTTCCGCCGGCTGGAAGATGAACTTGACCGTCCCCGGCAAATCGTTGCGCAGCCCCGCCAGCACTTCGGCGACGCCCATAAGCATCGCGGTGTGCGTGTCGTGACCGCAGGCATGCATGACGCCGACGTCCTGGCCGTTGTACGTGGCGCGTACTTTGGACGCGAAGGGAACGTCGACCTCTTCCGTGACGGGCAACGCGTCCATGTCGGCGCGCAGCGCGACGACCGGGCCGGGCTTGCCACCGCGCAGCACACCGACGACGCCGGTGTGGGCGACGCCGGTCCGCACCTCGATCCCGAGGGAACGCAGGTGCTGCGCGACGAGATCGGCGGTCCGCGTCTCGCGATTGGAGAGCTCGGGATGGGCGTGGATGTCACGCCGCCAGGCCACGACCTTCCCCTGGACCTGCGCGGCACGGCGGTCGACTTCCGCGTCGAGCCGGCTGGACTGGGCGTGCAGCGTGGTGGCTATGCCAACGGCGATGAACGACAGGAGTATTGGGCGCATGGCCTTAAGCTAGCGAATCTCCGCAACGCTTCCACTGGTTGGGCTTTCAGCTATCTGTTTTCACACACCAATATCCTCGTTCCACAACTCCGGGTGCGTGCGGATAAACTCGGTCATCATGCGGATGCAGGTCGGGTCCTGACGCACCTCGAGTGAAACGCCCCGGCCTGTCAACAGCGCTTCCTCCCCGACAAACGTCTTGTTTTCGCCGATAATCACGCGCCGGATCCCGTACAGGAGAATGGCGCCGCTGCACATCGCGCACGGCGAGAGCGTGGTGTAGAGGGTCGCGGCCCGATACACGGACGCCGGTTGCCGGCCCACGTTCTCGAGCGCGTCCATCTCGCCGTGCAGCACAGCGCTCCCCTTTTGCACTCTGCGATTGTGACCGCGACCGATGATCTTGCCCTGCGACACGATCACCGATCCGATCGGGATGCCGCCTTCGCGCAGACCCTGCTCGGCTTCCGCGACGGCGGCGGCGAGAAATGGATCGGTCATGCCGAGCTGGCCCGCATCGCGTCGTACTCGAACACATTGGGGCCGCGGAGCGATTCATGTGCCACGTTGACCATCGCCCGCGCGACCGTCGCTGCCTGAATGGGGCGATAGCGGCGTAACCTGCCAACGAGCAACATCGGCAACAGCGGGGCGCCGAGCATCGCGATCCGCTCGCCCAGCCGGAACTCGGGGCGCTCGCCCAACAGGAGTGAGGGGCGGAAGATCTGGATGCTGCGGTAGGGAAGTTTGCGGATCGCCGTCTCCGTTTCGCCCTTGACGCGACTATAGAAGACGCGGGAGTCAGGATCGGCGCCGATGGCGCTGACGAGCAGGAACTGGGTGGCGCCCGCGCGCAGCCCGGCGCGCGCCAGTCCCACCACGAAGGCGTGATCGACCAGACGAAACGCCGGTCGCGACCCGGCCTGCTTGATGGTTGTCCCCAGACAACAGAACACGTCGTCGACATGCGGCAAGTCGCTCACGGTCTCGAGCGCGCCGAGGTCCAGCACGCGTTGCTCGAGCTTCTCGTGTTGCTGCGACGTGGCGCGGCGGCCCACGGTCACCACGCGCGACCAGTCCGGCTCGGCGAGGAGGAGCTCGAGGATCTGACTACCGACCAGACCGGTGGCGCCGGCGAGGAGTGCGGTTCGGCGGCTCACGTGGGCTAAAGTAGTTATTATCCCGCCCGTGGTCACCCTCGCGCTGTTGCAAACAGGATTGTCGGACGCGTTGCAACACCGTCCGTTCGTCGCGGTGCCGCTGCTGTTCTTCGCCGGAGTCGTAACCAGCACAAACCCGTGCATCTGGCCCATGATCCCGATCACCGTCGGAGCGATTACGGGAGTGGGAACCCAATCGGCGAGCAGCTCTCGTCGACGCACGATCATGCTCACGCTGACGTACGTCGCCGGTCTCGCGCTCTTCTATGCGATCCTTGGCCTGATAGCGGGACTAACCGGATCGCTCTTCGGCACCATTGGGTCGAGCCCGTGGGCTCGTCTCGTCATTGGAAATCTTTTGTTGTTGTTCGGGCTTGTCATGCTGGACGTGATTCCTGTGCGGATGCCCGCACGCCTGGTGACTTGGGCGGGGGGTCTCGGAGGCGGATCCTATCCGGCGGTCTTTCTACTCGGTGCGACGTCAGGAATTGTGGCCGCCCCATGTGGCGCACCCGCGTTCGCCGTGGTGCTTACCTGGGTAGCTGCCACACACAGCGCTGTCTTGGGATTCGTGTATCTGTTTGTGTTCTCCTTGGGAATGACGACGGTCTTGCTGATCGTCGGGATCTTCTCGGGAGTGCTTGCGATTCTGCCCAAGCCAGGTGCATGGATGTTGTGGATCAAATGGGTCGCCGGCGTGGTTCTACTGCTCATGGCTGAGTACTACTTCCTCAAAGCGGGGCAGGTATGGTGAGGACGTGCGCGGTGCGCGGTGCGCTGTGCGTGGGACTGCTGATCGCGATACCCGCGTTAATCCGTGGGCAGGATGTTATTGGGATTCCCGTTGGTCAAACCCCTCCTGCCGTTACCCTCGAGAGTCTCAACGGCGATTCGGTGGCGCTGTCGCAGTGGATCGGCAAGAAGCCGGTCATCGTGGAATTCTGGGCAACGTGGTGCCCGATCTGCGCCGAGCTGTTGCCGAGGATGGAACTGGCAAAGCAGAAGTTCGGTGATCGTGCGGAGTTTATCGTGGTGGCCGTCGCGGTGAATCAGAGCAGGAACAGCGTTCGTCGCCATCTCGAGCGCCATCCGATGCCGTTCACGTTCTTGTGGGATGGCAATGGCGCCGCGGTACGCGCCTTCCAGGCTCCTTCGACGTCCTACATCGCTGTGTTGGATGACAAGGGGCGCGTTGTGTATACGGGTGTCGGGGCGGACCAGGAGATCGAGTCGGCACTCGAGAAGGCGGTAGGAGGCGGTAAAGGGGCGGTAAGGGGGCGGTAGAGTACCGCTTCCTACCGCCCCCTACCGCCCCCTACCGCCCCTTTGCTAATGCGCCGTGGTGTCGGCAGGACTCAATTTCTGAATGGCGGCACCTAGTTCCGAGTAAGCAGTCGGATCGATCTCCCGGAACGGTGTCGCCCGATAGGCGATTCTCCCGTCCGGACCCACCACGAACAGATTGCGGTTGTCGAGCTTGTACTGGGAATTGAACGCGCCGTACGCCTTTCCCACCGCCGAGCCGGTATCGCTCGCAAAGAGGTACGGATACTCCGCATCACGCGCCCACGAGGCGAGCGCCGTGTCGACATCGGCGCTGATCGCGACGAGGACGATGTTGCGGCCGTTTTTGAAGAGCTGTGCGTACTGATCACGGTACGCATTCATTTGGATCGTTCAGCCACGCGTTCGCGCTTTGAAGAAGAACGCGAGCACGACTGTCTTCCCCTTGTAATCGCTGAGCCTGACTGGGTTCTTCAGCGTGCCATAGCGTGTCGCGCCGGGGATCGCGAAGTCAGGCGCTACTACGCCGACTTCGAGCGCTGACGGGCCTGGTGGTGGCGGCGGTGCCGCCGGCTGCTGCACCAGTGTCGTAAGAACGAGTGTCATGATCACGACGAATTCCTTGGTGTGGGCGGTCACTAATCTACTCCTGCAACGGCTCCCACGCCTGCTCCCGCTATGCCACGGCTCCGACGCCGTACCGCGTTCTGAGGACCTCGACATGATGGCGCTCGTGGCCGGGAATCATAAACGCGAGCGCGCGCACGCTGACCGGCTTGCCGCTGGCCGTGCCGCGGCGCCGCCACGCATCGGCGTCGAACGTGCGCAGCAGCGCGAGCGTCGCAGCCCGCGCGGTGCGCAGCTCACCGACGAGATCGGCGAGCGCGCGGGCATCGAACTTGGCGACGGGGACGTAGGCGTTCTCGTCGAATCCCGGCAGCGGCGTCGTATCGCCGCGCGCGATGCGCAGCGCCCGATAGGCCATGATCCGCTCCACGTCGCCGAGATGGCCGACGACTTCCTTGATGCTCCATTTGCCGCGCTCATAGCGGTACATCGCGTCCATGTCGGAGAGACCGCGCAGCAGCGTCGCCGTGTCCTCGATTTGAGCGGCGCACGCGATCACCGGGTCGAGCTCGGGGACCCGCTTGATGTAACCGACATAGTGCGACGGAATCTCGTCGGGCTCGGGACGCCCGACGGTTTGGGAAGGCATGTTCACGACGACTTTCCTTCCAGCTCCGTCAGTGCCATCGCTTTCACCGTCTTGCCTTCGCGGGTCATGATGCGGCGGTGGTAATCGACCTGGCCAAGATGATAGGCCAGATGCGTCGCGAAGTGGGCGAGAAAGGCGCCGGTCGACGAACTGACGCCGCCGACCTTCTCGGGAAAGGGCTTGGCCAGATCCTGCTCGCTGATCTTGCTCATGCCCAGCTCCACTGCCGCGATCGCATTGTCGATCTCGCGCAGCAGATCGGCGCGCGGAACGTCGCGGCTGCCGAACTCCGCGTCGCGATTGCGGACGTAGCCGTTCTTCCCGAGCACGTTGCCGACGAAGTACTGGAGATTGCCGGCGAGATGGAGCGCGAGATTCCCGCCCGGGTTTGCGATCCCGGCTGGAATCTCCCACAGGTCGTCGTCGCTCGGGTACGATTCGATTTCACGGCGCAGCGCCTTCAGCTCGCGCGTGATGACATTGGTGATCCAGTCTTTCATTCCACCCTCCCCACCCGCATGGCCACCGGCCAGCGCGCCAATCGCGATTGCTGTGGAGCGCCCCCCCCCCACACTCCTGCCAGCTCGGTCACGAGGTCGTCCACCGGATCCCGGCTGTGCTGCTGCACGAAGCGCCGGGTAGCCGACCAGGTGCGGACATAGCCGGCGATCTCGTCTAGCGTCACAGATTGCTCGATCACGAAGTTGGGCGCGGCAAATTCAGCGAACGGAAACTCAATGGTCTGGTAACGCTCTTCGGTAATCCGCCGCTCCGGCGGCCAATAGGGGCCCACCACATCGTGATAGAAGCGCCGCACGATCTTGTCGATCATCGGCGCGATCTCCACCATGACGTAGGTCCACACGGCAATCATACCTCCCGGCCGCAAGACGCGCCGGGCCTCGGCCCAAAAGCGCGGGCGATCGAACCAATGGAGCGCCTGCGCCGCGGTCACCAAGTCGACCGACGCGGCGTCGAGGCCACTCGCTTCCGCGGGAGCCACGCGATACGTGACTCGTGGGTCCGGTGTGGCATACTCGATTTGCGAGCCACTGGCATCGGTGGCGATGACGTGCTTGAAGTGCCGAGCGAGCCCGACAGCCGCCTGGCCGGAGCCCGTGCCCGCGTCCCATGCCGCGTCGTGCGCCGACGCTGCCTGCGCCAGGAAGTCGAACAACGCGTCCGGGTAGCGCGGCCGGAACGCCGCGTAGGCGGCGGAAACACTGGAAAAATGATCTGCGAAGCTCATGGCCGCGCGAGGACCCGGGCGGCATCCCGCACCAGGGAATCGAGCGCCGTGTACGGCGTCGTGGTCCCCGTCGGCACGTCGTACAGAAACGCCCGTTGCGGCAGCTCGTCGTCCGAGCCTCGCCAATCCTTGGGCACTTGCAGTGCGGTGACGACCAAGTGGCGCCCGTCGCCGACCGCGTGGTGATCGAGCAGGCGCATCCCCGGTGGCAGCACCCGCCGCAGATTCGACCCGTCCAGGTCACTGACGTACAGATCTACGCGATCGTCGGAATCGAGCCGTCCATCGGCGTTGGTGTCGTCGAACGCGATCTGATAGGTCAGCCAATGCTGGAGCGAGTCATCCTTGCTGCTGGGATAATCGAAGTCGCCCACGTATGCGGGTTTGTCGAGCAGGACGCGGCCCGGCGCTGTCCCCGTGAGGAACAGCAAGTTCACCACCGGCCCGTCCCCCTCGCGATATTCCCCATACGACTCCGCATAGCCACGCGATCCGAAGCCACTCCCCGCTCCCTGCTGTCCCTTCCCATAACGCACGATCACGACACGCGTCTTCGAGCCCCAGATCGGGCGTGGTGGCGAGTAGCGCACGGCCCGCGGCTTGGCGGCCGCGCGGCCGGTTGGGGCGGGCGCGAGGACCGCGTTCTTGCCGCCGAACGCCCCAGAGAGCCATGTCACGAGGAGCGCGCCCGTGCCCAAGACCATGAGGATCAGGAGCAGCACGCCGTTCACCATCCACAGTCGCTTGAGCCACCGATCCATGTCGAACATCTGGGACTCCTGGTCTCAGGGTGGTGACGAGTGCGGCAAAAAAGAAGACGGTGGCGGGCAACACACGTCGCCACGGTGCAACTCCTCGAGCGTCACAGTGGAATGGGAAGTCTAATGCGGTACCGCACCTCGGGCACCTGTGTTCGAGGATACCGACGGGTGCCGCCATCGAGATGAAAGCCGTGCTTCTCGTAGAACCGCCGCGCGCTCCAGTTCTCCTCCAGCACCCAGAGTGTCACCTCGGCGAATCCGCGACGTTGAAATTCTGCAAACACATGATCGATCAGCATGCGGCCGTAGCCACGGCCACGGAGATGGGGCAGAACATGCAGCGACGTGATGTGGCCGACACGGCTCGCGTCATCATTGGAGTCTTTCGTCGGAATCATCTGACAAAACGCGACGCATTGGCCCTCTTCTTCAATCAGAAAGACCGGCCACTCACGGTCGGCGATGCGCTCCGCCCAGAACCGCGTTCGATAAGCGAGATCGGTTCGGGCGATGACATCGTCCGGCATGATACCGCGGTAGGCTGCGTTCCACGATTCTACATGGATGCGCCCGACTGCGGGGGCATCGGCCGGAGCGGCGCGGCGAAGAGTCATCCGCCGATTTTCGCTTCCCACTCTTCCAGCGACCGCGGCCAGTCGGCCTTGAGCAGTCTCGAGAGCGAGCGATCGGCGAGGACGCGTCCACCGGTCTGACAAGTAGCGCAGTAATTCGCCTCGTTGGCCGCGTAGCGAATGCGCTGCACGGGAGAGCCACACACGGGGCAGGGCTCCTTGTACTTGCCGTGCACCGCCATCTCCTTGCGAAACGCCGTGACCTTCTCGGGAAAGTCGCCGCCGGCCTCGTCACGCAACCGAGCGATCCATTCGCGCAGGGTGCGCTGCGTGGCCTCGTAGAGACGCGCGACTTCTTCGTCTGAGAGTTTGGTCGCGAGCTGAAAGGGCGACAGCTTCGCGGCGTGCAGGATCTCATCGGAGTACGCGTTGCCGATCCCGTCGAACAGATGGGGATCGGTGAGTGTGCGCTTCAGCGTGTGAGATTCGGATTCGAGTCGAGTCCCGAACTCGGCGAGACTCGAGGTCAGGACATCGAGCCCTCCGGGATCGTGCGCCGCCAAGCCTGCTGCGCCGCCCACCACGTACAACGACGCCCGTTTCTTGGGACTCGCCTCCGTGAGCAGCAGCGTCCCCGTTGGAAAGTCAAATGACGCGAGGCCGACCTTGGCGGGCGGGCGCGTTCCTTCGGGCCGCCATCTGAACCGCCCGGCGATCATCAGATGGAAGACGAGGAAGATGTCGCCTTGCATCTCCCACACGATGCGCTTTCCCAGCCGTCGCAGTCCCACGACCCTACGGCCTTCCGCCGCACTCAGCGGAGGGTCGACGGTGCGCAGCAGGGATGGGCTGACGATGCGGGCGCGCTCGAGCGGTTGGCCAACGATGCGCGGCTGCAGCGCTTCGAGGTAGATCGTGATGTCGGGAAGTTCCGGCATATTTAATTCTCAGGCGAAAGCCACCCTTTAGGGTGTGACCTTCTACTGAAATACCTGCAGCGCCACCTCGACACGTCCGAACGGCGCGCTCACTTGCACGCCCTGCACCAACTGCTTGACCTTCGAGAACATGTCGCGCGCGATCGCCACGCCCTCCGCGAGCGCCGCCTCCTTGCCCTTCTCCTGCGCCTTCCGCATCCGCTGGAGAACTTCTTCGGGCACCGACACGCCGGGGACCTCGTTCGCCAGGAACTCGGCGTTGCGCAGCGAGACGAGCGGCCAGATCCCAGCGACGATCGGCGTCTTGAATTGCTCGACGCGCTTCAGAAACGCCTCGAGCTGCCGCGCGTCGAACACCGGCTGGGTGACTGCGAACTCCGCTCCCGCGTCCACTTTCCAGGCGAAGCGCGACAGCTCGCGATCCAGATCGTTCGCGCCGGGGTTCACGCCGACGCCGATCGCCCAGCGGGTCGCCCCGCCCAGCAGGTTGTTGCCGGGGTCGAGTCCCTGGTTCAACCGATAGACGAGATTCGTGAGCCCAATCGAATCGATGTCGAACACCGCCGTGGCTTCGGGATACGGTCCCATCTTGGGCGGATCGCCGGTGATGATCAGGATGTTGCGCAGCCCCGCGGCATGCGCCCCGATGATGTCGGAGAGCATGCCAAGCAGGTTGCGGTCGCGGCAACAGTAATGGATCACCGTCTCCATCCCGACTTCGCGCTCGATCAGGAGTGCCGACGGCAAAACCCCCATGCGGCTCTGCGCGCGCGGCCCGTCGGGCACGTTTACGGCGTCCACGCCCGCGGCTTTGAGCGCGCGACACTGCTCGAGCATCGGTTTCGGATCCACACCCTTGGGCGGCACGATCTCAACGCTCGTGACCAGCGCGCCGCGCGCGAGCTTCGCGCCCCACCGTGATTTCTCGGCGAGCGGCGTGGGCGAAACGCCGGCCGGCGCCTGCACCTGCGCGCGCGAGACCACGACGCTCGGCTGGCGCGGGACGACGCTGGCCACGTAGTCACGAATCTTCTTGATGTGCTCCGGCGTCGAGCCGCAGCAGCCGCCGACGAAGCGCGCGCCCGCCTCGATCATGCGCCGGGCGTAGCTCGCCATGTACTCGGGTGACGCGAGATAGATCTTGCGGTCCCCGACGTCTTTGGGGAGACCGGCGTTCGGCTGTCCGGAAACCGGCTTCTCGGAGGCCTTGACCATTTTCTCGACGGCTTCGAGCACGCCCGCCGGTCCCACCGAGCAGTTCACCCCGATGACATCCGCGCTCCACGCCGCGAGCTGCTTGGTGAACGTGTCGGGGTCGGTACCGTAGTAGGTGAGACCGTCGGTGCCGACCGTCATCTGGCAGACGACCGGCAGGTCGGACGCCGCGCGCACCGCCAGCAGCGCCGCGTGCATCTCGTCCATGTCGCTGAACGTCTCGAGGATGAATCCGTCGACGCCGCCGCCGAGCAGGCCCTGAACCTGCCGGGCGAACAGCGCCTGGGCCTCGAGCTTGGAGGTGGGACCGAACGGTTCGATGCGGATGCCGAGCGGCCCGATCGCGCCCACGACGCTCGCCTTGCCCCCCGCGGCGGCGCGGGCCAGCTCGGCGGCCGTGCGGTTGATCTTTTCCGTCTCGTCCGCAAGGCCATAGCTGTTGAGCTTCAGCGGGTTGGCCCCGAAGGTGTTGGTCTCGAGGATCTCCGCTCCGGCGCGCACGTACTCCGCGTGCACTTCCTGCACGAGGCGAGGCTGCTTGAGGTTCAGCTCGTCGTAGCAGACGTTGAGGAAGAAGCCCTTGCCGTACAGCATCGTGCCCATGGCCCCGTCAAAGACGTGGACGCGGCCGTCATCTAGGAGGGATCGGAAGGTGATAGTCACAGGGAAAATAATAACCCCCTTCGCGCGTACTCTTAGGTAACCATGAGCCAAATCGCGGCCGAACGACTGCTGGCGGAGTACGCGCCGGCGCTGCGCAACTTCCTTGGCGCGCGGTGCCGGGACGACGATTTGACCACGGAAATGCTGCAGGAAGTGGCCGCGCGCCTGGTGACGGCCACGCCCCGGCTCTCGTTGAACGGCAATGCGCGCGGGTATCTGTTTCGTATCGCGGCCAACGTCTGGCGGGATCATCTGCGGCGTGAGCTGGTTCGGCGCCGGGCGGCCGTGACTCTGGAGTCCGACGAGCCGCGACTGGCCGATCCTGCGGATGCACGCCTGCTGGAGCGAGAGCTGCGAGACGCCGTCCGCGACGCGGTGCGAGCGCTGCCGGCCGCGCAGCGCGAGGTCGTCGAGCTGCGCCACCAGTTTGGCCTCACGTTCCAGGAGATTGCCGACCGGCTCGGCCGTCCGTTGGGCACGGTGTTGACGCAGATGCGCGCGGCCCTGGCGAAGATCAGCATCGCATTGGAGAGCTATCGATGAATCATCCGACGAGCGACGAGCTGCTGCTGCTCGCCTACGACGAGCTACCGCGGGACGCGGCAGCGCCTCTCGAGGCTCATGTCGCCGCGTGTGTAGACTGCGGGCGCGAGCTGCAGCGACTCACAAAGGCGCGTGCCGCGCTGGACGTCGCGGTCGTGACGCTGACGCGCCGGCGTCGCTGGATCCCGCTCGCGCTGGCGGCGGCCGCAATGCTGGCGGGCTTTCTCATCTTCACACCGAAACGACATGCTTCCGTACCGAACGCATGGCCGTACCATCGGGAATGGTCGGCGCACGCCGGATATTTCGCGGGCGGCCGCGCGGTGATCGATATCGATTCGCAACTCACACGACTCGAACAGGGATGGACCTATGATCGGCCGTAGTCTTTTTATCGGCATTGTTCTGGTGTTGGGAATCGTCGCGACGGCGAGCTCGCAAGGCGGGATGCCGAACGGTCCTCCCTCCGCCAACGACCCGCAGGCGCTGGAGATGCAAGCGCAGATCCAGCACATCATGCAGACGCGCTCGCCCGAAGCCGAAGCAGCGGGGCGCGAGTGGTTAAAGAAGGTCGCCCCGAACCTTCTGCCGATGCTCGATTCCTTGCATCAGGCATCGCGCGAAGAGTACTGGATGGAAATCGCTCAGGCCGTCGCGCAACAAGGTATGGTCGCGAACATCGCGTACTACAAAGATTCGGCCCGTGCCGACGTCGTCGCCAAGATGTTCGGTATCGAGGCCGGCGCGCGCGCGCAGCAACGAGCATATCGGGATGGGTCCGAGACCGCTCGACCGGCAATCCGCGCGAAGATCGAAGCGTTGATCACGCAGCATTTCGACCTCGAGGATCAGCTGCGCGCGCTGGAGATCGCCGACATTGAGCGCCGCCTTGCCGACGTCCGTGCTGAGAGGCAGCGGCGCCACGACAAGCGCGCGGAATTCATCAAATTCGCGGTCGACGACATCGTGCGCGACGCCTTGCGCCCGCGGTAGCGGGCGAATGACGAATGATCAATGTCCAGTGATCAATGATCATTGGACATTCTTCATTGATCATTGAACATTCTTTAGCATGCCCAATATCGGCCCGTATCACCCGATCATCGTCCACTTCGCGATCGCGCTCGTCATCCTCGGCGTGCTGTTCCGCTGGATCTCCCTCACCGGCCGCGCGCCCTTCACCGGGCCGGCGGCCGCGACGTGTTTAATCCTCGGCGCGGTCGCCGCGGCGTTGGCCGTGCACTCCGGGCTCGACGCGCACGGGCCGGTCGAGCGCATTCCGGGCGCGCGGCAGGCGGTCATGGATCATGAGGACGCGGGCCTTTGGGCACGCAACGTCTTCCTGGTCGTCGCGCTGCTCGAGATCACGGCTCTCGCCGCCAAGAGGCGCAGTGTCCAGGTCGCGCGCGTGGCGCTGTGGGGCTCGGCAGTTGTGGGTATCTTCGGCTTCGCGGCGATACTGAAGGCCGCGGATCGTGGCGGCGATCTCGTCTACAGCTACGCCGGCGGCGTCGGCACGCGCTCGGGCGATACCGCCGACGTCAGCCGGCTGTACCTCGCCGGTCTCTATCAAGAGGCGCAGCAGGCTAGGACCCAGCATGACAGCGCGCGCGCCGCGGAGTTGTTTGCCGAGCTGGAGCGACGGTTCCCCGGCGATACGAACGTGCGGCTGCTCGCGATCGAGTCGCTGGTGCGCGATAAGAACGACGGGCGCGCCGCCCTTACGGCCCTGTCGCGGGTCAGCGTGGCACCGGACGATCGCCGGCTGCAGCTACGCGTGGGTTTCCTGAAGGCCGACGCCTACGTCGCCGCGCGGAAGCCCGACTCCGCGCGGGCCGTCCTGGAGCGGTTGGGCAGCTCTTATCCCGATATGCAGGCACGCATCGGCGAACGGCTGCGAATGATCAATAATCAATGATCATTGATCATTGATCATTCGAAGAAGGCCATTCTCTGCGCCACCCACCACGCCGCCACTCCCCCGGCGATAAATCCGAGGATTGCACCGAAGGGGCCGAAGAGTTTGCTGCCGATCGCGCCGGCAATCGTGCCGACGATGAAGCTGACGAGCGCTTTGAGCAGTCTCATCCGGGCCTCAGCGACGAGAGTAGGATTTGCCGCAGGATGCTGAGTGCGAACATCGCGACGAGCGGGCTGAGATCGAAGGCGCCCAGCGGCGGGACGACGCGGCGGATCGGCTCGACGAACCAATCGGTGAGGATGTAGGCGGGCCGCACCCAGCGTGAATAGCGGAACATGCCGAACCAGGCGGCGATCACCCGAACGATCAACGCCGCAAACAGGATGCGGTAGGCGAGGTCGACGATCAGCCGGAACGTGCCCCGTGGGCCGCCGCTCGCCGCGGCCTGAGCCGTCTGAAATGTCGAGACCAGCCAGCCGGCCAGCGACAACAGCACGATACCAGCGACCGCGGTGAGGACGACGAGCCAGCCGCCCGCGTGAACCGGGTTGCCTCCCATGCGCACCAACCGCCGCTCGACGGGCCGCATGATCGGATCCGTTACCGACCGCAATCCCCGGCCGAAGACGCCGAAGGGCGAGACTCGCCGCGTGCGAACGAGCCACGAGCCGAGCGCGACGAGGGCGGCGAGGACGACGAGGCCGAATACGGTGTAACGGAAAACTGCGGGCATGCCTTGGTTAGGCGCCGTAGGCGGCGGCGACGATCCGCTCCTGCTCGGCCTTGTGCGCGGCGGGATAGCCCTCCGCGGGGCTCGAGCGCTCGGGCCGGGAGACGTCCAGCAGCGTCACGCTCGACGACAACACGTCGCGAATCTTCGGCAGCACGAACTTCCGCGCGCCCATGTTGCGCGGCTCCTCTTGAACCCACACGACTTCCTTGAGATTGGGATAGCGGCGCGCGTATTCGCCGATCTCGCTCCCCGGGAACGGATAGAGTAGCTCGACGCGTCCGATCTTGACGTGCGGTGTCTCGGCGCGCCGAGGCGACGCGATGATGTCGTAGTAGATCTTGCCGCTGCACAAGAGCAGCCGCGTCACCTTCTCGGGCCAGGTACGATCGCGGTCCCAGACGACCGTCCGGAACTTGCCGAGCACCAGGTCATCGAGCCGTGAGTTCGCGGCGGGAAGCCGCAACAGACTCTTCGGCGTCATCACCACGAGCGGCCGAATCTCAGTGTGCAGCGCCTGGCGCCGCAGCAGATGGAAATACTGCGCCGGCGTCGTGCAGTTGGCGACGCGGATGTTGCCCTCGGCACCGAGCGCGAGGAAGCGCTCCAGCCGCGCACTCGAGTGCTCGGGTCCCTGGCCTTCGTAGCCATGGGGCAGCAGCAGCGTGAGCCGCGACGTCTCGCCCCATTTCGCCAGCCCGGCGATCAGGAACTGGTCGATAATCACTTCGGCGCCGTTGGCAAAATCGCCGAATTGTGCTTCCCAGAGCACCAGCGCGTTCTGTGCCTCCACGGCGTACCCGTACTCGAATCCAAGACACGCATACTCGGAGAGGGGGCTGTTGTGGAGCTCGAACGGGCTCTTAGCATCGGGAAGATGCTGGATCGGCGCATGGCGCTTCCCGGTCTGGATGTCATGCAGCACGAGGTGCCGCTGACTGAACGTGCCGCGCTCGGTATCCTGGCCCGTCAGGCGGATCGGCGTGCCCCCCCCCTCCACGAGCAACGACGCAAAGGCGAGTGCTTCCGCATGCGCCCATTCGATGCCCTCCTTCGACGTGAGCGAGTCGCGCCGGCGCTCGAGCTGCTTCAGCAGCTTGGGGTGTACCGTAAAGCCGTCCGGAACGGCGAGCAGCTCGTCATTGAGCTTGGTCAGTAGGTCCGCGGTGACCGCGGTACGAGGTTCGGGGGCGCCCTCGGGCTTGATGCGCTGGGGTTCCTCCGCACGCTGCCCGGATTTGACCGCTTGCTGCACCTCGCCGAGACGCTGGTACGCGGCTTCGGCGTCGGCTTCCGCCTGCGCTCTGTCCACGACGCCTTCGCTCACCAGCTGCGCGGCGTACTTCTCTCGCACGCTCGGGGTCTGCTTGATGCGCTCGTACATCACCGGCTGCGTGTAGGCAGGCTCATCCGCTTCGTTGTGGCCGTAGCGGCGGTAGCCGACCAAATCGATCACCACGTCGGCATGGAATTTCTCGCGATACATCATCGCGAGACGCACCGCCGCCAGGCACGCTTCGGGGTCGTCCGCATTGACGTGGACGATCGGCGCATCAAAGCCCTTGGCGAGATCGCTCGAGTAATCGGTCGAGCGGCCTTCGCGAGGATCGGTGGTGAAGCCGATCTGGTTGTTGAGAATCAGGTGGATCGTGCCGCCGGTCGTGTACCCCCGCAGCCGCGCCAGGGTGAACGTCTCGGCGACGACTCCCTGGCCTGCGAAAGCGGCGTCCCCGTGCAGCAACACCGGCAGCGCGACGTTCACGTCGTGTTCGGCCGCTGGGCCGCCGCGGTTCGTCTGGTTCGCGCGCGCGCGTCCCTCGACGACCGGATTCACCGATTCGAGATGGCTGGGATTGGGCGAGAGCGTGACGGCCATGTCCTTGCCGCTCGCCGTGTGGTACACGCCTTCCGCGCCATGGTGGTACTTCACGTCGCCGGTGCCGGCGTTCCAGCCTTCGGATTCCGCCGTTTCCTCGCGACCCCCGCCCTCGAACTCCGCCAGGATCGTCTCGTACGACACGTTCACCACGTGCGCCAGCACGTTGAGCCGCCCGCGGTGTGCCATGCCGATCACCGTCTTGCGGGTCCCGTGCGCCGCGGCGAGCTCGATCGTGAAATCGAGCATCGGCACGGTCATGTCGAGCCCTTCGATTGAGAATCGTTTTTGGCCGAGATAGGCCTTGTGAAGGAAGCGCTCGAGTGTATCCACGGCGGTCAGACGCGAGAGCAGCAGCTTTTTGCCGTCGGCCGAAAGCGGCCGCCGGTGCTGGCCCGATTCGATCACTTGCCGCAGCCACAGGCGCTCCTCATGGCTGCCGATGTGCTCGACTTCGTAGGCGATCGTGCCGCAGTAGGTCGCGCGCAGCGCGGGAAGTGCCTCGGCGAGCGTCTGTCCCGGGACATAGATGCGGAGGACTTCCGCCGGGATGCGCGCCATGATTTCCGGCGTGAGTCCCAGACGGCCGATGTCGAGCGACGGATCGCCCGGAGGCTCGCTGCCGAGCGGATCGAGATGTGCGGCGAGGTGGCCGAAATTTCTGTGCGCTCGAACGAGTGCGTAGGCACCCGCGACGTGGCGGAGATCGTCGACGGCAGGAGTCGGGAGCTGGGAGTCAGGAGCTGGGGATGGCTCGACAGGTGCTGGAACGGCGGCCCTGAATCCCGGCTCCTGACTCCCGACTCCTTTCCTTTCCAGGCTCTCCGTCACTCCCTCGTAAAACCGCTCCTCCCCCTGCAGCAGGGAATCGAGGTAGCGGAGAAACATTCCGGATTCGGCCCCCTGGATGATGCGGTGGTCGTACGTGCTCGTGATCGTGATGGTCTTGGCGCCTGCGATATCGCGGATCGTGCCGGTCGCGATGATCGAGCCCTGGCCCTTCATGAGGCGCGGCACCGAGGCGACCGTGCCGAGTGTCCCGGGATTGGTGAGCTGCATCGTGCCACCCGCAAAGTCGTCGGGCATCAGCCGGTTGGTCCGCGCCTTGTCGACCAGCGCCTCGTAGGCGGCATGGAAGGCCGCGAAATCCATCGTTTCGGCGTGCTTGATCACCGGCACGACCAGCGCCCGGCTGCCGTCTTTCTTCTCGACGTCCACCGCGAGCCCCAGGCCGATCGCGCCCGGATCCACCCGATGCGGCTTGCCGTCGATTTCCTGGAAGGCATGGGTCATCACCGGGAAGCGCTTGGCCGCCTGCACGATCCCGTACCCGATGAGGTGGGTGAACGAGACTTTCCTGCCGCTCGCGGCCAGCTGGGCATTGAGCGCCTTGCGGCGCCCGTCGAGCGTGGTGGCCGAGATGTCGCGGAAGGAGGTCGCCGTGGGCACCGACAGTGAATCGGTCATGTTCGCGACCAACCGCGCTGCCGGGCCGGTTATAGGAGTCAGGAGCCTGGATTCAGGAGCCAGGATCTCCGGAGCGCGCGTCGGCGGCGGCTCAACCGCCGGAGCAGCAGCCCTGGTTCCAGACTCCTGACTCCCGGTTCCTCGAATTATCGGCAGCTCCGCGAGCTTTCCGTTCTCAAATAGCTCCCGCCATTCGGATCCCACGGAGGCCGGATCGCGCAGGTAGTCCTCGTACATGGCCTGTACGAAGGCGGCGTCGTAGGTACCGAAAACGAACTCGCTCACGGGCTAGAATCTATAGTGTATGTTATGTGACAGGATGGTACTGACCGGTCTCTCGCTGATCCTGCTTCAAACCCACGCCACCAGTCCCGCCCCCTCCCTCCGAGCCCAGACTGAAGCGCGCATTGCGCAGACGGCGGCACGCGCGGTGGGACTGTACTACCGCGATCTTACGACCGGCGACTCCCTAACTGTCGGCGCGGCCACGCGGTTCCACGCGGCGAGCACGATGAAGCTCCCGGTGATGATCCAGCTGTTCCGCGACCGCGATGCCGGTCTCCTGTCGCTCGATGACTCGATCACCGTCACCAACACGTTTCGCTCGATCGTGGACAGCTCGCCCTACCAGCTCGACACCACGGACGACTCCGATTCGTCCCTCTATAAGCGTATCGGCCGGCGTGCCTCGATTCGCGAGTTGATCGAGCTGATGGAGACGGTGTCGAGCAATCTCGCGACCAACCTGCTGATCGCGAAGGTGGACCCGAAGCGCGCCAACGCAACCGCACACGCCCTCGGCGCCGACTCGATCGTCGTGTTGCGCGGGGTCGAAGACGGCAAAGCCTATCGCGCTGGCCTGAACAACACGACGACCGCGCGCGACCTCGGCGTGTTGCTCGCCGCGATCGCGAACGGTAGGGCGGCGTCAGCCGTCTCGTGCCGAGAGATGCTTGCGGTTCTGGGGCGGCAGCAGTTCAACGAAGGGATCCCCGCCGGACTGCCGCCGGGCACGCGCGTCTATCACAAGACCGGCTGGATCGGGCAGGTCGTCTATCACGACGCGGCGCTGGTGGAGCCGGCCGGTCACGGCCGGTATGTCCTCGTCGTGTTGACGGGCGGGATTCAGAAGGACGCAGACTCCTACGCGCTGGCGCGCGACCTATCACGGCTCGTTTTCGACGCTCGGAGGTGACGATGAAACTGATCACGACGATCGTGCGCCCGGAGGTGCTGCCGGAAGTCAAGGCGGCGCTGTTTCGGGCCGGCATCACCGGCATCACGCTGAGCCGCGTGAGCGGCCACGGCGGCGAGCATGAGATCGTCAGCCAGTACCGTGGTACCACCCTCGTCATGGAATTCCATGAGAAAGTGAAAATCGAGATGGTGTGCTCGGAGCCGTTCGTGCAGCCCTGCATCGATGCGATTCTCTCGTCTGCGCGCACGGGAGAAGTGGGGGACGGCAAGATCTTTGTGCAGCCGATCGAGCGGGTAATTCGCATCCGCACCGGCGAACAGAACAATGACGCGCTCACCGCGGTGAACGCTCGAGAGGTGCAGCAGGCGGCGTTGCGCGCCGCCGACGACGCATGACGCAGACGCCGGCCATCAGCGCCGGCGATACCGCGTGGGTGCTCGCGGCGAGCGCCCTGGTCCTGCTGATGACGGTCGGCCTCGCCTGCTTCTACGGCGGGCTGGTCCGCTCCAAGAACTCCCTCAACACGATGATGATGAGCATCGTGGCGATGGGTGCGATCGGCGTGTTGTGGGTCGTGATTGGCTACTCGCTCGCATTCGCTCCCGGATCGCCGTGGCTCGGCGGTCTCTCCTGGGTGATGTTCAAGGGTGTGGGGCTCGACCCGAACCCCTATGCGCCGACCATCCCGCACCAGGCGCACGCGATCTATCAGGCGATGTTCGCGGTGATCACGCCGGCGCTCGTCTCCGGCGCCATCGTCGAGCGGATGCGGTTCCGCGCCTATCTCGCATTTCTCGTACTCTGGTCGGCGCTGGTCTACGCGCCGTTGGCGCACTGGGTCTGGGGCGCGGGCGGCTGGCTCCAAAAGATGGGCGCGCTCGACTTCGCGGGCGGCACGGTGGTGCATGTCAGCGCGGGCGTTTCCGCGCTCGTCGCCGCTTGGTTCCTGGGACCACGGCGCGATTTCCGACGCATGCCGCTGTCGCCGCACAACGTGCCATTGGTCCTGATCGGCGCGGGCCTCTTGTGGTTCGGCTGGTTCGGCTTCAACGCGGGGTCGGCGCTCGCGGCGAACGGGACCGCGGCGCTCGCATTTGTGAACACGAACACCGCGGCGGCCGCCGCGGTGCTCACCTGGGCCGTGCTCGATTCGGTGCGCACGGGAAAGATCACGGCCGTCGGCGCGGCCACCGCCGCCGTTGTTGGTCTCGTCGGAATCACACCGGCGGCGGGATACGTCACCGCGCCGGCGGCGCTCGCCATCGGTGTGCTGAGCGTGCTCATCAGTTACTTCGCGATTCAGCTACGCTCCCGGAGCAGGCTCGACGATTCGCTCGACGTCTTCTCCTGCCACGGCTTGGCGGGAATGGGCGGTGCGCTGCTCACCGGCGTCTTCGCCACGAAGCTCGCGAACCCGGGAGGCAATGACGGCCTGTTCGCGGGGAACCCCGGTCAGATGCTCGTGCAGCTGTACGCGGTGGTGGCGGCGGTGCTCATCGCGGCGGTCGGGACGATCGTCATTCTCGCGGTTATCCGCGCGACGTTCGGGACGCGCGCGCGCATCGCGGACGAGATGATCGGGTTGGATCTGAGCGAACATGGGGAAGAAGCGTACTTCGGCGGTGAAGCAGCACTCGGCGGCAGCGCGATGGCACAGAGCGTGATCGTGGCGGAGGACCCGGGGCCACCTGAGCCCGAACGGCGAACCGCCAAGAAGCGCTAAATGACCCGGTGCACGAATGCAGCACTCCGCGTGGCCTTGGCGCCTCATAGTGCCGCGCTGATTGATCACCTAGTCCCACGAGGACAACGAGGCACCAGAGATATGTAAGGCATGGGGCTTGCGCCGAATGGTGCGTCCGTTGGGACACAGCGGATCACCAGTGCAGGAAGAGGATCCCATGCCACGTCCGCACACTCGGGGTGGTCACTCGCGGCGAATCACAGAGTTACTCTTCGCCACGGTCCTCCTCGTCGTCGCCGCCTGTTCTAGGCGGGATACTCCCCTCGCTCCCCCTTCGAGGTTAACCGTCCCAGGCGGCGGCCTGCCGGGCTCCCCTGGAACCGTCACCGATCTCGCCGTAGCTGCGGTCAGGCCGAACTCTGTGACGCTCTCGTTCACGGAAGTGGACGACGGGCTGGGGGAGCCGGCGCAGTACGCCGTGCGCTTCGCCGCGCCGCCGATCGACTGGGGCACGGCGCGGGACGTAACGGAGGGGACGTGCGCGACGCCGGTATCCGGGAAGGGGGTCGGCACGCGCTTGACGTGTACCGTCCTCGGGCTTGCCCCCGCGACGACGTACGCGTTTCAGGTGGAGGCCTACCGGTCGACGCTCGATATGGTGGTGGTGACCGGGGACCCGTCGAACGTCGCAGAGGGCACCACAGCCTGTGACTGCTGGACGACCAGGGCAAGGATGCCCAACCCGCGATACGCGCTGGCAGCCGCGGACGTCAACGGGACGCTCTATGCCGTGGGCGGCTACCAGGGGTTCGGACGGTTTCCAGCCGCGGTCGAGGCGTATGATCCGGCCAGTGATACCTGGACGACGCGAGCGTCGCTGCCCACCCCGCGCAAGGACTTGGGTGCCGCTACGGTCGGCGGGATTCTCTACGCCGTGGGCGGCAACACCGGCTGTAAATGTAGCGTCACCAGCGGCGGTCCCGTCGGGACGGTCGAGGCGTATGACCCGGCCACCGATACGTGGACGACCAAGGCCCCGATGCCCACAGCGCGCGACTACCTGGGTGTCGCCGCCGTCGACGGGATTATCTATGCCGTCGGCGGATCCGACGCCGCCGGCAACGTCCTGACGACGCTCGAGGCCTATGATCCGGCCACCGACACGTGGACGACCAAAGCCCCGATGCCCACCGCGCGATTCAACCCCGCTGTCGCCGCCGTCAACGGTGTGCTGTACGCGGTGGGCGGCTACAATTCGGCGACCGTCGAGGCATACGATCCTCTCACCGACACCTGGACGACGAAGGCGCCGATGCCCACCGCGTTATGGTCCGTGGCTGCCGCCGGCATGGACGGCGTGCTCTATGCTGTGGACAAGAGTGATCTTGACGTGAAGGCGCTTCGGGCGTACGACCCCGCCCGCGATACCTGGACGGAGAAGGCGCCGATGACGCGCACGACGATGAGGAGCTTTGGCGTCGCCGCCGTTGACGGAAGGCTCTATGCGGTGGGTGACGAGGGGTGGGGCTGGCTCAAGGTGTACGGGGACCCGTCGAACATCGCCCAAGGCACCACCTCACCCTGGACCGACAAGGCATTCATGCCCACCGCGCGATCCGCGCTGGCGGTCGCGGACGTCGACGGGACGCTCTATGCCGTGGGCGGCTTCTCGAGGTTGGTAGGGGATTTAGCCGCGGTCGAGGCGTATGATCCGGCCAGTGATACCTGGACGACGCGAGCGTCGCTGCCCGCCGCGCGCAGTGACTTGGGTGCCGCTGCGGTCGGCGGGATTCTCTACGCCGTGGGCGGCGAAACCGGCGCCAGCGGTCCCCTCGGGACGGTCGAGGCGTATGACCCGGCCACCGATACGTGGACGACCAAGGCCCCGATGCCCACAGCGCGCTACCACCTGGGTGTCGCCGCCATCGACGGGATTATCTACGCCGTCGGCGGATTCGGCGCCGGCGGCACAACCCTAACGACGCTCGAGGCCTATGATCCGGCCACCGACACGTGGACGACCAAAGCCCCGATGCCCACCGGGCGATACTATCTCGGTGTCGCGGCCGTCAACGGTGTGCTGTACGCGGTGGGTGGCGCGAACGGCAACAACACCATTCTTGAGGCGTACGATCCGGTCACCGACACCTGGACGACGAAGGCGCCGATGCCCATCGCGTTAACGTTCGTGGGTGCCGCCGGCATGGACGGGGTGCTCTACGTCGAGGACACAGGTGGTGGCGATGACTTGAAGAAGCTTCGGGCGTACGACCCCGCCACCGATACCTGGACGGCCAAGGCGCCGATGCTGTCGAACAACATGAGCTTCTTTGGCGTCGCCGCCGTTGCCGGAAGGCTCTATGCGGTGGGGGGCAGCGACTTCTGGGGCTATCTCAAGGCGTATCAACCGTAGGGGGACTACGACACCCGGCGCGTCTTTCGTCGCATGAAGTCCATCAGAATGAACTGGCCCAGGGTCATCGTGTTCGTGAAGTAGGCTTTGCCGCGGCAGATCGCGGACACCTTCTTCACGAACTCCACCAGGCTGCGGTCGCGTGCCAGCATGAACGTGTTGATCAGGATGCCGCTGCGGCGGCACAGGGCGACTTCCCGATACGTCGCCTGCAGGATGTGCGGGTCCAGCCCCATCGAGTTCACGTAGATACGCCCGTCGGGTTGTGTCAGCGCCGACGGCTTCCCGTCGGTGATCATGATGATCTGCCGCATGTCCTTGCGCTGACCCATCAGGATACGGCGCGCAAGCTTCAGGCCTTCGGTCGTGTTGGTGTGATAGGGTCCCACCTGCGCGTGCGCCAACTGGCCGATCGGGATCTCTTCCGCGGTGTCGTGGAACAGCACGACGCGAAGCGTATCGCCGGGAAATTGCGTCCGGATCAAGTGCGTCAGCGCGAGGGCGACTTTCTTCGCCGGCGTGAAGCGGTCTTCCCCGTACAAAATCATCGAGTGCGAGCAGTCGAGCATCAGCACCGTCGCCGATGACGAGCGGTACTCGGCCTGGTGCACCATCAGGTCGTCGTATTCGAGGTTGATCGGGACGCCGAGGCCCTCGCGCTTCAGCGCGTGCGATAGCGTCGCATTGACGTCGAGGTTCAGCGTGTCGCCGTATTCGTAACGCTTGCTCGCGGCCTCGGCCTCGACGCCGGTGGCCAGGTGCTCCGTCTCATGCGCGCCGAAGCTCGACTTTCCGATGCTGCCAAGCAGATGCTTGAGCGTCCGGTAGCCGAGGAAATCGATGCCTCGGTCGGTGAGATTGAACTGCACCTGCTGGGCCGCTTCTTTGGCCATGCCGCCGGGGCCGAGCACGGGCTGCTGCGCGCCCGGCATCTTGGGCGCCTGCTGGAGATTGAGGTATCCCTCGTCGATCAGCTTCTGGACGATCTGATCGAGCAGATCGGCGAGCTGTTTCTGCAGCTCCTGGTCCTTTTGGGCGTCGCCGGTCGATTCGCCGCGCAGGACGTTCAGCATGTCGGGCGTCAGCTGGCCCGAGTCCATCAGCGCCTGGAGAATCGCCTGGCGCAGCGCGTCGAGGGAGCGATCGGGATCCTCTTCGCCAAATTCACCCCAGAAGGGATGGGAGTACGGGCCTCCCGCGAAACCGGACTGCAACAGAAAGTCGGCGAGCTGATCGAGCAACGCCTGGAGGTTGAGCGTCTCGAGCAGACCTTTGACATAGCGGCTATACGTCGTGTATCGCATCGATTGCTAATCTAGCACGAAGTGGTGACCACGAAGGCATCGTGCTCCGGACGCACGCGAATCGCCGTGAAATCGGGGATCGTCGCGTCGGCGCCCACGAGGTCTCGTGACGCGAGCATCGTCGTGAGCGCGATCACAGGGGCGCCCGCGGCCTGGGCTGCTGCGATGCCTGCCGGCGCGTCCTCGAACACGACACATGCTGCGGCGTCGAGTCCCAGGCGTTTCGCTCCGAGGCGATAGCCATCAGGCGCCGGCTTTCCCAGTGAAACGTCCCCGCTGGTCACCACGACATTCGGTATCGGCAATCCGACCGACGTCAGTCGCAGCTCGGCCAGTGCCCGTCCACAGGACGTCACGACAGCCCAGCTAGCCGCCGGGAGACTTCTCAGGAGCTCATCGGCACCTGAAACGGCGATGAGGCCATCCACGTCCGCGAGCTCCACCGCGTCAATCCACGCCGCCTCCCGAGCCGCGTCGAGATGAGGAGCCGCGGCCTTCACGGTGTCGCGGGTGCGGCGGCCATGGGCGATCCGCAGGACTTTTTCGGGATCGAGTTGATGGCGCAGGGCCCAGCGACGGCAGGTTCGCTCGACGACCGCGCGTGAATCGACGAGCACACCGTCCAGATCAAACAGGAACGCTGAACAACGGAGTTGCACAGTCCTTAATTTGATGCCATGACGGAAGCCGCGCGACGCTACGGACTCGGGGCACTCGCCCACCGCAACTTCCGTCTCTTCTTCATCGGTCAAGGCATCTCCCTCGTCGGCACGTGGATGCAGAATGTCGGCGAGGGATGGCTGATCCTCACCCTGACCAATTCCCCCTTTTACGTCGGTTTGACGGCCGCCCTGAGCTCGCTTGGCGTCCTGTTGTTCAGCCTGTACGCCGGCGTGATCGCCGATCGCGTGGACAAGCGTCGCGTCATCATCCTCATGCAGGTGGCGTTCATGATCGAGGCATTTACCGTCTCGATCCTCGTTTGGACTGGCGTCGTCGCGGTCTGGCAGGTGTTGCTGCTCGCGACCCTCCTCGGCCTTGCGAGCGCGTTCGACATCCCGATGCGGCAGTCGTTCGTCGTCGAAATGGTGGGCAAGGACGACTTGATGAACGCGATCGCGTTGAACTCATCGCTGTTCAACGCGGCGCGCGTCGTCGGTCCTGCGCTTGCGGGATTCCTGATCGGCGCGGTGGGCATCGCGTGGTGCTATTTCCTCAACGGCTTGAGCTACGTCGGCGTGATCACCGGGTTGCTGTTGATGCGGCTGCCCCCCAGTCCGCGGCCCGCCCGGACCACGTCCACATGGACCGGCTTCCGCGAGGTGCTCACGTATCTGCGCAGCGACCGGCGGGTCCGAACGCTGATGCTGCTGACCGCCATTCTGAGCGTGTTTGGCTTCCCGTACATCGCGATGATGCCGGTCTTCGCCCGCGACGTGCTGCACCGCGGCGCTGCGGGGTATGGAGCGCTCACATCATCCATTGGAATCGGTGCCGTGATCGGGGCACTCGGCGTCGCACTGACCTCCGGCCGCATCCGCAGGCGGGGCCGGCTGATGCTGCTCGGCGGCACCGCGTTCGGCATGCTGCTCATGGCGTTCGCCGCGTCGCGCGCGCTAGCCCTTTCCATGGTGCTGCTCGCGCTCGCGGGATGCGCGATGATCGTGAACAACTCGATCGGCAACACACTGCTCCAGACGAGCGCGCCGGATCACCTGCGGGGCCGGATCATGGGCTTCTATTCGTTCGTCTTCGTTGGGATGGCGCCGTTCGGGGCGTTTTTCTTCGGGTTGGTCGCGGAGCACGTGGGCGTACCGGCAACGATTGCTGCCGGCGGGGCGATCGTGGCTCTGGCCGTTACGATCGCGGGGTGGGTGGAGCCATCCATCCGCGCCGCCTGACTTCCGCGACAATCAGGTCGGCCGCCCCGTCGAACCCGATCCGCTCAGTGTTCAAAACCAGATCATACTGCGTCAGATCCTGCCGGTCCCGGCCGTAGTGCTCTTTGACGTACTCATCGCGTTGCTGATCGGTCTCGTCAATCACCTTGTCGACCTTCGCCGCATCCACGCCGAGTCGTTCGATGGCGACTTTCCGGCGGAACGGTTTGGACGCGACCACATAGACGTGGAGCGCATTGGGCCGCGTCGCGAGGACAGCCTGCGCGCCGCGCCCGACGAGCACCACCCGCCCCTCCGCGGCGGCTTCGGCGATCACGCGCTCCGCCATCTTGACGAGCTCCTCTTCTTCGGTCTCGACGGGCGGCGGCGAGCCCCCGGTGCTGATGAACATCTCCGGCGACGCCAGCGCGAGGGTCCGCGCCAGCCGCTCGAGCAATCCCGGCGCACGCTCCTCGCGTCGAGCTACCTCGTCGGGCGACAGCCCGGCCAGTCGCGCCACCTGATCGACGAATTCGTTGTCGATCAGCGTCCAGCGTCCGCCAAGGCGCTCGACGACCAGGCGCGCGATCTCCGACCCGCCCGACGCGTACTGGCGCGTGATCGTGACGAGCGGCTTTACCGCTACGGCTGTCGCAGATTGCGTCGTAGATCTCCGATGTTCAGCATCGGAATGCCGCCCGAGGTGGGCACCAAAATCACGAGGTTGTTGGACGACTTCAGCTCGCGCAGCACGTCGAAATACTGGCGGGTCAGCGCCTCCGGCGTCAGCGTCGTATTCAGCAGCCGCTGCTGCTCGGCCTGCAGCCGCGCGACCTCGACGCGGTGCCGCTCCGTTTCGACCTGCTGCTCCTGCGCGATCTTGTTGTTGATCGCCTGGACGACCTGCAAGGGCGGCTGCAAGTCGCGCAGGAAGAACGCGGTCACAGTCGCGATCCGGAACGGCGGTCCACCGGCGCGCGGCTGCGTGACGAGCGCCGAGTCCACCAGCTTTTCCATGGTGTTCGCGATCTGGGTGCGCTTGGCGATGTCGTTGATCGAGTATTGCACCATCGCATCGCGCACGCCCTTGCGGATCGCATTGCGGACCGCGCTGTGGATCTGGTCCTCGTTGCCGATCTCGGTGTAGATCCGGGGGGCTTGCTGCGGATCGATCTGCCAGCGAATCCCCGCGTCCACGGTCATGCCCATCTGCTCGCTGGAGAGGGCAGCGATCTCTTCCACTTGATCGCCCGTGAACGGATACTGCTCTTCCCGCGTGGTGAAGCGCTCCACCGACGACCAGGGCGTGACCATGCGGATGCCGGGCAGCAACGGCTTGGGATCCACGAAGCCGAAGGCGTGCCGCACCCCGACCTCGCCCGGGTTGACGACGACGAGCGCGGAGCCGAGCGCGATAACCACGCCCAGCACCAACGCCACGTAGCTGAGGCCACGGAGCACGCCGCCGACCGGGCGCCCGCTGCTGCCTTGCGTGCCGACGGTGGCCGCGCCGAGGCGCAGAAAGAAGGCGACGGCAAGGAGTACGAACCCAAAGACGAGCTTGCCCATGGCGACTCCGGGATGTGAAGGGGATTACGTGAAGAGGTTGGGTCCTGCGCCTGGACCTTTCGGGAATGGAGGTTTCTGTTCGCTGCGCGCCCGAACGTAGCCGAGCTCCTCGCTGCGGGCGATACGTTTTTCAGCGACGAGCCCCTCGAGCACCAGCTCACACGCCGACACGACCGTCGCGGGATCCTTCTTGGCCGCCAACCCCACCTGATCGATGAGATCGAGCAGGCCGGGGACGACGGTGAAGCCTTTCAGCAGCGCCTCGGAGCGCTCGTCCGGCGTGATCTTGAGCGCACCGCCTTCATCGAACCAGTGGACGATGTCGTCCACGTTGGCGCCGCCCACCCGGCCCTCGAACGTCCGGCCGGCCGCGCGGCGGATCAGGTCTTTGGCGATCGTCTCGGAGCCCTGCAGCTCACCCTCGTACTCGAGCTCCAACTTGCCGGTGATGGCCGGCAGCGCGGCATAGACATCGGAGATGCGGGGGACCACGGTCTTCTCTTTCGTGGCGATCGTGCGCCGCTCCGCGTTCGACAGCACGTTGTCGAGCACGCTGATCGGCAATCGTTGCGACACGCCGCTGCGGCGGTCCACGCGCTTGTCCTCTCGCGCCTCGAATGCGATCCGCTCGATCAGCTCGGCCATGAAATCGGGGACGCGAATGGATCGCGGGCTGCCATTTCGGTCTACCCATGCCTCTTGCTGCGTTATCGCCGTCCCCAGCTCGACGGTGAGAGGATAGTGGGTCGTGATCTCCGAGCCGATGCGGTCCTTGAGGGGCGTGATGATCTTGCCCCGCGCCGTGTAGTCCTCGGGGTTCGCGGTAAAGACCAATGCCACGTCCAGATTGAGCCGCACCGGATAGCCTTTGATCTGGACGTCGCCTTCCTGCATGATGTTGAAGAGTCCCACCTGAATCTTGCCCGCGAGGTCCGGCAGTTCGTTGATCGCGAAGATGCCGCGATTGGCGCGCGGCAGCAGGCCGAAATGCATGGTCAACTCGTCGGACAAGAGATGCCCGCCGCGGGCCGCCTTGATCGGATCGACGTCGCCGATGATGTCGGCGATCGTGACATCCGGGGTCGCCAGCTTTTCGACGAAGCGCAGCTCGCGCGGCAACCAGGCAATCGGCGTGCGCTCGCCATGCTCCGCGATCAGCTCGCGCCCGTACTTCGAGATCGGATCGAACGGATCGTCGTTGACCTCGCTGCCCGCGAGGATCGGAATCTCTTCATCGAGCAGCGAGACGAGCTGGCGCAGGATGCGGCTCTTCGCCTGTCCGCGCAGTCCCAGCAGAATGAAATTGTGGCGCGAGAGGATCGCGTTGACGAGCTGCGGGAGGACCGTCTCTTCGTACCCCACGATCCCCGGGAACAGCGCCGAGCCGTTCTCGAGCAGACAGATGAGGTTTTCCCGCAGTTCGTCTTTGACGGTGCGCTGGCGGCGGGCCGGGCTGGCCCACTCCGTACGCTGCAACTCACCAAGTGTCGTCGCTGGTGTCATGGCTCGACGTTAAACCCCTCAGCCCGTGCTCTGCAACCCTTGCGCAATGCCGCGCACGCTTGCCAGCAGCGCCCGGAACACCTCGTTGTCCGGCCGCCCCTCGGCGCGCCATCGCTCCAGCAGGTCGATCTGTAACAGACTCATCGGGTCGACATACGGATTGCGCAGCAGAATCGAGCGCTGCAGCGCCGGATCGGAGTCGAGCAGCGCATGCTCGTGCTTCAAGGCGAGCACGTTGGCCACCGTGCGGTCGAACTCCGCCCGAATCAGCGGGAAGTAGCGTTCGCCCAGCGGCCCGGCGAGGCCCGCGTATCGCGCCGCGATGGTGAGATCCGCGGTCGCGAGCACCATCTCGACATCGTCGACCAGCGCCCGCAGGAACGGCCAGTCGCTCATCATCTCGCCGAGCGCTGCGGCGCCGTGGCGCTTGACTGCATCGTCCAGTGCCGTGCCCAGGCCGTACCAGCCGGGCAGCAGATGGCGGCTCTGCGTCCACGCGAAAACCCACGGAATCGCCCGCAGCTGCTCGATTTCGCTGCTCTGTTGATCTGTTCCCTGGCGTGACGCGGGGCGGCTGCCGATTTCCATGCGTTGGATGACGTCGATGGGCGTCGCCCGCCGAAAGTACTCCACGAACTGCGGGTCGTCGTAGACGAGCGCACGGTAGGCCGCCCGGCTGCCCTTGGCGATGGTGTCCATGATGTTGGTCCAACCTGGCTCACGTGCATCCGGCGGGTGGGGGAGGGCAGTCGCGAGCGCCACCGCGCTCACCGTCTGCTCGAGCGTGCGTATCGCGATGCCTCGCAGCCCGTACTTGGCATTGATGGCCTCGCCTTGTTCAGTCATCCGGTAGCGTCCCCGGACCGAGCGCGGCGGCGCACTCAGAATGGCGCTCGTGATTCTGCCGCCGCCACGGCTCACGGTGCCGCCGCGGCCGTGGAAAAAGGTGAGATCGACTCCGGACTGTTCCGTGGTCTCGACCAGCCTCGCCTGCGCGCGATGCAGCGCCCAGCGCGACGCGCCGATCCCCGCGTCCTTGTTGCTGTCCGAGTATCCGATCATCACCATTTGGTGCATCTGCCGCTCGGCGAGGTGCGCCCGGTAGTAGGGCTCGTCGAGCAGTGCGCGCATGACGTCGGGCGCGCCCTCGAGGTCGGCTACGGTTTCGAAGAGAGGCGCGACGTCCAGCGGCACGTGTCCATTCCGCCCAAGCCCGCCCCAACGGGCGAGCACGAGAACAGTGAGGACGTCGTCCGCTCCCTGTGCCATGCTGATGATGTAGGGTCCGACCGCCTCCGGCCCAAAGCGCGCGCGGCAATCGGCAATCGCCTGGAATACCTCCAGCGTTCGCGTCGCCTGGGCGTCCGGCGATCCTGCCGGCTCGTCTCCCTTCTCGAGCACCCGGCGCAGCCGCGCGAGACGGTCGGCTGCGGTGCGGGTGCTCCACTCCCGGTCGCGCAACAGGGTCGCGAGCACCGCGCGATGGACGAGCGCGTGTTGCCGCACGTCGATCGTGGCCAGGTGAAAGCCGAACGTCTCGACGCGGCGCAGCAGCCGCTGCACGCCAAACAGTCCCGCGTGCTCGCCGCGGTGTGCGCGCAGACTTGCGATGACCATGCCCAGATCCCGCTCGACCTCGTCTGCGCCGGCGTATCCCTCCGGCGTATCGCGTCGTGTCGCCTCCAGCCGCGCGGCGATCAGGCGAAACAGCACACGGTACGGCATGTCATGATAGCGCGTGGGAATCGTCGCCAGCGCCTTGGGGAACTGGGCGCCATAGTTCGCGACGCGCTCGCGCAGGGCATCGCTCACTCCCGTGAGTGCTCCCGACTGCGACAACCGGCGCGCCAGCTCGGTTGCCTCCCGGCGATACCGATCGAGCACCAGCTCGCGTTGGCGAGCGAACGCAGCGCGCAGCGTCTCGGCGCCGACGTTGGGATTGCCGTCCATGTCCCCGCCGACCCAGGAGCCAAATCGCAAAACCGGACGGGTGGGCACTTCGACCTTGTACGCCTTGTGTACCGCTTGCTCCAGCTCCTCGGAGAATGGCGGGACGATGCGGTAGATGACGTCCGTCAAATAGAAGACCACGTTCTCGAGCTCGTCCATCACTGTGGGACGCGTGGAGGGGTGCGGATCGGTTTGCCACGCGGCAGTGACTTCCTCGCGAATCCGCGCCAGTGCGGCGCGCTCTTCATCGGGCGTGCGCGACGGATCCAGCCGCTCCACCAGCAGGCGGCCGATCACCTGCTCCTTTTCGAGCAGCGTGCGCCGCGTCGCTTCGGTGGGGTGCGCGGTGAACACGGGCTCGACCCGCAGCCGCTGGAGGAGGGCGGCGATCTGGGGCGGCGTGATGCCGGAGGCAGCGAGCCGAAGGGCCGTGCTCTCGAGACTGCCTTCCTGCGGATCGCTCGCGTTGCGCAGGTAGTCGCGCCGGCGGCGGATGCGGTGAATCCGTTCGGCGAGATTGACGACCTCGAAGTAGGTGGCGAACGCGCGGACCAGCGTTTCGGCATCGCGCGGCGGCAACGCGCGCATCAGCGCGTGCAGCTCGTCGTCGGCCCCGGCGATCGCGGCGTGCCGGACGCGCTCCACGAGCTGGAAGAACGCCTCACCACACTGCTCGCGTAGTACGTCCCCGACCAGCGCGCCGAGCGTTCGGACGTCGTCCCGCAGCTGCGCGTCCTTCGGCGCGAACTCGACGACGCGGCGTTCGTTAACCAGAGGCCTCCGCGGGTGTAAAGAGCCGGGCGGCCGCCACACCCCACGCCGCCAGATCGAGCAATGCCCGTCCATCCCCGCCGACAGCAATCGCATCACCGTTCTGTTCGACCAGCGTGGTGCGTCGAGCCAGCTTGAACCCGTACGCCGCTGGCCAGACGCCGACGCTGCGCGCCTGTCCGGCAACATCGAGGAGCTTGACGACGGCGCCTTCACCGTCGTCCGCCGGCTTTGCCCCGACGATCATCACGCCTTTGTCGGCGTAGAACAGCGCGCGATCCTTGGCAATCAAGGGACCGGGCGTCTCATTGGTGTACGACGGGCTGACGTACAGCGGCTCGCAGGCCGCCCACCCGCGCCGCACCGGCTCGGCCACATCGCCCGGCGCGAGCAGCGATAGCCTGAACCGGAATGTCACCGGACCGCCCTGCGACGCCGCATAGTTCGTGTGCCAATAGTTGTTCATCGCATAGGCGAACAGCGTACCATCGGGCACGATCGTCCGGCGCCAGGCGCCGCGGAACAGATCGTTCAGTGTGAAGAGCGGCGTGTCGGGACCGCTCCACAGCACGCCGTCGTTCCCTTCGTGCAGCCACACCCAGTGCGCGTGACAGTACCAGTCACGGCAGCTTCCGTGTTGCTGATCGCGATCCACGACCATGCGGCCCAACGGTACTTCGACATCGACCGCGGGTTTGATGAAGGCGAAGGGGAACGCGATGTACAGTGCTTCCTTCGCGACGGTGGCGGTTTTCACGATGCGATTCTCGATGTCCACCCAGGGCAGCTCGTCGTACAGCGTGATCGTCGACGTGATAGCGGAGAAGCCCTCGAGCGCGCGCTCGATCACGAGGCGCATGCCGATCCCGGGCAGGCGCTCGCGGCGACAGCGAACGAGCTTGGTCTGTGAGAGCTGGAGCTGGGGCGGGTTTTTGAGATCGTCGCGATTGCCTGAGGTCCAGAGCGCGCTATGCTCGCCACCACGCGCGTAGACAAGCTGATTCAAGCCGGACCAATCCGATGGCTTCACCCGCTCCTTGCCGTCCGGACCGGTGAGTGATTTGATCGCGCCACTCGTCTGGTCGAGCTGAACCGTGAATCCTCCCGCCTTGGCGTCGAGCCCCTCGCCGTCGGCGGCGGGCGGGCGGGCCTCGCGGTCCGCTTCGGTCAATGACAGGTAGCCGATTGGGGGTACATCGCGGAATAGGACGAGCGCGTCGCCATCCTCGAGGTCGACGGACGCGAGCTCGCGCCCGTCACTGGTGAGGGATTTGGCGGCGCCGCCCGGTACGCGGACGACGTCCGTCCGGTCCCATGAGCCCGCATTGAACACGAGGCGGCCGCGGCCAACGCGTGAAGCCCGGCCGAGGCGCAGCAGTCCGTCGCGCAGGTGGTCGCGCGCGGC
>Ga0209056_10000609_pt1 | contig 39490 bp, 30 predicted proteins | sample GraSoiAngelo_114_FD_185876 | JGI IMG/M metagenome (GOLD analysis project Ga0209056, IMG submission 185876) | Grasslands soil microbial communities from the Angelo Coastal Reserve, California, USA - 14_0903_13_40cm (SPAdes) (version 2) | ecosystem: Environmental > Terrestrial > Soil > Grasslands... | reverse complement strand
GATCGTCGCCGAGCCGTTCACCAAGACCGCCAACCATCTGACGGTCACGACCATCGGCCTCGGCGAGTGCATCGACAAGGTCGTCGAGTCCTCCGGCTGGCGTGAAAAGCGAGCCCGCTTCGGCCCGCCTGCCGTAGAGCCGGAGGCCCCTTCTCCCGGGGGGAGTCGAGAGGGGGGCGGAGGCTGCACGCCTATCGTGCAGCCGGAGGCCCCTTCTCCCGGGGGGAGTCGAGAGGGGGGCGGAGGCTGCACGCCTATCGTGCAGCCGGAGCCCCCTTCTCCCAAAAGACCCGGTGTCGGCATCGCCTGCTCGGCGTATCTCACCGGCGCCGGCACCGCGATCTACTGGAACGACATGCCCCACTCGGGCGTGATCACGCGGGCCGACCGTAGCGGAGGGGTCGCCGTCCTCTGCGGCGCCACCGATATCGGCCAGGGATCGGACTCGATACTCGCCTACCTGACCGCCGAGGTCCTCGGCATCGACCCGAAGGACGTCCATGTGCATCCGGCCGACACCAGCCTGACGCCCGTCGACCTCGGCTCGTATTCTTCCCGCGTGACGCTCATGTGCGGGATGGCGGCAATCCAGGCGGCCGAGCGGCTCCGGGCCGTCATCTTCAAGGCCGTCGCGCGGAAGCTCCGGGTAAGCCGGGAGTCTCTCGTCGCTCGCGAGCGCAAGGTCGGCGTGCCCGACGATTGGGAGAAGGCCGTACCGTTCGCAAAAGCGGTGGAGCTCGGCGAGGCGCTGCATGGTGTGCTGGCCTTTCCGGGCTCGTACGCGCCGCCGAACCGCGGGGGCAAGTACAAGGGAGGCGGCGTTGGCCCTTCGCCCTGCTACTCTTACTCGGCATGCGTCGTCGAGCTCACGGTCGACGAGGAGACCGGGACGGTCGACCTCGGGAACGTGTGGATCGCCCACGATGTCGGACGCGCGCTGAACCCGCTCCTGGTCGAGGGGCAGGTGGAGGGCTCGGTGTACATGGGGATCGGCGAGGCCTTGATGGAGGAGCAGGTGTTCAGGAAGAATCTCCACAAGCAGCCCTCGATGCTCGAATACAAGAGTCCGACCACGCTCGAGACGCCCGAGATCCACACCATCCTCGTGGAGACCAACGACCCGGAGGGGCCGTTCGGGGCCAAGGAGGCGGGGCAGGGACCGCTCCTGCCGGTGATTCCGGCCATCGCGAACGCCATCTATCACGCGGTCGGCGTGCGCATCGACGAGGTGCCGATCACCCCGGACAAGGTTCTCAGGGCCCTCGAGCTGAAGCGGCAGGGAAAGCCGGCGCGCGTCGGGCCGGTCAAGCTGCCGCTCTTCACGTTCAAGGAGCCGATCGTGGTCGAATCCGCGTTCGGCCAGCCGGCCGACGCGGTCGTCTCGAGGCCATTCGCGTGAAACGGGTGAAACGGAGCCAGGTCGCCCCAGTCTCAAGCCACCCTCGGTACAACCCGGCCTCACGGCCCCCGCTACAATGATCAGGCTGCCGCCCTTCACGTATCTCGCGCCCCGCACGGCCGCCGACGCCGCCCGTTTGATGGCCGAGCATGGGCCGGACGCGATGCTCGTGGCCGGAGGGACCGATCTCTATCCCAACATGAAGCGACGGCAGTTCGAGCCGAAGGTCCTCGTCGGGCTGCGGGGGATCCGAGAGCTACGCGGTGTGCGAGGCTCCGCCGCCGCCGGCTGGACGATCGGGGCGGCGACGACACTTTCGGCGGTCACCGCGCACCCCGGGATCGCGCGCGACTTTCCGGCGCTCGCGACGGCGGCTGGACTCGTCTCCTCGCCACAGCTCCAGAACATGGGTACGATCGGGGGCAACGTGTGCGTAGACACGCGGTGCAACTACTACAATCAATCCTACGAGTGGCGCAAGGCGATCGGGTTCTGCATGAAGAAGGACGGCGACATCTGTCTGGTGGCGCCCGGAAGCTCGCGGTGCTGGGCCGTGTCCTCCTCGGACACCGCGCCGGTGTTGTGGGCCCTCGGAGCGCGGGTACGGCTCATCGGCGCCGGCGGAGAGCGGACGGTGCCGATCCCGGCGCTCTATCGGGACGACGGCATCGAATACCTCGCCAAGCGGCCCGACGAGGTGGTCACGGACATCCTGCTGCCAGCCGCCGACGGCTGGCGCTCGGCGTATCTCAAGCTGCGGCGTCGCGGCTCGTTCGACTTTCCCGTGCTCGGGGTGGCGGTGGCGGCCCGGATGGACGGTGACCTCGTCCGCGAGGCTCGGATCGTGCTGGGCGCCGTCGCCTCGCAGCCGCGGCCGGCCGAGAAGGCGGCGGCCGCGCTCGTCGGCGAGCGGATGACGCGCGAGCTGATCGCCCGGGTGGCCGACCTGGCGGCGGGCCCCGCGAAGCCGCTCGACAACACCGACTTCACGCATCCGTACCGCAAGAAGGTGACGCGGGTGTTCGTCGCACGGGCGCTCGCCGCCCTCGCCGGATTCGTGGCCGGCGGGACCGCGTCGGAGGAAGTCGCATGACGGCGCTCGGCGAGCGCATCAAGCACCTCCGGGCCGAGCGCGAGCTGCAGCAGCGCCAGCTCGCCGAGAAGGCGGACCTCACCCCGAGCATGGTCTCGCAGATCGAGTCGGGACGGCTCTCGCCCTCGCTCCACACCCTGGGCAAGATTGCCGCCGCCTTCGGCGTTCCGATCGCGGCGCTCTTCGACGGCACCCCGGCCGGCAGCATCGTCGTCTCGCGCAAGCGCGACTATCCGGTCGTGTCGTTCGATGGCTCCTCCGAGCGCTGGGCGGTCCTGGGGGCGGGACTCTTCCAGGGCAAGATCCGCGCGGTGGTGACGACACTCGGTCCGAAGGCGCGCGGCGTCACGACCGAAAAGGTCATCATCAAGCCCGGCCAGATGAAGCTCTTCTACGTGCTGGAGGGCAAGGTTGCCCTCCAGTACAACGGCGACCGCCACCTGCTCGAGGCGGGCGATAGCGCGCTCCTCGACGGCGGCGTGCCGCACGGCTGGGAGAATCTCGGCGCCCGGCAGGCCCAGGCGCTCTGGGTCATTCTGGGATAGGAACCATGGCGGAGACTGGAGAGCGCGCTCGCGTGGACTTCAGGACGGAGCCGGCCGGGTACCGGCACTGGAAGATGCGCTTCGACGGCCCGGTGGCCACGCTCGCCATGGACGTCAAGGAGGACGGCGGGATCCGGCCGGGCTACGAGCTGAAACTCAACTCCTACGATCTCGGCGTGGACGTCGAGCTCTACGACGCGGTGCAGCGGCTGCGATTCGAGCACCCGGAGGTGGGCGCGGTCATCGTGACCTCGGGCAAGGAGCGGGTCTTCTGCGCGGGCGCCAACATCCGCATGCTCTCGCGATCGGCCCACGGCTGGAAAGTGAACTTCTGCAAGTTCACCAACGAGACCCGCAACGCGATCGAGGACGCCACTGCCGAGTCGCATCAGCTCTATCTCTGCGCCGTCAACGGCCCCTGCGCGGGCGGCGGCTACGAGCTGGCCCTGGCGACCGACTGGATCGTCATGGCCGACGACGGCAACACGGCGGTGTCCCTTCCCGAGGTCCCGCTGCTCGCCGTGCTCCCCGGCACCGGCGGGCTCACGCGGCTTGTGGACAAGCGGCGCGTGCGCCGGGATCGCGCCGACTTCTTCTGCACGGTCGCGGAGGGGATCAAGGGCGCGCGGGCGGTGGAGTGGGGCCTGGTGGACGAGGTCGTGCCACGCTCGAAGCTCGACGAGGTCGTGAAGCGGCGCGCGGCCGAATTCGCCGCCCGCACCGATCGGCCGGCCGGCGCGCGCGGCATCGCCCTGGTGCCGCTCGCGCGTTCGATCGACGGCGCCCGGATCCGCTACCCGCACGTGGCGTGCGACATCGATCGGGGCCGGGGTCTCGCCGAGATCACGGTGAGCGGGCCGAGCGTGGCGCCCCCGGCCGACGCCGCGGGGATCCGCGAGGCCGGCTGCGCGTTCTGGCCGCTGGCGCTGGCGCGCGAGCTCGACGATTTGATCCTGCACCTGCGCACCAACGAGGAGGAGATCGGCCTCTGGGTGCTCAGGACATCCGGCCGCGCCGATCTCGTCGAGGCGCACGATCGCGCGCTGGTGACGCATCGCGACGACTGGCTCGTACGGGAGGTCCGCCTGTACCTCAAGCGGACGTTCAAGCGGATCGAAGTCTCCTCGCGGTCGGTCTTCGCCCTCATCGAGCCCGGCTCGTGCTTCACCGGCCCCCTGCTCGAGCTGTCGCTGGCCGCCGACCGCTCGTACATGCTCGCCGGCGCGCGTTCGGGCGACCCTCGTCCGGCCGCCACGGTCCGGCTCACCGAGACGAACTTCGGCGCCTATCCGATGGTCAACGGCCTCACGCGGCTGGCGAGCCGATTCCTGGCCGAGCCCGGCCGAGCGGACAAGCTCCGCGCGCGTCTCGGCGAAGATCTGGACGCCGCCGCCGCGGCGGAGGCCGGGCTCGTCACGTTCACACCGGACGACATCGACTGGGACGACGAGGTCCGCATCGCGCTCGAGGAGCGCGCGGCGTTCTCTCCCGACGCGCTCACCGGTATGGAGGCGTCGATTCGGTTCGGCGGGCCCGAGACGCTCGAGAGCAAGATCTTCGGCCGCCTCTCGGCGTGGCAGAACTGGATCTTCCAGCGCGCGAACGCTGTCGGCCCGAAGGGCGCGCTCGAGGTCTACGGCACGGGCCAGCGCAGCGAGTTCGACCGGAGGAGAGTGTGATGGCCGGCATCGACTACAGCGAGCGCATCCCGAACAACGTGAGCCTGAGCGAGAACCGTCGGCTCCAGCGCGCGCTCGAGGAGTGGCACCCGAAGTTCCTCGCATGGTGGATGGGCATGGGCCCGACCGGCTTCCAGGAGAAGGACGTCTACCTGCGCACCGCCGTGAGCGTGGACGCCCAGGGCTGGGCGCAGTTCGACTACGTCAAGATGCCCGACTACCGGTGGGGCCTGTTTCTCGCCGAGGCCGAGCCCGGCCGCACCATCCGCTTCGGCGACCACCTGGGCACGCCGGCCTGGCAGGACGTCCCGGGGGAATACCGCGGGGTCCTGCGCCGCCTCATCGTCACCCAGGGAGACACCGAGCCCGCCTCGGTCGAGCAGCAGCGCCACCTCGGCGCGACCTGCCCGTCGCTCTACGACCTGCGCAATCTGTTCCAGATCAACGTCGAGGAAGGCCGCCACCTCTGGGCGATGGTCTACCTGCTCGACGCCTACTTCGGTCGGGACGGCCGCGAGGAGTCCGACGCGCTCTTGCAGCGGCGCTCGGGCGACGGCGACAAGCCGCGCATCCTCGGGGCGTTCAACGAGAAGACGCCGGACTGGCTCTCGTACTTGATGTTCACGTACTTCACCGACCGCGACGGCAAGTATCAGCTCGCGAGCCTCGCCGAGAGCGGCTTCGATCCGCTGTCGCGGACGTGCCGCTTCATGCTCACCGAGGAAGCGCATCACCTGTTCGTCGGCGAGACCGGCATCGGGCGCGTCGTGCAGCGCACGTGCGAGCTCATGCGCGAGGGGAAGAGCGACGACGTCCGGCGGCTCGGCGGGCTCGACCTCGCGACCCTGCAGAAGTACATCAACTTCCACTACTCGGTGTCGCTCGACCTGTTCGGCTCCGAGGTCTCGACCAACGCCGCGAACTTCTACACGATGGGGCTCAAGGGGCGCTTCGAGGAGACCAAGAAGCACGACGACCACCGGCTGAAGGACGCCACCTACGCGGTGAGCGAGCTCGACGGCGACCGGATCACGACCCGCGAGGCGCCCGCGCTGCCCTCGCTCAACGAGCGCTTGCGGGACGACTACATCACCGACTGCCAGCGCGGGGTGGATCGCTGGAACCAGATCATCAAGAAGCACGAGATCGACCTCGAATTGCGGCTGCCCCACCGGGCCTTCCACCGCGCCATCGGCCACTTCGGCGAGGTCAAGGTCTCGCCCGACGGTCGCGTTCTCAGCGAGGCCGAGTGGGATGCGAAGAGGCCCGAGTGGCTGCCGACCGAGACCGACCAGGCGTACCTCCAGAGCCTGATGCAGCCGGTCACCGAGCGCGGCCGCTTCGCCAACTGGATCGCGCCGCCGCCCCGCGGCGTCAACGGCCAGCCGATCGATTTCGAGTACGTCCGCCTGGCCTGAGCATGGGGGAGTCGAGAGGGGGGCGGAGGCTGAACGCATGACCGTGCAGACAGAGCCCCCCTCTCCAAGGGTATGAACGCGTCGGAGTTGCTCCCCGCCGACTTCAACGCGGCGACGTGGTTCGTCGACCGTAACGTCGCCGAGGGACGCGGCGCCGCGCCGGCATTCCACTACGAAGGCCGGACGCTCACCTACGCCGACGTGCAGGAGCTGGTCGACCGCACCGGCAACGCGCTCCGCGAGATCGGAGTCGAGGCGGAGAACCGCGTGTTCATGCTCTGCCTCGACGCGCCGGAGTTCCTTGGAGCCTTCTGGGGGGCCATCAAGATCGGCGCGGTGCCGGTCCCCACGAACACCCTGATGCGCACCGCCGACTATCTCTACTTCCTGAACGACAGCCGCGCCAAGGTGGCCATCGTCTCGGCGCCGCTGCTCGCCGAGGCGGGTCCCGCCCTCGCCGAGGCAAAGCACGTCAAGCACGTGCTGGTCGCCGGCGGGTCTCCCGGGGCGTACCTGTCCTACGACGAGCGGATCGCCAAGGCGTCCACGAAGCTCGTGGCCGCCACGACGTCGCGTGACGACCCCGCGTACTGGCAGTATTCGTCCGGCTCGACGGGCTTCCCCAAGGGCGCGGTTCACCTGCATCACGACATGGTGATCTGCTGCGAGACCTACGCGAAGCAGGTGCTCGGGATCAGACCGACCGACCGGGTCTTCTCGGCGGCGAAGCTCTTCTTCGCCTACGGGCTCGGCGCCACCGGCTTCATGCCAATGAGCGTGGGCGCTCAGGCGATGCTCTATCCGCACCGGCCCGCGCCCGAGGGCGTGTTCGAGGCAATCACCCGCTTCCGGCCGACGATCTTCTTCGGCGTCCCGACACTCTACGCCGGGATGCTCGCGGTGAAGGACGCGGCGACGCGGTTCGATACCTCGTCGCTCCGCCTCTGCGTGTCGGCGGGCGAGGCCTTGCCCGACGAGCTCTACACGCGCTGGCGCGAGCGGTTCGGCGTGGAGATCATCGACGGCATCGGCACCACGGAGATCGGCTACATCTTCATCTCGAATCGTCCCGGCCTGACGCGACCCGGCTCGTCCGGGCTGCCGGTGCCCGGCTACGAGCTCGCCATCGTGGACGACGAAGGGCATCCGGTGGCGCAGGGCGAGATCGGCAACCTGCGCGTCAAGGGCGACTCGACGATGGCGTACTACTGGAACAAGCACGAGAAGACCAAGGAGACGCTCTTCGGTCCCTGGATCCAGACCGGGGACAAGTACTACGAGGACCAGGACGGCTACTTCTGGTACTGCGGGCGCTCGGATGACATGCTGAAGGTCGGCGGGATCTGGGTCTCGCCGGTCGAGGTCGAGGCGACGCTCGTGCGCCATCCCGCGGTGCTCGAGGCGGCGGTGGTGGGCCGCGAGGACAGCGATCGGCTCGTCAAGCCTCAGGCGTTCGTCGTCCTCAAGGAGCCGTCGAGCGGCGGCGAGAAGCTCGCCGACGAGCTCAAGGCGTTCGTGAAGGACAGGATCGCGCCCTACAAGTACCCGCGCTGGATCGACTTCGTGGCCGAGCTACCCAAGACGGCGACCGGCAAGATCCAGCGGTTCAAGCTGCGGGCCTGAGGGCCGGGGCGCGCGCGACGGTGTTCGACCGCACGCTGGAAACGCTCGGAGGGGAGCGGCTGCTCGGCCATCAGTGGCGCCGCCTTCGCGCCATGGCGGAGGAGCTGCTCGCGTCGAATCAATTCGTCGCGCGCCGCTGGCGCGCGGCCGGCGTCGGGTCGGTGGAGGACCTGCGCGGCTGGGACGACTTCCGGCGGCTTCCGCTCACGACGAAGGCCGAGCTCGTGGACGATCAGGCCTCCAACCCGCCATTCGGCACGAATCGGACGTACGCGCTCGAGCGCTACGTCCGCGTGCATCAGACGTCGGGGACGAGCGGTTCGCCTCTGCGGTGGCTCGACACGCAGGAGTCGTGGGAGTGGTGGGCGCGCTGCTGGGGGTTCGTGCTGCGCGGCGCGGGCGTCGGGCCCGCCGACCGCGTCTTCTTCCCGTTTTCGTTCGGCCTCTTCATCGGGTTCTGGGCGGGCTTCGAGGGCGCCCGGGCGCTCGGCGCGCTGGCGATTCCGGGCGGCGGGCAGGATTCGGCGACGCGGCTGGCCTGGATGGAGGCCCTCGGCGCGACGGTGCTCGTCTGCACACCGTCCTATGCTCTCTACCTGGCGGAGGTCGCGCGCGGGCGCGGCATCGACCCCGCGAAGCTGCCGGTGAGGATCACGGTCCACGCCGGCGAGCCGGGCGCCGGGATCCCGGCGGTGCGCGCGCGGATCGAAGATGGCTGGGGCGCCCGCGCGTTCGACCATGGCGGTATGACCGAGATGGGCGCCTACGGCTACGAGTGCGCCGAGCAGGCTGGACTCCACGTCAACGAATCGGAGTTCATCCTCGAGGTGATCGATCCGGTGACGGCCGCGCCCGCGCGCGACGGCGAGCTGGTCCTGACGAATCTCGGGCGTGTGGGCTCGCCGGTCGTCCGGTACCGCACCGGTGACCACGTCCGTCTGGCCGCGGCGCCGTGCCCGTGCGGTCGCACCTTCAGTCGTCTGGAGGGCGGCATCCTCGGGCGACTCGACGACATGCTCATCGTCCGCGGCGTCAACGTGTTCCCGGCGGCGATCGAGGGCGTCGTGAGGTGCTTCCCGGCGATCGACGAGTTCCAGATCGAGGTCTTCCGGGCGGGAGAGCTCGACGAGGTCCGCGTCCTGGTCGAAGTGGGCGATGCGTCGGCCGCGCCCCGACTGCAAGAAGCGCTGCGGGCGAGCCTCGGCATCCGGCTCGAGGTGGCGCCGGTGCCGCTGCGTAGCCTGCCGCGATACGAGCTGAAGGCGCGGCGCGTCGTTCGGAGATAGAGCGCCGACGGCCGAGTGGAAAGGCGCCCCGTTTTCCCCGCGCATCGGCTACTATTTTCAGTGCCACCTGAAGCGCCGCCGAAGATGAACGAGAACGTGCAGGGCGAAGGAAGCAGTTCCCAGGCCGCACCCGAAGCGTCGGTGCCGTTCAGCGGGACTGTCTCTATCTTTTTCAGCGATATCCGGGGCTTCACGGACTATACGGAGGAGTTCGGCGACGAGGCGGCCTCCCGGATCGTGCACGAGCAGGACACCATCGTCCGGAGCCAGATCGAGGCATTCGGCGGCGTTGTCGTAAAGACGCAGGGCGACAGTTTCATGGTCGCCTTCAGCGCTGCCCGTGGCGCCATCCTGTGCGCGATCGCGATCCAGCGGACCGTTGCCGAGGCGAACCGGAACCAGGCCGGTCCCCGGATGGGGATCGGCATCGGCATCAACACCGGTGAGCCGATACGCCAGGAGGACGGCGACTACATCGGCGGCACAGTGAACCTGGCGGCGCGCATCTGTGCCGCCGCCGGGCCACGCCAGATCCTCGTCGCGGAGTCGACCCGGTACGTTGCCGGCCGCATCGAGTTGCGGCGATCCGACGGGGGAGCCGTGGAGTACATCGATCGCGGGCTCCACGAGTTGAAGGGCTTCCCGGAGGCCAAGCGGCTCTTCGAAGTCACGTGGCACCCGGCCACCTTCGGCGAGCCAACCGCAAGCGCCGAGGCGCCCTCCACCGGCGAGGAGGAGTTCGCGTTCAAGGCGGCCGTCCAGCGAGCCAACGGAGTGCTGACCCGCGTGCTCGGCATCGTTCACCTGGACGATTCGGCGTTTCCCGCTCTCCTCGAGTGCCAGGCGAAGGCCAGCGAGCTCCGCCTGGCCTTCTCTCGGGCCGGCGGCGATCGGCGGGGCGCCACCGCGAAAGAGGTTCTGGACCAGATCCTTCCGTTCGAGAACTTATTGACCCTTACGCTCGAGCGGGAGACGCTGCCCGAGGAACGCTGGGCTCCGCTCGACGCCGCGGTCGCCCGGGTCTTCGGCCGACCGCTCGTGAACGCGGCCGCTCGAGGCCGGCTGTCCACCGGTATCGGTACCGCCGAGAAGCCCGGGCACGCGGCGGCCGCACGGGAGCGGGTGAAGGAGCCGGAGCCAGCGGTGGGAGCGCGCAGCGCGGTCGCAGACGCGCTCGCGCCCCCGCCATTCGACGAGCGGGCCGCGGGCGTCGGCTGGTGGTCCGCCGCGTATGCGGCCTGGAGCCAGTGGAAGCCGTCCGGGCTCGCCTGGGCGCATGCGCTTCGCGAGGAGATCCGGAGGTATCCGTACCTCCTGAGCGTCCAGCTCCGGGCCAGCGCGGATCACGACGACGGACGACTCGCGGGGGGCTACTTCCTCCTCCTCGAGCACGTCGAGAACCTCTCACCGGGGTTCATGCGCACCATCCTCGAGCGCGCGATCGACGAGGCCGGGGTGGAGCCGCGGGCACTCGGACCGAAGCTCTACCAGCTCCTCGTGGATGGCGGCCGGTTGCGCGAGACCTACGCGGCGTTCGTGCGCGACGTCATCCAGGTCGCCGTCCCGACGCCCGGGATGTGGGCCGACGCCGGGGTGGTCGAGCGCGACGACGCGACCGTGTTGATCTCGCGGCCGACGGCGACGGTCGGCGACCCGCAGGAGCAGACGGTGCAGCTCGCCGAGCTTCGAGATCGTGGCGCCCAGCGACGCTTTCTGGTGACGATGCAGCCGCTGACCAGCCGGTTCTTCTACGTGACCTCGGGAAAGCTGAACACGGCGCGCGACGTGGAGATGAGGCTGACGGCGAACGACCAGCCCTCGGACCGGGCGTGGTACCTGACGGTGAGGGACAGCCTGAGCGTGCGCTCGGACCCGAAGCTGCTCCCGGTGGCGGGAGTGTCGCTGCCGGGCCTCGGCCGGCACCACTTCGGGGTCTGGGTCGCGGTCTTCAACCCCGACCCCGCCGAGGTCGTGACCTGTGAGCTGATCGTGCGCGTGAAACCACCTGGACCGTCGTCGTCGGCGTCGAGGTTCATGCGGCCGGGCGGGCCGGCGCGATGAAGGCGCGCACGGGTGATCCCTGGATGCCCGCCGATCGCTACGGACGGGGACTGGGTCGAACACGCTCACCGGCACCAGCGGAGTTCGGGAGGTCTTCCATCGGGTGCGCGATCCCCTGGAGCTCAGGCGGCGAATCCAGGGCCAGTGGCGTAGCTCGGACCCGCCGGCGCGTCGCGCCGGCTACTGTTGCTGCTGGGCGCTGACGTCCTCGACGCCGGTGACGATCCGATCGGGCGGGCGCGCGGGGACCTCGCGAAACACCGGCAGGTCGATCTGCCGGATCTCCTCGTGGAGCGTCGCGACGATCTTGCCGGGCACGACCTCGGTGACGACCTCGGCCTTCAGCGTCTCCTTGGCGATGCCGCGGTAAATACCCTTGTTGGGCGGGACGTCGTCGTAGTGACGGCCGTGACCCACGACGACGTAGCGCTCGTCCACCGCACGGTTGTGCGTCGGATCGAAGGCGACCCAGCCGGCCGCCGGCGAGTGGAACTCGACCCATGCATGGCTCTGCGAGGGCTCCCGTCTCTGCAGGCCCACGAAGTCGCCCCGGCGCATCTGGGCCTCGTCATCGTAGCGAAGGTCGGCGTGGAGCTTTCCGATGATCCGCGCCGGCGCGATGAGCTCGGGCCCAGAGATCGCCGCAAGGTAGTCTCTGACGACCGAGGCGCCGTAGCGGAGCGAGCGCGTCGAATCGACGTCGAAGAGCAGGAAGCCGATCCGCAGTTGGATGTCGATCGCGGTCATGGTAGTGACAAGCGAGCATGGCGACGGGGGGCTCGGATCTCATCATGCAGATGGCGACCGGTGACCGGCAGGCCTTTGCCCTCTTCTACGATCGCCACGCGCCCGTCGTCTTCCCGCTGATTCTCAGGATCGTCCGCGAGCGCGCCGACGCGAGCGAGGTGCTCCAGGAGGTGTTCTGGGAGGCCTGGCGGGACGCCGGCCGCTACGACTCGGCGCGCGGCAGCCCCGAGGCCTGGATGGTCACCCGGGCGCGCACGCGTGCGATCGATCGTGTTCGCGCCACGCGCCGGCGTGGTGAGAACCGTGGGACGATCCCGGGCGCTCTCGATCGGCTGCCCGAGTCGCAGCGCGAGGTCATCGAGCTCGCGTACTACGTGGGGTTCACCCAGACGGAGATCGCCGACCGGCTCAAGCAGCCGCTCGGCACGGTGAAGACGCGGATGCGACTCGGGCTCGAGCGGCTCCGAGACGTGGTGACGACGCACTCATGAGTCACGAATCGTTCGACACGCTCGCGGCGACGTACGCGCTCGGCGCTCTGGACGGGGACGAGCGCGCTGAGTTCGAGCGCCATCTCGCCGGCGGGTGCGCCGTCTGCGAGGCGACCCTACGAGGGGCCGCCGAGGCGCTGGCGGCGCTCGCGCGCTCGGGACCACCGATGCTCCCGCCGCCGGAGGTCAAGGACGAGCTCTCGCGCCGGATCGCGGCGACGACGCCCGGACGACGGGCAGAGGCGCGTCCGCGCCCGCTCGTCTGGGCGGTGGGGACGCTGGCCGCGATGATCGCCGGCGCCGCGTTCACCGGCGCGTTCGTCGCGGCGCGCTACGAGGGAAGGCTCGGCCAGATGGCGCGCGAGGCGGCGTCCCTGCGCACGCGCGTCGAGCGCGACGCGGCCGCGCTGCGCGAGCAGATCGCAGTCTACCGGAACGCGGTCGACCTGCTGCGCGATCCGGAGACCCAGATCGTCGCCTTGCACGGCCTCGGGCCGAACCCCGCGGCCACCGGCCGGGTCATCTGGCACCCGGTGAACGGGGGCCACGCATTCGTCGCCAACCTGCCGGCGGCGCCGCCGGGGAAGGCGTATGAGCTGTGGACGATCGGGGAAGCGGCGCCGCAGCCCGCGGGTGTCTTCCAGGTCGACGGCTCGGGACGGGGCACGCACCGCATCCCCGCGGTGGAGGGCGGCAAGCCGGTGAAGGTCTTCGCCGTCACCCTCGAGCCCGAGGCCGGCGTGCCCGTGCCGACAGGGCCGATGGTCCTCGCGTCGAAGTAGCGCGGCCCGCGGGCTTCTAGCGGCGTCGGCGCCGTGCGGTGTGCAGGACCGCGATGATCGTCATCGAGTCCTTGATCTCGTCGCGCTCGACCATACGCACGACCTCGTCGAAGGGGAAGGCGCGTACCTCGATGAACTCCGTCGGATCGGCCTGTCGCCGGACCGGGCGGAGCCCTTCGGCGACGTAGATGTTCGCAGTCTCCTCGACGACGCTCTTGGAGGGATGGAAGGCACACAGCTTCACGAGTCGGTCGGCCTCGTAGCCCGCCTCCTCAGCCAACTCGCGCTGGACGGCGGCCTCCTCGGTTTCCCCGGGCCGCACCGCGCCCGTCGGCATCTCCCAGTAGAAGCTACCGGCGACGTAGCGGTACTGCCCGACCAGGATGGTGGTGTCCGGATCGAGGAATGGAAGCACGCCCACGCAGCCAGGGCACTGGACGACGCCGTAGATCGTCGTCCGACCGTCGGGGAGCTCGACCTGATCCTCGCGCACGCGGATCCAGCGATTCTCGTAGACGGGCCGACTCGTGAGCATGCGCCAAGGCGTGCGCGCCAGTCGCTGACGATCGGTCACAACGTGGTCCAGCGCATCCGCGCACCTCCGGCGTTCGCTGCGGTTGCAGGACTCTAGCACGCGCCGTCTTCGAGCGGAACGGAGGTATACTCGGGAGCGCGGCATTCGACCTCATGGTCACTGGAGATTCCATGTCACTTCCGAAGCCCGTCGAAGCGCTCTGGACCGAGCTCCAGTCGGTGCGTGCCGAGGTCCTCCGAGAGACCGACGGGCTCACGCAGCGCCAGGCCGACTGAAGCGCGGGGCGCGCCTGTGAAAGTCATCCTGCGAAACCCGCGCCGGGAGGTTGCGGTCGCTGGCAACCGCCGGGTCAAGGAGATCTTGCGCGAGCTCGACATCGTGCCCGAGACGGTGCTGGTGATCTGCGGAGACGACCTCATCACCGCCGATCAGGTCGTGCGTGACGACGCCACGATCGAGCTGCGGCCGGTGATGTCCGGCGGTGGTCAGAGAGATCCGCGATGAAGTGCCGCAAGTGCGGTGAGCCGGCCGTTCTCGAGCTGCGGCGCCACAACGCCGCGTTCTGCGCGCCGGACTTCCTCGAGTTCTTCCGCAATCAGGTCCGCGAGGCTATCCGGAAGCATCGGATGTTCACCAAGGACGAGGTCGTGCTGGTCGCCGTCTCAGGCGGCAAGGATTCGCTCGCGCTCTGGGACGTGCTGATCGACGAAGGATACCGGACGACCGGACTTCACCTCGACCTCGGGATCTTCGAGTATTCCGTCGAGTCGAAGGCCAAGTGCGAGCGCTTCGCCGCGGCTCGCGACGTCCCGCTGATCGTCTCCGCCGTCCGCGACGAGGTGGGAGCGCCGGTCCCGGTCATCAAGACCGTCACGCGGCGGCCGCCGTGCTCGGGCTGCGGCCTCTCCAAGCGCTACCTCATGAACCGTGCGGCGCTCGAGCACGGTATGCCGGTGGTGGCGACCGGCCACAACCTCGACGACGAGGCGGCGACGCTCTTCGGTTCGGTGATGCACTGGCAAACCGATGCGCTGCCCCGCCAGTCGCCCGCGCTCCCGTCGACGCATCCGAAGCTGGTGCGTCGAGTCAAGCCGCTGTATCGGCTGTCCGAGCGCGAGACGGCCGCCTTCGCGTTCCTCCGGAAGATCGACTACATCGTGGAGGAGTGCCCGTTCGCCGCGGGGGCGACCTCGATCACCCACAAGGAGATCCTGAGCCGATTGGAGGACGCCTCGCCGGGCGCCAAGCACAACTTTCTCTTCGGCTTCCTCGACCGGGCGCGCCCCGCGTTCGAGCGGGCGGAGGCCGTTGTCCTGAACGAGTGCCTTCGCTGCGGCCAGGTGACGACCGGGACGATCTGCGCCTTCTGCAAGCTGGCTGACCAGGTCAAGCGCCGGGTTTCCTGACCCGCGGGGGGGGGAGCGCGGCAGTGGGTCAGGTTGACGGGTGCGGTGGGGGTCGAAGGGGCCCGTTCCCGGCACGTGGCGACGGGAGCGGAGCGCTTGGATGGAGCCCAGCCGCACCGGAGCAGCGCACGCGCGCCGCGTGGTCCTCTCGACCCCCACCGCACCCGTCAACCCGACCCACGGCCGCGCTCCGGCGCGGTTTGCACCACCCCCCGACGAGCCGGTAAGATGAATTGCTGTTCAGTTTGCCGAGGAGGTCGCCATGAGGGATGCGGTTATCGTTGGGGCCGTGCGCACCGCCGTGGGGCGAAAGGGCGGCAAGCTCTCGGGTGTCCGCCCGGACGACCTGGCCGCGTTTGTGCTCAAGGAACTGGTCGCGCGAGTGAAGGTCGACCCGGCGGAGATCGAGGACGTCATCCTCGGCTGCGTGGATCAGCTCGGCGAACAGGGCTTCAACATCGCGCGCAATGCGGCGTTGATCGCTGGCCTTCCGGTGGAAGTGTGCGGCACGACCCTTGACCGGATGTGCGGCTCCGGCCAGCAGGCGGCGAACTTCGCCGCGATGGGCGTGATGGCGGGCCAGTACGACGTCGTCGTCGCCGGTGGGGTCGAGCACATGACTCGGGTGCCGATGGGCTCGAACGCCATGGGGCCGGGCGACGGCCCGCTCTCGCCGAGGCTTCAGGAGCGCTTCAATATCGTCCCGCAGGGTATCTCGGCCGAGATGATCGCCGAGAAGTGGGGCCTCACGCGGGAGGCGCTGGACGAGTTCTCCGCGCGAAGCCACGAGAAGGCCGGTCGGGCCATCGCCGAAGGGCGCTTCAAGCGGGAAATCGTCCCCCTGTCGCTTCCCGACGGCTCCGTCTTCGACACCGACGAGGGTGTCCGCGTCCCGGTGAACCGCGAGAAGATCGCGGCGCTGGCCCCGTCCTTCAAGCCCGACGGCGTGGTGACGGCCGCGAACTCCTCGCAAATCTCCGACGGCGCCGCCGCGCTGATGTTCATGTCCGTCGACCGGGCAAAGGCCCTCGGGCTCAAGCCGCGCGCCCGCGTTGTCGCGACGGCGCTCGCCGGTGTGGATCCGACGATCATGCTCACGGGGCCCATTCCGGCGACCCAGCGCGTGCTGCGGAAGGCTGGCATGCGGCTCGAGCAAATCGACGTGATCGAGATCAACGAAGCGTTCGCGTCGGTCGTCCTCGCGTGGGAACGTGAGCTCCACCCGGACATGAGCCGCGTCAACGTCAACGGTGGCGCGATCGCCCTGGGCCACCCGCTCGGCTGCTCGGGCGGCAAGCTCATGACGACCTTGCTGCACGAGCTGGAGCGGACCGGCAAGCGCTACGGCCTGCAGACGATGTGCATCGGATTCGGCCAGGGCATCGCCACGATCATCGAACGGCTGTAGCCGGGTCGCTAAGGAGGAGGGATGGCCGGATTTCGCTGCGCGAAGTGTGGGAAGGTCGCGATGGCGCAGAAGATCTGTTGCGGCCGCCCGATGAAGCGGGCCTGATCCGTCGCGGCTGCGGTTCGTCGCCGCCTCAGACGGCGGCGATGGCGTCCTGAATCGCTGCGTCGAGCTCGACCGGACGCACGGGTTTGAAGAGACACTTGCGAATCTTGAGCATCTTGAGCCGGCCGTGTTCCTCGTCGCGCAACCCCCAGCCGGTGATGAAGAGGATCGCGACGTTCGTGTCCACGTGGCGGACGCGCTCGGCCAGCTCCCAGCCGTTCATGCCGGCCATCCCGAGGTTGCTCAGCACCACGTCGAAGCGTCCCGGTCTGTAGCCCGCCAAGCCGGCGGACCCGCTCGCCGCGGCGGTCACGGTGTGGCCCACGCTTCTCAGGATCTCGGTCAGGGTGCCGAGCACCTTTGGATCGTCGTCCACGAGGAGGACGCGCGCCGGGCGGCGCGCCCGCGGCAGCACCGTCTCGGGCTCCGCGCCGACGGGCTCGCTTGCGACCGGGAAGGTGAGCGTGAAGGTCGCGCCGCGACCCGGCTCGCTCTCCACGCGGATTTCGCCTCCGTGCCGCCGCACGATCGAGTAGACCATCGACAGGCCGAGTCCCGAGCCCGCTTCTCCCTTCGTCGAAAAGAATGGCTCGAAGATCCGCCGGCGCACCGGCTCCGGCATGCCGACACCGGTGTCGGTCACCATCAACGTGATCTGCCGTCCGGGCTCCCCGCGGGTGGTGACCGTCAGGGTGCCGCCGTCGGGCATCGCGTCGAGCGCGTTGAGGATCAGGTTCGTCATCAGCTCGGTCATCGCCGCCGGCCGGCCGTTGACCGTCTCGATCGTGCCGAGGTCGAGCCGGAGGTCGAGCGGACGATTGTCGCGCGCGATCTTCTCCTCCCAGCGCGGACGGACGATCGCGACCGCGTCGTGCACGATCTGATTCACGTCGACCCCGACGAACTGCTCGTCGGGACGCAGGCGCGCGAACTGCTGGATCCGTCGCACCGTCTCGGAGCCGTCCACCGCGGCCGCCTCGACGACGTTGAGCGAGCGCGCGACGAACTCGGCGTCCTGCGGATTCTGCTTCATGAGCTGGGCGTAGCCGAGGATGGCCTGGAGGAGATTGTTGAAGTCGTGCGCGATGCCGCCTGCGAGCTGCCCGAGAGCGGTGAGCTTCTCGGACTGGCGATGCTGCTTTTCGATCTCGCGCTGCGCGGTGATATCGCGGACGATCGCGATCAGCCCGTCGAGCCTGCCGTGGCGCCCGTGCAGGGCCGACAGCGTCACCGCCAGCTCGGGCGGCCGCGGCTGCCCCGCCGTCGCCGTCGTCTCGAAGGCGTGTATCGGTGTCCCCTCGGCGAGCCGTCGCTTGGCCTCGGTGTAGTCGCCGCGATGGAGCAGGTCGGTGATCGGTCGGCCGATCGCCTGCCCGGCGCCCAGCCCGAAGATGCGCTCGGCCGCCGGGTTCCATTTCTCGATGCGATCGTCGGGCGAAACCGAGATGATGGCCTCGCCGGCGGAGGCGATGGTCTGTTCGAGCAACTGCTTCGTGTCGGCAATCTCGCCGTACAGGCGGGAATTCCGGAGCGCGATCGCCAGGTATTCGGAAAGCATCTCGAGCAGCTCGCGCTCCCGCGGATCGATCGCGCGCCGCGACGGCCGGTTGTCGACGACGAGGTGCCCCAGCGACCCCTGGACGTCCCGGATGGCGCAGTCGATGACGGCCGCGTCGGCCCGGTCGAGGTCGGCCGGGGCTTCGGGGACGATCGCGACGCTGTCGTAGCCGAGCGCCGTCCGGAGCTGCTCGGTCACGGCGGCCGTCACGTGCTGCGGATCGAGTTGCCCGACGATCGTCCGTGAGATCTCACGCAGGATCGAGAGCTGCGTGACGCGGAGCGATTGCTCCGCCGCCTCGCCGCGCGCGGCCTCCTCGAGCTCGCGGGTCTTGGCCGACAGGCGCCGCATGTCCTCGACGAGCCGGGCCACCTGCCCGCGGGCGCCGAGATCAGCCTGGCGGCGCAAGAGCGCGCGACGGACGACGTCCTCGAGGTCCTGGCGCGAGAAGGGCTTGATGAGGTACTCGAACGCGCCGTGGGTCAGCGCGTGCTTCACGGTCTCGAGCGAGGCGTATGCCGTGATCATCACCACTTCGATCGATGGGTCGGCCCGCTTGACGTGACGGAGGAGCTCGAGGCCGTCCATCTCGGGCATCTTGATGTCCATGATCACGACGTCAGGCTGAAACCGCCGCAGCAGGTCGAGGGCCGTGCGCCCGTTCTCCGCTGTCTGGATCTGGTAGACGGGCTTCAGCAGCATGCGAAGCGACTCGCGGGGACCCAGCTCGTCGTCGACGACGAGCACACGTGCGAGCGCGGTGGTCGTCGCGCTCATACGGTCGCGAGGGGCAGCGCCACCAGGAAGTGGAGCTCGTGCCGACCCTGCCGGACCGTCAGCTGGCCGCCCACGGCCTCGACGAGACGCTGACTCACGGCCGGTCCAACGTCGAGCAGGCTTTCCTGAACCATCTGCACGGGGTCGAAGACGCGGTGGAGCTTTTCGGGCGCCACCGACGCGGTGCGCGAGCCGATCAACACCCGCACGCTCTCACCGCCCTCGCGCTCGGCGTGCCGGGCCACCGACACCGACACGCGCGCCTGATCTGGGGGCGAATTGTGCGCGAGGTACCAGATGAGGTAGGAGAGCGCCTTCCTGAGTTGTACCGGATCGACTTTCACGACTTGCGGCGTCGTCTCGCGCGTGACGTCGAGCTGGAGCGCCCGGGCCGGTACCTCATCCACCAACTCGATCGCGGTCACCACGTCGTCGACTACCGTGTGGACATCCACCGTCGTGAAGTTTAACTCACCTTCCGTCACCAGCCCCGCAAGTTTCTCGAAGACCTCCACCAGGCGTCGGACGTCCCGGCGGACAACCGAGGAGAAATGCTTGCGGAAATCGGGGTCGTCGTAGCGCTCGCCGATGAGCTCGATGAACGTGTTGATGGAGACCAGCGGGTTCTTGATCTCGTCGGCGATGCGGGCGACCACTCGGGTGAGGAGCTGGGTCTGTTCGACCTGCCGCTTCTGCGTCAACAGCTCCTTCTGGGCGGTCAGGTCTTCGCAGACGAGCACGGCCCCGAGGGGCGTGCCGTCTTCGCCGCGGACGGGGTAGGTGGAGACCTCGAGCCAGAGGCCGCGCAGGGCGAGCTGAATTTCGTGCCGGGCCTCCGTGCGCCCGGTCCGCAACGTGTCGAAGAGCATGTCACCCAGCGGCGAAGGGAGCGCGCGCAGATCCTGCTTGACGACCTCGCTGGCGGACAGCTGCAGGATTTCCTCGGCCCGACGGTTGATGGTGCCGATTCGCTGGTCGCGCCCGATGGTGATGACGCCGCTGGACATGTGAGCCAGGATGCGTTCGCTAAACTGCTGTTCGCGCTCGAGCTGGTTGTGGAGCGCGATATCGCGGATGGCCGTGGCCAGGTGCGAGGCGAGGTCGAAGAGCGTCTCGGTCTCGCCCCGGCCGTAAGTCGAGCCGACGACCGGTTGACCGACGGTGAGGATCGCGACGAGCTCTCCGTGCGCGAGCAGCGGCACCGCCAGGACGCTCTGGAGCAGCTTCAGCTCGTGCGCGATTTCTGGGTCGGCAAGATCGGGGAGCCGGGCCGGCCGACCCTGCGCGGCGATCCAGCGGGCGAGCCCTTGGTCGGCGGAGAGGCGCACTGATCCGACGATCTGGGGCGCCAGCCCCCGGTGGGTGACCACGCGGTATTCCTGGGCATCGGCGCCCGGCATGAGCAGCGCCATCCGGGTAGGCCGGACGAGCTCACCGATGGCGTCGAGGAACATCTCGAGCGCTCGCGGCAGGTCGAAGCCCGCCGCGAACGCGCGCGTGAACTCCTTGAGCACCCGGGCGAACGCGGCGCCCTCCCACGGCTCGTCCGGCCCGGCCGCCGCTCCCGGCCCCTCGGGCGCGAGGCTCGAGCGCAGCGCGGTGATCTCGCGCGTCAAGCGGAGCTTGTCGGTCACGTGCCGTAGCGCGCCGTCGAGCTCGCGCTGCGTGAAGGTCGCGGAGAGCGCGAAGTCCGCCGCCTCCACTTCGTCGCCCGTCGCGCCGATGGCGACCGTCAGCGCGGTGGGCGTAATCTCCTTCGCGCGGGCAACGAACGTCTCGAGGCCCCGCGGCAACCCCGGGCCGCCGCGCAGGATCACGTCGATGTCGATGAGCCGTAGCGTCTTCAAGGCTTCGGCGTCGCTCTGGGCGGCGAACACCGAGTGGTCGCCGAGGGCGGTGACCAGGCGGGCCCGCAATGCCTCGTCAGGCGCGACGACGAGGACCGTGTTCACGCAGACACCGGCCGCGCCGCCACCACGGCGAGCGGGAGGTCGACCGTGAAGACGGCACCCCCGACCTCGCGATTTGCCGCGTTGAGCCGGCCGGCGTGCGTCTGGGCAATGCAGGCGCAGATCGCGAGTCCGAGCCCGGAGCCCCGCTCCTTGGTGGAGAAGAAAGGATCGAAGACGCGCTCCAGGAGCTCAGGCGGAATGCCGGGACCGGTGTCCACGACGGCGACGATAGCACGACCGGCCGTGATCGATAGCTCGACTCGCGCCATACCGCCCGCCGGAGTGGCCTCGTGCGCGTTCACGAGAAGGTTCAGGAAGAGCTGTTCGAGCTCCAAGTGGTCGCCGAGGATCACGCACGGCGACTGGCCCGTCGCCGCCGAAAGAACGACGTCCTTCTCGACGAAGGCCGGGCGCATGGCCTCGATCGCGTCGTCGATGGGTACCCTCAAGTCGATCGGATGGCGAGGCCGCTCGCCCGGCCGCGAGAGCGCGCCTAGCCGATCGAGGAGCCGCTCCATTCTGGCGATCTCGTGCGTCACGGTCCGACCAAAGGTCTCGATGAACTGCTCGTCGCCGCGGCGCCGCGGCAGGAGCTGGGCGAACGTCTTGATCGAAACCAGCGGATTCTTGATCTCGTGGGCGATCCCCGCCGCCAGCATCTCGAAGTACGCGAGCCGCTCGGCCCGCCGCCGCTCCACCTCGAGCTCCTTGAACGGCGTCAGGTCGCTGAAGACGGCGACGGCGCCCAGCACCGCGCCCATCTGATCGTGTAGCGGCGAGGTCGTACAGATGATCGGCCGGGTCGTCGACCCGTCGGACAGCTCAACTTCTGGCTGGGTGCGGGGGCTGCCGTCCACGACGGTCTCGGTCAACATGGCACCCACACACACCGGCAGCACGCTCACGGCTTGATGCCGCGCTTGCTCGGCTGGGATGCCCGTGAGTTGCTCCGCCGCCCGGTTGAACAGCGTGACTTGGCCGGTCGCGTCGACGGCGACCACCCCGCTCTCGATCGTCGAGACGATGTTGTTGAGATGCTCGTTGGCCAGGACGACCTGCGCGTAGAGCTGCGCGTTCTTCACTGCGACGCCGGCCTGGTTGGCGAGCGTCATCAGGAGATCGAGGTCCTGGGGATAGAAAGGGTCTCCGGAGAGCTTGGGCCCGACCACGATTGCTCCGATGACCCTGTCTTCGGACACCAGGGGCAGGACGAGCGCCCAGTTCAGACGCGCCAGCTCACTGTGAAGGCGTTCGAGATCACCGGTGAGCCGCCCGTGCGCAATCTCGTCGGTGAGCAAGAGGTCCTTCGTGCTTGTGAGCGCGGTGACGATTTCTACGGGCGCCTCGTCCGGCGTGTCGAAGTGACTCTGCTCGTGGCGCTTCTCGGCTATCGCCCTGGAGAAGGCTGAGCCAGACGGGGACACACCCGCTCTGAGGTAGACCGCGACGCCCTCTGAGTTGGTCGAGATCGCGACCGTGCGATTCAGGAACGGGAGTAGGACGTAGAGGTCGAGGACCCGCGTCAGGGCACTGCTCGCTTCCCGGAGGATGCGCTGGTAGTTCACTCGGGTACGGTAAACATAGCGGTCGAGGAGCCGTCCCGCGGCATCGCGCGTCAGTGGGACAAGCAGGCTGACGACGACGACGGCCACAAGCAAGACCGCGAGCTCGTCCCGAGCGAGTTGATCGGACAGCCTCGGCCAAGCAAGCGCTACCAAGCCCGCGACCGGGATGAGTGAAACCACGAGGGCAAGCGCGAACGTCAGACCGCGGTGGATCACGAGGCGAACATCCATCAGACGGTGGCGGATAATGGCGTGGGCGGCCATGGCGAGAAGGAGCAAAGCGAAGTACGGCCCGATCCAATTGTAAGTCGAGCTTCCAGTCAATAAGGGAAGGATCAGGTTTGTCGTAATGGCGCCGGCGGTCGAGATCATTAAGCCTGAAGCAAGGTAATGGAGCTGGACGCGAGAGAGTCCGCGTGCTCGCGCCCATTTCGTAATGAACACGGCCAGGGCCGCGAGCCAAGTCGTAAGAAAGTAACTCGCGTAAAGAAGGTAGAGTGGCCCGGTCACACGAGTTGGTCCTGCGGCCGTCATCGTCGCATCGCTTACAATCAATCTCGTCGCCAACGAGATGGTGACGAAGATAAGACCGATACCAAAGCTTAGGTACAGGACGATCTTGCCAGGCCATTTTGACGGCGTCGCGTAGTACGAAACGAAAGCGAGACAGGCTGAAGGAATCAGACTGGCTGCAGCAAATGGCAGTCGAGCAGCAAAATTCACGCTGGCACTGGACTGCATAAAGGCGATCCCGAACGCCCACACAGCGACGACGAGCGTGAATACCCCAAAGGAGCGATTAGTCGCGCTGTCGGGCCGCGCCCACCATACAAGTATGCCGAGTCCGAGGAGCAAACAGGACACTAGGTAAAGTGAGATCTGGATCATGTGGGCGCCGACTCCGATGGCAGGCAAGGGAACTCAACCTCGGCTATCGTTCCACCGTCGAGAATCGAGCGAGGGAAGAGCGCTAGCCTTGCGCGATGAAAATCTGCGATTTCTCGACAGATTGATAGTCCGAGGCCGGTTCCGGACGTCTTAGTCGTGAAGAAAGGATCGAAGATCTTGGCTCGTACGGCAGGATCAATGCCGGTGCCTTCATCAAGGACGCGAATGACGATAGAGTCGGAACCGACTCTGCTTGGCGAGTGATCTACCTCGATGGTGACAGTGCCGCCGTCCGGCATCGCCTCAACGGCGTTCTTGATGAGATTGACGAAAAGCTGGACTAGCTGACCGGGGTCGCCTTGGATCTTCGGCAATTCGTCGGGGCAGCGTAGTTCGATCTTTACCTGCTGTTCTTGCGCTGTTGGAGAGTGGATGGCGACGATGTCGTGAAGCAACGGCGATACGGACACAACGCTGAGTCTGCCCCCCTCGCTCGGTGCCATCAGACGTAAGCGATCGGCGAGACGCACAATTCTTGAAACTTCCATTGGTAGGAGCCGAACGGCAGTATCCCGATACTCGGGATCATCGAAGCGATCAGGAAGCATAGCAATGAAGTTAGAGATAGCAGCCAGAGGGTTGCGAATCTCGTGCGCGATACCTGCATAGAAGCGAGCCATGATGGCGAGGTGCTCGACCCTCCGCTGATTTCTTTCAAGCGCTTTGACGGCAGAGAGATCGGTCACAACAACCAAGGCTCCAGATATGCGCTTCTCGTCGTCATGCAGAACAGCGGTCGATAGGATCACATGGAGAATCCCTCGCACCGCATGATCGATCGTGACCTCCACCTCTCGCGGATGCCAGCCACCGCTGACCGCTAGGACCAGAGCCCAGCCGATTTCAGACGGCAACACGTGCATAAGAGCGCCACGGTACTCATCGCTCACGCCGAGCAATTTCGTCGCTGCGGGATTGAAGCTTGTGATCCTGCCCCCGATATCGATAGCGACTACTGCAGGGTCGAGAGACTCGAGGAGTCGATCGGAGTATTCGAGCATCTGAATCCGTTGTCGGTACAGAATTGCGTTCTCCAGCGCGATCGAGGCGAGATCGGCGAGTGATTCGACAAACGCGAGGTCATTTTTGAAATACGCATCCCCATTACGGCGGGGTCCCAGGAGTACGACGCCGAGCAGCTGACCCCGTCGTCCGAGAGTCACAAGAATTTCAATCCCGGCGGCCTTCAAAGCCTCGTGTAGAAGCCGCGCGGTTCCACTTTCCCCGACAGGGTTAACAACGATGACGGCCGTGTTTCGTTGTTGGGCCAGCAGAGCGTCGAGCGCGTGGAGGTTCAATACTGGCGGAGCGCTTCCGGAAAGAGGTTCAAAGGCACTACTTTCGAGAGGTCGAACAAGCATCGCGAAGGACTCTGGGACGAACCCCTCTGTGAGGAGCTGGTGCAATTCGGTAGCTAGTTCGGCTGGTTGCATGAGGCGACTCAAACGGCGTGTGGCACCACGTAAGGCAGAGGAGTCCTCAACCCGACCCCGGTAGAGATACGGGTCAATGACGTGATCCAGGAGGCTTCTTGCCGGAGTCGAGAGCATGATAAAAGTGACGATTGTGATCACCACAATCTCGGGGCGGACAAGCACATCCGCCGCCCAGCCCGGAGCAGTTGTGCGGCCGAGCGCGATGATTACGGCCGACACTATTGACACAGTCAGGACGTAGGTGATCGCGCGATTGATGACTGGACGTAAATCCAACAGGCTGTGCCGAATGATGGCGTGAGCAACGAGGACAACAAACACAAAGCTGAAGTAAGGGCCTAGCCAACTGTACGTTGACCGGCCGGTGATGAGCGGCAACAAGAGGTTGATTCCTATACCTCCTGTGGCGGCGGCGATGATACCGGCTCCCAGATACTGAAGTTGGGCTCGCGCGAGCCCACGAGCCTGACGCCACTTATCAATGAACACGCCTAAGGCTGCTACCCAGCCCACGATGAAGTAGGCGGCAAATACTGGATAGAGCGGGCCCGATTTCCTCGTTAACCCGTCAAGGGTGAGAGTGTTGTCGTACACGACAAGGGAAGTACTGAGCGACAGAATAGCCAGAACAGTACCGGCCAGTACAGTGCTCCAGACGAGTCGAGTGGATGGCCATCGACTCGGAGTTGGATAACAGCGAGTGAATCCAAGGAAAGTAACCGGGATCAAGCTAGCGCTTGCAAACGTAAATCGGCCCCAGGCGTCGAGATGCGTTCCGCCCTGGAGGCCACCAATACCCGAAACCCAGCATGCTAGACACAGAGTCTGGGATGCAAACCAGCGGTTGACTGGCTGTTGAGGTTTCGCTCGCCACACGAAGAGCGCAAGTCCTGTCAGGACGGCGGAGAGGCCGAAAAGCGCGATCTGAGACACGAGACGACCGACTTAGTCTGGAGCGCCGAGAATCATGGTGACGTGAGAACCGCCGAGACTGTGCGCGTGAATCAAAGCGTTTCGAACTCTCGTCGTTCTCGCAACGTTTGGGACGTAGTCAAGATCGCAATTGGGATCCGGCACTCGGTAGTTGATGGTCGGAGGAACTAGGCTATCTCGTATTGCCAGGCATGAAGTCACGACCTGCATGGCACTGCTCGCAGCAAGAGCCTGACCGCACATTGACTTCAGAGAAGAAACTGGAACATTCCAGGCGTGTGATCGGAAGACCCGCTTAATTCCCGCCGTCTCCGCAGCATCGTAGTCTTGCATCGAGTTCCCGTGAGCACAGATGAAGTCTATCTCTCTGGCGTCGAGCCCCGCTTGACTGAGGGCCATCATCATTGCGCTCGCTACTGCCTCACCGGTTTCGTCGACTTTCCGGAGATGAGCACCCTCGCTCGTGCTGGCAAAACTGAGGATTCGAGCGTATATCGGAGCCCCTCGAGCGCGGGCGAACTCTTCGTCTTCGATTACGACAATCGCCGCACCTTCGGCGAGAACTAGACCGGATCGCCATTGGTCGAAGGGACGGCTCGCTTCTTCGGGCGGTCCGGGCCACTTCGAAAGAACGCCAACAGAGTGAAAGAGCATGAGGGAATATGCAGACAGCGGCGTCTCGGTCCCGCCAGCGATTGCAGCTCTCGCGAGTCCGTGTCTAATTTCGGCCTGGGCCCAGCCGATCGCATCAAGGCCGGCCGCACACGCCGTCGAAAAGGTCGTGGTTTGTCCATGAGCTCCAGCGTCTATCGCGATGTGGCTCGTTGCGGCGTGGGCGGGATATTCGTTGGTCGTCCAAGGTGACACGGGTTTGCCTCTGAGGAAGGCAGAGAAGGTCGACTCCCCAAGGTCTACCTGGCCGTTCATGGCAGTCCCGATAGAGACCTTGATGTGTTCGGCTGGAATCCCAGCCGCATCGAGCTTGCTATCGTCGCGGGCCATTCTGGCGGCTGCAATCCCAAACTGGCTGAAGCGACCTGCCGTCCGCGCTATTTGAGCCGGCATCCAGTCGAGCGGACTGAAAGCCCGCACCTCGCCGACGGCCCGACAGTCCAACGGCAGCTTCGACCCATCGAACTGCGTGGGCGCGCCGATGCCGGATCGCCCGGCTTGCGCGGCCGCCCAGAATTCGTCGACGCCGATGCCGATGGGCGAGACGATGCCGAGTCCCGTGATCACCGGTTGTCGCTTCATCGGCATGCACTCTCCCCGGAGGCGCTGGGTCGCGTTTCCTCCAGAAATCCCGGCATTTACGTTAGCAGGTAGGCCGCCAGACGACCAAGTTCCTGGTTCGAGGCTGCTAGAAGTTCGAGGCTGCTAGAATAGGTGAACTGACGAAGCATGTCCAGGGGAAGGTCATCGACCGTCGACACTTTCTCGCGTTGCCGCTGGCTCTCTTCCTGGCCCCCCTGGCGCGCGCCGGTGCCGCGGGCGGGGCCCACAAAGCGCCGTATGGCGTGGACGTCAGCCTCCTCTACGGCGCGCTAACCTACCGTGTCGAAGGCTCGCTGACAGAGACGATCGACAGGCCCAGCGGGCGCTACGACGTCGCGATCGCTGGGGAGGGGGATGGCATCGCCAACCGGATCGAGTCGGCTGGAACCTTCCGCCACGGGCGCTGGAGCCCGCTCGGCACGCGCTCGTTCTTCTCAGTGAAGGGGCGCGAGTCGCGCTCTGACATCACATACGATCACGCCCGACGCAGCGTCGAGTATCACTTCAAGGGCGAGACCTTCTTCTTCCGGCGGCTACGCGTCGTGGACGATGTCCTGCCAATCCCCGAGGGGCTCCTGGTCGACGACTCGATCAGTGCCATGCTCAACTACGGCGACCAGCTCTGGGCGCCGCAGGCGGATGGGAGCTTCGTGACCCACGTGGTCCGGCGGAAGGTGGTTCGCAACGAAGGTCCCGATGATGTCCAGCAGCATTACCGTGCTGAGCTGGTCCCCTTCAAGCTCAAGGTTGGGGTGGACGCAGAGACGCGGAAGCCAATAGCACAGTTCGATCTGACGCGTTTCTCGTCGTGGGCGAAGCCGGAGCAGCCGGCACAGGTCACATTCGGCCCCGATCGCCGACCGGAGCACCTGAACCTCCCGATGATCCTCGGGACGTCCGTTCAGATCCGGCTGAAGACCCCATAAATGCACGACATCGTCGCGCTGGGCGAGGTGCTGCTGCGGCTCGCCATCCCGTCGCCCACTCGCTTCGAGACTGCGCGTCACCTCGACCTGCAGATCGGGGGCGCCGAAGCCAACGTGGCCGCCGCGTGCGCCAGGCTTGGCCTGAGTGCCGCGTGGATCTCTGCGCTTCCGGCCAATCCGTGGGGCGAGCGGATCCGGCGCGAGCTGGGGAGCCACGGCGTGGACTGCGCGTATGTCCGGATGACGGAGAATACGCGGGTCGGAGTCTACTTCCTCGAGTATGGCGTGCCGCCGCGTCCGGTGCGGGTCCTCTACGACCGCCGCGAGTCCGCTTTTGCACGGCTGACGCCGGCTCAGGTCGATTGGGAGCCGGTGCGCCGCGCGCGACTCGTACACCTCACCGGGGTCACACCCGCGCTCGGGGAGTCGGCCCGCGCCCTGGTGGAACGGGCCGTCCGCGAAGCGTCAACGGTGTCGTTCGACATCAACTATCGCGCGACCCTCTGGTCGCCCCAGGAGGCGCGCGCGTTCGTCGAGCCCGTATTGCCGCGCGTGCGCTACCTCTTCATCGGACAGGCGGAAGCGCGCACGCTGTTCGGCCTTTCGGGCACGCCCGAGCAGACCCTCGACGGGCTGGCGCGCCTCGCGCCCAAGGCGACGATCAGCCTGCAGCAGGGCGAAGCGGGCTCGACGGTGCTCGACGGCGGCACAGTCTTTCGGCCCCGACGACGGCCTGCCGTCCAGGTCGTCGACCCGATCGGCGCCGGCGATGCGTACGCGGCCGGGTTCCTGTGGGCCGTGCTGAGTGGACGCGATGTCCAGGACGCCGTCGACGCGGGCACGGCCGTCGCGGCGCTCAAGTGCTCGACCTGGGGCGACATCGCGCTTGTCTCCGGTCAAGACGTCGCCGACGTTCTGGCGGGCGGCCCCGACGTCCGTCGTTGACGCTGCCCCGGCTTCGGCCCCGCCTGTTATAGTCGATACTTCCTGAGGGTGCTTCGGCGCCCTTCTGAAGCGCTTTCTCGCCACGTTGTGGGATGCCGTCGGTGCACCAGTGTGCATCGCCCGACACCCCACCGCAGCGGCCCTCGTTCCTCCCGGGGAGAGGGAATGCTCAGCGGTGCGTTCGTCCGATGCCCCCGCCGTGTGGCGGGGTCGCCCCGCTCGCGCATCACCCGCCAACCTTCTTCCGCTGAAACTCCGCGACGCCGCTGCGGCGGATGATCCAGTCCCCCAGGCGCGGGAAGAGCTGCGCCAGCGCGAAGACGGGACGCATGGGGCGGGAGTTGACGATCACTTCCGGGCACGGCGCCTCGATGGCTCGCACGACGGCAGTGGAGACCTGGGCGGGAGTGCAAAACCCCACGAGCCACGGCGGCGGCATGCCGAAGCGCGCGAACATCCCTACCCCGACGACATAGCCAGGAAAGATCGTGGACACGTGGATTCCCGTCTGGGCGAGCTCCAGGCGCAGGCCTCGGCTCCATTCGCCCAGCGCGGCCTTGGTCCCGCAGTAGACGGCGTCGTACGGCACGCCCAGCTTGCCGCCGATCGAGGAGACGTGAACGACATGCCCGTAGCCCTGCCGCAGCATATGTGGGAGGAGGAGATGAGTCAGGTGGATGGGCGCGGCGACGTTCACCTCGATCGTCTGATCGACCGACGGCCAGGGGGTCTGGACGAACGCGCCCTCGTTTTCAACGGCGGCGTTGCTGACGAGAACGTCGATGCGATCGAACTCGTTAAGTACGCGCTCGGCGAGTCGTTGCCGCTCAGTCGCGTCGGCAAGGTCGACCGGTAGAGCCAGCGTCCGGACGCCATAGGACCGCAAGGCCTCACAGGTGTCCCGCAACCCGTCAGCGGACCGCGCGGCGAGGGCGAGGTGAGCACCCCTGCGCGCCAAAGCGTCAGCGATGACGGGGCCGATGCCCCGTGAGCCTCCCGTGAGCAGCACATATCTGCCGGAAAGACTGTTCATCCGGCCCTCCCGATTCGTCGATGATGAATCGACACGGGCGTCAATTGACCGACACCATAGCCCATGATAGATTCTCTGCGTTCAAGAGACAGAATCTTTGCGCTGGAACTCGGCTAGTGATGTTGTCGCATGCGACTCATGCCGATGGCAGCCAGACGGATCAAAGACCGCTCCCCAAAGGAAAAACGCGAGCCGTTGGCGCGGCTGCTACAGCAAACAGGCGGTCAGCCAAACGGTCCCAGCGCCGCGACGACCCCCGTAACCCCGCCCGCGCCGATGGGAAACGCTCTGCTGCATCCCGACGCGGCCCCGATGTTCAAGCTCCTCGACCGTGCTTTCGAAATGGGCGTGTATCCCTATCAGATACCTCTCGAGGGCAAGTCTGGCGCCAGGGTTCAAATCGGCGGTCGTAGTGTGCTGATGCTGTCTTCGTACGACTACCTGGGGTTGATCGGGCACCCCGATGTCGACGCCAGCGCGGTCGAAGCCATCAAGAAATACGGGACGGGCACCGGCGGCGTCCGGTTGTTGACGGGCACGAACGACCTCCACCACCAGTTGGAGCGCCAGCTAGCCGACTTCAAGGGTACGTCGGCCGCCGTATTGTTCACCACCGGGTATCTCGCGAACCTGGCGGTCATCTCGACGCTGCTGACCCGCAACGATCGAGTGATTTTAGATGCCTTGGCCCATCGCAGTCTGATTGACGCCTGCGAGCTCGCCCACGTACCGATCCGGCGCTTCCGCCATAACGACATGGACTCGCTGCGCGAGAAGCTGGCCACCCGCCCGTTCGGGCGTCGCACGCTCATCGTTGCCGAGGGCGTCTACTCCATGGATGGCGATATCTGTCCGTTGCCGGCGCTCGTCGCGCTAAAGAAAAAGTACGGCGCGTTTCTCATGATTGACGAATCCCACTCGCTCGGCGTACTGGGCGCAACCGGACGCGGCGTCGACGAGCACTTCGGCCTCGCCTCCAACGACGTCGACATCTGGACGGCGTCGCTGTCCAAGGCGATCCCCTCCAACGGGGGGTTTGCCGCGGTGTCTCGCGAGGTCGCCGTGTACCTTCAGCACGCGGCGGCGCCCTTCATTTTTTCCGCCGCCCTGTGTCCGGCCGCGGTGGCCGCGATTTGTACCGCGTTGACCATCCTCCGGGCCGAACCCGAGCGAGTCGCGACACTGAACCGCAATGCGACCCTGCTGCGCAACGGTCTCCGCGAGCTCGGTTACAACCTGGGGAACTCTGTCACCCCAATTGTTCCCGTCATGCTGCGGAGCGAGATGGCCGCCGTGACCATGGCGCGGAGCTTGCGCGACCTGGGAGTGCTGGTGACTCCAGTGATCTTCCCGGCCGTACCGTTGGGAGAAGCGCGTCTCCGCCTCTGCGTGAGCGCCGGACATTCCGCCGCGGACTTGGAGTTTGCCTTGGCCGCCTTCAGCCAGGTGCGGTCGCCTCACGCGGTCACCCCTCCCTGAGCGGCGACGAGTCTGGCAAGAAGGATCTCATGGAGTTTCCTCTCCATTGGGGTGCCCATAAATATTTGTTTCTGACCGGCTGACTCCGATTCCGAGACAGTAGGGACGCGACTCTACGATGCCTCCGTCCCGGAGGATTCTCCCGTCTGCGTTTCGGAATTCGATGGAGATGTTTTGACCCTCCACGTAGCCCAGCTCGTCCTCAGCCGCCTCACGAGTTTGTAAAGCACGCTCTTGCCGCCGCGATAGCCAGCGAGCCGGACGCGTCGCAGGATTTCGACGCCCGTGACGTCCGGATTCTCGCGCAGCCACTGCGTGATCTGAGGCGCAAACTGCGCCACCACGGAAGGCCGACCACGAGGTTGTGAAGTCCCTCTCTGGCCTCGCCCGGGCGTCACCTGGCTGAGCCCTCCATAGCAGGACTCCAGGGCAAATCTGGTACCGGAATCGAATTCCAGAAAGATCAGTACCTTCGGCGACGCTGGCCAGAAGCTGGCCTGGGGAGTCTTTGACCGAACCGATCATTCTGGAGGCAGTGCCGCTCGGGTTAGGTTTCCGGAAAAATCTGTCGTTTCTAGAAGGCCGACTTGAAATTGCATTGGAGAATCGCGACGGGCTTACCTGTCATTTTTCAGGAGGTGTGTGTGCGCGTACTTTCTCTCTCCCTCCCTGGGGCTTGACGTGCCGGAGGCCGAGGGCCGCGCCGCGCTGCCAGCGCCGCCGGAAGTCACGGACATCAGACGGGCAGTAGGAGCGTAAACAGTTGCCGCTCAACGCTTCAGAGCCGTATAGTCGATACGGCATGGCGGGTGAGCGCATCCTCGACGGCCTGAACGACGAGCAACGCCGGGCCGTCACCCACGATGCGGGAGCCCTCCTGATCATCGCCGGGGCAGGGACCGGCAAGACGACCGTCATCACCCGGCGGATCGCCTGGCTCATCGCCCAGCGCAAGGCGCGGCCCGAGGAGATCCTGGCGCTCACCTTCACCGACAAGGCGGCCGCCGAGATGGAGGAGCGCGTCGACACGCTCGCTCCGTATGGCTACGCCGACGTCGAAATTTCGACGTTCCACGCGTTCGGCGACCGGCTATTGCGCGAGCACGCGCTCGAGGTCGGGTTGCAGCCCGACTTCCGGATCCTCAACCGCGCCGAGCAGATCATCTTTTTCCGCGACCGTCTTTTCGAGTTCCCGCTGGTACGCTACCGGCCGCTCGGGGATCCGACTCGGCACATCCGCGCGATCATCACGCTCATCAGCCGCTGCAAGGACGAAGACATCGCGCCGGCGGAGTATCAGGCATACGTCGAGCGCCTCCAGGCGCAGGCGGCCGCGGCGCCCGGCGATGCCGAGCTGCGCGACCGCGCGGCGCAGCACCTCGAGCTGGCGCAGACCTATGCGAAGTACGAGGCCCTGACGGCGGTCGGGGGCGTCGCCGACTTCGGCGATCAGATCGTCCACGCGCTCCGGCTCTTGCGCTCGCGCCCGTACGTGCTCCAGAATTATCAGCGGCGCTTCAAGTACATCCTGGTCGACGAGTTCCAGGACACGAACTGGGCTCAGTTCGAGATCGTGAGGCTGCTGGCGGCGCGGCGAGCGAACGTCGCAGTCGTCGGCGACGACAACCAGGCAATCTATCGGTGGCGCGGCGCCGCGGTCACGAACTTTCGCAGCTTCCTCACCGACTTTCCCCAGACGCGGGTCGTGGTCCTCACCGAGAACTATCGCTCGCACCAGCGGATCCTCGACGCGGCGTATCGGCTCATCGTGAACAATCCGGATCGCCTGGAAGAGGACGAGGAAGGTCGGCGGTACGGCATCACCAAGAAGCTGGCGGCGGTGCGACGGCTCGACGGTCCGGAGCCCCAGGCGCTCCACTACGAGACCGCGACGCAGGAGGCCGACGCGGTCGCCCAGATGATCCGCGAGCGGGTGGAGCTGGGCGCGTGGAAATTCGACGACGTCGCCATTCTCGTGCGATCGAACAACGACGCCGACCAGTTCCTCAGGTCCTTGAACCTCCGCGGGGTGCCGTGGACCTTTTCCGGCAACGCGGGGCTTTATGGCCGACCGGAGATCCGGTTGCTGATCGCGTTTCTCCGCTCGGTGGCCCATCCGGACGACTCGGTCAGTGTGCACTACCTCGCGTCGTCCGACATCTATCAGGTCCCGATCGTCGACCTCACGAGGTGTGCGACGTACGCCGACCGGCGGCACCGGTGGCTCTTCGACGTGTTGCGGAACGTCGAGACGCTCCCGGAGACGAGGGACGAGGTGGGCGACGAGGGCCGTGCCGCCATCCGCCGGCTCGTCGCCGACCTGACGCGCTACATGGAGCTGGCGCGCGAAATGCCCACGGGCGAGCTGCTGTATCAGTTCCTGATCGATTCGGGTTGGCTCGCTCGCATGTCCAAGGCGGCCACCGCGCGCGACGAGGCGGAGGTCCAGAACATCTCGAAGTTCTTTCGGCGGGTCCAGGACGCCTCGAAGGCGCTCCGCTACGACAACGTGCGCGAGTTCGTCAACCATCTCGATGCGCTGATGGACGCGGGCGAGGATCCGGCGGTGGCCGAGGCGGACGTCGAGACGCCGGCCGTTCGAGTCCTCACCGTCCACAAGGCCAAAGGGCTCGAATTCCCCGTCGTGTTCCTGGTCACCCTGGCCCAGGACAAGTTCCCGCTTCGCCGCCGGAAGGACGCGCTCGAGCTGCCGGTGGAGCTCATCAAGGAATCGCTGCCGCCGTCGGCCGACTTCCACCAGCAGGAGGAACGCCGCCTCTTCTACGTCGGCATGACCCGGGCCGAGCGCGAGCTCTATCTGACGAGTGCCCGTGACTACGGCGGCGCGCGCGAGCGGAAGGTGAGCCAGTTCGTGCTCGAGGCGCTCGATCTCCCCAAGGACGCGGCGCGTCCGTTCAAGGCCAAGGCGATCGAGGAGATCCAGCGATTCGCTCCGCCCGTGGAAGCGAGCGACGAGATGCTTGCCCCGATCCCGCCCGACCGGGAGCTGTTGCTCAGCCACCGGCAGGTCGACGACTACCAGACATGCCCGCTCAAGTACCGCTACATCCACCTGCTGCGCGTGCCGATCCTTCGCCACCACACGGTGGTCTACGGCAACACGGTGCACAAGGTCGTCGAGTACTACCTGAAACGCCGCGTCGCCGGCAACTACACGTCGCTCGAGGACCTTCTCGCCATCTACGAGCGCGAGTGGGACAACCAGGGATTCCTGACCTGGGACCATGAGGACGCGCGCAAAGCGGCCGGGCGCGCGGCGCTGACGCGGTTCTGGCACGAGGAGGAGGCGGGCGGCGTGAGGCCGAGCCACGTCGAGAAGGACTTCGGCTTCTCGCTGGGCGCCGATCGGGTCCGCGGCCGCTTCGACCGGGTCGACGAGGATCTCCTCGGCGCGACGATCATCGACTACAAGACCGGCGAGGTGTTGAAGCAAGCAATCGCCGATCGTCGCACCGCCGAGAGCCTGCAGCTGCAGATGTACGCGCTGGCCTGGCGCGAGATGACGGGCGCGCTCCCACAGTGGGTGGAGCTGCGCTTCATCGAGTCGAACCTGGTCGGCCGCCACGCGCCCGACGAGGACGACGTCGAAGAGGCGACCGAAGCCATCAAGGCCGCGGCCGCCGGCATTCGCGCCCGCCGCTTCGAGGCCACACCGTCCTACAGCGCGTGCCGCTACTGCGCCTACAGCCAGATCTGCCCCTTCACCGCCACGCGGGAATAGCGACCGGACGCTCGCCCGGCGAATAATAGGGGCATGCCGTTCGGTGAGGCCGACACCCGCGCCAAGCTGATCGACCCCGCGAGACGAAACGACGGCTCTTCGCGGCATGAGGCGATGCGATATGATGCTGACGTGAAGTTCTACACGTTCGAGATCGTCATCGAGAAGGAAAAGGAAGACGAGGGCTATCTGGCCCACAGTCCGACCCTACCGGGCTGCTTCAGCAACGGCAAGACCACCGAGGTCGCCCGGAAGAACATCCGCGAGGCGATCCAGCAGCACGTTGCATCACTGCTCGCTCATGGCCAGCCCGTACCGCAGCACGAGAAGCTCGTCCACGTCGAGGAGTTGACAGTCGGCATTCCCTGATGCCGCGGATGCCGCAGGTCACGGCCCGCGACTCGGCTACGACCTGAAGGCCGTGACGCGATCGCCGCGCTGAGGAAGATGCTGTGAGCCGTCATGCTGGCCCTCCGGGTCAGACAGGTGCTTCTGCAGTTCCCGAGCCGACGTACGCCGAGCGCGCGCGGACGCTCGCGTACCTGGGGCGCACAGGAGCGCTCGCCACGCTCTCGCGTAAGCACCCGGGATACCCGTTCGCGTCGGTCATGCCGTACGCGCTTGATGAGCTCGGCCAGCCGGTCCTCCTGATCAGCTCGATGGCGATGCATACCCAAAATCTTCAAGCCGATCCGCGCGCGAGTCTGCTCGTCACGCAGCCGGGAGGAAGCGCTCAGCTCGGCGAATCCGGCGATCCGCTCGCCGCCGCTCGGCTTACCTTCATCGGCCAGGCGTGCCCCCTGGCCCGCGCCGAGACCGGGACAGCACGAGACAGCTATCTCGCTCGACACCCGCGGGCCGCCTATTGGGTGGACTTCGAAGACTTCGGCTTCTGGCGGCTCGACGTTCGGGACGTCTATTTCGTCGGGGGCTTCGCGGCGATGGACTGGGTGACGGCCGGCGACTACCGCGATGCGCGGCCCGATCCCTTGGCCGACGTCGCTGCCGGCATCCTGGAACACATGAATCACGATCATGATGAGACGCTGATCGCCTACGCGCGCCACTTCGCGGGCGAGCCGGCCGACGAGGCGACGATGGTTGCCGTCGATCGGCTCGGGTTCAGGCTCCGCATCCGTAGGGGAGAACGCCTTCACGGCGTGCGAATCGCGTTTCCGCGCGAGGTCAGGACGGCCGGCGAGAGCCGCACCGTGCTGATAGAAATGCTGGCCCAGACTCGCTCCCGACGCTAGTGCCGTGTACCCCGCGGGCCATGAAGAACCCGAGTCAATGCGGCTTCGATTGACACGCTGAGAACGGTGAGCGCTCTATCGCGCCAGCGGGTGCAAGACGTCGATCGCCCAGCCTACGTCCAGGCGCTGCCCCAGCCAACCCGGGGCGGTCGTCCGCGCGTGCAGGGCCATGGGAGGCGTTTCCGCGGAAACGTCCGCCGTGGTGACGTCCGCATCCATTCCGCGAGCGTGCTGATACAGGGCCTCGCGAGCCGCGGCGAGCGCCTGCATGAGTAGTGCGCCGACCTCGGGCGCGAGCCGCCCTCGGAGGGTCACCATGCCGTCCTCGTCCTGATACACGTGCAGCGCGCGGCTCGCGTGCCGTCGGGCGGTCTCGGCCGCCTCGGCTTTCCGGTCCACGCGGCGCCAGCCACGGACGATGCGTTCGACGTGATCGGCCGTGCCAGCGCGCCCCACGGCCAGCAGACGCTCTTCCGTCTCCGGCGTCGCCACGCGGGTCAGGGCCCGGACCTTGGCGTACGAGAGCTCGCCCCGCGCCAGGGCCTGGGCCAGCCGCGGCAGCGTTCCGAGGACCCGCGCCACCCGGACGCGTTCGCGGGCCGCCCCCGGGTCGAGCCCCACCCGCCAGCTCAGCCAGGCGGCGCAGGAGCGAAAGCCGGTGTTCCAGCCCTCGCGGGTGTCGAACTCGCGGATGAGATCGAGGAGGTGCGCCGTCGCCGCGTCGAGGTGAGCCGACAGCTCGGCGATCTCGTCACCCAGGCGGTCCAGTGCGAGCGTGTTCATGGCAGTCCCCTTCTACACAGGGCGACTCTACACCCGCGTTTCGGAGCGACTTGAGAGGCGCGCCGAGCGGCGATCGCGGCCCGCCCGACATTTTTTCGGCGGACGCGCCCGCGCTGACATCTCCGCGCTTCTGTGGACCGCTGAAGGCGACATCCACGAGGTGCTGTCGACACGCGGCCAGCGCCCACGCAGAAAGCTGTCAAGCGGAAAATCGCAAGAGACACGCCGTCGCGGATGATCATCGACCACGAAGAGCAAGGCCGTATCCGCGGAGTCTCACGCCCGAGTTTCTCGTCTTGACACGAGCCGCCCGGCCGCATACGGTGAGCCCCGCCGGGGGATCCATCCGGCGAGCCAGGAGGTCGTCATGGTCCGTATCTCCGTGTTCTACGCGACAGCCGAGGGCAAGAAGTTCGACCACGACTACTACGTGAACCGGCACATGAAACTGGTGCGGGAGCGTCTGGGCAGCTTCGGACTGGTCCGCACCGAGGTCGACAAGGGGATGGCGGGCGGCGCGCCGGGCACGCCCGCACCGTACGTGGCGATCGGCCATGTCTACTTCAATTCGCTCGATGGGTTCCAGAAGGGGATGGGCCAGCACGGCAAGGAGATCATGGGCGACGTGCCGAACTACACGAACATCCAGCCGCAGATCCAGATCAGCGAGATCATAGGGTGACCGCCTTGGCCTACGACGTCATCGTCATCGGCGGTGGCAACGCCGCCATGTGCTCGGCGCTCTCGGCGCGCGAGCACGGGGCGCGGGTCCTCGTGCTCGAGAAGGCGCCCGAGGCGTGGCGCGGCGGTAACGGCTTCTTCACGGCGGGCGGCTTCCGGTTCGCCTTCAAGAGTTTCGAGGAGCTCTGCGAGCTGGTCGGCGATCTCTCCGACGAAGAGAAGGCCTCGATGGAGGTCGATCCGTACACGGATGAGCAGTTCTATGACGACCTCATGCGGGTCACCGAGGACTGCTCCGATCCCGACATGGCGATGCAGCTGGTTCGCGAGTCGCTGCCGACCGTGCGCTGGATGCGCGACCGGGGCGTCCGCTGGATCCCCATGTTCGGCCGGCAGGCCTACAAGGTCGGCGGGCGATTCCGCTTCTGGGGCGGCCTCGTGCTGGAGGCGGTCGGGGGCGGCCCCGGCCTCATCGACATGGAGTACCAGTCGGCGGCGAAGAACGGCGTCGACGTGCGGTTCGAGACCAAAGCGACCCGTCTGGTGACCGACGATCGGGGCGGCGTCACCGGGGTCGTCGTGCGGACTCCGGCCGGCACCGAAACACTCCCGTCCGGCGCCGTCGTGCTCGCGTCCGGCGGCTTCGAGGCGAACCCGGAGATGCGCACGCGGTATCTCGGGCCCAACTGGGAGCTCGCGCGCGTCCGCGGCACGCCGTACAACACCGGCGACGGGATCCGGATGGCCCTCGAGATCGGCGCATTGCCCTGGGGTCACTGGAGTGGCTGCCATTCCGTTCAGTGGGACCTCAACGCGCCGTGGCACGGCGATCGGAAGGTGGGCGACAACTTCCAGAAGCATTCCTACCCGCTCGGGCTCATCGTCAACCTCAAAGGCGAGCGCTTCGTCGACGAGGGCGCCGACTTCCGCAACTACACGTACGTCAAGTATGGGCGCGCGGTGATCGGGCAGCCGCGCCGGACCGCCTTCCAGATCTTCGACCAGAAGGTTCTGCATCTCCTGCGCGAGGAGTACCGGATCCGCGAGGTGACCAAGGCCGAGGACGCGACGCTGGAGGGGCTCGCACGAAAGCTCGAGATCGACGTCGACGGGTTCGTCGCCACGGTGCGGGCATACAACGCGGCCGTCCAGGCCGGCACCTACAATCCGGCCATCAAAGACGGCAAGGCGACCCGCGGGATCACGCCCCCCAAGTCGAACTGGGCACAGCTGCTCGACTCGCCACCGTACGTCGGCTTCGCCGTCACGACGGGCATCACGTTCACGTTCGGCGGGCTCCGAATCACGGGCGAGGGTCAGGTCATCGACTGTGAGCAGCGCCCGATCTCCGGCCTCTTCGCCGCCGGCGAGCTGGTGGGTGGGCTCTTCTACCACAACTACCCGGGCGGGGCAGGGTTGATGGCGGGCGCCGTCTTCGGGCGGATCGCCGGCCGCTCGGCCGCCGCTGCGAGCCGGAAGGGCGCCGCGCGCTAGCTGCTGTCCTCGCCCTCGCTCGACGCCTCTGGATACCGCGCGCGCATCGCCGCGCGGACCGCATCGAGGAACCACGGCGGCAGGAGCGCGCGGTAGTGCGCGAGAAAGCGCTCGAACTGGCGGTCGAGGACG